>Ga0308394_1001343_pt1 | contig 11703 bp, 11 predicted proteins | sample Hotspr2Sampleme2_FD_202366 | JGI IMG/M metagenome (GOLD analysis project Ga0308394, IMG submission 202366) | Hot spring phototrophic mat microbial communities from Mushroom Spring, Yellowstone National Park, Wyoming, United States - 20050701_me2 ...
CCCGCAAGGGGGAACGCTTGGGGAGAGATGCACCTCTGCTTTAGAGGGGCAACCTGATGAAGTAAGTGCGCTCGCAGAACCAAGAACAAGAATCCCCTGTCTTTAGGCAGGGGAGTATGTCAAAACTTGTGATTTCGGCTAAGGAAATGTACCAAGTGGTTCTGGAGATGGCAGGGCGCAGAGTGCATGTGGTAGCGGAATTTCCTACCAAGCAAGAAGCCTTGGACAAGTACATGGAGATCGTAGATATGAGCCGCGGCTCTCCCCAAACTCCCAACGGCAGATATACCATTCGCCCCAAGCCTGCTCAGCAATAGGAATTATGCACCTCTACGACTGCTACCGCCTTTTGGGAATCCCCCGCAACGCCTCCCCTGAGGATGTCAAGGCAGCCTATCGACGTCTGGCGCGCAAGTATCACCCTGACATGAACCAGAATGATCCCCAGTCAGTGGAGAAGTTTCGCCAAATCCAAGAAGCCTATCGCCTGCTCAAGCAAGCGGGATTTGCCCCTGTGCCGAAGGAGTCTGGGCAGGAAGAGACAGCCCAGCCCCAAGTAAAAGTAGCTGTCAAGACCAAGCCCCCTGCTGATCCCGCTCCTAAACCCAGTAAAACCATTGATCCCGAACAAAAATTGAAGCACGATTTGCTCAAGCGAGTACAGGAACTGATTAGGCAGAAGCGCTATGTGGCAACCATCCCCATAGTAGAAGGCCTACGGGAGCGCTATCCCAATGCTCCAGAAGTAGCCCACTGGCAGGCGATCGCCTATTACCGCTGGGGCAGTGAACTGCTTCTGCAGGGCAAACACAAGGAAGCCCGCGTCTATCTCAGCAAAGTACTCACCACTGATCCTAAGAATCGGGAGCTTTGTTTTGAAGCCAAACGGGATTTGGAACGCCTAGAGCGTATGACCAGCTAGTCTATGCGAATGCGAAACAGTTTGCTATAAAAACTCTGGGGAAAGTCCACTGTTCGTTTTTCAAGAATATTACGAGCTACATCGATCAGATAATTTACCAGCTCATGGTTGACCAGTTGCATTTCGTAAGCCATTTCTTCAGTAGTTTCAAAAACCACCTTGCAGATATTAGTATCCATGGGCAGGGTGGTAACTCGCCACGAGGCAGTAAAGGGCACAGGAGGACAACCTTCTATGGGGCGCTCGCCCTTGAGTTCACCTATTTTGTAGAGAGAGAGGGCATAAGGCAGAGCTTTCCTCTTGTGTTCCTCGCGGAACCACACTAGGTAATTCTGTACTTCTTGAGGTGGTGCTTGCCGTAATTCTATTGCCATGGCTAGTTGGTTTCGCAATCATCGGTAAGTATAGCTTATTCGACCCTCCTCCGACTAAAGTCAGGGGACTCTTGCACAGTCCACAAAGTAACTCGTAACGGCGTAGTCAAAGCGCCCCTAGACAGTTCCCTAAGGCAAAGCCCCAAATTCTGCTTACTTTGTTTAGGCTTTGAATAGTATAGCATACAGCGACTCAAGTCGCTTGCAGGGTTTTCCACTGGAAAACCCGTTCTTGAATTAGCGCTACTTCTACTGATTGGAGAAATAGGGTTTTCCACCTAAAGTACGGGGCTACCAAGCTATCCACATGTGTTTGCCCATTGGTAGCGATCGCACATTTTCTGTAGCCTAGTCAAAAAAGGGGAATCTGGGGCAGTGAGTTCAGGTAGGGCGGGACGACTAGCTTCGGGGCTAGCTTTCATAGGGCTGACCTCTACTTCCGCTAGATCGCCACACATCAATCGTTCGAAATCCTTGGTGTAGTGGCAATTTGCCCTGCCCTTGCGTTCCCAAAAATCCAGCAGGTGGAGTACAGATATTGCCTTATATCTCCCCTGAAATAGGCACTCAATGATTGCCCACTGTACCCACACGTTGTCGTACCTACTCCAGAGACGCCGCAGATCGTCAATGGTATAGCCGCCTAACTCGAAGTTGTAGTGTAGCAATAGAGCGATCGCACTGTCCATGTCTTGCCCTCCTTCGCTCGTTTCCTCACTACTCACAGGGTGAAAATTTAGTAGCGCTAGCACCCCTCCGTCTCAAGCCCTAGTTACTAGCGCTTTCTTAGTGGTCAGCTAAAATGATTATACGCTAATGGTTTACAGCCGATCTCTCTATGTCCCTTGCCTCTGTTGTCCAATCTCTTGCCAAATCCTGCCTATTGGCAGAATTGGTAGAGCGTGGCACAAGGTTTAGTGGTCTCTCCCCCATGGGCAAAGCCCTAGTTAGTGGAGCGATCGCCCAGCAAAAAGCTAGTTCTCTAGGGGTGATTTGTGCTTCCCTAGAAGAAGCGAGTAGGTGGTCAGGACTACTGTCAGCGATGGGCTGGCAGGTCTATTTCTATCCTGTCTCGGAAAGTTTGACCCCAGAGACAGAAACTCTCTGGGGACAGATGCAAGTGTTAACGGAACTGCTCCTAGCAGATAAAACCCAGCCTTGCGCTGTAGTTACCTGTGATCGTGCTCTGCACATTCACCTGCCCCAGCCCGACACTCTTAGAGCCAGTTGTCTCACCCTGAGTGCTGGCGCAGAAGTCAATCTAGACCTGCTGACCCAGAAACTAGCACAGTTGGGCTACGAACGCACTAGCCTAGTGGACAGCGAAGGACAGTTCAGCCGCAGGGGGGATATTCTCGACATCTTTCCTCCTGCCAACGAACTTCCCGTACGCATTGACTGGTTTGGTGATCGCATTGAGAAAATCAAGGAGTTTGACACCGCTAGCCAGCGCACCCTAGAGACCATTCCCCAAGTGTTAATCACTCCTACTAACTTCTCGGGAATGGAACTCTCAGCGCGGTTATCCGACTATTTCCCCTTTGAGATGGTGCTAGTAATCGATGAACCAGCTCACTGCGCTCTTCACTACCAACCAGAGGATGTCCAAGCATTTCCCGCCCTAATTGGTTCCCTGCCGCAGACAAAAATAGAACTCATAGAACTGGGAGAGTCCCATCACAGTATCAACTTGAATGGCAGAAGTACCCCCGCCATCCCCCATCAATTCGGGCAGATTGCCAAAACTATCCGTGAATTTCGCGACCAGAACTATTGCGTTACCATCGTCTCCGCCCAACCCATGCGCTCAGTGGCTCTATTGGCAGAGCATGACTGCCATGCCCAATTCATTCCCAATCCTTTGGATTTCCCTGCCATTGACAAATGCCATAGCGCCAAAACCCCTGTAGCCATTCGCTATGTGGGCACGGCGGAACTGCAAGGGATTGTGCTCCCCATGTTCCGCCATGTAATTTTCACAGATCGAGAATTCTTTGGACAGCACGCCCTAGGCACTCCCACCTATGTGCGCAAGCGCCGCCGCGCCGTTTCCCAGCAAGTGGATGTGCAAAAACTCAGCCCAGGGGACTTGGTAGTCCATCGCCATCACGGCATTGGGGAATTTCAAAAGCTGGAGAAACTCACCATCGGTATAGAGACCAGAGAATATCTGGTAATTCGCTACGCTGACGGTCTACTGCGGGTGCCTGTAGATCAAATGGGCTGTCTGTCCCGCTATCGCAGTGTAGGTGAAGGCAAGCCGACCCTGCACAAACTCGCAAGTAAAGCGTGGAGCCAAACTACCCACAGGGTGCGCAAGGCAATCAAAAAACTGGCATTTGATTTACTAGAACTCTACGCCAAGCGATCGCAACAACAAGGTTTTGCCTTTCCCCCTGACACTCCGTGGCAGGTGGAGATGGAAGAGGCATTTCCCTATCAGCCCACCGCCGATCAACTGAAAGCCATCAGAGAAGTAAAGCAGGACATGGAAAGCAGTCGTCCCATGGATCGTCTCGTGTGTGGTGATGTGGGCTTCGGTAAAACAGAAGTAGCTATTCGCGCCATCTTCAAGGCACTGATGGCGGGAAAACAGGTGGCAATGCTTGCCCCCACTACCATTCTTTCCCAACAGCACTACCACACCCTGCAAGAGCGATTTGCTCCCTATCCCATCAAAATTGCCCTGCTCAATCGCTTCCGTTCCTCTAGTGAACGCAGAGAAGTAATCCAAAAACTGGCGTTGGGAGAAATCGATGTGGTGGTGGGAACCCACCTACTTTTGAGCAAAGAAGTGCGCTTCAAAGACTTGGGATTACTAATAATTGACGAAGAACAGAGATTTGGGGTGGCGCAAAAAGAAAAGATTAAAACTCTGAAAACTACCGTAGATGTGTTGACCCTCACTGCTACTCCCATTCCCAGAACTCTCCATATGGCTATGTCTGGGGTGCGGGAGATGAGCCTAATTCTCACTCCACCGCCCAACCGCCGCCCCATCAAAACCCACCTCCTGCCCTACAACCGCGGTACCATTCAATTTGCCATCCGTCAAGAGTTAGAGCGAGGTGGACAAGTATTCTATGTGGTGCCTCGGGTGGAAAGCATAGAAGAGGTCTCAGCTCAAATTCGGGAGATGGTGCCCTCCGCCAGAATAGCGATCGCCCACGGTCAAATGCCCGAAGCAGAACTGGAATCCACCATGTTGGCGTTCTACAATCAGGAAGCGGATGTACTAATTTGCACCACAATTGTAGAATCGGGCTTGGACATTCCCCGTGTAAATACCATCATCATTGAAGATGCCCACCGTTTCGGGCTAGCTCAGCTATACCAACTGCGGGGGCGGGTGGGGAGATCGGGTATTCAAGCCTACGCGTGGCTGTTTTATCCTGCCAGTGGGGAACTGTCGGAAACTGCCAAAGAGCGACTGCGGGCTATTCAAGAATTTAGCCAACTCGGTTCGGGCTATCTGCTAGCTACTCGCGATCTAGAAATCAGAGGGGCGGGAAATCTGCTCGGAGCAGAACAGTCAGGACACATGGAAGCCATCGGCTTTGAGCTTTATATGGAACTATTGCAGGAAACCTTGCAGGAAATTCGCGGTTCTGAAATTCCCACGGTGGAAGATACGCAGATAGATTTGGCAGTGACTGCCTTCATTCCTTCGGAATATATCCCTGATCCAGAACAAAAACTGACCGCCTATCGCCATCTCGCCCAAGCAGGCACTAAGCATGAACTGATGCAAATTTATGAAGCATGGAGCGATCGCTACGGCACTCCTCCTCTTCCCGTTAGACAATTGCTCAGAGTGATGGAACTAAAATTACTTGCTAAAAAGATAGGAGTATCACGCATTAGAGCTGAGTCAAAGCAAGATATCATATGGGAAACTTCTATGGCAGAACCCGCTTGGAAAAAACTGGCAGAGAGTATTCCCTCCCATCTGAAAAGTCGCTTCGTCTATCAACTTGGCAAGATCACCCTGCGAGGACTTGCTACCCTGCCTGTGGATAAACAGCTAGAGAGCATGATCACTTGGTTAGAAGGAATGTTACAAGGCATTTCTAACTAGAAAACAACTTTCCCAGATTGTGCTAGAATTAGAAGTAGTTGTTTCTTTAGGGTAAACATGATGTTGGGCATGACAAAGTCAAATTTGGCTAAAGCAATCAGACTGCACCGCAATTTCCATTTCAAGACAGGACTGCTGTTAGACAAAGGGGCGCGCTTGTTGGGACTACATCGCTGTCCTCTCACCAAACCTCTCTACAAAGCAGTGAAAATTGCGGGCTACACCAACATTGCCCTAGCTAGCATTGCTCTAGTGCTATTGGAAGACTAAAAAACGGAGAAAGGAAATGATTACACTTACACCTTCAGCAATCCAAAGGGTACAGGCCTTGCAAATCCAGAGAGCTACCACCGCTCCTTTGAAAATTGGCATCAAAAAGGGGGGGTGTTCGGGACTTTCCTATGTGATGGAATTTGTAGAACAGATGGAAGCGGGAGATGTGGAATACGACTGCAACGGAGTGAAAATTGTAGTGAACAACGAGAATCTCCTGCAACTCAAAGGGCTAGAGTTGGACTACACCGAAGACCTGATGGGAGGTGGTTTCCGTTTCCGCAATCCCAACGCGGTGAAATCCTGTAGCTGTGGCACCTCCTTTGCTACCCTAGTGGATCAAGGCACACCAGTTAGTTGTTCCTAAATCGTAGAGATTCCCTTCTGGTTCAATGGGGATACTTCTATCCCCATTTTTTGTAAGGTGGCATGGCAGTTAAAAAAGCAGTGATCTGCGGTTACTATGGCAGGGGCAATGCAGGCGATGAAGCACTGCTGGCAGTACTGTTACAAATGCTTCCCTCAGACTGGCAGGCGGTGGTTTTGACTGCCAACCCTGAGAAAACCCAAAAATTGCATGGCCCAAGGATTCAAGTAGTCGATCGCTACCATCTGGGGCAACTGTACCAGTCTCTGGGCCAAGGAGATTACTTCCTGTGGGGTGGGGGCAGTTTAATGCAAGACAGCACCAGTTGGCGCAGTCCTGTGTATTACGGGGGGTTGATGTTGCTAGCACAGCGCATGGGGTTAAAAACCCTAGCTTGGGCACAGGGCATTGGTCCTTTGCACAGTCCCTTCAGCCAGTGGTTAGCCCAGCAATGCTTGGCATCTTGCACAAGAATCAGCGTTCGCGACAGTCAATCGGCTGAATTACTGGCATCATGGGGCATTCCCTGTTTGCTGGCTCCCGATCCCGTATGGTGTCTAACCAGCCAGCCTGCCAAGGGTTTGTGGGATTTACCTGCTCCCAGAATTGCAGTTGCCCTGCGATCGCACCCCCTGCTTACCCCCGCCAAACTCAGGCTGTTGAGTACAGCCCTTGTTCATCTCCAGCAAGCCACCTCAGCTCACATCCTGTTAATACCCTTCCAGCCTAGGCAAGACCTAGCGATCGCCCAAGTTTTACAGCAAGCCCTACCCCATAGCAGTACTATCTGGGTCGAAGAAAATCCCCACCTGCTCAAAGGAGTATTTCGGGGAGTGGAAATGGCAATTACTATGCGCTTGCACAGCTTGATCATGGCGCTAGGGGCGGGATGCCGCTGTTTTGCCCTCAGCTACGACCCTAAAGTGCGCTCTGTAATGCAAGATTTGCAGGTGGCAGGTTGGGATGTGTCCAGTATGCCAGAAGACCCTTCCCAAATTACCCAAGCATGGCTAGAAGTCTATGCCAACGGTGAACCTTTGTCTGAATTGCAGATACAATCCCTGAGCGATCAGGCAGGACTACACGCTCAACTCTTTGCAAGTTAGTCAGCTTGAGTCACTGAGTGTCACATATCTTCCACATACCCTCTTCCCTGACCATTTTAATCGGGGGACTACCGTCAAGGGGTTGCTCCTGAACTTTGGTCTGCCCTAAAAGGGAAAATTCAATTTTCATCTTGCCTGAAGTTTTAACAGTGGCAGTATCCCCACTGACATCTGCAGTAAAGCCGACTCCAGAAAGATCAACCTTTACCTTTACATATTCACTCATCTTAAGGAATTTGATTACATATTCACTCATCTTAAGGAATTTGATTTGCTCTGCAGTCTGCTTGGAAATAATACCCTTCCTTGCTGAGCAGACCCTGCCCATAAACTTGTCAACATCCCCAGAAAATAGGGATTCCATAGCCTCCCTAGCGGCTTTCTCAGGTGTATCAAACAGGGCATCGCAACCTACAGCCAGACTGCCAGCTAAAAGTGCGATCGCTAAAATTAGCACAAGTCTCTTTAACATGCCTCTATCCCGACCGCACCAGCGGCAGTAGCAAGTACATGCTCAATCCTAAGTGTTAACTACAGGTGCCAGTGCCTAATTTCCAGAAAATTTAACTATCCTCACCTTCTAACTTGATCTGGCTGTTGGCAGTGAGACTGAGTCAACAAAAATTTCACAAAAAACTTGTGTCTATCTATAGCATATGCTTAATTTTTAATAGAGAATTACCAAAATGCATAGCAACTGATTCATTTAGACAGTCTGGGTCTATTTGTGTTAGACTCCCTTAGGGATATTTCGCATATAGGTTTTTATCCCATATGTGAAATCTCTCTACAACTGCAAGGCAGTTGTCGCTGAGCAGAGACCTACTTTAGCTTGCTCACTATTGGTTATGACCTGAGATTCACTGAACTCTATGCGTACTACGAAATACCAGCAGTTCCCTACAAAGAAACTCTTAGCGGCGGGTCTGAGTCTATCAGCCCTTACCCAGCTTGTACCGCCCCCTGCCCCTGTGCAGGCGCAACTGACCCCTGCGGGTACGGTGATCAACAACCGTGCCACAGCCACCTATGAAGACCCCAACAACCCTGGTGTAACCATCAACGCCACTTCTAACCAAGTAACGGTTACGGTGGCAAAGGTGGCAGGTTTGACTGCAATTCCTGCGGGGATTATCGACACCAACGGTGGTTCGGTATCCACAGGGGATGTGCTTCACTTTGAATTCTTAGTTACCAACACAGGTAACGATCCCACTAACATCTTTTTCCCTGCGATCGCTGATTTAGGGTCAGTGGGCTTCAACATCACGGGCTATCAACTGGACTTGAACAATGATGGCGACTTCCTTGATCCCGATGAAGGCGTTCGCACCACTGCCTTTACCACCACTACCCCCATCCCTGCAGGGGCATCAGTAAGAGTACGGGTAATTGGTACAGTAACGGCCGCCCTAGCGGGTGCTCCTGTCAATGTACGCTACGGTAACACACCGCCGAACGACAACTCCCCCGCCACCCAAAACCAGCCAGATAGTGCTGATGGTGGTGCCAATGCAGACGATGTGCGCACAGTGGCAGTGGGTGCTCCTCCAGTGAACGGAGAGCGCGAAGCGGCCGCATTCCAGCAAACCAATGTGGCGGTAGCTATTATCAACCAAGCCCTAGCCACCATTCTCAAGACCCGCACTGGCTATGCGCCCAACACCCCAGCCCTTACGGATGATGTCCTCACCTACGGACTAGCTCTCAGGGTAGAAAATACTCCACCAGCGGGTTCAACGGGTATCACCCCTGCGCCCTTGGCTCCTACAGTCAATGTAACGATTGATGGCGCTCCTCGCAGTGTCATTCTGATCTCCGATGCCATTCCCCAGTTTACCCAGCTAAATGCTATTCCCACTGCACCCGCAGGTTGGCGTGTGGTTTACACCACCACACCGACGGCGACCAATGCGACGGCGGCAACTTGGACTACAACCGCTCCTCCTCTCAACACAGTTACTAGGGTTGGTTTCATCTACGACCCAGACAATGACCTAGCAACCCCCAGTCCCAGCATTGCACCTGGTACTACGATCACAGGCTTTAGCTTTAGCGTGGTAACTGCTGGTCTGCCGCCCACAGGTGGCACGATCGCTAATATCGCTCAGGTATTTGGTCGTACCGATGGCACTACCCGCGAAGTCTATGACGAATCAGGTGACCAAAATCCCAGCAACTTCAACGATGATGGTACGCCTAATGCTGCTGATGACCCCGCCACTGATGCCCGTGAAGATGTGAACAATGGCGTAGCCGATCCTAGCACTCAGGGTACGGACAACGCCAACAACAACACGGGTACAGGTCCTGGTGGTGAAGTTAATGTCTTTGCCATCACGCCCCCCGGTACCATCCTGAACGGTACGAACGGACAGCCCGCGGCGGTAGGTCCCACCAATAACCAAGACGACTTTACCAACCGTTCTACCAATGTTCCTGCTAACCTACTGCCTGCTTCTACTTTTGATCCCGCACCTGTTACCTTCACCAACACCCTGCAGAATCCTCCCACTAATACCACCAACCTAGATACAGTGCGGTTACTGCCCTTGCCGCCGAACAATCCCGCTATTCCTGCGGGTTCTCAGCAACCCCTTGCCGACATTCCTGTAGGTACGGTTGTAACCATTACTATAGGTGCGCAAAGTGCTACCTACACCTTTAACGGTACGGCTTATGTCTTGTCAGCGGGTACGCCTATTCTCCTGAATGGCATCACCCCTGGTACATCGTTGAACTACACGGTAACGGTTGATTTGCCTGCAGGTACCCAGTTGTCGAGCGATCGCTTCATTGCCAACGGTCAAAATCGGGCAGGATTCAATGTGCCGATCGTGGCATTTGTGGACAACGACAACAACGGTGCATTCTCAGCGACTACCGATCCTGTGTTCAATATCACCATTAATCGGGTCTATACGGGCTATGTGAGACTGCGCAAGCGATCGCAGATCATTCGGGACGGCGCAGTTGCTCCAGGTGCTGACGGTATCTTGGACGAAAATCCCAAGAATGTGCGCCCTGGGGATGTCATCCGCTATGTGGTGGAATATGTGAACTTCTCATTGCCCAATGCGGGATCGGGCAATGTGGTGCTTGATGCCTCCAACTTGGTGATCACCGAAGATGCCGCCAATCCTGGCAACACATGGGGAGCCAACACAGTCCACTTCAATTCAGCGGTTGTGGTCGACGGTGCTCCACAAAACACCTTTGCCAGCCAAGGCACAATTCTCTACAACGGTGCCCCTGGTCCCGATCCTGCCACTGGTTCAGCAGTGAACAGGTACGACAACAATGTGGGCACAGTACCGCCTCTGCCTGGGGCTAATGCTACCACTTTCCAAGGTCTATTCCGTTTCCACCGACGGGTGAACTAATTGCTCTCTTCCGCCTCTCTCCCATCTTGGGAGAGGGGTTGGGGGTGAGGGCTTTAACTGCTAATAGAATTTGGAGATTTTTTATGAAAAGAATTCTCTCGGCTTCCATTTGTTTACTTATAGCTGGTACGGCAACTGTCCCTAGGGTTTTCGCCAGCATTGCTAATCCAACCAGTGAACCGCTCTTTGTCCAAAGGCCGCAACAACAACCTGTGCAATTACTGCTCACGGCGGAGTTGAAGCAGGTAAAAAAAGACAGTCAGGGGAAAGAAATTGTGACATGGGAACCACTGCCCAATAACGCCCAAGTGCAACCCCAAAGCATTGTGCGCTACACGCTTACAGCACAAAACAACACTAACCGCAATATGCGCAATCTAGTGGTTTCCCAACCCGTTCCCGATGGCACGGTCTATGTGCTGGACACAGCTACTAAACCCACTACCAAAGGGGGCAGGGTGGAATTCAGCATTGACGGCGGTAAAACCTTCACCGAGAGACCAGTAATTCGTGTGCGTGAGAATAACAGGATAGTAGAAAAACCTGCTCCCGCTGAAGCCTATACCCATGTGCGCTGGAATTTTGGCGAAATTTTACCTGCCAATTCTAAACAGTTAGTTTCCTATCAAGTAAGGGTTAAGTAGGCTAAGTGCAATGGTGCGTCCCTCTGTACTACGGCGATTATTCATTTTTCTCCTCTGGGGAATGATGGGTTTTCTGCTATCTCTGCTGATGGCGGGGTTAGTGTCGGCACAGTCCCAACCTAGCGTTGCCATCAATAACCGCGCTACAGCTACCTACACCGATCCGCAAACGGGACAGAGTATCAACGCTACCTCGGGACAACTAAACCAAAACCAACTTATTGATCCCTTTGGGCAGATTTTGGATTGTGGGGGCAATGAATTTGCAGACTACATAGGTTTTCGAGCGGCACTGTATGAACAGGCAAGTCCTCTGGGTGATCTGGGGGCATTAGTAACCCTGACTCCCACCACACCCCTAACTGGTCTGCCACCTAATATCTTTAATGTCAATCCCTACAACATTACTAATACTCCCGTAAATGGCAAGCGGGGAGTCTATAACTTTTTACTCGACCCAAGCACGGGACAAACAGCAGTAGGACGCACCTTTATTTTGGTAATCAGCCCACCCGCTGGATCGGGTTTGCAAGAGCGTCGCATCAGGCTGGTAATT
>Ga0308394_1001346_pt1 | contig 11692 bp, 11 predicted proteins | sample Hotspr2Sampleme2_FD_202366 | JGI IMG/M metagenome (GOLD analysis project Ga0308394, IMG submission 202366) | Hot spring phototrophic mat microbial communities from Mushroom Spring, Yellowstone National Park, Wyoming, United States - 20050701_me2 ...
CTCGCTTCGGCCACGATCGTCATCTCTTGCACGTCGCCGCCTGGTGCGAGCGCATTTTGCCCAGCCTACCGCCACCGCCGCTCGCCTGAGGGAGGCTGATGGGAGTGGAGCGCTCATGGGTGTCCTCACTCGTCCAGAGATCCTGCGCCTCATCGAAGCCGGTGAAATCGTCATCGAGCCGTTCGATCCCGACCAGGTCGGCCCGGCCTCGATCGACCTTCACCTCGGCCGCGAGTTCCGCCTTTTCAAGCATGCCCGCGAGATCCTCCACGTGACCGAGGAAACCGATCACCGCGAGGTGACCGAATTGGTGACCGTGGAGGATCACCTGCTTCTCCTACCAGGCCAGGCTGTCCTCGGCATCACCGAGGAGCGACTCACCCTCCCGGACTATCTCTGCGGTTGGATCCAGGGTCGCAGCCGCTTTGCCCGCGTTGGTCTCATGGTCCACGTCACCGCTAATTTCATCCAGCCTGGTATGATCCGGACGCGCCAGGTGCTCGAAATGAACAACGCCGGCCCTATCCCGCTTGCCATTCGCCCCGGCATCCGCATCTGCCAGATCATTCTCGAGGAGTGCGTCGGCCGCGCTCGCTATGCGGGGCGCTTCCAGGGGCAGGAACATCCCTGACCGCCCCTCGTTCGGCCCCCTGCTCGCCTCGGCAGACCCCTCGAGCACCGCGCGGAGCAGTCCGCATGCCGGTGTCGCGAAGGAACGGCCGGGCGGCAGTGCGCTACCGGTCGGCTCTTCCTCACTGTCCCGGGCAGTTCGTCAGCGCACGATCGTGCGCCGCGTCTCGGAGAGCATCGCCTCCAGTTCCGCAGCACTGATCAGCGCGAGATCTCCCCGCACCGTCAATTTGAGCGCCGCCAGCGCGACGCCCGTGCGCAACCCGCGCTCCAGATCCCGCCCATCCAGATAGCCGTGCAGGAAGCCTGCCGCAAAGGCATCCCCGGCGCCGACCCGATCGATGACCGTCGCCCGAAGCGCCTCCGCCGTCACCCGCTCCCCCTCCCGCGTCACGGCCACCGCTCCCCCCTCGCCGAGCGTCAGCACCGTCACCTCAGCACCGAACCGTCCAGCGAGCCGCTCAGCGACCTCCAGCGCAGTCCCCTCCAGCCCCCACAGGGTCCGCGCATCGCCCTCCCCGCAAAACAAGACCGTTGCCCCCGCACAGAACGGCTCCAAAACGCGCGCGGCCTCGTCCGGCCCCCACAACCGGCTCCGGTAGTTCACGTCGAACGACACCGGCACCCCGGCTGCCCGTGCCCGTTCCATCAAGCGCTCGGCCACCGCCCGGCAACCCACGCTCAGCGCTGGGGTGATGCCCGTCAGGTGCAGCCAGCGGCCAACCGCCACGAAGTCGATTGGAAATGCCGCCGGATCGACCTGCGCAACTGCCGATCCAGCCCGATCGTAGAGCACCGCGGTCGGTCGTGGCGGCACACCCGTGTCCAGATAGTAGACCCCAACTCGCCCCCGCTCGACCCACTGAACCCAGCTGGTATCCACCCCGTGCCAGGCGAGCTCCCGCACGATCCGCTCCCCGAGCGGATTGCGCGGCAGGACCGAGGCCCAGGCTGTCCGGCGCCCCAACCGGGCCAGTGCCACGAGCACGTTCGCCTCCGCGCCACCGATCCCCACTTCGAGTCGTGTCGCCGTCTCCAAGCGCTCCCCGAGCGGAACGGCGAGCCGGATCATCGTTTCACCGAAGCTGACGACATCCCACTGCACCACGCTCTTCCTCACCGCTGCTCGCTCAGTTCAATCAGCGACTGGACCGTCCGGTGGGGCTGCTTGCCGAGCGCGTCCAGCGCGCTCCCTGTCCGGTCCACCCAGCAGACGCGAAAGCCATAGCGAAGCGCTCCAGCGACATCGAAGCCGTTCGCCGAGCAGAAGAGGATCCGCTCCGGCGGCACGACGAGGTGAGCAGGTGCCAGGGCATAGACTGCTGGCGACGGCTTGTAGCGCCGCACAGCATCGGCGCTCAACACCGCCTCGAACCACTCGCGCAGTTCGGCCATCCGTAAGAGCTGCTCGAGCATCATCGGACTGCCGTTGGACAGAACGGCCAACCGCAATCCCCGCTCGGCGAGCCGCTCCAGCGCCATTGCTGTTTCCGGGAAGGGATCCAGTTCCAACCACCCGTGCAGAAGATGCTCGCGCTCTTCGGGCAGAAGCTCCAGTTCCAGCTGTTCGCACGCTGCATCGAGTGCTTGAGCCGTTATCACCCAGAAATCCTCGTATTCTCCCAAGATCGTGCGCAGGAAACTGTGCTCCAGCTGCTTGGTTCGCCAACGGTCGAGCAGGGGGACATCACCGACGATGGCCCGCGCCCGCTCCGCTAGTCGTCCGAACCCGAATAACGTCCCGTACACATCGAAGACGACCGCCTCGATCGTTTCCTCGTTCACCCGCATCCCCCCACGGCATGGTGCTAGGCCGAATCGTAGGCGCTCCGCGCCAGCACGGCAACTGGCACGAAATGAGTGCCGCACACCGAGATGGACGACCGGTTGTGATGTCCTGATCCGCGGTTCATCGCCTTCCCGATCGCTCCTCACGACGACCCAACCAGCCGGCTCGTTGTACCCTGGAAGTGCTGGCTCGAGGAGGGGCAGCGTGTGGAAGCAGGTCCTCATCGTTTTTCTCGCCGTCGCCGTTTTCGTCGCCATGCTCCCGGTCCGAGAGGCAACCACTTCCCCCTTTGCCAGTCCTGCCTTCGAGCAGATCTGGTTGCGAGACCAGAACGACCTGCTCGACCTTTGGGGACAAGGTCCGCTCGCGTGGCGACTCGAGCCCTATGCCGATGCTCCGTCCGGTCGCCGCCTCGTCCAATACTTCGATCGTGGTCGCATGGAACTCACCAGCGAGGCTCGCTCGACCCGCACGCTGGTCACGCAAGGTCGACTCGCCTGGGAACTCACCACTGGTCAGATCGCCCTCGGCAGTGATCTCACTGCGCGCCGTCCGCCACCCGACATCTCGATCGACGGTGGTTCACCCGATCCGCGCGTACCGACCTATGCGGCGCTCGCCCGCCTCGTCGGTCAGCCTGCCACTGACCGAACTGGCTGGCCACAACCCATCGATCAGTGGCTCACCGCCGACGGCACGCTCCGCACAGCGACGCCGCCAGCACCAGTCCGCATGGGTCGTTTCGTCAACACCACACGCCACAACCTTCCCGACGTCACCGTCGCCCTCTTCGACCGCTCACCCCTCGGCGCCACCGCCTGGCTCGAGACCTTCGGCTACCCGATCAGCGAGCCCGTGTGGGCTTACTACCGCCGGGGCAACGTCGCCATCCCCGCGCTCGTCCAGGTCTTCGAGCGCCGCATCCTGCTCTACTTTCCATCCCTCCCAGCCGATCAACGCTTCACCGTCGCCAACACCGGACGCCACTACTACCGCTGGCGCTACAGTAGCGAACCGACTGCTCCCTGGCCAGCACCGCTCCCTGGCACCCCGCTCCCGCTCGATGTGCCGACCCACTTCCGAGCCGGCCTCCTCCTGGACGGGGTTCGCGATCCGATCGACCTGACGCTCGCCCCGGACGGCAATCTCCTCGTCCTCACTGCCTCCGGCACCATGCTCCTGGTGACGGCGGAGGACAGCCAGGGTCGTGCCTCCCGCCTCACCACGTTCGCCTCGGGTTTCCTCGCGCCACGCGGCGCCGTCGCCAGCGGCGGGTGGGTGTACGTCGCCGACGACCGCGGGCTCATTCGGCTGCGCGACGACGACGGTGACGGCATCGCGGACCGGACCGAGTTACTGCCCCTCGATCTCCGACCGTTGCCTGGGCCAGCCGGTGCTCCGGTCGTCGACGAGCGGGGACGTCTCGTGCTCGCCGCGACCACCACCGACGCACCAGAAACACCCCTCTTGTACGTCATCGAGGATCGCCGAGCCTCGCCGCTCGGCCCTGTCCCCGGTCATTTGGTCCGCCTGTTCACTTGGGGAGAACTCCTGCTCGCGGTCACGCAAGCGGAAGGCGAGCCAGCCAGCGTCTTGCGCTTGACTGCGAGCGAAGATCCTTCTGCCTCGCGCCCGCTCCTCGACTTCCTACCAGATGTCGTCCTCTCCAGTGGGATCGTCTACACCGTTCCGCTCTGGGCAGACCCGATCCCTGGTACGTGGCTCTTCTGTGGAACGCGCAATGGGAGCGGGGTCGTGCTCCGCGCCCTTCCACGCTCCGATGCCCAGGGCGCCGAGCTGGCTCCCTTCGTCACTGGACTGCGTCGCCCGGTCGCTCTCGCTATCGGTCTGGATGGCACGATCTACAGTGCGGACGCCGGCACGGGACAAGTCGTCAAGCTGGTTCCCACGCTCCGCTCGAGTCGATGAAGCGGTCAGAGGTCGCTGGGGCCACCATTCGGCTTTCCAGCCCCCAGTTCCTTGGCACGCCGGTAGGCTGCCCAGACCGCGCGCGCGATCACGGTCCGCAATCCACCGCGCTCCATTTCGTAGAGCGCAGCCGCAGACGTACCGCCCGGCGTCGTCACCATGTTCCGCAGCTCCGCCGGGTGCTTACTGGTTTCCTGCGCGAACAGGACAGAACCCAGGATCGTCTGCTGGACGAGCTGCTCCGCCACACTGCGCGAGAAACCGAGATGCACGCCCGCATCGATCAACGCTTCCATGATCAGGAAGACGTAGGCTGGACCAGTCCCGCTGAGCGCCGTCGCCATGTCCACGAAGTCCTCGTTGTCGACGCGGATCGCCAGCCCCATCGCTTCCAGTACTGTCCGCACCAGCCGCTCGTCCTCCGTCGTGACCGCCGGCGCTGGGCACCACACGGTCGCCCCGTACCCGATCTGGGCTGGCGTATTCGGCATCGAACGCACGACTCGCTCGTGTCGCAGCCCTGATTGCAATCGTTCGATCGTGGCTCCAGCCACGATCGACAGAACCACTTGTTCGGCACGGAGTCGCCCCGCCAGATCGCGCATCGCCGCATCCAGCGTCTGTGGCTTCACCGAAAGCACCACGAGGTCAGCCTCGCTCGCCGCAGCAGCATTGTCCGGAACCGTCTCCAGTCCCAACCGCGCGACGAGCTCTTGCCGCCGTCGCGCGTTCGGCTCCCCGCCGGTCAGCTGGTGCACGCTCACCGATCCGGTCCGCAGCAGCGCTGCTGCCATCGCTTCTGCCATCACTCCGCAACCGATAAAGGCGATCCGCTTGCCACTCAGCGGCGACGGCTGCTGCCCCACCGGACGCCCTGCGAACTCCGCACGCACTCCACCCGACCTCACTCTTCTTCTTCCTCCTCCAGCTCGAGTTCCTCGAACTCGCCTTCCTCGATGAACGCCTCCACGAACTCGACCAGCCGGTTCAGTGCCGTCTCCACGATGTGCTCACCGAACTCCACCGACGCGGCTCGCGCGTCTCCCAGCGCCCCGTTCGCCGTGATCTCGTCGAACGAATAGGCCACGTGGACCGGCCCCCACCACGACGCGTGCGGATAGGCTTGCTCCAGGAGTTCGCCAGGTGCCAGCGCCTCTTCCCGCACCGCCCACGGAGCCAAGTACAAAAGCTGACTCGTCTCGCTCTCGCAGGCGTGCCCGATCACCTCCGCCACCTTTCCCCGCTGCACCACGTCGTTGGCGAGCTCGGTGATCGATACCCACGCTGCCAGGACATCGAGTTCTCGTCGCAGCCGCTGGACGAGCAACTCCAGTGCCGGGCGATTCCCACCGTGTCCATTGACGAAAAGGAACCGCTCGAACCCATGCTCAGCCAGGCTCTCCACCACCTCGTAGAGCACTTGCATGAACGTTTCCGCCGAAAGCGTGATCGTCCCCGGAAACGCCATATGGTGCGGCGAGACCCCGAACGGCATCACCGGAGCCACCAGGACCTCGGGATACATCCGTTCGGCCAGCCGCACGCTGAACTCGTACGCCCGCGCACTATCCGTCGCGAACGTCGCATGAGGCCCGTGCTGCTCCGTCGAACCGACCGGAATGACGACCAGCCGGATCTCTCCCATGGCAGCTTCCAGTTCCGGCCAGGTCATTTCCCAGAGCACGTATCGCTCTTGTGCTTCCATCACCCGTTATCCTTCCTCTGGCCGCTCCGGCGGCGCTTTGCTTGACCCTCCGCATCGTAACACACGGGAGACAGTCCGATGGCCTGCCCTTATCCACCCATCACCGACTACGCCCTCATCGGCGATGGCCGCACCGCCGCCTTGGTTTCCCGTACCGGCTCCCTCGACTGGCTTTGCCTGCCGCGCTTCGATGCTGATCCGGTCTTTTCGCGCATTCTCGATGCCGATCTCGGTGGCTCCTGGACCATCGTGCCGGAGGACATCGTGCGGATCCACCGTGCCTACCGACCCCACACCAATGTCCTCGACACCACTTTTACGACCGCTACCGGCCAGCTCCGTCTCACCGACTTTTTCCCAGCTCTCCACGAGCACCAGAAACCTGCTTTCCCGCTCGCCCAAACTCTCCTCCTGCGTCGCCTGCGCTGCCTCTCCGGCCGCGTGACCATCACTGTCACCATCCGCCTCCGGCCGCGTTACGGTCGCCAAACGCCGGAACTACGCTCGTTCGCCGGTCACTGGTACCAGTACGGCTGGGGACATTCCCAGGCTATCCTCTTTGCCAGCAGACCACTCGAGCGGCGCGGCGCCTTGCTCCACGGGACGTTCGTCCTCGAGGCTGGCCAGTCAGCCGACTTCGCGCTCGCCTATGCCGACGAGGCTCCTGTGGAACTCCCCGTCCCACAGCTGTTCGACACCTTCGAGCGGCTGACCGTCGACTATTGGACCGAGTGGGCACTGCGCTGCGGCTATACCGGCCCCTACCGCCAGGCCGTTGAGCGGAGCGCACTCGTGCTCAAGCTTTTGACCTACGCACCCTCCGGTGCCATCGTCGCTGCGCCCACGACCTCGCTTCCCGAGTGGCCCGGCGGACCACGCAACTGGGACTATCGCTACTGCTGGCTCCGGGACGCCGCCTTCACGGTCCGTTCTCTGCTCGGCCTCGGCTATCATGAGGAAGCCGACGCGTTCGTCGACTGGATCCTCCACGCCACCCGCCTCACCCAACCGGAACTCCATGTCCTCTATACCGTCTACGGCGAGCCCGATATCCCTGAGCGGCTGCTCGTCGATCTCGACGGCTACCGCAGTAGCCGCCCCGTTCGCGTCGGCAATGCTGCTGCTCGACAGTTCCAACTCGATGTCTACGGCGAAGTGATCGATGCCCTCGCGCGCTATCGCCTCTTCGGTCGCCCCCTCGATCGCGAGGTGTACCGCTTCCTGCGCGGACTCGCCGAGGTGATCGTTCGTCGCTGGCGCGAACCGGACGACGGGATTTGGGAAGTGCGCTCCGGCCGCGTCCACCATGTCCATTCCAAAGTCATGGCCCTCGTCGGCCTCCGCCATCTTGAGCGCCTCGCCATCCTGGACGGCGTCCGTTTGCCGCTCGAGCGCTATAGCCGTGCTGCCGAGGAGATCGAGCGTTGGTTGGTTACCTACGGGGTCGATCCAGTGCGCAACGCCTTCGTCGCGACTCCTGGCGGTGAGCCGGATGCCGCTCTCCTCTGGGTCGCGCTTCAGGATGTGTTCCTCTCACCCGAGCATCCGTGGGTCATCGGAACGGTCGAGGCCATCCAGCGCGAACTCGCCCACCAGGAACTCGTCTTTCGCTACCACCGCAACGACGGCCTGGCTGGCCCCGAGGGAGCATTCGTCATCTGCTCCTTCTGGCTCGTCGAGGCACTCGCGCGCCTCGGTCGGCTGGATCAGGCACACGAGCACTTTGCCCGACTGCTCACCCGCGCGAGCGACCTCGGCCTCTACGCGGAAGAAATCGATCCTCACACCGGCGGGCATCTCGGGAACTTCCCGCAAGCCTTCAGCCACATCGGCCTCATCAGCGCCGCCCTGGCACTCGAGGAGGCGAGCACACCTTCGACCTCACTCCGCCAGGCTGCCGACTAGCGGAGCAACACACCGAGCACGAGCCCGTAGAGGACATGCCCGATGATTGTCGCCACTGCCGTGCGACGCCCGTAGTTGAGTCCTGCCAGCCCTGGCGGCTGCAAATGCCGGGTCGGGTCCGGCCCGGTCCGCTCGCTCGCCATCGCCGGGTGCACACCAGGGAGGCCCGGCAGCACCACCAGCAGCACGAACGCGCCATGTCCGAGCCCCAGCAAAGCACTCAACCACCAGCTAGCACCCCCCAGAAGCCAGAAGACACCAGCATAGATGGCCGCCAGTGGCCAACCCACGAGGATGTGCACGAAAATGCCCGCGAACTTGGCACGTTCTCGATCGCGCGTCACCCACAGCCCGAGGATCAGCGGGAGATCCATCCGCGTCAGCCCCATCAGTTGGCTTCCCCGCAACACGACGGTCAGCACGATCGTGGCGACCAGCCCCGCGATCAGCACACGCAGGATCGCATCCATCGCTCGCCCTCCAGCCCCGCCAACCGGTGCTATCCTCTCTCATCGGGAGGAACACGATGCCGTTCGTCATGGAGCTCCAGCCAGAAGGGTTCGTCCCGGCCGTCCGCTGCGATCACTGTGGTGAGTCGGTCACTGCCGAGACCGGCCTCGTTCTCTGGAGCATCGATGTGCCAGCCAGCCTCAGCGCAGCACCGATTCTGGTCGCCTGCGACCAGGACTGCGCTGATGCCCTCGCCGCCCGCTATCCGGAATCCCAGTTCGCCCTCCTGGCCCTCGATACCTATCTCGTGACCCTCGTCGAGGATTCCCTGAGCATCGACGCTGATGCCGTCCGCCAGCGCGATGCGCTCGCCTGGGCGATCGAACAGACCCGCGATGAGGTCGACCAGGCCCTCGAGTAGCCCTCACCGACTCGCGAGCCGTCGTACGACCAACACCGCGAGCGCAAGTCCAAAGCGCAGGCCGATACCCGCGTAGACCAGCCCGCGCAAGAGCCGACTCTGGTGCGGCGCGTAATGACGGCGATAGAACAGCGCCATCGCCCGGTAGAACTCCCAGAGCACGCGCGGATCGCGCCGCCCCCAGGATCCCCCTTTCACATGGACAGCCCGCGCGGCTGGCTCGTAGCGCAAGCGCCAGCCACGCGCTTTGATCCGGTACGCCCAATCCAAGTCCTCGCCGTACATGAAGTACGCCTCGTCGAGCAGCCCCACCTCCTCGATCGCCCGCAGGCGCACCAGCATGCACGCACCGCTGACCGCATCGACCTCGAGCGGCTGATCGGGGTCGTAGCAGGTCAGGTTGTACCGGCCGAACCGCCGACTCCGGGGGAAAAGTGTCGCCAAGCCAGTCAACTTCCACAAGGCAGACTCAGGCGTCGGAAAACTCCGCCGACACGCCAGATCCAACCGCTCATCCGGCAGCACCAGCTTGGGCCCGACCACTGCCACCGTGGGCTCCCGGTCCAATACCACAACCAGCCGAGCGATCGTCTCCGGCTCGACGAAGCAATCCGAGTTCAAGAGCAGCACCGCATGTCCGCACCGCACTGGCTCGGGAAGCAACGCGAGAATGCGGCGCAGCGCCACGTTGTTTGCACGCGCAAACCCCAGATTCCGCCCGGTCTCCAGGACCAGAACCTGCGGAAACTGCCGGCGCACCATCTCCACCGAGTTGTCCTGCGAGTCATTGTCCACCACCAGGACACTCAGCGGGCGATCGAGGCAACTCGCCGACACGGCGGTCAGGCAGCGTTCCAACAGCCCCGCCGTGTTGTAGTTGACGATCACCACCCAGACACCGCGCGGCGCTGTGGCCGTCACCGCGACCGGCTGGATCGCTGACTCACGACCCCTCGCGCCACGCCAGGTAGTGCTGCCCGACATTCCCCATCTCCACTCGCCAACCCGGCGGATTGCCCGGCGTGTACGTCAAGCACCGTCGCTCGAAACATTGAACCAGCACGTCCTGGACTACTCCACCCACCTTCACCGTTGCCCAATACGGCTCGGTAATCGGGAAACCTGTCGCGAAGAACGTCGGCTCGAACAGCTTCCCCTCGACCGGCCCGGTCTCGCCCCAGACCAGCCCCTGGCTCTGCAGAAAGTCCCAGAAGACATCGGGTACCGTATGGTGTGTTTCCGGAACGAGCACCGCCGCGAAGACGCCACCAGGACCGTCGTCGCTCACCGTGCCATCGCGGTGCAGCCGCCAGCGAATCTCCGCTCCCACCGGGAGCGGCGGGGTATCGAGGAACGCACGAAACGTCGCATAGGTCGGCCCAGCGGGATCGTCGGCATCACCCGCCACCGGAAGAGCGGCCGGCTCCCGTTGCTCAAACAGCGCATCACCGACCTGGACCGCTCCCGTGATGAGTTCTCGCACCAGCAGCCCGTTCGTTACGTACCAACGGGTACCTCGATCGGCCGCCAGCTCCGTCACCTCCATCCGCGCCTTGTCCCAATACAGCACCGCCCGCCGACCGCCCGGCGCATCCACATACGGCTCGATCGCGACCCGCAGCGGTTGCGGCCCCCACGTCCAGCTCCGCGCTGCCGAGCCAGCCGCGACCGGCCGATCCTCTCGCTCCCAGGTTCGTTGCCAGGCAGCAAAAACGACTGGCTGGTAGGCTGCCGGTTCCCATGCTGCCCAGCCGATCTGCTCCAGTGTCTCCCGGCGACCAGTAGCCGGTTCCACGATCACCAGCACAGGCGGCTTCCCTGGCGAGTTCTGCACGAAGGCCAGTCGCTCACCCTCAGGACTGATCGCTACGAGAATCCCCGGATCGCTTGCCGCGATCGCGCGCTCCCCGGTCACCAGGTCGATCCGCGTCACCACAGTCGGAAAACTTCGGCTCACGTAGAGAAAGCGAGCCAGGGGGTCCAACCACACGTACGGAGAGGGCACTTGCCTCCCTGGATACTCCACCGGCACATCGACGATGCGGCGCGCCTCCCCGCTGACCAGATTGAGCAAGATCAAATCGTCGCCACCTCCGACCGCATCCGCGAACCCCAACCACTGCCCGTCACCGGAGACCAAAAGCGGCATCCGGCACGTCTCGATCGGCCCGTTCCACAACACGCCGCTCGCGCCGCTCGCCGGATCGACCCAGCGGAGTCGCGCATCGAGCGCACCGGCATACACCAGCCGTGGCTGCTCGGCGACACCAGCTACCCCAACCCAGGTGATCTGCCCGATCGCTCGGTCGACGATCTCGACGCGACCGCTGGCGGCCTCGATCCAACCTAGCTCCATCACAGGGCACGGTCCATCGAGCGATTCATCGGTCGCTCGCTGGAACGTGAGCCATCGCCCGTCCGGTGACCAGACGAGCGTCCTCGCCGCCACTGCAACGGAACGAACCACATTCCCCTCGCGGGTCGCGATGACGATCAATTCCCCATCGCGCCAGGCCAGCCACCGCCCATCGCCCGACCAACTGGCCTCGCTGCCCCGGCCCACGATCCGGGTCGTTGGCCCTGCTCCTGTCGTGACGATCCCGATCACCGGGGTACCGTCCTGGACACCGGCCAAGGCGAGCCGCCCACCCTCCGGCGACCACAGTACGCGAGACACAGCTAGATCGTTCGCCACCGGTTGTCGCTGCCGACCGTCCCCGGTCGCCAGCCACAACGTCCGATCGCGATCGAGCAGCGCGAGCGACCACCAGGCAGGTTCCGCCTCGCGAGCCGCAACCAAGCCCGACATCCCGGTGCCGATCGAGACGATCGCGAGCAGAATCGACCATGTCACCCGCATCCC
>Ga0308394_1001348_pt1 | contig 11685 bp, 10 predicted proteins | sample Hotspr2Sampleme2_FD_202366 | JGI IMG/M metagenome (GOLD analysis project Ga0308394, IMG submission 202366) | Hot spring phototrophic mat microbial communities from Mushroom Spring, Yellowstone National Park, Wyoming, United States - 20050701_me2 ...
GGTGGTTTTCCAGGAGCATCACCAGAATCCTAGGGGTAGCCAAGGCGGTGTTATTGAGGGTATAAGCGTAGCGAACCTTACCCTGCCCATCACGGTAGCGTAGGCTAGCCCGCCGGGCTTGCCAGTCTAGCAGGGCCGAGCAGGAGTGGGTCTCACGGTACCGCTTCTCACTGGGCACCCAGGTCTCGAGGTCCACCTGGCGGTACTTGCCCAGGCCCATATCTCCCGTGGACACCTCGATCACGCGGTAGGGTAGCTCGAGGGCCTGCAGAATACCCTCGGAGATGGAGAGCATGGTCTCAAACCAGCGGTCCGACTCTGCCAGGTCAGCCTCGCACAGCACGTACTGCTCCACCTTATTGAACTGGTGAACGCGCATCAAACCCCGCACGTCCCTCCCCGCCGAGCCCGCCTCGCTGCGGAAACAAGGGGAGAGCGCGCAGTAGGTCTTGGGCAGCTCGCTTTTTGAAAGAATTTCTCCAGCATGTAGGTAGTTTAGCAACACTTCTGACGTTCCTGCCAGGTAGGTGCTCTGCCCATCCAGCGAGTAAACCTGGTCGCGGGCAGCGGGAAACTGACCGTGGGCGTAGAGGGCCTCCTCCTTAGCGAGGCTAGGCACGCTTAGGGGAGTAAAACCCGCCCGGATCATCTGGTCCAGGGCAAAACGCAGCAGGGCTTGCTCGTAGAGCATCAGGTCGCCCTTGAGGATATAGGAACGGGAGCCTGAGACCTTCGCAGCACGCTCAAAGTCGCCCCAGCCATTTTTTTCCATCAAAGCCACGTGGTCGAGGGGCTCGAACAAAAATGTGCGCGGCTTGCCATACGCGCGGGTTTCCCGGTTGAAGGAGTCGTCCGGGCCAACCGGTGCCCCCTCCCAAGGGATGGTGGGGGTTAGATAGAGCAGGTGCTTGAGCTGGGCCTCGAGTGCGCGTAGCTGGGGCTCGATCTCGGCGAGCTGCCGCGCGATCTGCTTGCCCTTTTCGACCATCGCTTCCCGCTCTTCTGCTTTGGCCCGGGCAGCAGCCTTGGCGTTGGCATTGCGTTCAGCCTGGAGCTGCTCGGTTTTTCGCTTGAGCTCCTGCACCCGCTTATCCAGGTCCAGTAGCTGGTCTAGGTCGAGGTTGGCTCCTTTCTTTTCGATGGCCTGGCGAACGATCTGAGGGTTCTCACGAATGAATCTGATATCTAGCATAAGACGTTGCAAAGAGGCAAAGCTGCTACTCAATGGCCCTGGGCACCTTGAACTGCCCCTCGAGCTGCTCTATGGCCACCAAGAGGGCTTCCTGCTGGGAGAGCGATGGGGCAACCTGGTCGGCCCGTAGGCGGTTGGTGATCTCCACCGGTCGGGCCATGGGGGGAAGTCCGTCGGTATCGAGTTCGCTCAGTTTCTCGAAAAAGCCCACGATCGCGCGCAATTCACCCTCCAGCCGGGCTTCCTCTTCCGGCGTGAGCGCCAGCCTCGAGAGCCGGGCCAGCCTCCTCACCAGCTCAGGCGTAATCTCCATAAGCGCCATTCTATTACAGGTGCCTTGGCGAACACGCACACAGAGCAGGGCATCCCTTAGAGGAAGTCCGTCAAGATGTTCTCGACCTGGTCGGTCTCGATCAGGAAAGCATCGTGGCCGTGCGGGCTCTTAATCTCGCGGTAGATCCCACCGCTCATAGCCGCCATCTCCCGTACCTCTTGCGCGGTGTAAAGCACGTCGGTATCTATGCCAACAAACAAGCTTGGAATGCGCCTGAGTCGGCTTAGTGCGGCCTCGAGACCTCCGCGCCCACGGCCCACGTCGTGGGTGTCCATGGCCTCGGAAAGGATAAGGTAGGCGTTGGCGTCAAAGCGTCTAGCGAATTTTTCGCCTTGATACAGCACATAGCGCTCCCCCCGCTCGGGCTGCTGCTGCCAGCGCAGGCGGAAGGAATCGGGTGAGCGAAAGGAGAGCATCGCGATGGCGCGGGCGAGCTGAAGGCCTGTGGGCTGTTCGGCGTAGTAGCCACCGCGATAGCCCGGATCAGCCCGCACCGCCTCACGCGAGAGACGGTTGAAGGCCCGGGCCCAAGGACCATGCACCGCAGGTGCAGCCAGCACCACCATCTTGTGCACCCGCTGTGGGTACAAAAGGGCGAATTCCAGCGCCACCATGCCGCCCAGGCTGCCCCCCAGCAAGGTCACCTTATCAATGCCGAGAAAGTCCAGCAGCTTGGCCTGGGCTCGAGCCAGATCCCGCACGGTGAGGCGGGGAAATTCCGGTCCGTAGGGGCGCCCCGTGGCCGGGTTGAGCGAAAGAGGGCCGGTAGAGCCATAGCAGCTTCCGATGTGATTGGCGCAGATTACAAAATACTTTTCCGTGTCCAGCATCCGGCCCGGCCCAGCCAGCTCATCCCACCAGCCCTCCGCCCCGAAGGCCTGTTCCAAGGCGGGCAGGCTGCGCAGGGTCTCTTGGGTGTATGTGCCGGCCAGGTGGGCAGAACCCGTCCAGGCGTGAAACACCAGCACCGCGTTGCTACGCTCGAGGTCAAGCCGACCATAGGTTTCATAGCGCAGGCGCAGCTCGGGTAAGGTACCGCCCTGCTCGAGGCGGAACGCACCCGCCACCCTGGCTTCCAACGGCACCGGAGGTGGCACCCGGCCCCGGCTCCTGGGGGGCTTGATGAGCAAGGCCTCGTGGTCGCCCCAGGCTTCTTGAATCAGCAGATCGGTCATCACCTTATCCCAGTTGCGAATCTTGGCTATGCCTGATGTACCTACCTCAGGCCCCAACCGTTGCGCGAAGGGCCTGCTTGATGTCGGCTTGGATATCCTCAACAGCTTCCAGACCCACGCTAATTCGCACCAGCTCTGGGCTGACCCCAGCACGGACCTGCTCCTCCGGCGACAGCTGGGAGTGCGTGGTGGAGGCCGGATGGATGGCCAGGGTACGGGTGTCGCCCACATTGGCCAGGTGAGAGACCAGCTCGAGGCGGTTTATGAAGCGCTTAGCAGCCTCAAAGCCACCCTTCAGGCCAAAGGTAAACACCGAGCCGGGTTTACTCTTGAAGTACTTCTGGGCCTTGGCGTAGCTGGGATGATCATCCAGGCCGGGGTAGTTAACCCAGGCTACTTCCTCCTGTTCACGCAGCCAGTGGGCCAAGGCCAGGGTGTTTTCTACGTGCCGCTCGGAGCGCAGTGAGAGGGTCTCGAGGCCCAGCAGCAGCAAGAAGGCCTCGAAGGGCCCTAGGCACTGCCCCTGGTCGCGCAGGCCGTCAATGCGGGCTTTGGTGATAAAGGCCAGGTTGCCCAAGGCTTTGTGGAGCTCGAGGCCGTGATAGCCGGGCTGTGGCTCAGTGATCAGGGGGTATCGCCCGTTATCCCAGTTAAAGTTACCCCCATCCACGATCAAACCGGCCATAGCGGCCCCGTGTCCACCAATCCATTTGGTTCCGGAGTGGGTCACAACGCTAGCTCCCCACTCCAGTGGACGAAAAAGGTAGCCTCCGTGCCCGAAGGTGTTGTCTACGATGAGGGCAATCCCCTGCTCCTGGGCAGCCTGAGCGATGGATTCAAAGTCGGGGATGTTCAAGGCTGGGTTACCCAGCGATTCCAGGTACCAGAAACGGGTTTTCTCATCACTAAGGCGAATGAAATCCTCTACACTTTCGGCGCTGTCGGTAAAGCGGCACTCGATACCCAGCCGAGGCAGCGTAACCTTGAACTGATTTATGCTACCACCGTATAGGTTGGGGGTAGAAACAAAGTTATCGCCCGCCTGGGCAATGTTGGTTATAGCCAGGAACTGTGCGGCATGGCCCGAGCTGGTCGCTAAAGCAGCTACACCGCCCTCGAGGGCTGCGATCCGCTTTTCCAGCACATCCGTGGTAGGGTTCATGATACGGGTGTAGATATTGCCGGGCTCCTGCAACCCGAAGAGCCGAGCAGCATGGTCCACATCTTTAAACTGGTAAGAGGTGGTGGCGTAGATAGGCACCTGGCGGGCACCGGTGGTGGGGTCGGGGCTGTAACCAGCATGCAGTTGGAGGGTCTCAAAGCGATACTTTTGCGACATGCCAATCTCCTACCTTTCTTAGAACCTTATCCGGGTGGGCCGCGCCGGCGGTCCTACCCCGAACCATCCGCGGAATGAGGGGCGCCGTGGGTAGGAGTTTTGCTACAGCAAAACCCCCCACCAGACGTTCTTTTATGACTGGAAGGGGGTACGACTTGCGTATTCCCTTCTCTTATCTTCCCCAGCCGCAGGGCTATGCCTAGCCTTGAACACCGTGGGCCTACAGCGTTCCGCGGTTGGGCCGGAGTTAGCACCGTGCAAAAAGCCTGCTGGTCATGGGCAGAGGCTTTTTGTGGGTTGCTGCGACTTCACAGGGCCGGATCCCTCCGTCGCTCTGGATAAAAGAACGGCTAGCTTTGGCCGCGCCCCAGCGCGGATAAGGGAGAGTTTAGTCAGAAGGTGCGGTTATGTCAAGCCAACGGCCGCACCTAAAGCCTGCTAATACTTCAAGCGCCCCGAGCCTCCTTTACAGAAGAGGACAGGGTATAGGCCTCTGGCGGTGGACAGGTGCATACGATGTTACGGTCACCGTAGGCGTTGTCTACACGGTTTACCGGGCTCCAGTATTTGTCCATGGCCTGCAGCCCCGCGGGGAAGCAACCTTGGGCCCTGGTGTACTTGCGGTTCCAGCACTCGTCGGCCAGATCCAGCACGGTGTGCGGTGCGTGGCGCAAGGGGCTCTCTTCCACAGTAAGCTCGCCCCGCTCGATCTGGCCAATCTCCTCACGGATGGCAATCATGGCGTTAATGAATCGGTCAAGCTCGTACTTCGACTCCGACTCGGTCGGCTCAACCATGAGCGTACCAGGCACCGGGAAGCTCATGGTAGGAGCATGGAAGCCGTAGTCTATCAGGCGCTTGGCGATATCCTCCGCGGTAACACCACAGCGGGTTTTGAAGGCCCTGGGATCAAGGATGCACTCGTGGGCCACCCGGCCTTTTTCGTTCTTGTAAAGTACCGGGAAGTAAGGCTCGAGCCGACAGGCGATGTAGTTGGCGTTCAGAATGGCCACCTCGGTGGCCCGCTTGAGCCCCTCATTGCCCATCATCCAGATGTAGGCAAACGAGATGGGCAGGATCGAGGCCGAGCCATAAGGCGCTGCCGCCACCGGCCCCACAGGAGCAGTTCCGCCGTCAAGCGCAGGGTGCCCGGGCAGGAAGGGGGCCAGGTGAGCCTTGACCCCAATGGGGCCCATCCCAGGACCACCCCCGCCGTGAGGAATGGCAAAGGTCTTGTGCAGGTTGAGGTGCGAGACGTCGGCCCCGTAGTGACCGGGTTTGGCCAGCCCCACCTGGGCGTTGAGGTTGGCACCATCCAGGTAGACCTGGCCCCCATAGCGATGCACGATCTCGCACAGCTCGCGAATTTTTTCCTCGAACACCCCATGGGTAGAGGGGTAGGTAACCATCGCCGCTGCCAGCCTGTCGGCGTACTGCTTGGCTTTGGCCTCGAGGTCGCGCAAGTCCACGTAGCCCTGCTCATCGCAGGCCACCACCACCACCTCCATACCGGCCATCTGGGCCGAGGCCGGGTTGGTGCCATGGGCCGAGGAAGGAATCAAGCAGACGTTGCGGTGCCCCTCCTCCCGTGAGCGGTGGTACGCCCGGATTGCCAGCAACCCGGCATACTCGCCCTGGGCGCCCGAGTTGGGCTGTAGCGAGACGGCGTCAAAGCCGGTAATCTCGCACAGCCAGCGGCTCAGGGTTTCGAAAAGCTCGTGGTAGCCCTGGGCCTGCTCAGCGGGCGCAAAGGGGTGCAGGTGGGCAAACTCGGGCCAGCTAATGGGCATCATCTCGGCAGCGGCGTTGAGCTTCATGGTGCAGGAGCCCAGGGGGATCATGGCCCGGTCCAGGGCCAGATCGCGGTCGGCCAGTTTGCGCATGTAGCGCATCAGTTCGGTCTCGGAGTGGTAGCGATTAAAAACCGGGTGGGTCAGGTAGGGACTGGTGCGCCGCAAGGCCGCAGGCAGATGGTTTTCCGGGGCAAAGTCTTCGTATTTGAACTCGCCCCCAAAGGCCTGCCAGACCGCCTCGATGACGGCGGGGGTGGTGGTCTCGTCGAGGGCGATACCGATATGGGCCTCATCCACTTTACGCAGGTTGATGCGGCGGCTGCGGGCTTTGGCCAGAATCTCCTCGAGCTGGCCTTCCGCCCGGACGGTGAGGGTATCGAAGAAATGTGGGTTGATCGGCTCAAAGCCCAGGCGCTTTAGCCCTGCCGCCAAAATTGCGGTTTTTGCGTGTATGCTCTGGGCGATCTCCCGCAGCCCCTCGGGCCCATGGTAGACCGCGTACATCGAGGCGATCACCGCCGGCAAAACCTGCGCCGTACAGATATTGGAGGTGGCTTTCTCCCGGCGGATGTGCTGCTCGCGGGTCTGAAGGGTTAGGCGGTAGGCCCGGTTGCCCCGCGCATCTATCGAAACCCCCACCAGCCGCCCGGGTATGGCCCGCTTGAGCGCATCCCTGACCGCCATATAGCCTGCGTGGGGCCCGCCGTAGCCCATAGGTAGCCCAAAGCGCTGGGCCGAACCCACGGCGATATCGGCCCCCAGCTCGCCTGGAGGGGTCAGCAAGGTAAGGGCCAGAAGGTCGGCGGCCACCACCGCCAAAGCGCCCGCAGCCTTTACCTTTTCGATGTAAGGCCGCAGGTCGCGAATGTGCCCCAGGGTATCGGGGTACTGAAAAATGGCCCCAAACAGCCCCTCAGGATTCAGATCGGTCTCAGGGTCTCCCACCACCAGCTGCCAACCCAGGGGCTCGGCCCGGGTCTGCAGCACCGCCAGGGTCTGGGGGTGAAGGTTTTTATCGGCAAAAAAAGCGGTGCGGGGCTCCTTGCAGACCCGGCGCGCTACTGCCATGGCCTCGACCGCTGCGGTGGCTTCGTCCAGCAGAGAAGCGTTGGCAAGGTCCAGCCCAGTGAGGTCGGCTACCATGGTCTGGAAGTTGAGCAAGGCCTCTAGGCGGCCCTGGCTAATTTCAGGCTGGTAAGGCGTGTAAGCGGTATACCAGGCCGGGTTTTCCAGCAGGTTGCGCTGGATCACGGGCGGCAGAATCGTGCCGTAGTAGCCCTGCCCAATCAGGGAGGTGAAGACCTGGTTTTTACTGGCAATGGCCCGCATGCGCTCCAGCATCTCGCTTTCGCTCAAACCCGGGCCGATCTTCAAGGGCAGGTCCTCACGGATAGAGGCCGGCACCGTCTGCTCGACGAGCTCTTGCAAAGACGACACACCCACCGCTTCCAGCATCTGCTGGATATCCGCAGGGGTGGGGCCGATATGCCTACGCGAGAAATCGGTGGAGCGGGGTTTAAGCGTTGGGATCATGCGATCTCCTAACCTAACCCCATCTGTCCTTTTGCCTGAGAGTGTTACCCCGTCGGCGGGCGATGTACGCCTCTCTCCAGATTGCGCTGCTGTGGTCCTTTTGCCTGAGAGTTTCCGGGGCGGTTGCTCCTTCGGCGTGGGACAGGCCCATCTCTCCCACTAGCAGCTTGCTGATTTGTACGAGATTTATGATAGCCCAAGGGGGTACTGGCCTAAAAGTGACGCCTAAACAGTTTTGGCTCGAGCGCTACTGGTTTTCGGCCACCGCCCGGTAGTCCGCTGCCGACAGAAGCCCGTTCACGTCCGACGGGTTGACCCTCATCTTGAACAGCCACCCCTCCGCATAGGGCGACTGGTTAATCAACTCGGGCTTATCCGACAAGGCGCTGTTGACTTCGATGATCTCTCCGCTTAGCGGGGCGTAGATATCCGAGGCCGTCTTGACCGACTCCACGACCGCCACGGCTGCGCCTGCCTCTACGGTCCGGCCCGTTTGCGGCAGGTCCACAAAAACCACATCGCCTAGGGCATCCTGGGCAAAATCGGTGATGCCTACCACGGCCACGTCGCCCTCGAGGCGAACCCATTCGTGGGTCTTGGTGTACTTTAGTTCGGAAGGATAGTTCATGGTCATACCTCGGTTGTGAGTTTATCGCTAAAGGGCTTTGCCAGCACAGGGTTAGCGCTTCACGAAAGGGACTTCAACCACCGTTGCAGCCCACAACTTACCGCGAATCTCGACCTCGAGCCTGGTACCAGGTTCGCTCAAATCTACCTCAACATAACCCATCCCGATACCCTTCCTGAGCACCGGTGAGTGCGTGCCCGAAGTCAGGCGTCCCACCTCCCGCCCATCCCGCAGCAGCCGGTAGCCTTCGCGGGGGATGCCTCCCTCAACCAGCAGGCCTACCAGCCGGCGCTCACAGCAAAGCTGCAACATGACCTCTTTGCCGAAAAACTCCTTCTGGCCTTTGACCACCCAGCTAAAAGGGGTGCACAAGGGGTTGGTCTCATCGGTTAGCTCATGCCCGTAGAGTGGGAAGCCTGCCTCGAGCCGCAAGGTATCGCGTGCACCCAGGCCACAGGGGGTTACCCCAGCAGCCAGCAAAGCCTGCCAAACCACCGGGGCATCCTCAGGGGCAACAAACACCTCGTAGCCATCCTCCCCGGTGTAGCCCGTTCGGGCAAAGCGCACCCATTTACCCGCTAGCTTACCCGTGAAAGTGTCGTTCTTTTTGCGCGAGGCTAGGTCGGTATCGGTGAGTTTTTGCATTACGGCTACCGCGTTAGGGCCCTGTACAGCGATCAGGGCAAATAGATCGGAGGCGTTCTTTAGCTCTACTGCAAAGCCCTCCGCCAGCCGCTGGAGGTGGAGCCAGTCTTTCTCGATGTTGGCTGCATTCACCACCATCAAATACTCCTGCGCGCCGGTTCGATAAAGATAAATGTCATCCACCACGCCCCCCTGGGCATTGGGCAGCATGGAGTACTGGGCCCGCCCTTCCTTGAGCCCGGAGACATCGTTCAGGGTCGCGTACTGCAAGAACTCGAGCGCCCCCGGCCCACATATCCAAAACTCCCCCATATGGCTTACATCAAACATCCCAACCTGGCCCCGCACCGCCAGGTGCTCCGAGGTGATGGAGGTGTACTGGATGGGCATCTCATAGCCCGCGAAAGGCACCATCCGGGCTCCTTGTGTCAGGTGGGCTTGATGCAGTGGAGTGGTTTTCATGCCCCAACAGCATACCTAACCGGCTGCGGGCTGTCGCGGGGCTGCCAAGCCCGCGCAGCCTAGGGAGGCTTCCGCAGGGGTTAGCCCGTGGCGGCAACCCTTGAAAGCACTTGGCGGCTCACTGCCCTTAGGGTTTCAAAAACCCCTACACCGGTGGTGGCTACTGCTTCGAAGATGGGCAGGCGCTTCTCAGGGTCAATAACGGCCTGGATCATCTCGAGCGGTAGGGCATCCGGAACGTCACGTTTGTTGGCCTGAAGCACAATCGGAATATCTTCTAGTTTTATACCGTACTCAGCCAGGTTTTCCCGCAGATTGCGCATGGATTCGGCGTTGGCGCGCAAGCGGTTGGGAGCCGAGTCGGCTACGAACACGATGCCGTCCACACCCCGTAGAATCAACTTCCGACTGGCGTTGTAGAAGACCTGGCCCGGTACTGTGTACAAGTGGAAGCGGGTTTTGAAGCCCTTGACCTCGCCCAGGTCCACCGGCAAGAAGTCGAAAAACAGGGTGCGCTCATCCTCAGTGGCCAGTGAAACCATCTCGCCCTTACGGTTTTGCGGAACCTGCTGGAAAACCCACTTGAGGTTGGTGGTCTTTCCCGACATGCCTGGGCCGTAATAGACAATCTTGAAGTTGATTTCCCTGGCGGCAAAGTTAATCGTGCTCATAAGTTAGGTACCAAATAGCTCGTCCAAGAGGGCGCTGGCCCTATCACGGTACTCACGGTCAATGCCCAAAGTCCCTGGTGGCACTACGGCATCTTTGGTAATGACCTCGAGCGCATGCGCAGCCCGCTTGCCTAACAGCTTAACCCGACCCAGCGGGACGGAGTTGTCAAAGACGATCGCCAGTAAGGCCAGATCGCCCACCTCTTCCACATAAAGGCTGTAAGTAGCCCCTTGGTGCAACAGCTCGCTAAAGCGCGGCTCACCCAGCATTTTCGCCAAAGCCTGGGTGGCGGCTGCGTTGCCGGCGATAAGGGTTGCCAGCGAGTCCAAGGCAGGGGGCCGGGGTGCCCATAAGGCCTCTTTGTGGGCCAGCACAAAACCCTTGCGATCGAGTAGAAGCCCGTAGCGGGCACCGCTCTCCCGCAGCAGTTCCTCGAGGACGCGCGCGGCCTTCTCGTAAGTGCCCCCGAAGAGTGCAATTGCAGGCTCCATCATATTACCCTTAGTCTAACACGCATGGCGCCCCTGTCGCTGTGCATACTTTGCACCGAATCCACCGTATGCTTCTGGGCGCTAAACTAAACCTGCCTGGGAGGCCCTGCATTGAAGCACCTCTACGTTCACGTTCCCTTCTGCCCTACCCTCTGCCCTTACTGCGACTTTCACGTGGTTCGGCGGTACGGAGGGGTAGTAGAGGCCTTCCTGGAGCGGTTAGCGCAAGAAGCCCAGGCCCTGTTTGCACTGCACCCTGGCCCGCTAGACACGCTGTACATAGGTGGGGGCACGCCGAGCTTCCTGCGCAGCCGCGAGATAGAGGCTCTTTTTCAAGCCCTGCCGTGGAGCCTCGATGGAGCCGAGGTTACCCTCGAGGCCAACCCTGGCACGCTCAACCCCCAGCGCCTGCAGCTGCTGCGCGAGCTGGGGGTCAACCGGCTCTCGCTGGGGGTGCAAAGTTTTCAGGATGATGTGCTCAAGACCCTGGGCCGGGCCCACGGACGAAAGGGAGCATTGCGGGCAGTGGAGATGAGCTTGGAAGCGGGCTTCCGCACCTCCATTGACCTGATTATGGGCCTGCCTGGACAGGACGTCCTGGCCGACCTCGAGCAGGCGGTGGCTTTAGGGATGGAGCATGTTTCGGCCTATACCCTACAAATCGAGCCCGGAACGCCCTTTGCCCTAGCCGGTCTGGTACCCGACCCAGATGCCGAGGGGCAAGCCTTTGAGCTGGCGCAAACTGTGCTGGGGCGGGCCGGTTTAGTGCGCTACGAGGTATCTAATTTCGCCCGCCCCGGCCAGGAAGCCCGGCACAACCTGGCCTACTGGCACAACACCACCTGGGGCGGACTGGGGCCCGGAGCCACCGGCCAGCACGCCGGCGCTGACAAGGGCACCTTTTGGCGCTACACCAACCCTCCTCTGCCACGCTGGCTTCAGGGCGAAGAAGCCTGGGTTGAACAAATAAGCCCGCTCGAGCACGCCAAAGAGTCGCTGATGCTGGGCTTACGGCGGGCCCAGGGGGTGGACGTAGGGCAGATCGAAGAGCGCTGCGGGCTAGAAATATGGCAGGCCTTGGAACCCACGGCGCAGGCATTGAGCCGTGAGGGGCGGCTCGAGGTGCGACAAAAGCACCTCCGCGCCTTGGATCTCAGCACCTTACACCCCCTGATACTGCGGCTTTGGGCAGCCTTGGAAGCAGCATGCTGACCCAGGATGAGGCCCGGGGCTCCAGGAAAAACCCCAAGCTTTTCAAAGCCGAACCTAGGTACAAGCAAGCTTCAGGTAGAAGCCCCAGCACAAATCTAACTGAAGTTACGCACAGACAGATGTTGCGACAAAATAGGGCTTCCTGCTCACACAGGAGGATTGAGATGAGTCCAGCACCGGTCGTGAAGTAAGCCTTGTTGGTTTCAGTC
>Ga0308394_1001349_pt1 | contig 11680 bp, 10 predicted proteins | sample Hotspr2Sampleme2_FD_202366 | JGI IMG/M metagenome (GOLD analysis project Ga0308394, IMG submission 202366) | Hot spring phototrophic mat microbial communities from Mushroom Spring, Yellowstone National Park, Wyoming, United States - 20050701_me2 ...
TGCCCGGGCAAAAAGAATCCCAGGTGTTTAGCTCAATAGTCACGCCAAGGTGAACGAACCAATAGTACTGTAAAGCTTCCCAGAAATTTCGCGGCGCGTGAGCAGGAACCCAGGAGCAAATTTCAGCAATTTGCTCTAACTCCGCTTTGCGTTGGGGATCATCGGTCTGGGTTGCCAGTTGACGAGCTTTTTCGGCGTGGCGTTCGGCAAAGCGGATCAAGGCGCGGGCAACAATCTCCATGGCGCGCAGTTCTTCTTGTTTATCGTAAGCTTGCGGGTCATTGTAAAAATCCAGGCCAGCAAGGCTGCGGTGAAGTTCCTCGATGAAATCTAACATCCCCTTATGATAGATTTTGTCATCTAAAACCGTATGGCCAGGCGCACGCTGTTCCATAAACTCGGTGAAGATACCGGCCTCATAGGCAGCCTTCCATTCTGGCGTCATTTCACGGAACAGGACATCTCGCATCGATTTCCCTTTCCAAAAGGGAAGTATTCGTTCTTCATACACTTTACGCGCTTGTGGACTGACCTTGTAAGGAATCTTCTCACGCGAATCGAGAATGTCTAAATCTTCCAACGAGTGACAGCATAACTCAGGGTAGGTTGGCACAGCTTTCGGAGCAGGCCCTTTCTCGCCCACGATCAATTCTCCCTCCCCGATGTAAATGGACTTGTGCTCCAAGAGATATTGGAAAGCCAAAGCACGGCGAACCGGCTCGGAGATCAAACCGTGATTCTGGGCATAAAATTCGGTAATCAATTCTGCCCGTTCTGTAGAAAAGGTTGGAACAGCCTCGAGGCTTTGTTGACGTAAGCGCGCAACACGGTCGGTCATGGTCATAGGTTATCCTCCGATACGAACATTGAATCCATAATTTTCGAAAAAACTCTTGATGTCCTTGAGACGCTCCTGGTCAGGTGCAGGGGTTTCTCGTAAGCGATATGCGACGCCCAATCCATGATATTTATGCAGAGCAGAAGCATGATAGGGCAACAGATCTACGGGGGTTTTTTGAGGCAAGGACGAAAGAAATTCAACCATCTGGCGCAGATTGATCTCATCATCGTTAATATACGGGATAACCGGAAAACGCACAAGGATGGAATGTCCTGAGGCGCTCAAACGGCGTAAATTCTCCAGGATAAGCTGGTTAGATACTCCCGTGAACTGACGATGGCGTTCCTCATCAATAAGTTTGAGATCGTAGAGATACAGATCCACGTCCTGGCGCAAGCGGTTCAACGTCTCCCAGGAAGCATAGCCACAGGTATCCAGGGCAGTATGGATGCCCTGGCTTCGACAAGCTTGTAACAAAGCAGCCAGAAAGGTTGGTTGAAAAAGCGGCTCACCGCCAGAAAATGTCACCCCTCCACCCGATTGCTCATAGAAAGGGAGATCGCGTTCAATTTCTTCCAGAACTTCAGCAACTGTCATCCGTTTTCCCACCAGCTCTCGCGCCTCAGCATAGCATTCTTCTACACATGCCCCACACAAGGTACAAAGCTGGCGATTAATTTCAAAAGAGTCGTTATGCTGTACGATCGCTCCTGGCTCACACACATCCAGGCAAGCGCCACAACGAATACAGCGGTTTTCGCGTTGAAAAATCTCGATCTCCGGCGACTTCCCTTCCGGGTTATGACACTACCAACAATTCAGCGGACAACCTTTGAAGAAGACCGTCGTGCGGATACCCGGACCATCATGGACCGAATAACGGCGAATATCGAAGAGGATACCACGCAGCTCAATCAGATTCATCGCCGCATCCTACTGGCTGATATCAGAATTTCCGCCGGGAATCAAATCGCTCCCTTGTTTACTTGGGGAAGGGGGTATGGGTGAATGAGGGATTCGAAAGCGCTGAAGCACAACGGCAAGCCGTTGGTATCGATTAATTCCCTTTAGCATTTTGTTTTTTTCTTTTGCGATCATCATGAGATGCAGAGCACCTTTTGATCTCAACAAAACGTATTGTACATCCACGAAGCAAAATCATCAAGTCATCCATTTAATATTGTAAAAATGTCTATAGTATAATTTACGATTGAAAAGGAGCTAACATGCCAGGCGGAAGAGGCTTTGGAAAAGGCTGCAGAGGCGGCCGACGGAAAATTTTCTTTTTAGAATCCTGCATACTGGTCTTGCTCCATCAAGGCTCCAGCTATGGGTATGCCTTGATGGATAACATCCGTCAATTCGGATTCCAACCAGAACTAATGGATATCAGCATCCTCTATCGTGCCCTGCGTGACCTGGAAGAAATGGGGCTGGTGAGCAGTCACTGGAGCGACGAAAGTCTCGGTCCGCAAAGGCGCATTTATACCATCACAACCGAGGGAGAATCGGTTCTGGCAGAATGGATAGAAAATCTACGTCAGCTTCGGCGCGAGATTGAGAGGCTGGAAGCTGCTTATCTCTCTGTCAAGCAGAAAGCAGAGAATGGGTTTTCCACGCCGGAAGTGAAAGGGGAAGAGTTGTGACTATCGGACAACCAAAACGGGGCAGGTTGCTCGCTGAATCACCTCCTGGCTTTGACTGCCAAGCAGTAAGCTAGCTAAGGCGCCCAGCCCACGCGAGCCCACCACAATCAAGTCAACCTGGCGTACTTCGGCAACGCGCAGGATAACATCTGCTGCTGGGCCTTCCAACGCTTCAGTCTCGACTGTGCGAGGGGTAAAACCGACTTCCTGCAGCGCCCGCTCCAGGACATCATTAGCTTCTCGCAATCTCTCAGAAATCGTCTCCTGCAGGTTGGGTTCCCCTAAGCCGGCCGGGATTGGTGAATAGGCATGAACGATCACCAAATCGGCGCTACAAGTGCGTGCCAGTTCACCCGCCAATTGAACGGCTTTCAGGGCATGCTCTGAGCCATCCACACCCACCAGAATTTTGTTGAACATCTTTCACCTCCAGTGTGAGTCTGCAATGCAATTTCCGCGCAATCAAAATAGCTCTGTCCTGCAATCTACAGAAGATGCTTTCGAAAAGCGGTTTATGCTCAGGATTTTATCACACCACCGTCACAGGACATCCTTCTGGCTTTCGCAATTCAAAGCTATCTGGTAATCAACGGAAAATAGTACTGATATTTAAACCCTTCAGGAAGGTAAAGATGAAAACTGACTATCCCATCCATCACATTGCTATCGATGGTCAAGGTCACCTCCCCCCAGGTCTCCGGATGTCCCCCTGCATACTGGCGCAATCTTTGCTGATTGTTCCACAAGTCATTGGATAGGCTGTAAACATTCCATACCGTGGCTTCTGGGTTGTAGGAGGGGTAAATCCAATGCGCTGCCCAGATCACCGGCGGTGGATTGGGGAGATCGGCAAACTGACTCAACGGTCGCCCGGTGCTGTAAACCCCTCCAATCATCCCTAACTCCGCCATGCGCTCTACCCAACCGTTAATAAAAGCGCGAGCAGCCTCGTTGCATTCTTCTTGACGAATGTCATAATGTTCCAAATCATAATAGATCACGCTGCCATTGCCAGCGGCATTGGTCAACCCCAATTGTTGGGCGGCACGGGTAGCCATTTCGGCTTCCATCCGTCCTTCTTGATAAGCCTTGGGAGGATATTTGCTCATGCGATATTTGTAGTTCGTGCAGCGAGCTTGCAGCCCCACCCAAGTGGGTATCAACCCCCAGCCTTGCTGGCGCAATTGGGCGATAAACTCAGGGGTCAGAGACGCGTTATCGCAGGTGCGACTGATCCCGCCGATATAGATATTGACTGCCCGATAAGGACTTTGCGCCTTCCACACAGCCAGTTTGTCGAGCGTTGGGATTTCGCATTTATCAAAAGCGTGTCCCTGCATAACAGCGATCAAGGGTAAATCCGGGTTTTCCTCTGCCAATGGTTGTAGAACAAGCGGACTGGCAGACCAGGCTGGATTGACAATTTGCTCTCTGGTCAAAGAGGTTTGGCCGTCAGGGAGCGGGATTGCTGCCCAACTTCGTCCGCCATCCTCGGTTGACCAGATGCGTTCCACCGTCCTGCACCGCAATCCTTGCTGAATACCACTGTTGGAGGATTGGTTGATGTCTTGAGGTTCACAATTCCCCTTTCGCTCCAGCTTCCAGCCCATTGCCGTTGAGATCATGTGCAATTCCTGCCCCTCATCCTGACGCTGTTGCTGGAATTGAAGGGGATTCTTTGTGACTTTCACCCAGGTCACGCCCCCATCGGACGAACGATAAACCTCGTCTCCTGTGACCCCACCCTGTAACCACACGTTCAATGCATCTTCAGCCTGAATCGGCGCCGCGATCGGAAGCTCTAACCGTTGCCAGGTTTTCCCACCATCAAGCGTTCGGTAAAGAAATCCCAGGCTGAAATTGGCGCTGCTGACGATCTTCTGCACAATCCAGAGGGTCTCTGCATCCCATGCGGTGAGGTAGGATTGAGCAATCGGCAGGTAGCGATCTGAATCCTGCAGAGGAATGGGGTCGATCTGCCAATCGCGCCCTCCGTTGGAGGTGTGGGCGATGAAAGGCGCGTTCTTGCCATCGGTCGAGGGTTTTGCCAGGACTGCCCAGCCATTTTCAGCGTTTCTAAAATCTATGGCGGCAAGCTGTAGCCCGTCATCCAGAGATGGAGTGATGTCCTGCCAGGAGAGTCCGCCATCTCTGGTCAGAAATAATCTTTCCCCAAACCAGATCCACCCCTCCACCGCGCTCAAACGGTCGAAAGCGCGGATGGATGCGCCAGAGACAAGCTCACTCTGGGCAGTGGTGCGAAATCCAGCAAGACCTGTAGAGAGAATCCAGACAACGAGAACTATCCCCCCAACCATCCCTGGTTGAACCCTGCCCAACGACAACCAGCGTAAATGCTTCATAACAATCAAATTGTACCTTGAACGCAACGCTCAAGCGGGCTAAAAAGCTTGCAGCTTCGTTAGCCAATATCTGCCAAAGCTCAGGAAGAGCCCCTTCAGCCTAAAAAGCGGCGCAGAGAGGCAGCCTGTAAGATCAATTCGGCTAAACGCTCAAAGCGGTTCTGACGCACTGCTTCGGTGATCTCGCGGCTGATACGCAGATGATCCGGGTTCGGTTGATAGTCGATGTGTAATCGCTCAACCGCCTGGCAAACGCGCGGAGGCAGGAATGGACTATCCAGATCGACATACTGGAGTGCATCGGCTAAGTCTGCATCGAAATTCACAATGGTTTGCCGCAAGAAATTGATCTCATCTGGCGTAAGGGCGTGCAATCCCAACAGCTCAGGGGGAATTCCCAGAGAATACAAACAGCAAGTAAAAGCTATCGCCCGCGGCAGTTGGATTCCACTGACATTGCGGAAGTAGCCAAACAGCCCCGAATGCGATTTCCGCTTCCTGCGCCGTGGCACATATTTTGCCAGCGTGCTGATGAGCTGCGCCAATTGGGTTACCTGCTCACGATAAGCCTGGGTTGATTTCTCGATGATTGCCAGACTTTGCTCCTGATCGATTTCGCTTGCCCTGCGGCGAGGAATCTGTTTGAGTTTTTGAATGGCGGAGACAACTTCTAAGGGAGAAAAATCATACTTGAACGCTGATTGAATGGTAAAAGTCTGGGCGGAAGGGTACTCTCTGGTAACCTGTTCGACTGTGGTGGGTTTTAGATTGCCGCGAAAAGGAGCTGATCCCATTCCCATGATGGGATAGAGTTCAATCCCCAACTTTTGGGAGAGTTGATCCAATTGATAGAGAGCGATTTTATTCGCCAAAACTGTGCTGATCAATCCCGAATTCATCGCCGGGTCGGAGCGCGCCAAAAAGACGCGCTGGTATTCCAAATCTTTATCCTGCAGAAAATCTTCTATCACCTGGGCAGCGTTGAGCAAATTTTCAACTCCCTCAAACAATGGGATCACATTGATTCGTTGTGGCCGAAAATTTCCCAACCATTCCCCAATGGTTATCGTATCCCCCGGAATCTGCTGAGTATCCTTAGCCGCGATGAAATGTACATAATAGTTGTAAATCCGATTAATATCAGCAGCCGAAACCGTCATCGGCAGAATCACCTCAAAGATTGGTGGTGGACTCTGCGGATTGAACAAAATCGCGGCATCGTAAGAGCGCGGAATACTTCCCAGGGTTTCGAGCAAAATCTTGGCTTCAGTCTTTTCAATGGCCGGGTTTGGTACGCGGGGGGTAATAAAAACATGCTCTCCGAGCAGCACCTGGCGAAAGAACGGCCCGTATGTCGAGAGCAGTTTCTTGATCACAAAGTTATCCACCTCTTTACCTTCGTAATCCCACATCTGCTCATCGCAGCCAAGGTGGGAAAAGACATAGTAAGCCTCCTGAACTTCGTCTTCCCCTTGCAACTCCGCATCTGAGGCAAAAAAGGGAACTTGAACATTGTCGGGATGTTGGGTACTCATACAGCGCGGGATATGGGGCATCGTACACCTCACAAAGGGGATATTAGCGGGGAATTATATCAAATGTTTTCGCTCCCCCTGATTGTTTCTCAATCCACCCAGAGGTATCTGTGCGGGTTAGCCTCCCAGCGGCTGTTGCTGGGTGATGCAATGAATATTGCCGCCCCCTAACAAGATTTCACGCGCCGGCACACCCACCACGCGACGCTCGGGTAAATAACGCTGCAAGGTCTCCAGGGCAAGTTGATCATGAGCATCTCCAAACGTGGGAACGATTGCTCCGCCGTTGCAAAAATAAAAATTGATATACGAAGCTGCCATGCGATCGCCTGCTTGACGGGGTAGCGTGCCCTCAACCGCGTCTACACCCTCAGCTTCTTCAGCCGTGATCAGCACCGGATCCGGTTGATGGATTTTCACAATCTCGAAGGAGCGTCCTCTGGCATCTCTGGCATGACGTAAGCGCTCATAAGCATCTTGAGAAATTGGATATTGAGGGTCATGAGTATCGTCCGTCCAGGTCAACGCAATCACACCTGGGCGTAAAAAGCACACTAGGTTATCTACATGGCCGTTGGTTTCGTCATTATAGACCCCTTCTCCCAGCCAGATGATTTTTTCAACCCCGGTATATTCCTTAAGATACGCTTCGATCTCCGCTTTGCTCAATTCAGGATTGCGATTTGGATTGAGCAAACACTGCTCGGTTGTCAGCAAAGTTCCTTCACCATCCACATGGATCGAGCCACCTTCGAGAACCAACGGAGCAGCATAGCGATCGATCCCTTCAATTTCTGCCACTTTGCGGGGCACCAGATCGTCAAGATCCCAGGGAAAATACAACCCTTCCTTTATTCCTCCCCAGGCGTTGAACTTCCAATCCACCAAACGGATTTCACCTCTGTCGTTGATGACAAAGGTCGGGCCGACATCCCGCATCCAGGAATCGTTGTTCGAAAGCTCAATCACACGGATATGGGCAGGTAGCATGGCGCGCGCATTGAGGAACTGGCGTTGATTAACACCCATCACCACCGCTTCAAACTGAGCGATGGCAGTTGCCACGGCCGTAAAAGCTCTTTGAGCCGGCTTGGCGCCGAAGCGCCAGTTATCGGGGCGCTCTGGCCAGAGCATCCAGGTTTGCTTGTGCGGTGCAAATTCGGCTGGTATGTAAAAGCCGTCTTGACGAGGGGTGGTGGTTAACGTCCGTACCATATCCTTTCTCCTCTTGTCTCGTTCCTCACCCGAACGCTCTCCGGGAGAGGAAACAGCTTCTCCCCTCATCCCTTGAACGAGGCGCTAAGGGATGAGGGGCAGCCTCCTCGCCGTTTCTGAGCGAGGCTGGCGATAGACGCGCTCAGATGATCTGATGTAAAAAGGTTTCAATCTGGCCGCGATGGTATGCCTGAAGCTCCGCCGAAGGACGTTTCAAGCGCGGGTAGAGCAGATAGACCAGCAGCCCCTTTTCAGTGTGCAGGCGATTTTCCGATTGGTCAAAGATGATGGAGCGAGGATGATCCATCACCTCATCGGTTGCTTCTACACCGCGCGAGGCTGGCAAACAGTGCATGAACTGACAATGGGAAGGAGCTTTGTTGAAGAGATCGAGATTAACTTGATATTTGGGCATAAAGGCTGCTCGCCGCTCGGGGATTTCATCCTCTTGACCCACCCACCACCACAGGTCGGTGTAGATAAAATCAGCTTCCCGAACAGCTTCAATCGGGTCTTCGGTGATGGTCAGGCTGCCACCCGATTCGGCGCAATTGGCACGGGCAATCTGCAACCAGGCTTCAGGGGGTTGGTATTTGCGTGGCGCTGCATGAGTAAAATGCATCCCGAGTCGGGTGCAGATAAACATCAATGAGGATAAGACATTGGTGGCATCGCCAATGAAGGTAACCCGTAACTCTTCTAACTTTTTGCCGGCCGGCATGTGTTCAATCATGGTCAAGACATCACAGACAACCTGGGTGGGGTGATTGTAATCCGTAAGCCCATTGATCACCGGCACTTCGGCATATTTTGCCAGCTCTGTGATGGTTTGGTGCTTGAGAGTGCGGGCAAAGATGGCATCACACATGCGCGAAAGCACTTTGGCAGTATCGTACATCGATTCCCGCACACCCAGGTGAATCTCCCCCGGCTTAAGGTAGAGTGCGTGACCGCCCAATTCGGTCATTGCTACCTCGAAGGAGACCCGCGTGCGCGTGGAGGGCTCTTCAAAGATCATCGCCAAAGAAGCATCCTGAAGGAGTTTCGGGGTGCAACCTTGTTTATCGGCTGCTTTGATCTTTCGCGTCAGTTCGATGATGTCTAATAACTCTTGTTTGGTGTAATCTTGTGTGTCGATAAAATGTCTTAGGGTCATAGCCAGCTCTCCTTAACAGTGTTAGTTTTGAATACTTTCCCAGGCGCGGACAAAAGTGACCGCCAGTTCACCAAGTCGATCGAGGTTATAGCCGCCCTCCAAAACAATCAAGGTGGGCAGGTTCAACCGGGCTATCTGCTTCGCCATTTCTGCATACGTGGAAGTGCTGAGGGCAAAATTTGCCAGAGGGTCTTCGGCATGGGTATCCAAACCCAATGAGAGAACCAGAAAGCGCGGCGACATCTCATCCAACGCCTGCAGGGCAATCTGTAAGGTTTCAAGATAAGTATGGCCATCGGTTTGGGGTGGTAAGGGGAAGTTGCGATTAAACCCTCTACCTTTTCCCTCGCCGAGTTCATCAGGATATCCACTGAAGTAAGGGTAAGTGGTAGCCGGGTCGCCATGCAGGGAAAGATAACCCACCTGATCGGAGTCATAAAAGATTTCCTGAGTCCCGTTGCCATGATGAAAATCTACATCCAGGATTACAACTCGCCCGACAGATGACAAATACCGGGCAGCAATGGCAGCGTTATTCAAATAACAATAGCCGCCGCACTGATGACGGGTAGCATGATGGCCGGGTGGGCGACAGGCTGCAAAGACCGTTACCTCCCCACTCAATAAGGCTTCTGCCCCGCTTAGCGCACATTCAGCCGCTAGGCGGGCGATTTCAAAGACTTGCGAGGTGATCGGCGTATAGGTGTCAAAACAAAAGCGGCTGACCTGCGACATCACTGCCGTTGCCCGCCACTGCCACCGATCCGAATAGGGAAAGACGGTAGGAAAGACCACCTCCAGGGACTTGCCGTCCGACTCGGGATCCAGAAAGGGCATCTGATTGGCTTGCTGCAAAAAGGCAAGATACTCGGCTGTATGGACCGATTCGATGGCTTCGATCGGAAAGCGGTGCGGTTCTTCTACCACAGCTAACCCGGCTTGCTGCAGGGCTTGCACGACCCTCTGTGCTCTACCCGCAACTTCTGAGGCTTCGACCAACTGACCGAAGTGAATCTGGTAGGGCGGTTGAAAATCTTCTAGGCGCGGGGTATAAAAGACTTTCATCCAGCTTTCCTCATGCAGGGGAGGTTTTGCGTTTGAGAAAGGCTTCGATCCGATGTTCCAAAACAGTAAAAAACTGGATAACTCCGCCGGGATAAAACAAGATTATGGTGCAAATCAATGCCCCCAGCAGGGTCAGACGCAATGTACCCGCCAGTCGTAAGAATTCGTTGCCGAAAACGATCACGAATGCGCCGAGAATCGGACCTAAAAAGGTACCCACCCCTCCCAACTCAATCATGGCGATCGTCAACAAGAACGGTTCAATCCCCAGGGTGGTGGGAGAGATGTCACCCAGGGCATGCACATACATGCCACCGGCTGCCCCGGTCATAAGGGATGAGAGAGCAAACACTTTCAGCCGTTCTTTGAACTTGTTCACCCCTAAACAATACGCAAAATTTTCCGAATCTCGCAAGGCAACGAACGCCATGCCGGTGGAAGAGTGAATCACCCGATAAATGATATATAAAACGATCAGAAAGAAGACAAAGCAAATGTAATAGGCGCCGGTTTTATCCATACCGGGATAAAATGGTGGAATTTCATGCAGACCCATGGCGCCGCCAGTGATTTCCCTGGTTTGGGTCAGCACCGAAGGTAACGTATCGGCAAAGATCAGGGTAAGCAAGGCAATGTAGATGCCACTCAGACGCAAGGCCGGCAAACCCAGCGCCACCGTCACCACCAGAGAGGTGACCAAGCCAGCTATCGGAACGGTCAAAAGGGGAGGTACGCCAAAGGTTTTTGCCAGAATGCCGGCTGTATAGCCGCCGATTGCCATAAACCCGATGTTGCCCAGCGAGTTGATCCCGGCATACCCCATCATCAGATTCCAGTTGGCCGCCACAATCGACCAGATAAAGAAAAGAATAAACAGATGTTTGTTATAACTGGAAGCTCCCAGCCAGGGATAGAGCAAAATGAATGCCATGACCCCAATGTACAGGATAGATTTCCAGTTGAGATTCTTCATAGCTGCCTTTCCTCCATCACTTTCTACCGCCTAAGATACCCTGGGGTCTTAACAACAAAACGACCAGGAACAACACAAACCAGATTGGCCAAACCCAAATCGCTCCCAAGTAGAGGGTGGCAATAGCTTCTACCAGGCCCAGGATCAGCGCCGCCACGACCGCGCCGCCGGTGCTGCCCAAACCGCCAAAGGTCACAATCACAAAGCCCTTGACCATCCACTCCCAGCCGATGTGAGGATTTAGATAATACTTGGTACCCAAAAGGATGCCGCTAAATCCGGTGACGACAAAGGCAAGGGCAAAGGTCATGCCAAAAATCTGTTCGATGTGAATGCCGACCACCTGGGCGCCAGGGATGGATTGCGCAACCGCCCGCATAGCCTGGCCGGTACGACTGTATTTAAAGAACAGGCTCAGCGCGGCAATGGCGATTACCACAATGGCAATCAGCGCCAGTTCGTGCCAGTTAATTTGAATGAAGCCGGCCTTCAACGCTCCCTCCACCAGCAAGGGGATAGACTTAACCCGCGGACCAAACACTTGCAAGACAACGTTTTCTAATAAAATACCCGCTCCTAACATAAACAAGACGGTCGAAAACTCCCAGTTAGGCTTTTTGAGCAGGGGACTGATCGTGAAACGATAAAGCAGCCAGCCAAACAAAGCCATGAGAGCCATGGATAGCAAGGTTGCCAGCAAAAAAGGAACGCCCAGGGCAGAAAGGAAATACCAGGTGAGATAGGCCCCAATGACGGCAATCACGCCATGTCCAAAATTGAAGACGCGGCTGACGCCATAGATGATTGTCAATCCCAGTGCCATCGCCGCATACAGGGAACCGGAGATTAAACCACTGATCAAGGCATTTACGAAGTTTTCCATGCT
>Ga0308394_1001351_pt1 | contig 11671 bp, 8 predicted proteins | sample Hotspr2Sampleme2_FD_202366 | JGI IMG/M metagenome (GOLD analysis project Ga0308394, IMG submission 202366) | Hot spring phototrophic mat microbial communities from Mushroom Spring, Yellowstone National Park, Wyoming, United States - 20050701_me2 ...
GGTACAGCTCGTTCAAGCGCTGGGCATCGCGGCTGGGGTCCAGTGGGGCCGCCGCCGCTTTAACCCTCTCCCACTCAGGGCCCATCCTGTGCACGGGCGCATAGCCGATGGGCGAGCCGTAGGTGTCGTAGTAGTAGGCCGGCTCGAAAATGACGGTCATGTTCTGTTTATCACGCACCCGCAGGTTGACCCGCTCCCAGTAGTCGGGGTTGTTGAGGGGCATACCCTTAGCCTTGCCTACCTCGAAGTAAAAGGCAAAGTCGTCGGTATCCAGAGGATCTCCATCCGACCAGCGCAGGTTGGGCTTGAGGGTAATGTCCATTTCCAAGCGCCGCTTTCCACCGCCAATATCAATCACCCGCAGGCGGCGGTTGGCCAAGGTGGGCACCTCGGTAGCCAGCACTGCCTCGTTCTCGGCCCGCAGGTTCTGCACAATCAGGGGCGCGAAGAGGTAGTTTTCGATCTCAATCTTGATGGACTGGTTGGAGATCACGTTGAGGAAATCTCCCCCCAGCACCCGCGGCTCTTGCGACGCCCCAACGATTAGGCTGTTGTCGGCGGGGCCTGCCAGCGCCGCACTGGCCGCTAAGGTTAGACCCAGTGCAACAATCTTGCTGAAATGGTTCATCTAACCTCCTCTAGGATCCTGCATGACTGCAGGGCTATATTGATGGCATTTTGCCGTCCCTATTATAGCCATCTAGCCAAACCCGTCAAATAGCGCTTGTTGAGCCGCAGGCAGGTCTGGTTTTTGAATTTGTTTGGTCTGGCACAGCGTTTTAGCCATTTAGGGGTGATCTTGTCCACCGACCGGTGGATGGGCGAACTCCTACCTGCTGCGGAAAAGGGCGTGGAATACCCACAGCATAAGCCCTGGGTTACACCATCCACGTTTGACAGTCAGGCTTTATGTACTGCAGCAACCACCACCGCCCTCGCCAGCGGGAACCTTGGCCCCATCGGTGCGGAATGAGTGACCACAGCCGCACGAGGAAGTGGCGTTAGGGTTATTCACGCTAAATCCCCCACCCATGAGGTTCTCTACCCAGTCCACCTGGGAGCCCACCAGCAGCGGCAAGGACATGCGGTCCACCACCAAGCGCACCCCATGCATCTCCACCACGGTGTCGCCCTCGAGCTGCCGTTCATCCACCGCCATGCCATACTGGTAGCCGCTGCATCCACCCGACTTGACAAAAACGCGGATGGCTGCGTTGGGTTTGTTGTAGCGCTGGAGAATCTCCTTCGCACGCTCGGCTGCTAGGGGCGTTATGGAAAGCACAGCCTGCTCCTGAACCACAAAAACCTCCTGGCTCGAGATTAGCACGGCAGCCCGGGCAAAAGGTAAGCGGACGCACCCCCGGCACACCCGACCGCCCTCAACTCTCGGTAGTATGTCTGGCATGGATATCTCCAAAGCCCAGCAAGCCCTGCAAGAGGCCTGCATCCCTGGCTGGTTGCTCTATAGTTTCCAAGGTAGCAACCCGCTGGCCCTGGAAGCCCTGGGGCTGGGAGAACGGATGCTCAGCCGCCGCTTTGCCTATCTGATTCCGGCGCACGGTGAGCCGGTTTTTATTGTCCACGCCGTCGAAAAAACCTGCTTCCCCGACCTGCCGGGTCGGTGGGTGGTGTTCTCGAGCTGGTCAGAGTTCGTCCAGGCCCTGCAAACGCACGTGGCCCCGCTGGGCCGCATCGCCATGGAGTATTACCCGGGTGGAGGCATCCCCTATCTTTCGCGCATTGACGCTGGAACCCTGGAGCTGCTTCGGGGCATGGGGCTCGAGGTGGTCTCCTCGGCAGAGATTCTGCTCCAGTTTCAGACCTGGACGCCCGCCGACCTGGCCGCCCATAAGCGAGCAGCCGCGGGCATCGCTGCAGCCTTGGAGCACGCCTTAGGTTTTGTACGAGCCCGGCTCGATAAACCGCCCAGCGAGCTCGAGGTGCAAAGAGAGATCCGCAAGGTCCTTGAAGCCAGGGGGCTGGTCTTCGACCACCCGCCCATGGTGGCCTATGGCCCGAGCGCTGCCAACCCCCACCACACCGCGGGGGAAAACCAATTGGAGCGGGGCCAGGTAATGTTGATTGACCTGTGGTGCAAGGAACCCCATGGCCCCTACGCCGATGTAACCTGGATGGCAGGCTGGGAGGTTTCGCAGGAAATCCATGAAGCCTGGGCAGTGGTGCGCAATGCCCGCAACGCAGCTCTGGAGTTGTGTAAACAGGCCTACGCCGCCGGACGACACCCCAAAGGTTTTGAGCTCGACCGCGCAGCCCGGCAGGTCATCGAGCAGGCTGGCATGGGGGCCTATGTCCTGCACCGCACCGGCCATCACCTGGGCTTTAGCGCCACCCACGGCAACGGAACCCACCTGGACGACCTCGAGACCCACGACACCCGTCCACTAATTCCTGGCCTTGCGTTTACCATCGAGCCTGGGATCTATCCTGGGCCTTTTGGCATCCGCAGCGAGATTAATGTTTACCTGCACCCATCGGGTCCCGAGGTTACCAGCCGCATGCAACAGGAAATAGAGCCGCTTTAGCGAATACCCATACGGGTATCTCCGATTGGTCTTTTTGCGGGTCTCCACCTAAAGCTGCGCCAAGAACTGGCCTCGCACCCGGTTTGACCCACCTTATGCTTCGGGCGGGGGCCCCAGCAAGAGGACAAATCGGGAGGCTCTCTAAGCCCCGCTCCGTCTACCCTATGCCTCAGGTCGTTGTATGCTTTCAGGCAGCTATGGAACGACCCCTGATGGTATTTAGCGGACAGTCCAACCTACCCCTGGCCCAGGAAATAGCCGAAAACCTGGGGGTTCCACTGGGCAAGAGCGTTACCGAGCGCTTTGCCAACGACTGTCTTTTCGTGCGCTACGAGCAGAGCCTGCGTGAGGGCGATATCTTTATCATTCAGTCGCTCACGCCTCCCGTGCAGGATCACCTGGTAGAGCTCTTGATGATGATCGACGCTGCCAAAAGCAGCAGTGCGGCTCGAGTCACTGCGGTAATTCCCTACTATGCCTATGCCCGCAGCGACAAAAAAGACGCTCCCCGTATCTCCATCGCGGCCCGGCTGGTGGCCGACCTGATTCAGACTGCCGGGGCCGACCGGGTGCTAACCATGACGCTTCACTCGGCCCAGGTGCACGGCTTTTTTAAGGTTCCTGTAGACCACCTTTCCGCCGAGCCGGTAATCGCCAACTACTTTGCCACCCGGGTAGAAAAACTCGAGAACGCCGTGGTGGTAGCGCCCGACGCAGGCGACATTAAGCGGGCCAGCTCGCTGGCGCGCCGTCTGGCCCTGCCCATCGCCTTCATTGATAAGCAGCGGCTCTCCGATACCGAGGTCACCTCGAGGGGGCTGGTCGGTGACGTGCGTGGAAAGATAGCCCTGATCATAGACGACGAGGTCTCTACCGCCGGAACCCTGGCGCAGGCTGCCAACTCCCTGGTGCTGCATGGGGCAGAGGCGGTGTACGCGGCTTTCACTCACGGCGTGTACGTGGGCCCTGCCATTGAACGCATTGAAAAAGCCCCCATTGTTGAGGTGGCGGCCACCAATACCTGCACCTACAAAGCCAGACCCAGTGGCAAAATCAAGCAGCTCAGCGTAGGGCCCCTCTTCGCCGAAGCCATCTGGCGGATTCACCGGGGGGAATCGGTCTCGAGCCTCTTTACCTAACGGTTAGGGCGAAACGGTCGCACGCCACGGCACCGGTCTTGCCGCCCTAGCAACGAGGCTACCGCAAGCGCCCGACCGGTTTGCGGGCGGCCCTCAAGAAATGTCTTTGATTTCGCTGGGGTCCCCGAAGCTGTCCTTGCCCCGGGTTGGCTTTGAGCTGCCCTAAACAGAAAGCTTCAAGTGGGGTTCGTCACTGGTTCTGCCCGCTGTAGTCGGCTCCGATACGCACCGTGAGGTCGGTGTACAGGGCAGCCTCACCCGATATGCGCCAGGGCAGTCCGAGGGCTATGCCTAGCGCTTCGGCCAGTTCCGAGGCTCCGTTGGCCAACACTTCACTGCGCGGCGGTGCGCTTTCTACCTCACGCAAAAGCACCCGCAGGCCCAGCCGACGCAGCTTGTCCCGCACCTCGAGGGCGACGGCTTCCTGCCCTGCAGCATAAAGCAGCGCAACCCCCCGGCCTTGCAAGTCTTCCAGGCTTGCGTTGGCAGCAACCACAGCGTCGGTAAAGTAGCGCTGGACTAGCCGCTCTAGTCCGGGGCGATCCACCTCCCAGCCCCGGCCAAACCGGCCCGGCAGTAGGAGAGAGACCAGTTCGGGCTGCTGCAAGGCAAAGACGATCAAACCAGCTATCTGCTCGCGGGTCAGGTCGGTTTGCACATGCGGCTCTACGCTAGCGATGGCCCTCGGCAGGCGCAACAGGCCACCTGGCGAAAGGAGTTGTTGCCTTAGGGCATGAAAAAAGCTCTGCTGGCGCTGAACGCGGCCAATATCCCCCAAAGCATCTTGGCGAAAGCGCAGATATCCTTCGGCCTGCACCCCATCAAGGTGCTGGCAGCCGGGCTCGAGGTTGATGTCTAGTTTGGCGGCGTTATCTTTGTACTTCATGGCCTTTTCCACGCAGAGGGTGATACCCCCCAAGGCATCTACCCCCTTGCGGATGGCCTCCACGCTCACAGCCAGGTAGGCGTCAACCCCCACTCCGGTCAGCTCGCTGACCACCTGCTTGGCCAGTTCGGGACCCCCAAACTTGTTGGCGTGGTTGATGATGTACCAGCCGTAGCCGGGAATCCGCACATACACATCCCGGGGAATTGCGAGCACCACAATGCGCTTGGCGTTGGGGTCGAAGCGCACCAGCAGGTTGGTATCCGACAGACCGCGAAAGTTTTCGGGTGCCCGCTGGTGGTAGTACTTGTACTCAGGGGCCACCCCCAGCAGCAAAACGGTGAGAGGGCGCTCCAGCTTGCGGGGCAGGGCGCCGTAATGCAGCAGGGGTTGAAGTACGGGATAGGCCCACCAAGCCGCACCCAGCAAAAAAAGCAGCACGAGCAAGAGCATGATGCGCCGCATATCCTCGCCAGTCTAGCAGAGCTGGGAAGATCCTGGCTGACTGCGACGGGTCGCTCGATCAGTCGAGGGTAAAGCGCGGTTCTGTCCCCTGCAGGCGAACCCGACGGATGATGCGCTGGTCGTGCTCAGCGTCATGGGTGCTCGCGATCACCGTTACGTAATCGCGGATTGGACTGCGCAAGACCTTTTTGGTGAGCACCTCCTCAACCTGGAAAATACCTGCGGAGTTGTTCATGATCACGCGAATCTCCACCGGAAGCCGATCACCTTTGAGAATCTGCACCTCATCCACTGCCAGCGCACTGATGGAGTGAATGTCCACCGAGCCCAGGGCAAAGGCCTTGCGCCCACGGCCTTTGGTGATGTCGGTGCCGTCGGCCACAGCGGTAATGCCCGCCTCGATGGTCAGGGGCTCGGGCTCGAGGTCGTGGCAGATGATGGAGTGCAGCATTAAAGCCCTAAGCTCGATGCGCTGTTCGGGGTCGTGGTAGATTTTTTCCAGAATCCTGTCCAGGATAGGAATGGCCAGCATCACACTGAACGACTCGTGGCGCGCGCGGTGCACCTGGTTGCCAATGTCGTGCAGCATGGTGGAAAGCAAAACGGTAAGAAAGGTGTCGTCGAGGTCGCCTACCCCGCTTTCCACCACATCGGGCCTGACCCCATGGTCGGCCAGCAGTTGGAGGATGGTTACGCTGGCTGCGCCAGTTATGAGCGCGTGCACCCGTCCGTGGTCGTTGTAACCCAGCTTACGCACGGTAATGTAGTTGGCCATATCCCAGTGCCCCCTGGCCTCGGGATCGGCGATGAGCATCTCATAGGCGGCCAGGGCCTTAGGATAGCGCCGCAGGCCCTCACGGATGGACAGATCGGCCTCAACGTACAGCTTGGCCTTGGGTTGGGTAACTTGAACCGTGCGCTCGTTCATAACCGAACCGCCATCGCTCATACCCTGATGGTAGGGCCTAAGGGCTTAGCGGGACGTGACAGAAGCCACAGGAAACGTACTATCGGGGTGTTCCAAAATCCACACCTGTCATTCACCCTTGAATTGGGCCGGTCGCTTCTCCAGGAAGGCTTTGGTTCCTTCTCGCATGTCCTGGGTGGCACAGGCCAGGGCAAACAGGTCGGCCTCGATCTCGAGGGCCTCCTGCAAATCCAGGCCCTCGCCCCGCGTCACCGCCTCTTTGGCCAGAGCCAGGGCTACTGGGGCGTTTTTCAGGATAACTCGGGCCAGCTCTTTGGCCGTCTCCAGGGCATCCTCGCCCACCCGGTTGACCAAACCCAGGCTCAGGGCTTCATCAGCGCCTACATGACGGCCGGTAAAAATCAGGTCGAAAGCCCTGCCCCAGCCCACCAGGCGCGGCAAACGTTGGGTTCCCCCAAAACCAGGGATGATGCCTAACCCCACCTCGGGGAGGCCCAGTTTGGCTTCGTGGCTGGCTACCCGCAGGTCGCAGGCTAGGGCCAGCTCGAGCCCACCCCCTAGGGCGTAACCGTTGATGGCAGCGATGCTGGGCACCGGCAGGGCCGCTATCTCGTTGAAGACCGACTGGCCCATAATGGCAAACTCCCGCGCAGCAAACACATCTTGCAGAGCGGCTATTTGCCCGATGTCGGCCCCTGCCACAAAGGCCTTGCCTTCGCCGGTGAAAATGGCCACCTTTACCTCAGGGTCCTGGGCAATGACCTCGCTCACGCCGGCAAGTTCGATGAGCAGGTCTTGGTTGAGGGCGTTGAGGGCCTGGGGGCGGCAGATGGTAACAATCCCCATACCATCCTCAACCCGGTAGGTCAGGTATTCAAACTCAGGCGTAAGTTCAGCGCTTTCTGCCATGCTACACCTCCAGCAGGCCCCTGGGGTCTCCCGCCTGTGCGGTGGACTGGGTTGTAGCCACCACGCTACGTAGATGAGCCGAGGGCCACGACACCATGCGCCAAGCATAACAGAAGTGCCGGGTCTGGTTATTTTGCCTCGAGCCAGTTCTCCCCTATGCCGGTACCGACCTCGAGGGGCACCTCAAACGCCCAGGCCTTCTGCATAACCTCACGCACCACCCTGGCCACTTGCTCGGCTTTATGGGCCGGGGCCTCGACCAAAAGCTCATCGTGCACCTGCAAGACCAGATGAGCCTCCAGGCCTTCCAGCTCGGGTTGAAGCTTAACCATAGCCAGCTTCATCAGGTCGGCTGCGGTGCCCTGCACCGGCATGTTAAAGGCCATACGCTCGGCAGCTTCCCGCACGCTGCGGACGCGCGCGTCTAGGTCAGCCACAAAACGCCGGCGACCGAACATGGTCTCGACGTAGCCCTTCTGCCGCGCATCGGCCAGTACACGCTCAATCCAGTCCCGCACCCTAGGGTAGGAGGCAAAGTAGCGCTCAATAAAGCGCTCGGCCTCGGCATACGAAATAGCGAGTTCGTTGGATAAGCGGTGCGCCGACATCCCGTACAGCACCCCAAAGTTGATGGTTTTGGCCGCCCGGCGCTGCTCGCCCCCTACCTGGTCTAAGTCCAGACCAAACATCCAGGCCGCGGTTTGGGCGTGGATGTCCTTGCCTTCTCGGAACACCCTGATCAGGTTTTCGTCGCCCGAGAGGTGGGCCAGCACGCGCAGCTCAATCTGGGAGTAGTCGGCCACCACCAGTTTCATGCCCGGCGCGGCCCGGAAAGCCTTGCGGATGCGGCGGCCAATCTCGCTACGAACTGGGATATTCTGCAGGTTGGGGTCGGCCGAAGAGAGCCGCCCGGTGGCGGTACCGGTCTGGTTGAAACGGGTGTGCAGGCGTCCGGTCTTGGGGTGAAGCAGCTTAGGCAGGGGGTCCAGGTAGGTGTTTTTGAGCTTGCTGAGCTCGCGGTAGTTCAGGATGCGCCCAACAATCTCGTGCTGGCCTTGTAGCTCCTCCAGCGCACTGGCGGCAGTGGAGCGCTTGCCGGTCTGGGTCTTGCGGCTTGGGCTAAGCTTAAGCTCGTCGTACAGGACCACCTCGAGCTGGTCCCGCGAGTTCACATTGAAAGGACGCCCAGCCAAGCGGTGGATCTCTGCCTCCAAGTAGGAGATCTCCTTGCCCAGCTCCTCCGAGAGCTGCCGGAGATACTCGGTATCGAGGGAGATGCCCCGGGCCTCCATGCGGGCCAGCACCGCCGAGAGGGGCTTCTCAAGCTGCTGGTAGAGCCACTCGATTTTGGGGTTTTCCTTGATACGGCCCTGCAGGATCTGCCAGAGGGTATGGGCGGCCTGGGCACGCTCGAGCGGGTCGTCGCTCCAATCCCCAGCCCCGTAGCGCCGCAGCGTGCCGGCCACCTCGGCGTTGGCGGGGTCGTAGAGGTAGGCCAGCAACAGGGGGTCGTCGCCGGGGGGCACCCACACCCCTTCCCTAAGAGCCAGCACGCTCAGGTCCTTGGCGGCAATGCTGCGAATCTCGGGAAATCTCTGCAGCTCGTGCAGGCTGGGCTGGCCCCGGTACCCCTTGCCCTCGGCAAAAGCGGCCAGACCCAGCCAGTTGGCCCACATGGGCTGGGCCCGATCGAGGGTGTAGCCCAAAAAAGCATCCGCCGGGGGCGGCCAGGCCGCCTCCAGGACAGCTGGCTGTGCCGCCAGCAGGTTTAGCTCGCGCAAAATAGAGCCAAACTCGAGCCGCTCCAGCGCTTGGCGCAGGGCCATGCGGTCTGGTTCGCGCCGACGGCAGTCGCGAAAATTGAGCTCGATGGGTAGGTCGGTGTGAATTTCCGAGAGGGCGTGGGAAAGCTGGACGTTGTGTCGGTTCTGCTCGAGGATGGCCCGCAGCTTGGGCGAGAGGGCCTCGAGGTTTTCGTACAGGGCATCCAGCGAGCCCCATTCCTGCAACAACCTGGCCGCGGTTTTCTCCCCGATGCCCCGGGCCCCCGGTAGGTTGTCAGAAGAGTCGCCTACCAAAGCGCGGTAGTCCACCCACTGGGCCGCTGTTACGCCGTACTTCTCCTGCACGGTCTGGGGATCCACCCGCTGCCCATCCGGCAGTACCACCTGCACCTTCTCGGAGAGCAGTTGAAAGCTGTCGCGGTCGCCGGTCAGAATACGCACCGGATAGCCCTCAAGCTCGGCTTTCTTAGCCAGGGTTCCAATGACATCATCGGCCTCGTAACCCGGAATTTCCAGCCGCTTCAACCCCAGCAGACCTACCAGCTCCTTGATTTTTTCCAGCTGAGGGTAAAAATCGTCCGGGGTGGCAGCCCGATGGGCCTTGTACTCCTCAAATGCATCGTGCCTAAAGGTTTTGGTTGGCGGGTCGAAGACCACAATTACGCAGTTGCCATCTTCCTTGAGCAGCTTCAGCAAGGTGCGGAGAAAGCCAAAAATGGCCTGGGTTGGCTCCCCCCTCGAGGTGGTGAGTTTCCCAAGGGCAAAGTAGCTGCGGTAGGCCAGGTGGTGCCCATCCACCAACCAGATGAGACTCCGCTCGGGTGGCTCGTAGGAAAACAATGCGGGCTGCTCCACACGAGCATTTTACCTGCCCTTTCACTAAGCCTTAGGCAATAGGGCCTCTAGGGCCTCAGGCGATGGCGGTCGCGCGGGAATGCCCGGGCATAGCGGACATTGGGTAGCCCAGCGAGTTTCTGCGTAAAGCGCTCGGCCCCGATGGCGAAGCCGCCATGGGGGGGCATGCCATACTTAAAGACCTCGAGATAGCCCGCAAAGCTAGCGGGGTCGTTGCCCTTCTTTTTGAGCTGCTCGACCAGCACTTCGTACTGGTGGATGCGCTGCCCGCCCGAGGTAATCTCCAGCCCCCTGAACAATAGGTCAAACCCCCGGGTTGAACCGTCGCCCTCGGGGTAGGCATAAAAGGGCCGGGCCGCCTCGGGGTATTTGGTGATAAAGAGAAAGTCCACTCCCCACCTTTCCTTGGCCCAGGCCCCCAAAGCCCGCTCGGCTTCCTCGTTGAAGTCGGCCCCCACCGGCATCCCCAGTTCTTCACGCAAAATACGGCGGGCTTCGCGGTGCTCCAGGCGGGGCATCTCGGCTACGTTGGGCCATTCCACCTGCAAAAGCGCACACTCGCTGGCCGCACTGTGCCGGGCCTCCTCCAGCATGGCGCGGATGAGTTCCTCCTCGAGGTTTATCACATCGTGCTCCGACTCGATAAAGCCCATCTCCACGTCCAGCGAGAGGTATTCGTTGAGGTGGCGGCTGGTGGCGTGCGGCTCAGCCCGAAAAACCGGCGCCACCTCGTAGACCCGCTCGTAAACCCCCACCATTATCTGCTTGTAGAGCTGGGGCGACTGGGCCAGGTAAGCCCGGTGCTCGAAGTAGTCGATGCCGAAAAGGTTGCTACCCCCCTCGGCCCCTGCCGAGACAATCTTGGGGGTAAAGATTTCGGTAAAACCCTGGCTATCCAGGTAGCTCCGAAAACCGCGCACCAGGGCCGCTTGAATTTTGAGGGGTGCCCGGGCTTTCTCTCCGCGCAGGCTCACGTAGCGGTATTCCAACAGCGTTTCAGGATTAACCCGCCACTCTTCCTTAGGGATTTCGATGGGGCTTGGTTCGCTGGCTTTAGCGTAAAAATCGATCTCCTGGGCAATTACTTCGTAACCACCGGGTGCCTTGGGGTTCGCCACCACCTCGCCCACCACCCGCATGGAGGACTCGGCCAGCGGCAGCTCGAACCGCCTGTCCGCCACTACCTGAACGATACCGCTACGGTCACGCAAAAGGACAAACTGAATCCCCCCCAGATCGCGCTTCCAGTGCAGGAAGCCTTGCAGGGTAACGATCTGGCCGAGGTGTTTTGCAATCTGACTGGCTAGGGTTCTGGACATGCGCTCTCCTGTATGGCTCTAGCGGAAACAGCCTCAACAAAAAACCCCCGATACAGCGAGGTATCGGGGGTCGAAGTCTCACCCCCACTACAAATTGTTGTCCGCCCGCGACATCCTGAGCTGCATCTTACGAGCCGGAGCGCGCTTGGTCAAGGCATATCCACAAAACTATTTTTGCGGCCATGCTTGGTGGCTTTGGTTTTACCAAAACCCCTCCTGAGCGAGCCGCTCGAGGGTTTTGAGTTTGAGCTCGGGCATTGACAACTCGGCGTGGCGGCTACCGCATACCGGGGGGCACACCCTCTTCTTTGGCTTTCCCAGTAAAGAGGGCTTCAAAAGCCGGGGTCACTTTGGCTGGCTTTACAGCCCCAGACCTGATGAGGGGCTCGCTTCCGTAAAACTCCATCACGCTATAGAAAGGAGGTGTTTCCCGGAACCAGACCGCTGGATACCTGAACGGGCATCACCTAAGCCAAAAATTCGGCGCTCGAGGTCTTCAGGTTAGCGAGTCAAAGCTCTGGCACTGCGTAGCCCGTCATTCACCTGTACGCTACCTGGGGAGCCCCCTTTTGCGCCGGATCGGCCTAAGCTTACCATCGTCCAGCCCAAAACCCAGCGTTCCAAACACCTGGCCGGTAGTGGGCTCAATTAGGCTGCGGTGATCCCGGTAAAGGCGCGGCGTTTTCCACAGGTAAAACAAGGCTTTCCAGTGGGGTAGCTCGTTGTAGCGCTCCGGCCACAACTGCTTTATTTTTTGTGCCACCAGGTGGGCGTATTTAGGGGACAGAGCAGGAAAGACATGGTGCTCGGTGTGGTAACCAAAGCCCAGGGTGAGCCACTCCA
>Ga0308394_1001356_pt1 | contig 11651 bp, 9 predicted proteins | sample Hotspr2Sampleme2_FD_202366 | JGI IMG/M metagenome (GOLD analysis project Ga0308394, IMG submission 202366) | Hot spring phototrophic mat microbial communities from Mushroom Spring, Yellowstone National Park, Wyoming, United States - 20050701_me2 ...
CTATTTTACTATTTATATTATCTACGAACTCGTAGTGCTTTATAAGGTCTCTTAAATGCGGATATAGCTTGATCTGTGTAAAATAGCTCTTTACATATTGCAAGTACGCTAATAATCTATATGTCTGATACTCTACATCTAAGTGTTTATCCACAAACCAAAGGTCATTAGAAAACAATGAAGCGCTCATATAAAAAATTTACTAAACATAAAAATGTTGTTTTAGTATATTTACACATGTACGCTAAGTCTCAGCAGTACAAAGTATTTGAGCCTAACGAAGAGGTAAAAAGTAAATTCTACAAATTTTTAGGTTTTTGTCAAGATTTGTTGGAATCTTTAGATAATGATAATATCAAATATGTTGTTATTATTCCATACTCCACTAAACTTGAATATAACGCTGATAGTTCTAGGTACGAACACTCGATAACCTATGCGTTAATCAATGATGTAGAGCCTATAAAAAAGGGTAATATTCACAACACGAGACACGTTGTTTTTAAGCAGCATAAAGACAATGATTTTGTAGATAAGATAAAGGAAATGCTAAATTTGAAAGATAATGAGCGTGGTTTTATTTTAGTTTCTGATTATCCTCTTCATGAACAGCTAAATCGTGATTTGATGCAAGAGGTAAAGTCTAAAAAAGTAAGCATTAATAGCATTTATACAGCAGCATTATATTATCACATAATGAAAAAATTGGGGAAAGATGCTCAAGTTGACGAAGCGGATTTAGCGAAGTTTTGCGTTGATTTACTTTCTCGCAAGAAGAGTTTTAGCCAACAGAAGGATGAGAAAGTCAGCAAAATAATGATATGTAACACGACTGCTGCAGCGATAGCAGGTATAAGAAAGAACGATGCCGTCGCTACAATAAATTTAGCCCCTGAGATAGTGGAAGCTTTCAATATAGCTACTGGTGTTCCTATAAATAGTCCTAATGTTATTTTAACAAATGCTGAAAATATAATGGAAGTACTACGGCTCTCCACCCGTAAAAGTTTTAGTAGCAGATATGAGAGTCAAAATTCTAGACACTATAGTTCAAAAGCGCCAGAAACAAACAAAATTACTATTGACAAACAAGTAGAACCGTACGCAAAAATAGCACAAAATGTGGCAAAAATATTTTTTGTGAACGTCCCTGATGACTTAAACGATTTTTTAATAAAACTTGACCAAGATTTTATCGATTTCATAAATAGCTTTTACAACTATTTTTCAAAAGCAAAACCTGATACAATACCAATAAGTAAGTTACTAAATAAAACCGAATATTATAATATTTTACATGACAGTGATGGTCTTTTAAAGAAAGCAATAGAAGAATTAGCTATTAAAGTAATGTTTAATCCCAATAATCCTTTGGTTAATTTTAACCCGCCTACTAATATAAATATAAATTCAGATGCTATTCAGTTGTTTATTTCGAATTTACCTGAAATTAAAAGTCAAGAAAATGTTATAAAATTAGGACTAACAGGTATAGTTTATATACTTTGTGCTTTACTATATTATAGCGCTAACAAGCGTTTCAAATCATGGAGCAAATGGGATATCTATGTCACAAAGTTAGAAGAGGCCATATATAAATTGAAATCTAAAACCCCTTCTACTGATAGCGGCTCAAGTACCTATCCTAACAACGACCCAAGTGAAGTTAACCAACCGAAAAATATAAAGTTACATATACTAGATAAAACAAATTTTATAGATTGTCATTTATATGATCTTGATAGTGCTGTAAAATACTGCAATATCTTACTTAATAAAGATGCAGAAGCGAATAATAATTCAAACAAAGATCCTATAAATAACGATCCATTGAAAACTATACTTGATATTATGGAATACTTATCAGCTTATTCTAACGGTATATTTAGTAATATAGACCAAATTGGCAAGATAAACGAAGCTTCAATACCAAATGTGCCCATTAATTTCAATAAGTACGATATAGAAAATCTTATGTTACTGACCTGTGATCAGAATAGTGAGGCAATTCCGCTTCTATATAGACAGGCTAGAATAGATGCTGAATTTGTTAGTAACAATGTAGCTTTAGATATAATAAATGACCAATTAACGAGCAACAAATACGAATTAAATATCATAATATTTAAGCGTAGTGAGTTAATAATAGACGACAAAATGATTGAATCTCTTAATAACTTAGTCAACGGTTTTGGCGAAATGGTGAGTAAAAAGGTTAAGGCAATGGCATTCGTTAAGAACGGTGTGGATATAAACAACGTTTTATCCAAATATAGTTTCACAGGTAACATTATTTTAATAAACGATTTCCCCTCGCGAGAGCGGGAACAATTAAATGAAAAACTGAACAACTATACAAAAGACTGCTTCAATTTAGTCTATATGATAGATGATCACCAGTATCTACACGAAATGCATATAAATTTTGAAGAAATAGAAAAATATATTGATGAAAACGTTAATTATGACAACATCAAAATACCACTAACTAGTTACTTAAACTATGTATTAGCATATTCTTTGTATTATAGAGATTCGCAAAATCAAAAAAACTTAGCGTACCGAAATACAACAAGATACAGAGTATTAGTAAATGAAATGAGCATTAAGATGGATTTTACTAGATTGTTATCGTATATACATCTCTTATTTGATATAAGTGAGCTTATTTATACCGATAACGGCAAAACGAATAAAATAAACATACTTGAGCCACTTGAAGAAATCTATAAGAAGGCCACACAAGTTCGAAAGATACAATTTAGCAATAAACCTTATACTATTAGCTTAGAGCCTATAACACGATTTATAGCAAATGTTAAAGATAAAACGTGGTATAAGCGTGGCTTTCATAGGTGTAATCCTAACAGAAAAAGAATACTTGAAGAATATTACGAAGCATCTGCTTCTTACTATGAGAATTTCTTAAAGTCAGAGGAATACAAGGATCATGCTCATAAGATTATAAGTGGTTGTCAGAAACCTGGGGAGAATGTTATGAGCGACAGGGTAGGCCGTGTTTATGTAAGCATACTAAAGCCCTATGAATTTGAATATTTGACTAAAAATTCATCTACTTCTGGAGCATACTTTGAAGAACTAAACAAGGTCATATCCTATATCACATACAGAATTGAAAAGTTATATAATTCGTTCTCTAATAAGCTTAAAACGCACGACACTCCTGAAATAGACTATAATATTGAAACTGATGTAGTGAGTCACGCCGCTGCCACTAAGGGTAAGAAAACAACTAAAGATAAACTCAAATTTTTGGACAAACTTGATTTAGAATACTTAGAACGCATAGCGTATGTCATGACAGTTTACATGACAAAGAAAATACATGACATATATAAGAACAATAACCAAAATAATGATTACTCTACATGGCTTTATACTCTTGCACCTATATTCTCTCAAAAAGATGCGTTCAAACTTCTCAGAGAACACCTTCCCGGCTTTGATGAAAATTCGTATAATAAAGCTTCTGAATTCAGTAAATTTTTTAATCTAACTAGCACAGAATTCGTAATTATGATTTTGACTAGTCGTTATCTTAATTATTTGTATTCTAATAAAGATAAAGACATTGTACAGGATTTTAGAGAAATTGTTAAAGACATAATTACTACAACTGCTTCCGAAACATCGGTATATAGAATACAAATGTTAATTGCAGGTATTAAGATGTTCTTACAAAACTTTATATGCGATCTATATAGCAACTCCGGGGGGAGAGATTTTATGGATGCTAATAGGTTTTCTGATAGACACTTAATTATATGCGAGGACTCTGATTTAGCAGCAGCATTAGCATCCTCCATATCAATCTTACTTCGTTTTAAAGGGAAGACAGACAGGTCGCTTAAAGAAATAGAGACCCTAGCTCGGCAATTTTACTCTAACGTGTTTAAAACACTATACAAAAAGAATAATAAGTGGTATAAAAGAGTTATACACAACATAATAAGCAAAAAGAAAAACGAATACTATAATGAAGAATTAGGAATAATAGATAAAACTTTAACCATACTCGGAGAAGCTCTTAATAAGGCAGATGATTTTATAATTCCAAAAGGAAAATTTGACAAGAACTATCCTTTATACGGTTTGGCTGCTTTATCATTTGTTTTAGCAATTCCAATGACATTATCGTTAGCTATGTCGTTAGGAGATCGTGATAATACGAATAGTATGCAAGGTTTAGTATATAAGTATCAAGATACGATGAGCGCTTATGGGATTACGTTATCTAATAGATACTGTAGTGCTGGTTATGGTATAGGCGAATTGGAATGGCCAGAAGATACTAAAATGTCTCAACTTATAGATTTCCCCGTTTCCACTAATATCGTAAAACCAGAAAATATATTTGATCGTGATAACTACAACGAAGCTATTATTACTATATCCGAGGTTCTAAGTCACAGAGCTAAGAATATGAGTCAAAGATATGGACAAATTATCGTAACCGACGACTACACTAGACTTGCGATAGACATGAACAATATAAATACGATAATTATATTGTCGGGAAGGCGTAGCACCTTCCTACAAGGACAAATTCAGAATACTCGTATTTTGAGCGAAAAAGTCGCTTTGGAGCTTTACGACCAGACCAACCGAAGAGCTAATGTCTACTATGTGGCTTTTGAATACGACGACAGAATACAACACATCATTCATGACACCTACCTAAAAGAGAATCTAAAGCACAATATTATATATGCACGATTAGGTTTGAATCAGAGTATAAACAACTTATATTCAGTGATGTCGCAAGTTCAAGCGGTGCAATCTGGCACTGCAGTCGGTCCAAAAACACAACAAGCTCCACAATTCAACCCTATTGTGCTTACTATAGCTATTACATAGGTAAAAAATATAGATCTTTAGTATATTTGCCTTGCTATGATAGTAGAAGTAGTACTTGGGTGCGGGTGCGGCGGAACTAAGGGCGGAAAGTAAGGCTGGTACGGAATAATCCCCGCCCCGCACCTTCTTCGTTTTTATTTTATTAGGCTGACGTTTTCGATTAAACGACGTGTCATGCTCTATCCTTACGGTTTCTTATTATTTATTTTGATTGTACTAAACATAGTGCTATATAATAAACTTAGTATTATAAATCTTCTAATGAAAAAAAAAATTAAAGACTTTTTAAGTTACAAGTTATTAGTTCCAGGGCTACTTTTAAAAGTTTCTGGTGTATCGCATAATGTATTAGATTATAAACATTTGTTGCCAGTTGATAAGGGTAGTAGTCAAAACAAGCTTTTCCATTATGCACTCTCGTGGCATTTGAAACATGAAGGTCTTATAGCGAATCATCCGCTAGATCCTGGTGGTTTTACTTATGCAGGCATCTCGCAAAATGCGCATACTAACTGGGGAGGGTGGAAGTACATTAATAACGGTAAAACTATACCTGAAAGCATGATTGTATCATTTTACGATTCTCTCGTTTGGAAGCCAATGATGTGCGATTCAGTACCACCAGCTGTAGCCTTCTACCTTTTTGATACAGCCTGCCTCATAGGCACTCCGTACGCAACCTATCTGTTACAAAAGACTCTGAATATAACACCTGACGGCATCATAGGCCCACAAACGCTACAATCCATCAGAAATCACGACCCTCAAATCTTACTATCAAAATTACATGCTAGTCGAATCTCGTTCCACAATGAAATAGTGCGAAAATACCCTAACTTAAAAGTCTTCTATAACGGATGGATTAGAAGAGCTAATTTAACATATGGTCAGGCAATTAAACTACTCCATGTAAGTTAGAAAGCATAATAATGGCAATAACTACATTTTATGTCCTATCTTCTCGAGATGACTTTTTAGTCAGCTCGTAAGAGGCGTAGTCATCTAATACATATTGTTCCATAGATTTGACTTCAGATCGTCTTACTGATCAATGTGAAATATTTTTCGACACAAATATTTCGTTCTGAACAAAATGCGAAACCTGAGCGATATTTATAATAATGAAAACAATATATTTTATGGCATGTTAATAAATGATACGACTAAGTGCAAAAAGTTGAAATTTTTGAACTTGTTACGTGGAAATAAAAATAAGTATAAACGTTATACTGGTTCTACTCTTCGTTATGCTGGTGGCAAAAGCTGGGCGGTCGGTTATATCGTAGAGTACCTTCCATCTACAATACAGCGTCTTGTCTCACCATTCGTAGGCGGTGCTTCGGTAGAGATAGCCGTAGCAAAGGAAATGGGAATACCAGTAATAGCATACGACGTATTCGATATACTAGTCAACTATTGGCAAATACAAATAACAAAACCCCAAGAGCTATACGAATTTTTAAAGAAACTAAAACCTGATCGTGAGACTTATACGCAAATAAAGCAATTACTTAAGGAACATTGGCTGGGTAAGATAAAACTGGAACCAGTTACTTTAGCAGCATACTATTACTTCAATCACAATCTTTCTTACGGCCCTGGCTTCTTAGGTTGGCTTTCATCTGTATATGCAAAACAAGATGTTTATGACAGAATGATACAAAAGGTTAGGGACTTCAGAGTTGATAATCTTTGGGTTGAATGCGCTGATTTTTCGGAAGTCATAAAAGAGCACAAAAATGACTTTCTATACTGTGACCCACCGTACTACCTAGGAGAGGATAGTAGTGTGTTCAAAGGTCTGTACCCACAGCGCAACTTTCCCATACATCACAATGGCTTCAAACACGAATTACTGAGAGATTTGTTACATTCACATCAAGGCGGGTTCATTCTTTCATACAACGATAGTCCGGCTATTAGGGAATGGTATAAAGATTTTGAGGTTATAGAACTCCCCGTTCATTACACTATGGGACAGGGCGAAAAAAGAATTGGGGAAAACAGAAGTAAAAAACAAATAAATCATGTAAAGAAGACAGTGGAATTACTCATCATAAAGAGAATGTAATATTTATCTGTGAAAATTTCAGCAGTCCGTTTATTATTATTAACTATTCAAAAATCTTTTTCTGAAATTTTATTTCCAACTCTTTATCTATGATTGGCTTTCTGTAAGGTTCAAAAATGAACGATTGTGGAAACTGTATAGGTATAATGTCTTTGAATAAATCTTCTACTGTTAGAAACTGAATTTTAGGAATTTCTTTGCCCATAAATCTGAAATATCCTTCTGTTGTGGCTTCTTCTATCATTCCGCGAGTAGGTTTACTAAAGGTAATAAGTATTCCGAAGTCGGCGTTCTGACTTTTCAGAGTACCCTTCAATTCTCTTACCATTGCAGGATTTACATTCTCAGTGCCTTTAACTTGAATGATGGCTTTCCCTACCTTACTTTGTTTAGAGGGGTCAAAAAAGTTTATAATGCCATCTACCCCTCTGTCAGCAGATTTCGTTTCTGATGGGGTAGCATTCAACTTTGAGACGCACCAAATCTGGAATTGGAAAGGGTTTTTCTCAGCCAGCTTTTTAGCCGAATAAACATCCTTTGGTTCCCCATCTATCTCAAAATCAGCAATTCTCCCTGTTCTCTTTGCACTCTCCTTGAGCCTTTTGGAAATAACGTCTATAGCAAGATAGGTTATATCTATCCCTATCCATCTTCTTCCTAATCTTTCAGCGACAGCTACTGTTGTGCCGCAGCCACAAAAAGGGTCTAAAACCAAATCGCCTTCGTTTGAACTGGCTTTGATGATTCTTTCCAAAAGCTTCTCTGGTTTCTGTGTAGGATAACCTATTTTTTTCTTGGAGAAACTCATAATCATAATTGAGTCCAATCTATCTTCTGGACGGCAATTCCAAGTATCTTCTATTGGGATTCCCTTACCTGTTGGTTCCCCACCTCCTCTTCTTCTGTAATCTGGTGGATAAGGGATATATTCCTTATTGAATGTAAATTCTGCGGATTTAGTGTAGTATAGCAAAACATCGTGATTTCTTATCCATCCTTTCTTTTGTGTCTTAAACCCAGAAACCCAACCGATACGCCATATAATCTCATTTCTAAAGTTTTCAATTCCAAATATAGCATCCATTAGTATTTTTAGATAGTGGCTGGCAGTTGGATCGCAGTGAAGGTAAACGCTTCCAGTATCTTTCAAGACCCTCTTCATTTCTAATAGCCTTGGAGCCATCATTGATAAATAAGCCATCATTGAACATTCACCTAGATAGGCTCTCATTGCTTTCATTAGCTCTACTAATTTCTGATTGGGTTTCTCTTTCGTAATTTTCCCGCTTATTAGACCTTCATAGTTTCTCTCCGCTTCCATTCCCCACGTCCAAGTATCTTCAAAAGCTTTGACTTGTGCAGTAGCCCCTTTTAATTTACCTGCTTCAGGTTGAAAGATAATATTGTAGTCCTTCCCACTCTTGAAAGGGGGATCTAAGTAAATCAGGTCGACAGAATTGTCGGGAGTCTTATCCCTTAATATTTCTAAGTTATCACCAAAATAAAGTTTGTTCTTCCAATCTTTCAGTACCTCAGACATAATCTTATAAACATTTTTAGGAACGCAGAAATAACTTAAGAAACTAAGACATATTTCATGAATTCTTCATTATCGGATATTCCTTCTAAAAATGTATTTAGCTTGTAAATATATTTGTATAATACGCATAAAGAAACTTGTATCAAGTAAAACTCCTTTATATATCATAATTTCCTCTTATTTGATGGAGCCAGGCGTCTTTATCCTTTATTTGAGCCCAGTTTTTTGTTGCTTTTTCAATTAGTGAATTTAAGTATGCTTCATCGTATTTTTTCTCGTAAGAGATTAACTCCAAGTATTCAAAAGAATCTTTGTCAAACTCACCCGTAACAGAATTTTGTTTTCCTTTTACTCTTATGCCATAGGTTTTTTGGCCGATAATATTTTCCTTCAGTTGTTCAAAAAACGCCATCAGGGTGGAGATTTTAATGACGCCATATTCTTCTGTATGGATATAGATACTATTTTTATTCTTTCCCCCGACGTCAATAATTTTTCCATAGAAATAAAATTCTGCATCTACCCAGTTGTCCTCAGTTCTGTAAAAATGTGTGTTCGCATCCACTTGCAGTTTATTTGATTTGTCTATCGATGTGCAAATGGTAAAAACATAATCTTTTTTTCGGACTATGTCTTGTATATTTTCAATTGCTTTGGCTGTAGGCAGATCAAGAAAATCAATATTTTGTTGTTGCTGAATTTGTGCGATAATAGCGTTAAATACAATAATGTGCTGAATGGAAGTTTTGAAAATATGTTTTACAGAGCCATATTCTATTTTGTAACTGATAGTAGAACGGTCTTTCTTCTTGTAAGGAAAAAGAAAATTTTCGGCATTTTTCAGAATTGCAATAATTTCCCGAATGTCGTAATTATCAGGGCTTAGGTTTAAATTTCCTTTTGAACCCGAGACCTTTATTTCTATGTATCCAATTTTATCCATAAAGGCAAAATTAAGAATTCGGTATTATCCTTATAACCCTCAACAAGCTCCCGCACCGCGATTTCTTTGAGTTCTATTTTCATGTTTTTTGTGTTTGATGACTATTCGGGCATAAATTTCTTTTCCATTTATGCGAAAACGACTTACTTTTCCTGTCAATTTTTTAATGAGCAGTCTGTCCATTCCTACAATTTCAAATTGTTCAGGATTGTATTTGTCTAAAAAAGTAATTGGTACTCCCATTGCACCATCATAATCTATAGGAATATCTTTTGTTTTAGATACTTCAATAGCATCGAAATTATCGTATTTGGGATAATCTTTTTCGTTTCCCTTATAGGTTTTGGTAAGGATTAATTCTTCATGCCGTTCTTTGTAATCCAAATTTGTAAACCAACGCACCCCTTTAACTCTGATAAATTTATTTCCGTTTTCATCCACTCGGCAACCTGCTGCATTTAACGGATAATCCTTAGGAACGCCAAATTCTCGATCTCCACTACGAATACTAGGACCCAGCCATATTTTATTTTCTTTAATCAGTTTAAAGATTTCTTTATATGTAATTGCATTTTGATTTCCTATGATTACAAATTTTTTATCGTATTCGATAAGTTGGGCTACATACTCACGAAAGAGCGAGAAGGGCGGATTGGTAACGACGATATCGGCTTGTTTGAGCAGTTCGATACATTCTTGGCTTCGGAAGTCACCATCCCCTTTCAGGTGCTTGATGCCAATTTCTGCGGGGTCGGGAACACCGTTTGCGTCTTTATCGCCTTCGTACTCCAAATAGATGGCTTTTTCGGAGTCGTGCTTGCTAAAAAGGTCGATGCTTTGGTTTTTGTAGCAAGTAGTGATTAGTTTTTTTAGTCCTAACTTTTCAAAGTTGTAAAAAAAGTAACGAAAAAAGTTGCTTACTCGTGGGTCATCACAGTTGCAATAGACTACTTTGCCCGCAAAGTGGTACCTGTAATGTTTGAGTTCCTTTTCTATGTCGATAAGTTGCGTATAAAACTCGTCTTTTTTGCTTGCTTTGGCTTGGTGTAAGTTTTTATTTTTTGACTTGCTATCTGCCATAGGTCTTAATTACTACTGATAGTGCAAAGATAAAAATTTGTGGTAGTTTTTTGTTCTCCGTTTTACTGATAGACTTGCTGCCAAAGTTTTCGGGCTTGGCGATAGTCCGAACCTCAGGCGGCTTGCTTTTACCCAGTTTGCTAACGGTAAAGTTATATCTACACGCCTTACACTCGTATCGCTGTCTGGCATGAAATTTCCCATTTTTGATGAAGTACTCACTTTTACACTTTGGACACGCCCTTACCAGAGTCATAATATTCTTCTACCGGTTCTTCTGCACAAAAAAGTCGGAGTTGCATTTCTATCAATTTCACTCGATGCCTGGCTAACTCACAATATTCATGGCTAATGTCGATTCCAATGTATTTTCTTCCCATTTCGCAAGCTACTCTTGGAGTAGTTCCACTCCCACACATCGGGTCTAATACAATATCACCTGGATTGGTCCAAGATATGATATGATCTCTCACAAGTTGGCAAGGGAAAGGTGCAGGATGTCTTTTGGCTTCTTGGTCTTCATCTTTCTTACCAACTACATATTCCCAAATATTGCCCTTTATCTTTTTGTCTTTTACAGGTTTGGCAAGTTTCTCTCTTATCTGATCGTTTTTTGAATAATTCTTATAAGTCGTTCCATTGAGTTCTAGACCTGCGTGCTTACAGTCAACCATAATTGGGTTATGAGTTTTTACAGGACCTTTGCTGAAAACAAACATATACTCAAACTCGTTAGTGTAACGCTTGCGGTAAATCTGCGGAACAGGATTTATCTTGCGAAAAATCATGGTATCGTGTAGATTAAATCCTATTTCTTTGAAGTAAAGAGCTTGCTTAAAACTTGTCCCTGTTTCACTTCCATCGATTGTTGCATCAGCAACAACCCATACCACAACACCGCCCGGTTTTGTAATGCGATAAAGTTGTTGTGCGATTTCTTCAAAAGGAAAAACATATCCCTTGTAACTTCTCAAATTGTCATAAGGCGGTGAAGTAAGAGTAAGGTCGATTACATTATCATCAAACTGTTTCATCACTTCTACGCAGTTACCTTCGATTATTTGATTTATGAATTTTTCCATCATTTTTTTATTGAATTGTAGATAGTCCCTTATAAGAAACAGCATTGATGGTTTTCA
>Ga0308394_1001361_pt1 | contig 11615 bp, 7 predicted proteins | sample Hotspr2Sampleme2_FD_202366 | JGI IMG/M metagenome (GOLD analysis project Ga0308394, IMG submission 202366) | Hot spring phototrophic mat microbial communities from Mushroom Spring, Yellowstone National Park, Wyoming, United States - 20050701_me2 ...
GCAGGAATGCTTTTGGGATACAAGCGGCGGCTAAAACTTATTTCAACAAAAATGCCTCAGATTTAAATTTAGTAGAAGCGGCTACTTTGGTGGGAATGTTACAAGCCCCGAGTAAATACGACCCTGTCAATCCTCAAAAACAGCAAGCCTGCATCGAACGCCGTAACGTAGTTTTGGGACAACTTCGCACCTACAACTTCATTACCGAAGCCGATTTCCAAAAAGCTAAAAACGAACCTATCCGCCTTAACTATAATCCCCAAGACAACAGTGAGGGAATTGCTCCCTATTTCAGAAATGAGCTTTTTAAAGAGGTAGTTCGTTGGGCGATAGATAGAGGTTTTGCCAAAAACGAGAAAGAAGCCAAAGAATTTATCTACACGGCTGGTTTGCGAATTTATACTACTATCGATAGCCGTGTGCAAGCTCACGCCGAAGCCGCCGTTGCCGAACACATGCAAGACAAGCAAAAACGTTTTTATGCTCACTGGAAAGCTATCGGTAGAAACCCTTGGGTAGATGACTTCGGCAGAGAAAAAGTTGGTTACATTGAGCAAAATGCAAGAAAATCATACACCTACAAGCTATTACAAGCAAAATACGGCAAAGATGAAACCGCTATATTCAACGAAATGAACAAACCTCGTCCGATGCGTGTGTTTAGCTGGCGTGGCGAAATAGATACCGTAATGAGTGCTATGGACTCGATACGTTACTACAAACATTTCCTACAAACAGGTTTTATGTCTATTGAACCCAGAACAGGACACATAAAGGCTTGGGTAGGAAATATCAATTTTCGCCATTTCCAATACGACCAAGTACGGCAGGCACGTCATCAGCCCGGTTCTACGTTTAAGCCTATTGTGTACGCTGCCGCCATAGATGTAGGCTATACACCTTGCCACAAAATGCCTGATGTACCCGTAATTTTTCCTGGATGGATACCTAAACAAGACGGAGGGTATTCAGGAGCTTGGTATCCCTTACGCAAAGCAATGGGGTATTCTATCAATACTATTGCCGCAGGAATTACCAAAGAAATAGGCGTTGATGCGATAAGGCGTTATGCCAAAGAGCTAGGCGTAGAAACCGAACTGCCTCGTGTTGCTTCTATTTGCTTAGGCTCACACGCTATGCCTATGTACGATTTACTGACGGCTTACACCGTCTTTGCTAATCGTGGCATACACATCAAACCGATGATGATGACCAAAATTACAGACCGAAACGGCAAAGTGTTGGAAGAATTTGCCCCTGAAATCAGAGAAGTGATGAGCGAAAGAAAAGCCTATATGATGCTCGATATGCTAATGGCGGGTACAGAACGCGGTGGCACTTCTGCCGCTTTGAGAGCTTACCCTGCTTTGTGGAAAGACAATAACCAAATTGGTGGAAAAACAGGAACAACCCAAAACCAAGCCGATGCCTTGTACGTGGGCGTAACACAAGACCTTATCTCGGGAGTTTGGGTAGGTGGCGATGACAAAGCCGTTCGCTTCCTGAGTATGTACGAAGGACAGGGAGCTGTACTTGCCTTGCCTGCTTTTGCAAGATTTATGACTAAAATTTACTCCGACCCAACCTTGCCTTACAAGCCTCGCCCTTTCGAAAAACCCGCCGATTTGGATTTGGACGAACTCAATTGTGCTAAAATGGAAGCCAATATAGAACGAGTAGGAGATAGCGAAAGAAAAAAGAAAAGAAAATAATATGAAAAATAGTTTTTTCAAAAATAACAAAATCATAATCCTGCTGATGATTTCTTCATTGGGAGCGGTTATTCTGTTTTCCTCTAAAAAAATTCAAGTAAAAACACCTGTACGAGTAGGTGTTTGGGAGTTTTTTGACGCTAAGGTCATTCCACCAAAAAATTTATACACAAATACAAACGAAATTGCTCACAACAACATCGACGACGATAAAGACGGCTACATAGATAATATTCACGGAATAGGGTTTGATTATTTAGAACAACCTACTTATCATAATTTTTATCCCGATAGCAGCCAACTTGTTTATTATTTTCACGGTACAGGGGTTGCAGAAGTTATTCTAAGAAACAATCCTGATGTAGAAATCGCAGGCTGTGGGTTTTTGCGTTATGTAGAGCGTATTTATGACTCTACCTACAAAAAAAATTTAACTGAACGCCTGCAAAGCAGTGAAATAAAAGATGCAAATTTGGTTTGTAATATGCTCGAAACTTCGTTGCGATACTATCGCTCTATAAACGTAAAAGTTGTCAATATCTCTTGGATGGCTTCTTATGATGTTTGGAAAGAAATTCTGCCTAAATATAATTTAAACTCGCCTGCTTACTACCAAAAAATGAAAAAATGGACGAACCTATTTCATAACTGCCTAACAAATCTATTCAAAGAGTACAAAGATATATTTTTCGTAATAGCCGCAGGCAACGACGGTGCCGATGTTGATGAGAGCTTCGTAACCCCTTCTAAAATTGACCTCCCCAATACTATCACCGTTGGAGGTTTGCAAAAAGATGGAAAAACAATTGCCCCGTTTTCTAACTACGGTAAAAATGTAATAGCTTATGCTACTGCCGAATACGACTCACTATTAGTGCTGAAAAATAAAAATGGTAGCTATATTTACATGTTTAACGTTCAAGGAACATCATTTGCCGCACCAGTAGTAACAGCTTATGTAGCTAAACTAATTGCCAAAGGATATAGCTTCGAGAAAATAAAGGCTCACATCAGAAAGAAAAAATATTTCATATCTCCTCAGAAAACTTTGTATTAGTTCTTAAAAAGTACTGCTCTACGCTCAAAAAGTAGTAACTCATTTGCTCAAATACACCAAGACTTTGAAGATTTTTACTTTGCTCTTAGCCTTATGTACGGAATAATCATTTCTTCCAAAGAAATGCCACCGTGTTGGAACGTGTCTTTAAAATAGCTTACGTAATAGTTGTAATTATTAGGATAAGCAAAAAAGTAATCTTCAACGGCAAAAACATAGGTTGTTGATATATTAGGTTTTGGCAAAAATAGTTTTTCGGGTTTGCGTACTTCATAGACTTGCTCACCACTGAAACTTAGGTTTTTGCCTTGCTTGTAACGCAAATTCGTATTGACATTTTTATCACCAATAATTTTGAAAGGGCGTTTCACTCGGATAGTGCCGTGGTCGGTGGTGATGATGAGTTGAGCCTTTACCTCCGAAATTTTCTCGATAAGTTCGAGCAAGGGCGAGTGCATAAACCAAGATTTCGTGATAGAGCGATACGCCGCCTCGTCGGGGGCAAGTTCGCGTATCATTTGCATATCGGTTCGGGCGTGGGAGAGCATATCTACGAAATTATACACGATTACGTTCAAATCGTTGTGTAATAAATTCTTGAAATTATCTACCAATTGTCTGCCTTGTGTGTTGGTGATAATTTTATGATAAGAGGTTTTTTGAGAAATTTTATTTTTTTCTAACTGCTTACGTAGAAAATCCTCTTCGTGTAAATTTTTTCCTTCTTCGTCATCTTCCTCTTTCCACCATTGCGGAAAATATTTTGCTATATCGGCAGGTAACATACCTGCAAAAATAGCATTACGAGCATACGCCGTAGTAGTGGGCAGAATAGAGTAGTACAAACTTTCTTCTTCTATGATGAAGTACTCGCCAACAAGGGGGGCAAGCGTTCGCCATTGGTCGTAGCGAAGATTATCTATCAGCAAGAAAAAGGTTTTCGTATGCAATTCGGGAAAAACTTTTTTCTTAAAAATTTGGTGCGAAAGCAAAGGACGAGCAATATTAGGATTATTGAGCCAATCTTCATAATTTTCTTTTACGAAACGCACAAAGTTGCTGTTTGCTTCGCTTTTTTGCATTTCAAGCACTTCTTGCATACTTTTATCGGCAGACTGCTCCAAAGCAAGTTCCCAATACACTAATTTTTTGTAGATTTCAGCCCATTCGTCAAAGTCCAAATTATTGCTGAAAGCCATTGCCAAATTTCTAAAATCCTGCTGATAGCTTTGATTCGTTTTTTCGCTGATGATTCTTTTGTTTTCTAAAATTTTTTTTACAGAAAGCAAAATTTGATTTGGATTGAGAGGCTTGATAAGGTAATCGGAGATTTTAGCTCCGATAGCTTCTTCCATGATACGCTCCTCTTCGCTCTTGGTTATCATCACGATAGGAATGTGAGGTTTGAGCGTTTTCATTTGGGCAAGTGTCTCAAGTCCGCTCATACCTGGCATATTTTCGTCTAAGAAAATTACATCAAAATTGCGTTCCTGAAACATATCCAGAGCATCGGAGCCGCTATTGACAGGGGTAACTTCATAGCCTTTCTGCTTCAAAAACAAGATATGAGGCTTCAATAAATCAATTTCGTCGTCAGCCCAAAGAATCTGAAAGTTTTGCATACAAATAAGTTTTTGGGTGGAACACGAACAAAACAATTTTTTTGCAAGAAAAATGCCAAAATTATTGCATCTTGTCCTATTTTCAGACGGAAACATTCTTAGAAAAAAATTGTTTTACGCAAAAAGACAATGCAAACAAACGTACTTATCACAGGTGGAACAGGCTTGGTGGGCGAGGTGCTTACCAAAATCCTCCAACAAGAAGGCTATCAAGTCAGTTTTTTGAGCCGTAGCAAGAAAAACATTGAAGGAATAAAAGTTTTTCAGTGGGATATATACCAAAAAACCATTGAGCAAGAAGCCATCGAGACAGCCGATTATATTGTTCATTTAGCAGGGGCAGGCGTAGCCGACCGTCGCTGGACAGAGAGCTACAAGAGAGAAATTTTAGAAAGTCGTGTTCTTTCTACACAATTGCTCTACGAGTCTCTTCAAAAATCCATCAAAAAACCCAAAGCCTTTCTTGCGGCTTCGGCTGTCGGGATTTATGGTTTTGACACAGGAACAGAGCTTATCGGCGAAGATAGCCCACACGGTAACGATTTTTTGGCAGAAGTTACCAAGCAGTGGGAACAAGAAAGCCTCAAAATCAGCAATTTAGGAATAAGGACAGCTATTTTCAGAATCGGCATTGTGTTAAGTACCAAAGGTGGTGCTTTGCCCAAAATAATGCAACCCATTCAATTTTTTGCAGGAGCGGCTCTGGGAACAGGTAAGCAATATATGTCGTGGATACACATTGAGGATTTAGCCCGAATGTTTTTGTTTGCTATCAAGAATGAACAAATCGCAGGTATCTACAATGCTGTAGGCAACTTGCCCGCTACCAACGAAGAATTTACGAAAGCTGTTGCCAAAGCACTCGGCAAACCCTTATTTCTACCCAACTTACCGAGTTTTGCTCTTCGGCTAATGCTTGGCGAGATGGCTGTAATGGTAACAGGTGGCAACAGAGTAAGCAATCAGAAAATTGTAAAAAGTGGTTTTCAGTATAAATTCAATACCTTAGAAGAGGCTTTGAATGATTTGTTAGGTTAAAATCCCGATTTTGAGGTGTTAGGAGCAATAAAAAATCAATAATGGAACGTGAAATTGTAGAAGCCTACGGCAACCACCTAAGAGTACGCATATGTGGGATTTGTATAAAAGAGAATAAAATTCTGCTCATCAAACATAAAAATATCGGCAGGGCGGGCTATTTGTGGTCGCCACCGGGCGGAGGTTTGAAGTTTGGAGAAACCGTAGAAGCCTGCCTGAAAAGGGAATTTGTAGAAGAAACGCACTTATCTGTAAAAATTGAAAGATTTTTATTCGTTCACGAATTTGTTGAGCCGCCACTTCATGCCATAGAACTATTTTTCGAAGTATCTATCGTAGAGGGAAAAATCGGACTTGGAAAAGACCCCGAAATGCAAGAAAATAAGCAAATTTTAGAAGAAATTGCTTTTTTAGATTATGCAAACCTCGCACAAGAACCCAAAGAATGCCTACACAAAGTGCTTCAAAAAATAAGTAGCATAAACGAAATTTTAGAAATTAGGAGCTTTGAAAGCATCTAAAAAACCTTGAATAAGGTCGTTTTTGTATGAAACTATATGAACTTAAAATTTTTTAGCTAATGGAGATAACTCTCATATTGTTGCACTACTTCCATCAAGTCTTTAAGTTTTTGAGTGTCTAATTTTTTCGTTTTGATGTAAGTTTCTAATTCTTTTCTTTTATCCGAAAATATATTGAGTATCTCTTTTTTGCGAGCATCTGTGAGGTATTTTGTTCCGTTGGGCAATTCTATCACGAAGGCATTATCATCTACAAAATGGTCTTCTGAAATGCTACCCGCATAACCTTCTGTTTGGGAAACACTTTGTTTTATTTTTCGGTGGTGACGATAATAAACTTTCACTTTTCCTTCGTAAATCACTTGCAAGTATCCAAAGTCTATCTTAGGAATGTTCATTATCCATTTAAACAAATACTCCTTGTTGTTATCAACTATGCTAAACGCTTCCACCTGTCCTTTTTCAATTACCAGTTCCTGTCCTTGTGCGTTCATTACGTGAATAGCGTCTTTGTAGGCGTTGTAACGTAATTTTTTTTCTTCTTTTTTAGTGCCGTAATAAATGTATCCCACTCTCCAATCAGTAAGGTACATACTTCCAACGAGCGTATTGTTGGTCGTTCCTGATTGCAAGGCAGGATTAGCCCCTGCTGGGTCTATTATATCCATAATCATACGTTGCCCGTAACCAAAAGTACAGAACAAAACGGATAAAACTAAAATGATGGCTTTCATATTGGTTTCATTTTTTGAACACAAATTTAGAAAAATTTGTATTTAGTGTAATTTTTTTTGTAAAATATTGGAAAAATACAATTTCTATATTTTTAAAAATTTATTTTTTTGTAAATTTTAGCAAAATTACCTCAATTTTTTTATCCACATTTTATCAACTTTTTTGTGGATAAACCCCTGTTTTTTGTGGATAAACTGTGGAAAAGTATGTGGAAAATAAAATTTGGCATTAAATTTGATAGAAAAACTTTTCCACAAAATCTATCCACAAGGCTGTGGATAACCAAGAATTTTTCCACATTTTTAAAAAATTTTGTTGATAATTACAGACAATCTTACATATTTTTTACAAGAATTTTCCACAACGATAGACGATTTATCCACAAAAATATGAGATTTATCCACAGCTTATCCACAAATTTTAGGCACTTATCCACAGCTAGTGTGGATAAAAGTTATCCACAAAAATCGCAAAATTTTGTGGATAACCTGTGGATAACTTTTTTGTAAAATATTGATAATCAATATTTTAAATATGTGGAAAAAATTTATCCACATTGACAAAAAACTGTTAATAACAAATTTTGTTCATAGAAAAAGGGGGTTATCCACACCCTAATAATAATAATAATAATAAAAGAAAAAAAATTATTATTATTATTAAAAAATAAAAAATTGGACAACCAAAACGATTTGGAAAAGTCAAAAAAAATGCTTATCTTCTAAAAATTTTAAGCCTATGGAAAAATTTTGTATTGGAAAAATACTATATTCTATTTTTCTGATTTTGATGCTCGCTCTCCCTACTTTTGCACAAGACATTCAGCTTGCCGAAGAATACTTTGTTCAGGGAAAATACGATAAGGCAAAAGATGTGTACGAAAAATTAGCTCGAAACTCCGCCAATTGGCGAAGCATACACCAAAGCTACTTGCTTACGCTCATCAATCTGAAAGACTATAAAACTGCTGAGGAGTTCTTGAAAAAACAACTCAAACAAGAACCAGAAAATCTCCCCTATCGAGTAGACTATGGAGTAATTCTGGAAATGCAAGGAAAGCTAAAAGAAGCTGATGCAGAGTTTGCTATGGTAGTCAGTTTAGGAAAAAAAGATAGAGAAAGAGCTAACTCGGCTTATGCTGGCTTCGAGAAATACGATAAGTACGAGTGGGCTGAAAAACTATATTTGGAAGCCCGCAAATACGACAACTCACAAGATAAGTATGCCTTGCAACTTAGCGAAATTTATGTGAAATTAGGTAAGAAAAACCTAATTATGCAAGAGTGCGTAAAACTTTACAACAAAGACGAAGACTATGCCGAATACGTAAAAGGAACACTGCAAGACGAATTCAGAACCGACGAAGAACTCAAAACCTTAGAAGATTATCTGCTAAGTATCACTGAACAAAATCCCAATCATAAAGCCGCTAACGAACTGCTTTTGTGGCTGTATATGCAACAAAAAAACTTCAATAAAGCGTTTCTGCAAGCTAAAGCCATAGACAAGCGTTTCAAAAAACAAGGTACTCAACTCTTTGAAATCGGAAGAATTGCCTTCGAGAACAAAGATTACACCGCTACCGAAAAAATATTAGGCTATTTCGTAGAGCAGTATCCTAATAGCGAAATTTACTATATCCCTGCCCGCAGATACCTGATACGAGCCAAAGAAGAAGTCGTAAAAAATACTTACCCGATTGATAAAGAAAAAGTAAAAAGCATCATTGAAGATTACCAGAACTTAGTCAATTCGCAAGGTAAAACCAAAGCCGTAGAAGCTATGAAAGATATGGCTATGCTTTACGGCTTTTACCTTGATGACAAAGAAAAAGCCCTGAACTTACTCCAAGACGCTATCGAACAAGCCAAATACAATAGCCGTTTTGTGGCTCAGTGTAAAATAGCTTTGGGAGATATTCACATCCTGAAAGGTGAGTACGGCGAAGCGAGTTTGTTGTACTATCAAGCCGAAAGAGAGCAAAAAGATAGCCCCATAGGACACGAAGCTAAACTCAAAAACGCAAAACTCAACTACTACAAAGGAGATTTCGAGGCGGCTCAGGCTCATTTGGATATCTTGAAAAACGCAACTTCTCGCGAAATTGCCAACGATGCAATTGATATGAGTGTGTTTATTCAGGATAATACAGGTTTGGATAGCACAGAAAAAGCAATGCGTGAGTTTGCAAGTATTGATTTACTGATTTTTCAAAATAAAACCGACGAGGCTCTCAAACGTTTAGAAAAAATGCTTGTAGATTTCAAAGGACACAGCCTCACAGACGATATTTATTGGGCAAAAGCTAATATCTTTCTGAAAATGGGCAAACCGCAAAAAGCCATAGAAATGTACGAACTTATTTTGAAAGACTATCAGTTTGATATTTTAGCCGATGATGCTCACTTTCAGATGGCTCTTACTTATGAAGAACTCTTAGGCGACAAAAACAAGGCAATGAACCTATATCAGGAGCATCTTACCAAATATCCTGGCAGTAGGTACGTTGCCGAAGCTCGTAAGCGTTTCAGAAATCTTAGAGGCGATAAAATCTGATGCGAAGAATTCTCAGCTATTTGACTGTTATATTTTTCGGAGGAACAAAATTTGCTCTTGCTCCGCCAACAGGTATCGGTTTGGGACTTTCAGAGTGGGAAACTATCCTTTGCACTATTGCAGGAATGAGTATTACGGCTTTTCTCGTACCGCTGATAGGTGAGAAAATTTTTGCTTATTTCAGAAAAAAACGCCTTGAAAAAGGTAAAAAAACAAAAGTTTTTACTCCCAGAAAACGCCTGATAGTGAAAATTTGGCAAAAATTTAGTATCTGGGGCATAGCTTTTCTTACGCCTGTGTTGTTCAGTCCTATTGTGGGTTGTGCCATTGCCGTTTCGTTTGGAGTGCAAAGGCAAAAAATATTACTTACAATGCTTGTAAGTGCTGTTTTTTGGGCTACAACAATGACTTTCGGAGCAGAGTATGTGAAAAGTATTTTGTAAAAATTGTTTGGAGATAAACAAAATTATTAGTGCTTCTCATCTATTATTTTAGCTATATTTTATGTATGTTTACTGCTAAGTACATATCTGTTATTATGAAAAAACTTATTCTAATCATTTTACTACTAACTCAGGGGCAAATATTTGCTCAAAGTTGGAAAGAACTCAACGACCAAGGCAGGCAGTTACGTAAAGAAAGAAAATTTCAAGAGGCTATCGCCGCTTTTGAGAAAGCAAAATCCGAAGTGGAAAAGAAATCGGGAAAGACAAGCAAAAATTATGCTATCGTCATCAATAATCTGGCTTTGGTCTATGACGATATGAATAATTTTAACTTAGCCGAACCACTTTACCGAGAAGCCTTAGCTATCTACAAATCTACCGTAGGCGAAAAAGATGTAGTTTATGTTACTACCCTCGAAAACTTAGCCTATCTCTACCAACAGCAAGGTAAGTTCAAGGAAGCAGAAGAACTCTACACACAAGCCTTGGCTATTAACAAAGAAGTTTTAGGTACAAAACACCCCGATTATGCTACTTCCTTAGAAAATCTTGCCAAACTTGCAGAAAAAAGTGGGCAGAAAGATAAAGCCGAAAAACTTTATATTGAGCATCTTAACCTCATAAAAGATAATTTGGGCGAAAAAAATCCTGCTTACGCTACGGCAATGGAAAATTTAGCCAAATATTATCAGAATAATGGCAATTTCAGACTTGCAGAAGATTACTTCAAAGATGTACTGAAATTACGCAAACGAAATGGAGGCGACAAAACCGTAGAATATGCTCATACGCTCAATAATTTAGCTATTCTCTACAAAGTATCGGGAAAAGCCTCCCTTGCCGAAACCACCTACGAAGAAGCTCTGGCTCTTTACAAAGCTACCGTAGGCGATAAAAGCCCCGTTTATGCCGAAGTGGTAAGCAATTTAGCAAATTTGTATTATAGCCAAGCCAATTACAAAAAAGCCGAACAGATGTACGAGGAGTCCCGAAAAATTATAGAAACGAGCTATGGCAAAAATTCTCCGCAGTATGCAATGGCTCTAAGAGATTTGGCTAAAATACATTACGTAAAAAGTGAATACGGAGCCGCTGAACCTCTCTACAACGAAGCCCTTGAAATCTTAAAATCACGAGGAACAAACAACAAAGAATATGCCGCTATCATCAACGACCTTGCCAGTTTGTATCGTATGCAAGGTAACGAAACGAAGGCTTTGCCACTTTTGGAAGAATCCGTAAAGATTAGTAAAGAAATCTTAGGCGACAAACACCCCGAATATGCCCGCTCTTTGTATCAGTTGGCACTTATCTATTACAAAAAAGAAGGAGCAAGCCCCAAGGTAGAACAAATGTACCAACAAGTAGTAAATATTTGCCGTGCCAATCCTGCCGATGCCAATTTGTATGGTACAGCCGTTGGAGCATTAGCTAATTTCTACAACAACCAAGGAGATTTTGCAAAAGCTGAACCACTCTACAAAGAAGGTATCAAAATAACAAGACAAAATTTAGGAAAAAAACACCCTACTTATGCTCGAAACATAAGCAATTTAGCAACACTTTACAGGCAAAAAGGAATGTTTGAGAAGGCAATAGAAATGTTTTCGGAGGTAGCCGAAATCAGAAAAGAGGTCTTGGGCGAAAAACATTTGGAGTATGCCAAAACCTTGAAAGAAATCGCAGATTTGTATTATGTAAGCAAAAACTACATCAAAGCCGAACCCTATTACGTAGAAGCTAACCGAATTTTTTTAGACCAAATCAACAAAAATTTTTCAAGCCTTTCTGAAAATGAAAAAGCTATATTTTTCAGACTTTTCAGCAACAGTTTTCATAAATTTAATTCTTTTCTTTTACTACGTTACAAAGAAAATCCCAATTTAGCCGAAGAAGCCTACAACAATCAGTTGGTACTAAAAGGACTA
>Ga0308394_1001372_pt1 | contig 11577 bp, 9 predicted proteins | sample Hotspr2Sampleme2_FD_202366 | JGI IMG/M metagenome (GOLD analysis project Ga0308394, IMG submission 202366) | Hot spring phototrophic mat microbial communities from Mushroom Spring, Yellowstone National Park, Wyoming, United States - 20050701_me2 ...
GCTATCGCGACCTTTTGCAGGTCGAGGAGCTGTTCCGCCGCACCAAGTCGGTGCTGCGCACGCGGCCGATCTACCACTCCTCGGACGCCGCCATCCGCGGCCACGTGTTCTGCTCCTTCCTCGCGCTCATGCTGCAGAAGGAGCTCGCCATGCTCTGCGCCGCCAAGGGCTTCAGGCCCGAATGGCAGGACCTGCTGCGCGACCTCGACCGGCTGCAGCAGGGCGAGATCGAGCAGGACGGAAAGACCTGGCGGCTGCGCACCGAGGTCGGCGCGGTCGCCTCGGCAGCCATGCTTGCCTGCGGTATCGCCATTCCGCCCCGCCTCCAGGGCATTCCGCCGCCCGACACCCCAGCGCCCGCGGCGCCGTCCCCGTCACACCCACCGCGCCGCCGGGGCCGACCCCGGCGTGGTGCCACGCCTGCCTAATTTCGCCGAATTTGCACACGAAAATAGACACTTCACATTCTCCACTGTCCAAGTTGGGGTGCACAGCGTTCGGCCGGCCTCGAAGTTCTCGCGCGGGATGACGCGGTAGGTGCAGGCCTCGGTGAAGAACTCCGGCCACTCGGCAAGGCGCAGGTCGTCGAGGCATTCCAGGTAGGCGAAGGTCAGCGCCTCGATCTCGTCCTTCGTCACAGCCCCATCACCTTGCGCCAGTAGTGGTACTTGCCGCGGATCGCCGTCTCGGTGACCATGTGCTGGGTGTCGCCGATCTCCCGCCCGCCCATCGTCACCAGCGCCGCGTCCTGCGGCACGGGCGCAAGGCCCTGCTGGCTCATCTCGATCACCTCGCCGTCATCGGCCGAGACGAAGCCCGCCGGCCCGAACAGGTTGGCCTGGCGGGTGCGCCGCAGCCGCATCTCCGGCGGGTCGTCGGCGTAGCACCAGTGGGTCCAGACGAAGTCGAAGCCGCCCGGGCCCTTCGGGATGATCTGCCGCGTCGTCAGGCTGTTGATCTGCTGCTGCAGGATGACGGAGGGGAAGACGGTGATCATGCCGACCGTCTCCTCGCCCGGGAACTCCTTCACCACGTCCATGATGCGGGGGTCGGCGAGTTTCAGGTCGGCCTGGAAGTTCGGCATGCTGGCGGTGACGTCGTTCACCTCCTGCTCGCCCTTGCGGCTGATCAGGATGCCGTGGCGGCCCTCCGCGTCCATCTCGACGGCGGATTTCTGGTCGGCGCGGGACAGCCCGAAGGTGACGAAGAACACGTGCAGCAGGCCGGCGTGGTAGGGGTCCTTGATGTTCTCCTGCGTCAGCTTCCAGTTGGCCGGGATGTGCTGCCGGTTGTAGCCGAGCACCGCGAGCTTCCGCCTGTCATAGACGCGGGTGTAGTGGCGACAGAACTTCTCGCCGAGATACTCGCGGAAGGGCGGCGTCGCGTCGCTGAACGTCGCCCACAGCACTCCGTTCACGACCTCGACTCGCAGGCGGTTCAGCCCCCACTCCTTCGGGTCGAAATCGGGCGGCATGCCGCCCTGGCGGCGCACGCCGCGGCGGAACGGCACGCCGATCAGCGACCCGTCCAGCGCGTAGGCCCACTGGTGGTAGGGGCAGATCAGCTGCTCGCTCCGCCCAGCCCGCGCCTGGCAGAACTTCACGCCGCGGTGGCGGCAGCGGTTCTCGACCACGCTGATCGTGTCGGGCGCCGAGCGCACCATAAAAACCGGCCGTTCGCCGAGCGTCGTGGTGCGCCAGTCGCCGACCTCGGGCACCTCGGCCTCCAGCCCGACGTAGAGCCAGTGCGGACCGTACCAGATGCGCTCGAGCTCGCGCGCGTAGATCCCGGGGTCGGTATAGACCCAGTAGGGCACCCGGCCCGTCTCGTCGGCGGGCCAGAGGCGCGTCGGGGCGACGGGGGCGGCGTCCATCAGTCGCGGCCTTCGCGCCAGATGTTAAGCCGCTCCTGCGCCGGACGGTCGGAAAGGGTGAACAGCACCGCCTCCTCCGCGGCCTCGTGGCGGAAGCGCGTCCAGTTCGGCACGACGAACACGTCCTTCGGGCCCCAGTCGAACCACTGCCCGCCGATCTCGGTGCGGCCGCGGCCCTCGACGCAGACCACGATCTGCCCGTCGGTCTGCCGCGCCGCCTCGCCGGCGAAGCCCTTCGGCAGCAGCGACTGGGTGCCGCCCATGGTCGGCGTCGGCCAGCCGCCGGTGCGCGGATGGGCGTAGCGCAGGCGGTGGCCGTGCACGGCATCATGCGCCGCGTGCTTCGCGATGCGCGCCAGCGCCTCGCGAGAGCGGTCGTAGCGGTAGTTGATGATCGGGCTGTTCGGGCTGTCGCTCTCCGGCTCCAGCGGCAGCATGAAGGCCGCGTAGCGCCCGAGGCTGTCGTCCTGCGGCTTCTTCTGCGGGTAGATCTCCTCCGCGTGGTGCTCGAGGAAGGCAGCCTCGAAGAAGTTCACGATCGGCAGGTCGAGGCCATCCAGCCAGATCACCGGCTTCTCGCCCGTGTGGCCGTGGTCGTGCCAGGTCCAGGACGGGGTGATGACGAAGTCGCCGGGGTGCATCGCCGTGCGCTCGCCGTCCACCGCCGTGTAGGCGCCGGTCCCCTCCAGGATGAAGCGTATGGCGCCGGCGACGTGGCGGTGGGCGCGCGCCACCTCGCCGGGCAGGATCAGCTGAAGGCCGGCGTAGAGGGTCGGCGTCGCGCGCGACTGGCCGCGATAGGCCGGGTTCTCCAGCACCAGCACGCGCCGCTCCGCCTCCTCGGAGAGATGACGCGGCCGGCTTCCAGCAGCAGCGGCTTCATCTCGTGCCAGCGCCACAGCCTGCCGCGGGCGGAGGAGCGCGGCTCGCGCGGGACGATGTGCTTCAGCACCTCCCCCAGCGGCGCAAGGTCGTCGCGGCCGAAGCGCTCGTAGTATTCCTGCCGCGCGGGCGTGGTCGGGCTGTCCATCCTGCGTCTCCTTCCCGGATAGGCGGGCAGCATAGTCAAGGAGCTGGCGACGCCGAACGCTGCCCCCTCGACAGGCCGGCCGCCCCGGGTCCAGCATTCGCTGCATGCACAGACGCATCCTCCTCGCCGCCCCCGCCCTGCTGTTCGCGCCGCGTCTCGCCGCTGCGCAAGGCTCCTACCCGTCGCGGCAGGTGGCGATCGTCGTCGGAGTCGCGCCTGGCGGCACCGCCGACATGGCGGCGCGGATCCTGGCCGAAGGCTTCGCCCGGCGCTTCAGCGACCGCCATCCCTTCGTGGTGGAGAACCGCCCGGGTGCCGCGACGCAGATCGGCACCGCGCATGTCGCGCGCCAGCCGGCCGATGGGCACACGCCGCTGGTGGCCGGCGCGCCCTTCGCCATCAGCCCGCCCTGTTCCCGAACCTGCCCTACGATACCGAGCTCGACTTCACGGCCATCACCCTGCTCGTGCGCAACGGGCTGTTCCTCGTCGTGCCCGCCGCCTCGCCGCTACGCGACATGGCAGGCTTCCTGGCGGCGGCGCGGCAGCGCGGCGGGCTCAACATCGCCTCGGCCGGCAACGCCTCGATGAGCCACATGGCGCTCGAACTCCTCTCCTCGCGCAGCAGCGCGCCGCTCGTGCACGTGCCCTTCCGCGGTTCCGGGCTTGCCATGCCGGCGCTGCTCGGCGGCCAGGTGGACGCGATGTTCGAGAACCCCTCCACCTGCCTGCCGCTGGCGCGCGAGGGGCGGCTTCGCGCCATCGCCTTCTCCGGCGCCGTGCGCAGCCCCGCCGCGCCGGAGGTGCCGACCGTCGCTGACGCCGCCGGCCTGCCGGGCTTCATCGCGCTCAACTTCTTCGGCCTCTGGGCGCGGGCCGGCGCGCCGGAGCCGCTGCTGGATGCGCTGCATGCCGCGACGGTGGAGATCCTCGGCCGTCCCGAGGTGGTGGAGCGCTTCGCTCGCGACGGGGTGGAGCCGGCGCCTGTGCCGCGCGCCGCCTTCGCCGCCTTCGTCGCCGAGCAGATGCGAATCTCGGCGCAGGTGGTGCGCGAGCGGTATCCAGCCGGGCTGACGCCGCCTCGGCCGGCCGGCCCTTCGCTTCGCCTCAGCGGCGCGGCGCGGCCGCGGGCCGGGCGGCGCTGCCGTCCGCCGCGGCGGCGGCGAGCAGCCCGGCCAGAGCCTCGGCGGCCCGCGGCGGTCCGGCGCGGTGCAGCGCCAGCACCTCGCGCCGCACCAGCGGGCGGGAGAGTCGGCGCATCACCACGCCCTCCGCCGCGAGCCGCGCGGCGATGGTGGGCAGCGGGGCCACGCACAGCCCGGCCGCGACGAGCGCCAGCGCGGTGGCGATGTGCGAGGCCTCGAAGGCGGGGCGCGCCTCTGGCAGACCGGCGGCCGACAGCGCCGCCTCGACGAGCGGCCGCAGCGCCGAATCCCTCGGCAGCGCCAGCGCTTCGCCGGCCAGATCGGCCCAGGCCACGCGGCGCGCCGCCGCCAGGCGGTGCCGGCGCGGCACGAACAGGGCCAGGTGGTCCGACAGCACCCGCCGCGCCACCAGCCCCGCCTCCGCCCCCGGCAGGAAGGTGGCGACACCAATATCGGCCGAACCGTCCTGCACCCGTTCCAGCACCTCGCGCGCCGGCGCCTCGATCAGCCGCACCTCGACCGCGGCGTGCCCGCCGCGCAGCCGCGCGATGGCGGGCGGCAGCAGGGTCGCGGCAAGAAGCGGCACGGTGGCCACCGTCAGAACCTCGGCGCCGGCCAGCGCGCGCGCGCCCGACAGCGCTGCCTGCAGGTCCGACAGCAGCGCCGCGGCGCGCGGGCGGAAGGCGCGCCCGGCCTCGGTCAGCTCGACCCGCCGCGTGGTGCGGCGGAACAGAGCCGCGCCGGCGATCGCCTCGAGCTCGCTGACGAGGCCGGAGACGGTGGACTGCCCGCAGCCGAGCCGGCGCGCCGCGGCGCCGAAGCCCCCCGCCTCCGCGACGGCAAGGAAGGCACGCAGGTGTCGGGGCGTGGCATCCATCGCGTCGGCCGATCAATCCATCGAAGTTTTGCCTATTGTGCGATGGATGCGGGCGCGGTGGAATGGGTGTCGAGGAGGCGTCATGCCGGAAGGATTGCGCCCCAGCACCTTGGGCTTCGTCGGGCAGCCGCTGCGCCGGCGAGAGGACGCCGCGCTACTGTGCGGGCGCGGCCGCTTCGCCGCCGACATCCCGCCGCCCCGCGGCACGCTTTCCGCCCGCTTCCTGCGCGCGCCGGCAGGGCCCGGACGGATTGTGGCGCTCGAGGCCGACGCCGCGCGGGCGATGCCGGGCGTGGTCGCGGTGTTCACCGCCGCCGACCTGCCGGCCGTTCGCCAGCCTGCGGTGAACCGCTTCTTCGACGACATGCCGGAGGCCGGCTTCGCGCCCCTGGCCGGGCCGGGGGTGCCGTTCGCCGGCGCGCCGGTCGCCCTCGTCGTCGCCGAGACGGCGGCGCAAGCCGAGGACGCGGCGGAGGCGATAGCGCTCGATGTCGCCGCCGACATCGGGACGGAGACGACGGCCTTCGCGGCGCGGCTCGGCACCGCCGCGTCCGGAGCACCCGTCACCGTTGCCGCCACCCTGCGCCATGCGCGGCTCGCGCCGGCGGCGCTCGAGCCGCGGGCAGTGCTGGCGGTGCCGGAGGGGGGGCGGCTTCGGCTGCACCTCTCGTCGCAGGCGCCGCATCGCGCCAAGGCCGATCTTGCCGCCGTGCTCGGGCTCGACCCGGCGCTGATCCATGTCGCGGGCGGCGATGTCGGCGGCTCCTTCGGCGCCAAGGCGTCCGTCACGCCCGAGGAGGCGGCGGTCGCAGCCGCCGCCTGGCGGCTGCAGCGCCCGCTGCGCTGGGTGGCGACGCGCAGCGAGGAGTTCCTCGCCGCCCCGCGCGGCCGCGGGATGACGCTGTCGGCGCGCATGGGCTTCGATGCGACGGGCCGTGCGCTGTCGCTCGAGGCCACCGTGTCGGCCGCCCTTGGCCACCGCCTCACCTATTCGGCCGCGGTGCCGGCGCGCAACGCCGCGCGCTGCCTGCCCGGCCCCTATGCGGTGGCGTCTGTCGTCGCCTGCGCCGAGGGACGCAGAACGGCCGAGCCGGCCATCGGCATCTACCGCGGTGCCGGCCGGCCGGAGGCGACGATCCTGCTCGAGCGGCTGATGGATGAGGCGGCGCGGCGGCTCGGCCTGTCGCCGGTCGAGATCCGCAGGCGCAATCTGCTGCCGCCCGGGGCCCTGCCGCACCGGATGCCGACCGGCGAGACGCTCGATTCCGGCGACTACCCCGCGCTGCTCGACCGCGCGCTGCGGCTTGCCGGCGGCACCTGGGAGGCGCTGGCGGCGGCGCGCGACGCCCGCCGCGCCAAGGGCGAGCGGGTCGGGCTCGGGCTTGCCTGCTATGTCGAGCCCTGCGGCCAAGGCTTCGAATCCGCCCGCATCGAGGTGACGGCGGACGGGCGCATCGTCGCCGCCACCGGCTCGACCGCCCAGGGCCAGGGGCGGGAGACGGCGGCGGCGCAGATCCTCGCCGATGCGCTGCGGCTGCCCGATCCCGCGCTCGTCGCCGTGCTGCACGGCGACACCGAGACGACGCCGCCCGGCATCGGCGCCTTGGCCTCGCGCTCCACCGGCATTGGCGGCGGCGCGCTTCTGCTGGCCGCGGACCGTCTGGCGGAGGCGGCGCGGCCGGTCGCGGCGCGCGCGCTGAACGCGGCGCCGGAGGAGCTGGTGCCGGCGCCCGGCGGCTTCGCGCTTGCCGCCGATCCGGCGCGCCGGATCGGCTGGGCCGCGCTCGGCCCGCTTGCCGCAGAGGCGCGCTTCGAGGCGCTGTCCGAGGCGTGGAGCGCGGGCTGCGTCCTCGCCCGCGTGGCGGTGGACGCGGCGACGGGCCAGGTGGCGATCGAGCACATCGCCTGGGCCGAGGATGTCGGCACCGTGGTCAACCCCATGCTGGCGACGGGCCAGATGTGGGGCGGCCTCGCCCAGGGCATCGGCGAGGTGCTGCGCGAGGCGATCGTCGCCGACGCCGCCGGCACGCTGCTGTCCGGCTCCTTCATGGACTATGCCCTGCCGCGGGCGGATGACATGCCGCAGGCCGTCGCCTTTGGCTCGCCGGAGCGGCCGGCGCGGGCGACGAACACTCCGCTCGGCGCCAAGGGCATCGGCGAGGCCGGCACGATCGGCGTGCCGGCGGCGCTGCTGAACGCCATCGCCGACGCCGTCGGCGGCCTGCCCGAGGACGTCTCCCTGCCGCTCACCCCCGAGACCATCTGGCGCCTGCTGCGCCGAGGAGGCACATCGTGACCGTCCCCTACACCCGCGCCACCGCCAAGGACTACGCGCGCGAGCACCTGCGCGGCATCTGGGCGGCGGCGATGACGCCCTTCCTGCCCGACCTGTCGCTCGACGAGGCAGGCTTCCGCCGTAACCTGCGCCACTGGTTCCATGATCTCGGCATCGACGGCGTGTTCGTCGCCGGCAAGCAGGGCGAGTTCTACGCCCTCTCCCTCGAGGAGCGTAAGCGCCTGTGCGACATCGCGGTGGAGGAGGCGCGAGCGGCACGGCGCCAGGTGATCTACAGCGCCTCCGACCAGAACATGGACGTGGTGATCGAGCTCGCGCGCCATGCCGAGGCGGCGGGCGCCGACTACATCGTGGTGCACGCCCCGGTGCTGCATTTCGTGCACGACCAGGCGGACACGCTGCGCGCCTACTACGCCCGCATCGGCGAGGCGACGAGGCTTGGCATCGCCATGTGGTCGCACCCGGATTCCGGCTATCTGATGCCGCCTGAGCTCTGCGCCACCATCGCACGCGAGGTGCCGAACGTGGTCGCCATCAAGTATTCCGTGCCGCGGCCAATGTATGCCGAACTCACCCGCCTGGCCGGGGATGCGCTGATCGTCTCCACCGCCAGCGAGGAGGAATGGCTCGACAACATCCTCGAACTCGGCTGGCGCCTCTACCTCTGTTCAGCGCCCCCGTTCCTGCTGCAGACGGCGGAGGACCGCCGGATGCGCGACTACACGGATGCCGCCTTCGCCGGTCGCGCCGAGGAGGCGCGCCGCATCTCGGCGAGCCTCGAGCCGGTGCGCCGGGCGCTGAAATCCTCGCGCCCGCCGGGCAAGCCGCATGCGCAGCAGAAGGCGTGGATGGAACGGCTCGGCCAGGCTGCCGGCCCGGTGCGCCCGCCGATGCTGGAGCTGACGGCGGCCGAGCGCGACGCCGTCAACCGCGCCTTCGATGGCTGTGGGCTTACGCCCGCCATCCGCGCCACCGCCGAATGAGGGAGCGAGAGCGATGGTCCCGCCCTTCAACTTAGCCCGCTGGATCGAGGAGAACCAGCAGTTCCTGAAGCCGCCGGTCGGCAACAGGCAGCTCTATCCCGGCTCGGGGATGGTGGTGCAGGTGGTTGGCGGCCCAAACCGCCGCGTGGACTTCCACGACGACCCGGTGGAGGAGTTCTTCTACCAGCTGCGCGGCGACATGGTGCTGAAGCTGCACGACCGCGGGAAGATCGAGGACATCCGGATCAGGGAAGGCGACGTGTTCCTGCTGCCCGCGCATGTGCGCCACTCGCCGCAGCGCCCGGTTCCCGGCTCGGTCGGGCTGGTGGTGGAGGGCACCCGCGCGCCCGGCATGAAGGACGGCTTCGAGTGGTTCTGCTTCGCCTGCGGCGGGCTCGTGCACCGCGTGGAGGTGGAGCTCAAGGACATCGTCGCCGATCTGCCGCCGCTCTACGAGGCGTTCTACGCCAGCGAACGGGCCCGCACCTGCCCGCATTGCGGCACCGTGCATCCGGGCAAGGAGCCGCCGGAGGGGTGGGTGACGCTGTGACGCGCAGCGCGGCGACCGGGCTGCCTCCCCGAACCGCAGGCCGCGCTGCCCGGCCGCTCCCCGCCTGCTGGGTATGGTGCCTTGGCGGCTTCGGCTGCCCATGAACGGCGTCGCCGCCAGCGCGACGGCCGACCGTCGCCTGCCCGACCGCCGCCGGCCCTGCCCGACCTCGACTTCCTCGGCGTGGACGCGCGGGCCCTCGGCCTTGCCGGTCCGCGCCTGTCCTTCATGGCGGCAGGCCCCATGGACGGGCCGCCGGTGCTGCTGCTCCACGGCATCGCCGCCAACAGCACCGGCTGGCGCTTCCAGCTTGAGGCCCTGGCGCGCGCCGGCCGCCGCGCCATCGCCTGGAACGCGCCGGTCTATTTCCTGTCCGATCCCTTCGCCACCGACGCGCCGAGCGCCGACGCCTTCGCCGATGTGCTGGCGGCGCTGATGGACGCGCTCGGCATGGCGCGGGCGGATCTCGTCGGGTCCTCCTTCGGCCCCCTGGTCGCCATCACCTTCGCCGCACGGCATCCGCGGCGGGTCGGGCGGCTGGCGCTGCTCGGCTGCTCGCGCGGCCAGCGTTGGAAGCCGGCGGAAGAGCGGGCGCGGCTGCTGGCGATGCGCGCCGCCGCGGCGGCGCAAGGCGGCGTGGCGATGGCGCGCGAGCGCGGCCCCTCGCTGGTTGCGGCCGAGAGTTCGCCTGCGCTCCTCGCCCTGGTGCGGCGCATGCTTGCCGCCACCGACGGGCGCGCGCTGCTGCAGGCCGCGCGCTGTTCCGACCAGGCCGACAGCCTGGACCACGCGCCCGCCGTGCGGGCGCCGACGCTGCTGCTCTGCGGCGCCGAGGACCAGGTGAACCCGCCCGAGGTGTCGCCGCCGTCGCCGCCGCCGTTCCGGGCGCGCGGCTGGTGCTTCTGCCGGGCATCGGCCACCTGCCGGAGCTGGAATGCCCGTGCACCACGAACCGCCTGCTTCTCGACCACCTGGAAGGCGACGGATGACAGGGGCTGCAGCGCGTCGCATGCTGTCGGGAGGCTAGCCCGGACTTCTCACCATGCCGTCTTTGGTTGGGTGGTCGGGCGTGGTCGGGCGTGGTGTTGGCTGTCGAGTTGGTTGGACGCGGCCTGGATCGCCTGTGGCGGCCGAGCGTGTCCATTGCTGCCTGCGGGGCAGGGGTGTTCGGAGGCGAAGGCGGCTGTGCGGTGTCTGGGTCGTCAGGGTGTAGCGGCGGCCAATCGTGCATGGGCGAGGGCGAACTCGGCCTGGAAGGGGTGGCCCGACGCCATGGCGATGGTGATGCGGCGGACTGACTTGCGGACCTGGGCGCCGATTTTCAGCAAGGCGAGGCGCAGCGTTCCGCGTGTCGCCTCGGCGAACTGCGTGTGGGCGAGGCCGACGCGACGCAGCGCGCAGAGCAGGACATAGGCCATGGAGGCGAACCACAGGCGCAGCTGGTTGGCGCGCATGGTGGCCGCCGAGGCCCGACCGGCGAAGAGGTCGAGCTGGCATTCCTTGATGCGGTTCTCCATCTCGCCCCGGGCACAGTAAAGGCGTTCGTAGAGAGCCCGGGCGTCGATCTCGGCGGGGCCAAGCGAGGTGACAACGAAGCGGGGGTTGGCTTCGCCGCGGGTCCACTCCGCCTTGCCGACCACGCGCCGGCGGCGCGACCAGCTGTCGCGCGTCGACCATGGGAAGTCGCGGAAGCGTCGCGCCGGCTTGCCGGTGCGGGTCGCCTCCTCTTCCGCCCAGGCGAGGTCGATGGCGAGCTCCTCGACGAGGCGGGCATTGCGGGCGAGGCCGAAGAGGAAGTCGACGCGGTTGGCCTCGCACCAGGCCATCAGTGCCTCGCGGGCGAAGCCGCTGTCGGCGCGCAACAGGATGCGGACCCGCGGCCAGCGGGCGCGGAGCTGGCGGACAATCCGGGCAACCTCCTCGACGGCGCCGGCCGAGGCGTCGATGTCGGCCCGACGGAGCTTGGCCGCCAGCAGGTGCCGACCACAGAAGACGTAGAGCGGCAGGTAGCAGTAGGCGTCGTAGTAGCCGTGGAAGAAGCGGCCTTACTGGTGCCCGTGCAGCGGCACGTTGGTGGCGTCGAGGTCGAGGATGATCTGCCGAGGCGCTGCCTTGCCGTGGGCCTCGAGGAAGAGGTCCACGAACAGCGCCTCGATCGCGCCCGCGTCATGGCCGATGCGGTGATAGCGGCCGGGCGCGTCGGCGGGTGCGTGCTCAAGCCGGTTCAGCGTCGACTTGCCAGCGAGCGGCGCGCAGTCGCCCCGTCGGGCCGCGAGCTTGCCAGCCAGGATCGCCAGCACCGGGTCGTGGCGCAGTTGGTCGTGGTCCACGATGTCCTCGTGCCCAAGCGCGATGCCGACGATGCGCTGGCCGACCAGGGTGGCGACCTCGTGCTCGACGCGCTCCGGCCTCCGCGCGTCGCGGAAGCAGGCAGCGAAGCGACCGATCAGGTTGACGGCACGGTCTGTTGCGCCGAGCAGCACCGCGCCGGCGTTCGAAGTGATCTCGCCGCCATCGAAGGACGCCACCACGCGGCGCCCCTCGACGGGTGCGAACTCGAACCGCGCCGGGCTACACTCTGTCGCCATCGGGGACCTCCTCCGCGTCGCGGTAAGTCTTTGTCACACAAGAACTTTCGCCGAATCGGAGCCCCGATGCAACCACCTCTGGTGAGATATCCGGGCTAGGCTCCGGACCCATAACCACCAAGTGACGGTTGCGGCGAGGTAGACGGCGCTGAGGAAGACGTCTGCGCGTCGGTCGTATCGCGTGGCGATGCGTCGGAAATCCTTGAGGCGGCAGAAGACGCGCTCGATCAGGTTTC
>Ga0308394_1001375_pt1 | contig 11565 bp, 10 predicted proteins | sample Hotspr2Sampleme2_FD_202366 | JGI IMG/M metagenome (GOLD analysis project Ga0308394, IMG submission 202366) | Hot spring phototrophic mat microbial communities from Mushroom Spring, Yellowstone National Park, Wyoming, United States - 20050701_me2 ...
CCCCCCTGCCAGTGGCACCCCCTGCCGATCCCCTAGCTACATGGCAGACTCTCTTGGGCATAGCCAAGTATCTGCAGCGCACGGGGAAAACTGTCTCCTTGCGGCGACTGCAAGAACGCCTTAAAATTTACCATCTCTCCCTTCTCTGTCTGGCCTTGCGGGCGATCAAAGGCATGGCGATCACTCAAGACCAGGTCTCCTGTGCCTCTACCCCCCTGCAAATAGACCCCCTGCACCAGCAGAGTTTTCTCCTAGCTCTACAAGAGCTTTCCTTTCGCTGTCGCCACAGGGCAGGTAAGGAGACTCTCCCATGAAAGTACTCTGCCTCAGCAATGGCCACGGAGAAGACCGCGTCGCTAGCTTCATCGCCCGAGAACTGATCCAGTTGGGCATAGAGACAGTAGCCCTACCTATGGTAGGCAATGGCTTTTGCTACGCCAATTTAGCGGTTCCTTTGGTAACTGAACTTCAGCAGTCATTGCCCTCAGGTGGTTTTTCTAGGATGTCTGCCTACCAGCTGTGGCGAGATGTGCAGGGGGGACTGCTGTCTTTGACTTGGAGACAATGGCAAATTACCCAAAACTGGGTGCGTACCAATCCCCAAGGGTTGGTTTTGGCGGTGGGAGATATTGTGCCCTTACTATTGGCATGGCTTTCTGGAGCAAGATATGCCTTTGTAGCTACCGCCAAGTCAGAATACTACTGGCGCGATCGCCGCGGAGCTGTGCCTTTTGGTGGCTCCATTTTTTACCCCTGGGAACGCTGGCTGATGGGGCGAAAAAGATGTCTGGTAAATCTGGTGCGGGATCAACTGACAGCAGAGCATCTCACCAAAAACTACAAAGGCTTGTCAGTAGAGTATCTAGGCAACCCCATGATGGATGGCTTAGAAAGCACGGGCGTAGATTTGGGCATCGCAAAAAACCAGTGGGTAATTGCCATTCTCCCTGGTTCCCGTCCTCCCGAGGCATACCACAACTGGCAAACTCTCCTAGTCTGCGCCCAAGTGGCTCTGCGGGTTCTCCCCCCCCCTGTACATTTCCTAGGAGCGATCGCCCCCAGTCTCGACCTAGAAATCTTCGCCCAACACTCAGCGCAAAAAGGTTGGGTGCGTACTGACGCAACAACTTTTGTCCAGCCCCAAGCCCGCCTTAAGCTAGTAACCGATCATTTCGCCGACTGCCTACAACTTAGTCATCTGGCTCTAGCCATGGCAGGCACTGCCACCGAGCAAATGGTAGGCTTAGGCAAACCTGTAATTACCATCCCAGGCAGTGGGCCCCAATTCACCCGCAAATTTGCCCTAGAACAGTCCTATCTCTTAGGAATTGGCGTAAATTTAATTGACAAGCCAGCTCAGACCGCCGAAGTAATCAAGCGAATGCTCACAGATGGGGATTATTTCCACATGCTGGTCAAAAATGCTCGCGAGCGCATGGGTACGCCAGGAGCTTCCCGCAGAATTGCCCAGCGCTTAGCCAGTATCGCTTCACCAGGAAAAAACAAAGAGTGAGTGCTCTAAAAACTAGTAAACTTGGCAAATTGGTGATCGCGAATTAGCATATTTAGGTTAATATTGCCCCATAACACCAACGCCATTCCACTGCCAGACCTATGACTTCAGATATTGCACCTATCCTAGGGAATAAAGTTGAGCAGTCAGCAGAGAACTCAGCTGTCTACTACCAGCTTTACTGCCAAGCTCAAGCCCTGATCGAGGAGCTACAAGAACAACTCAGCCTGTCGCGCACCTTGATCAGCCACTACCAAGAATTGGCAGAAGTACTACAGCAACGGGTGTCTGAATTAGAACAACAGTTAGTGGAATACCAAGATCGTCTCAAAAGTGAGCAGGAGCGTAGCGCCCAATTTCGCATTGCCCTCAAGCGCTGTCAAGAAACCAAAGTGCAAGCAGATACACCAGAACTAGCCATTGAATCTTGGGCAGTTACCGAAGTAGCCAGTGTGCCTCCCATCAGCCAGCCCAGCCCCCCACCTCCCCCAACGCAAAAACGAGGCTTAGAGTCCCTTGCCGCTGTCAAACTACCCCAATTCCCGCCTCTACGCCGTAGATGATCGGCTACCTGCAGGGCAATCTCCTCTGCCTTGCACCTCCCCCACCCCACAAACAGACCCCAAGCCGCTCCCTCATCCTGAAAGTGCAAGGTGTGGGCTATGAAGTCCAAGTGCCCCACAAACTGGCTACTAGCTTGACAGTGGGGCAGAGTTTAGAACTGTACACCCATCTGCAAGTGCGGGAAGATACCCTTAGCCTTTATGGCTTTGCTACCCTTGCCGAGCGGGATATGTTTCGCCAGCTGATTAGCGTTTCTGGAATCGGTAGTCAATCAGCCATGGCTCTGCTAGATACGCTGGGGTTGACAGACTTGGTGCAAGCGATAGTAACTGGCAACACCCGCCTGCTCTGTGTGGCCCAGGGTGTGGGTACCAAAACAGCAGAACGGCTGGCACTGGAACTGAAATCCAAGCTGGCAGAATGGCGCACTGCCCAAGATTGGGAAAGTAGTGGCACTTCCCCCCTCCCTAGCCACTTGCAGGAAGATGTGGAGATGACCCTATTGGCACTAGGCTACAGCCCTAAAGAAATCAGCCAAGCTCTGCGAGCAATCAGTGTACCCAAATCCCAACGGGAAGATATAGAAGTATGGCTCAAATCAGCGATCGCTTGGTTGAGTCAAAACACATAAGGAACTGTGCAGAGACGCTTTGACTACGCCGTTAAGGGTTCCTTGGTGGACTGCGGTGGAAGTGTCAACTAGGGATCTATGCCAGCATATCCACCACTGCCTCTGCCGCCGCCAACCCCGACAGATAGGCTGACTCCACATTTTGTCCACCGCACCAATCCCCCGCACAAATTAAAGGCAGAGGTTTGTCAGCCACCAGACAAGCCACACTGACAGGCTCAGCCACCAAAGCGTAACGCCAGCGGTGCACCTGCCACCACGCAGGGGTTTCTAGCCATTTGGCAAACAGCTTGCCCACATACGCCAGAATCGGCTTACCAGCTATTTCCAGATTACTTTCCTCTAGGGATTGCTGGGCATAGCCACTAGTGCTGTGAAACACAAACACAGGAGCACCCTGACCATTGCCAGCCTTGTGGCTGTTTAGACACATCCAACTCAGTACGGGATCATCTTCCCCTCGCACCGCATACCAGCTATCAGGTACGGCTTGCTCTGAGGAATAGCCCGCCATAACTGCCAAACTAGGGACAAACTGCACCGATGCCACCGTCTCGATCAAACTAGGATTGAGAGCAAGGGCAGAGCTAAAAATAGGCAAGAACTGCGGCGCAGGCACAGTGGAAACCACCACATGGGCGCTAAACACCTCGTGGCGATCGCTCCTTAACTGCCATTTATTGGCACTCACCGCCGCCGCCGTAACCCGCACATGGTGCAGAATTCTCTGCTTCTGGTGCAACTCCATTGCCAAAAACTTTGCCATCGCCGTCATCCCCAAAGGACAGATGTAGCGCGTTTCCCAATCCTCTGGCAGGGGTGGATATAGTCTCTCCCTTCTCAGGCGATAGATAGGCGTTGTCCACGGCGCAACCACACCCCTTTCCAACAACTGCTGGACAAAGCGCGCAAACCGCTGATCCCGCACCTTGAAGTACTGCACCCCATGATCCACCCAAGTTCCCTGCACCCTGCGGGTTGCCAACCTGCCCCCCACCCCCGCCGACTTTTCCAAAACAGTTACCTCATACCCCGCTCGGTGCAACCTTTCGGCACACACCAAGCCCGCAATCCCTGCCCCGATGACAATAACAGTTTTGGCAACAGCAGACACCAATCCCCAGTTTTTCAACAGTTACCAGCAGTCTAGCACAGCAGATCGTAAATTTTGCGCTACAATAGGAAGGTTAATTTTTCAACTCACCCACTTGGCGCTTCGGGTGTTTCACGCCTTTGCGTAAACCCTGCCAAGTATCAGGCTAAACCCGAAGAAGGAGAAGCTCATGCCCGTAGTTTCTTTAGCACAACTGCTAGAGGCAGGGGTACATTTTGGGCATCAAGCCCGCCGCTGGAATCCCAAAATGGAACCCTATATTTTCACAGAGCGCAACGGCGTTCACATCATTGACCTTGTACAAACTGCCCAATGTATGGAAGAGGCGTACGCCTATCTCAGGCAAACCTCAGAGCAGGGCAAAAAATTCCTGTTTATTGGCACCAAACGCCAAGCCGCAGGTATTGTGGAGCAGGAAGCACTGCGCTGTCAAAGTTACTATGTCAACCAGCGCTGGCTGGGTGGCATGCTCACCAACTGGGTAACCATCAAGTCCCGCGTAGATCGGCTGAAGGAACTGGAACGCCGACACGAAAGCGGTGCTCTAGACCGTCTGCCCAAAAAAGAAGCCGCCAACCTGCGCCGGGAAATGGGAAAATTGCAAAAATACTTGGGGGGTATCAAAACCATGCGCCGTCCCCCAGACGTCGCCATTGTGGTAGATCAAAAGCGGGAGTACAACGCTGTGCAGGAATGCCGTAAACTGAACATCCCCATAGTTGCCCTGCTGGATACTAACTGTGACCCCGATTTGGTAGATGTGCCCATCCCCGCCAATGACGATGCCATGCGTTCCGTAAAACTAATCCTCAGCAAGCTAGCAGATGCCATCAATGAAGGGCGCAGAGGAGCCACAGACACTGAAGAGCCTGAGTATGAAGAGTTCAGCTCAGAACTAGAGGGAGAGGAAACTACAGCCACCCCTGAAGATTTTGGATTCACTGACGAGGACACATAGTGGACTTTCAGTCGGTTATTCTGGCTCTGCAAAACTACTGGAGCGATCGCCACTGTTTGATCGTTCAGCCCTACGACATAGAAAAAGGCGCAGGCACTATGAGCCCTCACACTTTTTTGCGGGCGATCGGCCCCGAACCTTGGTCAGTCGCCTATGTGGAGCCATGCCGCCGCCCCACCGATGGCAGATTTGGTGAAAATCCCAACCGCCTGCAACACTACTACCAATTCCAAGTTCTGCTAAAACCATCCCCTGATGATGTGCTGGAGCAGTACCTTGACAGCCTGAAAATGTTGGGTATTGACCCCACCGACCACGACATCCGCTTTGTGGAAGACGATTGGGAATCGCCCACTCTGGGCGCTTGGGGTGTGGGCTGGGAGGTATGGCTAGATGGCATGGAGATCACCCAATTTACTTACTTTCAGCAAGTGGGAGGCTTAGATTGCCGTCCCGTTTCCGCCGAGATCACCTACGGTCTGGAACGCCTCACCATGTATCTCCAAGGGGTGAACTCCGTTTTTGACATCATTTGGAAAGATGGTATCACCTACGGTCAAGTGCATCACCAAGGGGAAGTAGAACACAGCTACTACAACTTCGGCAAAAAAGATTTAGATTCCGAACTGCTGTTTACCCTATTCAGCCAGTACGAACAAGAAGCGAGCCGTCTAGTAGAGCGGGAACTGGTTTTGCCAGCCTTCGACTATGTGTTGAAATGTTCCCATACATTCAATCTATTAGACGCAAGGGGGGTGATTGCTGTCACAGAGCGCACCCGCTACATCGGCAGAATTCGTAACCTAGCCCGCATGGTAGCGAAAATCTATATGCAACAGCGGGAGGCGATGAACTTCCCGCTACTACAAGCTAGTGCTTAACACCTTCAACCTAAGAGGATAATCTGGTATGTTGTAGAGCTTTGCAGTGGATATTACCAGAGAATCGCAGGTTTATGCTAGTTCTTTTAATAATTTGGTCATTTCTGGGTACTTGTTGCTGGAGTTTAGGGACTCTATTATTAGAATTTTGTTTTCCTAATGCTATTGCCGACCAGAGAGATAGATTTTGGGTATCCCTGTGGTTGGGAATAGTGATCTTGTGCAATTTACTACTAGTCATTTCTTTTTTCACACCTTTAACTACCACTGTGGGGATAACTGTATGGACAATAGCGATCGCCACCGCAGTTTTATGGCGTAAAACTCGCTCAAGATTAAAAGAATTGCTTAGTAGTCTCAATCACAGATCAATTTATATCAGCATAGTTACTGCTATGCTAGTCGGCATATTTGCTAGCATTCTAACCATGTGGTATGACACAGGTTTATACCACTATCAGGTAATTAAATGGTTGGCTAATTTTGGCACTGTGCCAGGGTTAGGACTAGTGCATCATCGATTTGCTAAACCTGCCGCTTTGTTTACTATTTCTGCGATTTTAGAACACAGCATCTTAACTAATAGAGCCACAGGTGCGGTTGTGGGCTTTATTACCCTAGTTTTCGTAGGGCAATTACTAGCCAGTGTTAATAAAATAACTGATGCAAATCAGAAAAAAAACTTCAGTGATTATTTCTTAGCAACCTATAGCGGCTACACTTTGATGAGTATTCTGCTCTTTGATTCCAGCATATTAAAGTCCACTTCTCCTGATGGAGTCATAGCTTTAATATCTGGCATACCTTTGTGGGTAATGTTAATGCATTGTCAAAATGGCAATCAATCGACCTGTTTAATTGCTACATTACTAGCCAGCGGTATAGTTAGCTTTAAGTGGAGTGGATTAGTAATTTTAGGGGTAGTTTGTATTTGGGCGATTTTTGAGTCTATCAAAAGTAATTTTAAGGCAACTATATTTAATATTGGTTTAGTCGGTTTGACTGCCATCTTACCGCTAATTCCCACCCTAAGCTATGGATTTATCACTAGCGGTTGTCCCCTCTTTCCCTCTAGTTTTCTATGTCTAGATGTACCATGGGGAGTTGGTAAGTCTAATGCAGAAACTGTGAAACAATTTATTACTGACTTCCAGAAATGGGTTCAATGGGGTGGGTCTCCTCGTCCTGATCCTTTGGGCTGGTTACTGCCTTGGGTACAACAGCAGGTGCTGGCAACTGTTCAAATCTGCATCTGTGTATTACTTAGTTTTGTTGTATTTTCCAAATTTCCCAAAAGTTCTGTATGGCGACAAGCTGGCAAATATGTCGTTGGCATGAGTTTAGGGGGAATAATTTATGTGATGTTACTTTCCCCTTCTATTAGGTTCATTATTGGTTATGTCAGTATAGTTCCTGCTTTTTGGTTAGCTCAGTTGGTATCTTGCCGTACTCTTAGCAAAAGATGGGAAAGGGGGTTATGGATAGTTCTACTCATTCTCTGGGTAATCCTAATCATTTATTTCCTTATTTTCCATGACCGCAATCCTAGCTTACTCATACCACAGGAAGTACCAGAACTCCAAGTATCCCTGTTGCAGAGAAAACAAGCAATAGATTTTAATTACATAGTTCTGCAAAGCACAGATGCTCAATGTTGGTCAGCAGATTTACCCTGCACTTCTGGAAATTTAATTGAAAATTTGGATAGGGTGAGACTGCTCAATCCCGATCGCGGCATAGGTGGCGGCTTCAGGCGTGCTGATTAGATTTCAGTGTTATCAACACTATTTCATGGTATGTTACTACTTACTCTACCGCTCCAGCAACAAATGCTAAACGACAACTTTCTGCAAAGTGTTACTTCTCTGATTTGCAATAAAACAGGAATCAAAATCCGACCAGAAGACCACTCTAGTCTACTGAAAAAGATTAGACGAAGAGTGCAATCCTTGAAACTGAAAGACGAGCTTGAATATCTAGAGTTACTGACTAGCAGGAGTAGAGAGTCCAAAGCTGAATGGGATAACTTGATAGGTCTTATTACCACAGGTGAGAGCTATTTCTTTCGCGATCGCGGACAAATTAAACTAATCCAAGAACATCTTTTGCCCGATCTAATTGAAAAAAGACAGGCACAGAGAACCTTGAATATCCTCAGTGCTGGTTGTTCTACTGGTGAAGAAGTCTATTCCCTAGCAATAATCATAAAAGAGAACTTCCCCGAACTAGATAACTGGGATGTTAACTTGGTAGGTATTGATCTCAATAGAGAAGCAATCAATAAAGCATTGCAAGGTATATATCCTGATTGGTCATTTCGCGGTGTGGAGAACAGATACCGATTAGCATACTTTCGCCGCCAAAAAGCAGGATGGCAAATAATCAATAGCCTCAAACACAGGGTTAGTTTTCGCCAATGCAACTTAGTAGAAGATGATCTGTATTTCTTTACTAGTGGAGCGATCGACTTAATCATTTGCCGTAATGTATTTATTTACTTTGATAGAGACAAAATATCATTGGTTTTACGCAAATTTATTGACCTACTAAGAGCGGGGGGGTATCTACTGACAGGGCATACAGAAATGCAGGAACAAGACACAACACCTCTAATAGCTCTTAGTTATGCCGAGTCTCTAGTCTATCAAAAACCAGAGGATGTCCCCATGCAGATAGGCATACTAAACTCACCCACTCCTACTGTTCCACTAACTAATTTCAAAGAGTTAGGTAAACAGAAGCTTAGTGAAGGTTTGTATCATGAAACGATTGAATATTGCACAAGCTGGCTGAACCTCAATCCACAAGATGAAGAGGCAGAACTGTTCTTGGCACAAGCCTATGCCAATCGAGGACAATATAAGGAAGCAGAAGCAGTGTGTTACAGAGTATTAGAAAAAAATCATCTTGCTGTGCCATTCCTGCACATCCTAGCACACATTGCAGAAGAAACAGGGCAGAAAGCTGAAGCCAAAGAATATCTGAGAAGGTCAATACTGATTGATCCCAATTTTGTTCCAGCGTATCTCGATCTAATAGCCTTACACTTATCAGACCAAGAGTATTCCACTGCGGCAAAGTTACTATTCACAATTAAATCCATGAGTAATTCACAACTAATACACTATCAGGCGCAGGTTTACACAATTGAGAATTTAATCAAAAATTTTTGTGCAGATAGAGGCTAAAAACTATCACAGGCGGGTAGGGCTGGAAGCCCCGTACTTCAGTGCGGGGAGGAAAGCGTTCAGCGGCTTTAGCCGCCTATCAATTTTTTTTTGCACAAGCAGTCATTGTAGTGATATAATTGTTGCTATGGAACAAGTATTGACTATTGTTTGCAGGCTTCAACCCACTCCAGAGCAGGCTCAGAAAATAGAGGCTACTTTGAGTGGGTTCGCCTCTGCCTGCAACTTTATCAATGCTAATGTTGACCCTAAACTGGTAAATAATGTTAGGGTGCAAACCCTAATCTACCATCAAGTTAGAAGCCAGTTTGGTTTATCTGCCAACTTAACTGTCCGTGCTATTGCTAGAGTCTGCGCTAATCGCAAAACTGCTAAGCTGAAGAACAAGCCTGTTAAAGAGTTTCGTGCTACCAGTGCTGATTATGATGCTCGCATTTTTGCCTTTAGGGAAAAAGACTGGTCAGTCAGCTTGACATTGATTGGCGGTAGGGAGCATATCAAGATGGCTGTTGGTAACTATCAGATTGGCAAGCTCAAAGGCAAAAAGCCAACTTCGGCTACTCTTTGCAAACACAAAGATGGTAAGTTTTATATCCACATCCAAATAAAGGAAGAAGTGCCAAAACCCCATGTCCAGTCTGAGGTTTTGGGTGTTGACTTAGGCAGGACAGATATTGCACATACATCGGAAGGAGATAACTGGAATAGACAGCAGTTAACTAAGGTACGAGACCACTACTCCACGCTGAGGGCGGTACTCCAGCAGAAAGCCAGTAAAGGCACACGCAGTTCTAGGCGTAGATGTCGGGAACTGGTGAAACGGCTATCTGGCAGGGAGAAACGCTTTCAGGCATGGGTGAATCATCGCATCTCTACTCGTATTGTAGAAAGAGCAAAATCCCTTTCTGCCTGCATTGCGATTGAAGACCTGACAGGAATACGGGAGCGTACTAATCAACAGCCTCGCAATAAGACTGAACGGCGTAGGTCAAATAGTTGGGCGTTCTATCAATTGCGGCAGTTTTTAGAATACAAAGCGATTCGGGCAGGTGTACGAGTATGGGTTGTACCTCCAGCCTATACCTCCCAGACCTGCCACAAGTGCTTGCATATTCATCCTGACCTCGCTCAATCCTATCGCAATGGTAAGCAGTTCAAATGCGGTCATTGCGGGTGGGAAGGGGATGCTGATTTTAACGGTGCTAATGTGATTGCGCTTTTGGGGGCTGTTGTAAACCAGCCTAGAGGTTCGGGCTTGTCTTGTTCTCTAGTAGAACATAACAGGCTCAGGGCTACTGAAAGCCCCTGACTGAAGTCAGGGGAAGTTTACACCTTCTAAAGTGCTCATATCGGCATGATATATTTACAAATGTTATGGGAATTGGCTTGAAATATAACTTGTTTATATATTTTTTGTAGCATTGCTTACATACAAAGAAACACTTAGTATGGTTAGTTGCTTATTATTAATAAATATTTTACTTCTTATACAATCGCTAGAGAGTAGTTTATGTCAATGTCTGCAGGTTTTGCTCAAAAACAGTTGAACACCCTGTCTGATGCCCTGTTTGACTTACAGCACAAGCAGTACAGCGGCATAGCAAAACTTTGCGCTGAGGTAACAGAAACCCAAGCTAAACGAGAATGTTACTTACTCTTCAACAGGGGGCGTATAGCTCTAGCAGAGCGAACGATCTCTAGTCCTGATGTCTGGGTTACTGGCATACTGCGTCGCCTAAAGGTCAAATGTATTAACCAACTGATGGACTATGTGGCGAAACGGATTGACATCAAGAATAACTCACCTTACCAAGTCCTAGAAGCAGTCGTTGCAACCCGAGTTACAACATGGGAAGCTGTAGAAAAGGTTATTACTGAGCGCATAGTGGTGATTTTAGAAGAATTTCTGCCTTACCCTTGTGCTCTTACTCTATTACCTATAGACTCCGGGATGACGCAGACTTATGATCACCAAGGCATTGATTGCGCTGGGATTTTGCAGAAAATAGAGCAGAGACAGGAAGAATGGAAGCAGTATCTAGTTGCCATACATTCTGTGCATGCAATTCCTTATATTGAGGAAGGAGCACTTGCTGGGATCACTCATGAGCCAACCAAGCAACATCTCCAGAAGTGGGTAGATGGTAGGCGCTCTCTAGCTGACATTGCTGAAGCACTTGACAAAGACCCCCTAGTTGTAGCACAACTCTACTGCCGTTGGGTGAAGGAGGGATTAGTTGTCTTTAATTTTGGCTCATGTGAATTACAGAAGCCAAAAGTTGTGCTTAGCGTAGATGACAGCCCAGTGGCGCAAGCCATGATCCGTCGCAGTTTGTGTGAACAGTATGAAGTTCTTTCTGCTAGCAGTGCCATGGAAGCGCTGGGCATATTAAGTCGTTGCCCAGTTGATCTGATTCTATTGGATGTAACCATGCCAGACATTGATGGGTTTGAATTCTGTCATACAATCCGCAAGATGAGTAAATTCAAGGATATCCCAGTGATCATGCTCACAGCAAAGGATGGACTAATTGACAGAGCAAGGGGGCACATGGCAGGCACAAACCGCTATCTAACCAAGCCAGTAGAGAAGGAAGAGCTACTAAAAGTAATCAAAGAATACATTCCATGACTAGCTATTTGCAGTTTAGATTAGACAGTCAACTCTTTGCCTTGCCCCTATCAGTGGTAGCCGAGATTTTGTCCCTGCCAGAGT
>Ga0308394_1001398_pt1 | contig 11423 bp, 10 predicted proteins | sample Hotspr2Sampleme2_FD_202366 | JGI IMG/M metagenome (GOLD analysis project Ga0308394, IMG submission 202366) | Hot spring phototrophic mat microbial communities from Mushroom Spring, Yellowstone National Park, Wyoming, United States - 20050701_me2 ...
TTCGGTTTCAAACAGCCTGTACCAACCGAAACGGGTCTGAACCAAAAGATGACTGCCCCAACGAAAGATGTTTTCTACAGTGCTGTCTAGAACAAAAACAGGCGTGTCCGCGTCCATCCAGAACGGCTTTAGGGGTTCGCTGATAATGATTTTGTTGTCCATACCGTAAATTACTCGTCCGTTGCTGGTGTTTAAAGCCGTAACAGGGTCTGTAGGAATAGGCACAACGTCTGGTAACACGTCGTTGCTGATAAAGTCAGCAGGCGTGGTGTCCTGAAACGACGTCATCGTCCACCAGTCGCCGACGTTCACCTCTGCGATTTTGACGTAAACGTTAACTATTTCCGTCCAACGGTAAATGAAAACTCTGTCTATGCTGGTAGGTGCGCTTCCGCTGACGTTGGGATGCAGATAAATCGCATAGTCTTTCTCTTTGTTTGAACCCGACATGACCACATGCGGGTTGTAAAGACCAAAACAACCTACTGGGTCGGACGGCGGAGAAACGAACCCCAAACCCGTATTGGCAAAAACCACTCTGTAACGATACTCTATCGGCGTCTCTGAATGCAAAAGGGCACTGCTGACCGAAGGCTTTGGCGGTCTGCTTAAAATCGTGTTTTCTATGGCGTGAACCGTTGCGCCGTCAAAGAACCTTCGGTCGCTTCCGAATATCATGATGCCTATGTTTTTGTTCAAAGAATAAGCCAAAAGCCGATAAGGCTGGGTGGCTTCGCTGATGTCTATGACCCTGTTGCCGTTCGGTTCGTAAGCAACGACGTCCGTGTCCGTAGCAAAAGCCGTTACGGCGGTTTTGTTATTTGCGCCTCTGACGTAACCTACAACACGAACAACGTCGTGGCACTGCTTCGTTGTTAAAAAAGAAACAGGAACACCGCTTCTAAACAACATGCCAAGCGGGGTTTCTATGTCTTCAATAACCCCGTCTTTCCACATGGCGTTCTGCATTCGCCACGCTTTGTCTTTGAGTTCATGCGGAGAAGCCGACGCACCTATGCCTGTTGGCAAACGCACTTCGTACCACATACAGCATCACCACCTAGACGCTATCAGTGCCGTAATCGTAGTATTCATCTACGCCAAGCCATAAACCTATTAGGAAAACTACTGGTTGCGGTGAACCGTTTATGGCAGCAACACGCAAAGCATAAATCCAGTAACCGCCATAAGTCGCCTCTACTGGGATTTTTGCAGTGTTAATCTCACTACCAATATTGATTTGATAGTTGTTTACAACAGTCGTCTCTGCGCCTGTGCTTGGGTTAATGCGAACAACGTTAAAAGTAATGCTACCCGTACCTACTACATACAAAACAACGTCCAAAAACATACGCCTATAATTCCGCGTTTTGGAACCAAACAAACGCGGAATGACTTGAAACCGAAGGTCTTGAGTGACGTTCAAATATATTGACCTAAAATTCACATTATACCACGTCCCAAGTGGCGTATAGTTTGGCGAAGAACCGTTTGGAAGCATTAAATTGGGAAAAATCTCTATTTTTGAAGGAATGTACCCAAACGGATAGCCACCCGCAAAGCCACCTGCGCAGTCGTATTGCTTTGTTCGCGGAAAAACGTAACTGCCTTCGTTTGTTGGAACAGAAGAAGGAAGCGCAAAGCCCTGCTGTTGGGTTCTGATGACGTTGGCGTTTGCGCCTGCTGTGGCGTCCATGCCTACGTTGTCAAACCAATAAACGTCGGTGGCGGTGTCGGGGTTCAAATAAGAAGCAATGGTTCCGCCTCTGCGAAAATAGTAGTTGCCAACGACCTGATAACTGTATTTGGTTCCGTCATAGTAACCGTATTTGCCCAAAGCATGATAAACAGCATAACGGGTGTTGATGAAATAGTTGTTCATGATAACGGGTTCAAACTTTTGACCAACCCCCGTCGCCGATATTGCGTCCATCAAAATGCCGACGCCTTTGCGTTTGTTGTCAAATGTGTTGTAAATAGTCCACTGGGATGGGCTTAAAAGCCTCTCTGGGTCGCAGTCAATAATGATGTTGTTGTTTACAAAAACGCGATACGCAAACAGGTTTTGTGTCCCGCCTATGAGAAACATTATGCCGTTGAGTGGTCTGCGCATGATGACGTTGTTTGCTATTACTACGTTTAACGGGTCGTCTAAAGTCTGGTTGCGTGTGTAAGAAGACCATGCGTCATACAAATGAACCAGTATTCCTGCACCATAATAGTTTGCTTGTAAGTCACCAAAATCATAAACACCGCTGTTATCCCAAGACTGTTCGTAATCGTGATATATCAAGTTGTTTAGCACAAAAACGTGTCCGCTTGGTATTAACCGCATAACTCTGTTAAAACAGTTTTTGATGACGTTGTTTGCTATCAACACCGAAGGCACAATGCTATTACTAGGGTTAAAACTGTCGTCAGCGAAATAAACCAAACCCGCGTTCTCTGCGTGGTTATCTGTAATAACGCACTGTTTTGGGTTTAGTACCAATAAGAAAATCAAATGGGAGTTTTTTGTGCCACCTGTGTAGTAAAAACGATTGTTGCTTACAATCGCCGAATAGTAACCGCGAAGGTGAACGTAAAAGTCAAACGCGAACGACGTGTAGCTTCTGTTGTGTTCAAAATGACAACCCATTATCACAACGGTTCCCCAAAACGACGGGTTGTTTTGAAAGATAAAAAGCCTCATGCCATTGACAAACCTAGAGTTTATGAGGCAGACGGTTCCGTATCGCTGTATGTTTGCTAACCAGAACCCTCTTTCGCTTCCGTTGCCCCTTATTTCACAGCCGTAAAGCACAAAGTAGTTGTTTGCCCCGTTGGCTTCTGTGCCGTCGGCAAAAACAATACTAACATCAGAGGACGGATTGGCTGTGCTTTGGGAAATGTCAAAGACGGTGTTGAAAGCAAACAATGAACCATAACCACCAACCAACGTCGTTGCGCTTGTATTCGCCTGTCTCCTGATAGTGCTGTTCAAAAAGAAAAGACGAAGCCGTCCGTCACCTGTGCTGTTGCTACCCACAAACGAACCGAACGGCGTTGCGTTGACGTTATCGCACAAAAAGAGACCTTCGCTGTTAAACAAAAAAGGATGGTTTCCGTTCTGAGTAACCGAACAGTCCTTTAAAACAATCGTTCCGTTCTCCCCTCTAAACTGAGAGTTCATCGCGATGTCACAGTTCCTGAAAACAACCGTAGGCGTGTTTGTCCCAGTTGCGCTGTTCACCGTTGAAGAAACCGTTACGTTCAGGTTCTCCAATATGACTGTGCCATACCAGCTTCCGCCTGTAACCGTTAAATTGGTTCTCCCGCCAAGTCCGCGTATGATGACCTGTCTGTTTGAAGCAATCGTTATGTTTGGAAGCGTGTAATCAACACCTGACCTTAAAAGTATTTCTACGTTGTTAATGCCCTTTGACCACAGGTCGTTTAAGGCGTCGGCTAAGTTGGCATACTCTGCGCCGTTGACGACGTAGAACCTACCGAGTATTCTTAGGCGATTGATTTTCTCAAAAGCGTCGTCAATGTAGTTTTCCAGTTCCTGCATTGGGAGAAGCCGTATGCCTGCTTCTACCGTCAGGTCAGGAAACTGTAGGTCTAAAGGAGACCAAGAAGACATCATTGCCTCTCCGTGTTGTTATTCAACATGCTGAGAATACTTTGTGGCGTCAAGCCACGAACCTGCTTGTCTATTTGCTGTTGCATGATTTGCAACTCCAGCTGGAACAACGGCATGTAATACTGAACACGAACTAACGCTTCTTCGCTTCCCAGAGACGCTAAAACCTTAATGGAAGCCAAATAAACAACAACCATCTCTCTGTTCTCTAGGTTGCGTATGGTGTCGTTGCTACCCACAAGAGGCGGTGGCGTAGTGAAACCTGTAACAAACAGATTGCCGTATCCCCTGACAGGGTTGCGGTTCAAAATAATCGTTTTGCCCTGACGCAACACTTTGGTGGGTCGGGTGTTATCGTCGGGAACGCCGATGTCAAACATGGCGTTAGCTGGTATGATTTCTAAGCGGTTCCACCATTCTCCGCTTGTCCAGAGGTGAACAGCAATGCCGTTTGCCCACGACCTGTTTGTTCCATACATACCGCGTGTTACACCCGTGAGGGTGTTTGCGTTTTTTCCTGTATAACGAACGATTTCCCATTCCACCATGTTTCCAATAACGGCATAACCCGTGTTCGGAAAACGCGAAGCGTCCTGTAGCGGAATGGCACTTACTCCGCCGTCAATCTGAGAAGCCAACCTGTCGCCTACCAAAGGATAGTAAAACACACCGAAGAAATCAAGCAGGTTGTCCGAAATCGTGTAGACGTTTGAAGGCGTAGTGTTGATTTCTTCGTAGTGAATGTCAAACGGACAAAGTGCGCTTACTTCCTGAACGGCTTCGTTGATAAACTGAGTTATCTGGTCGTCAGTGAAAGGAACAAAGCTGTTCAGACGAGTTAAACGCCGAACCGCTGTGATAAGTTGTGCTTTTGTCATTGGCATGTTTTCCGCACCCCCTTAGGTTATCTACCCATGCTGATGTTTGTTTGTGGCGTCATGCCACGAACCACTCTGTCTATCTGCTGTTGTAGGTATGTTAACTCAAGCTGGAACAACGGCATGTAAGACTGGGCACACCTTTGTGCTTCTTCAGTGCCCAAAGACGTCAAAACTTTGATTGCAGCCAAATAAACAACAGGCATCTCTTTGTTCTCTAAGTTGCGTATGGTGTCGCTGCTTTTTACAAGCAGTGGCGGAATGGTAAACCCCGCTACAGTCAAATTGCCATAGCCCTCCACAGGGTATCGGTTCAAATAAATCGTTTTCCCTTGACGCGACGCCTTTGTTGGAACGCTGTCGTCATCAGGTGCGCCGATGTCAAATAGGCTGTTGGTAGGTATGATTTCCAAGCGGTTCCACCACACGCCGTTTTGCCAAACATGAACGGGTGTTCCTTCTGCCCAACCCAAAGGCTTTCCGTATACGCCACGTGTTACACCTGTAAGGTTATCACCCTCTTTTCTTGTGTAACGAACAATTTCCCATCGGAACATATTACCGATAACCGCGTAACCAGAGGGCGGAAAAACCGAAGCGTTAACAAGCGGTAGGGTTACGCTTACGCCACTTCCACTTCCACCGCTTCCGCCACTTCCACTTCCACCGCTTCCGCCACTTCCGCCACCGCTTCCGCCACTTCCGCCACTTCCGCCACTTCCGCCACCGCCTCCGCCACCGCTTCCGCCTCCGCCTCCGCCACCGCTTCCGCCTCCGCCTGAATTATCAGCACCTCTATTTGTGCAGGCAGCACCACATTCAACGCAAAAGTCATCTGAGCAGAAACCTCCACAGAAAAGGCAAACTCCATACGGAGCGCGACCATTTCCCCCACCAGTTCCCCCACCAGTTCCCCCACCAGTTCCCAACGTGGTGAAGCCCATGTTGTTGGTTCTGAAGCCCATGTTGTTGGTTTCTTCTTCGTCAACCTCAGATGCCAATTTGCTACCCGCTAAAGGATAATAAAACACACCAAAGAAATCAATCATTTTCTCCGACGTTCTGTAAACAATGGTGCGTTTAGTGTCTATGTGTTCATGATAAACAAGAAAAGGAGACAACATACTCAGTTCTTCTATGGCTTCATTGATAAACTGACCCATCTGGTCGTCAGAGTAAGGAACCGAGTTGTCAAGACGAGTAAGCCTTCTTACAGCCGTTATAATATCTGCCCTCGTTAGTGCCATAGTTCCACCCCCTCAAACAAAACCTGTTGCCTCTCTTCAAGTATAAGTCGCTTCGCTGTGTCCCGCGTTAGGTCGTCTGTTTTCATGACGGTTTCAAACCTGCGCAACACGGCGAACAGCTTCATCAGGTTCTCTACACGCTGGTTTTCATCGTTTTCGTTTATCTTCTCTGGTTCTTGTATTCCGTCATACCAACGCTTGGGGTAAGTCTCCAGTTTGTATTTGGAAAACTCTTTGCATTTGTTCAAAATCGCTTCTCTTGGTAAGCCGTCCATGAGATGACTGATAACGTCGTCTACTAGTTCTTTATAAAGCAGATTATCGCGTCGGGTCTTTAGTCCGCCTTTGATTATCGTTTTGCCGTTTTTCCGTAGAACGTAGTTCTTCTTTTTCACGAATAAGCCGTCTTCATAGAAAGTATACTCCAAAGGCAACGGAAAATCAAGTCTGATTTCTTCTATGCGATAATCGTCAGCCGTTAGGTCAGACGCCGTGAAATAAACGCCGTCGGTGTCTATTTCAATGACCGCAAAACCGCGTCTTTCCAGTTCGTTGCATAAGGATTTCACGGTTTCGCGTCCGCGTCGTGTTATCTCTTCGGCGGAAGCGGGGTCGCTGAAACGAAACGTTGCGCCTAAGAAGCCGTAAAAGCTGTTGATAAGGATTTTTAAAGCCATCTGGGTCTTCTCTGCCTCTTTGTCGCCCCGTTTGGCTTTTTCTTTTTCTTTCAGTCGCCAATCCAACATGAAGCGAACGACACGAGAAAAAACGCCGTGTTTATCCCAATAGGGCTTTATGTCTAACATGAGATGCGGATACATGGAAACCACATCCAAATGACCAACAGGTTTGAAATAACCATAACGCCTTATCTCTACGTGTCCGCCTTCGTATTCTTTTTTCGTCGGTTGCTTCGGCGGAGACATAAACGGAAGCATTAATGAAGTGAAAAGCGTGTTCACCGCCATGCCGTTACCTAATAGCGGGTTGTAAGGCACAGGAACGATTTTCACCAAAGCGTCCCAGTGCGCTACGGAAAACCTGTAAAGCCTATAGGTCGCTTCCAAGTCGTTCTTCAGGTATTCTTTTTTGTCTTTGGCGGTTTCGTAGCTGCCCCAATCCTGCATACCAAGCCAACTTACTGCTAACGACTTTAGGTTAAAGCTTTCGCTATGGTAACCAAAGCCGTCCAGTCGTTGCGCCAAAATGTATGTGTCCCAAACAGGGGTGTTGCGATAAAAATAAACCACGATTTCTTTTTGTTCGCTGCCTACCCTGACGTTAGCGGTTTCGCCCCTAAACAACGGAACCATGCCGTAAAGCTTCATTCTTTCGTTGACGAAGGGGCAGTCAAACTTGTAAGCGTTATGACCCACAATAGCGTCGGGAGAAAACGCCTCTAGTTCCGCTTTCAGTGCCTCTAAAACCTCTTTTTCTTCGCCTTCCAAAATGACAAATCGGTTTTCGTCTGTGCGTAAAAGCAAACCAATCAAAAGGATTTTGTCGCTTTCGCTGCTTAGTCCTTCGGTTTCTATGTCAAGCACCGCGACACGGTACGGCGAAGTAGCCCTTATTCCCGTTCTTATCAACTCTCCGACGCCGTCGGGTAGAAAGCCCTCGTGGCTTGGCACAAGCGAAAAGCCGTCGCCGTATGTGCAAACGGCGTTTCGGACTTCATTCGATTTCTTCAGGGTATAGTTCGTCTTCGGCAAATAGACTTTCCAGTCCTTCCCGCAGATGATGTTCTTCAAAGTTATCACCTTCTTTCGTTGTCTGAACAGCAGGACAAAAGTCCCACATAGCACATCTGTTGGGGTGGCAGGTGCTTCCGCGTTTTGGACGGAAACCCGCAAAGTTCTGTTCGCCTATTCGTTCGGCTAACCAACGCATTTCGCCTAGTAAGCGTCTCAGCGTGGCGTTGTTCGGTTCTATTTCAACGGTTCTTTTTTCTACGTCGCCGTTGGGTTCAAAGAACAGAAAAGAAACCGTGTTTGCTTCAAATAAATAAGAATAAACCATCAGCTGGTTGTAGTTGTAACGGTGCTTTTTTCTCGTGAACTTCAAATCCATGACTTCGCGTTTGCCGTTTTTCTCTATGAACACATCGCAAACACCACGCAACAACACGTTCTCTGCGATGGGCTTCTCTTTTTCGTATTCTCTTCTAAAAACGTCTACTTTCTCTGCTGGAACGACACGAAGCAGGCTGGTTTGCCATTGTTTAATTGGTTGCGCTTCCCAAGCTTTGACGCCTGTTTCTAAATCAAAAACGGCTTCGCGTCCACGAGTGGTTTTCTCTATGACGTCAATCAACACAAACGGTTCTTCTTCAAAACCGAATTGACGACCTATTGTTCTTTCAAAATACTCATGACACAAAAGACCGACAAATTGCGGTAAAAAAAGTTTACCGCTGTAACCAAAATGTTCCATCAACGCCACACGAAGCGGACACTGATGGTAGTTCTCTAGTTTGTAAAAAGCGATTTTATTCATCTGTTTTCTTTGCCTTTTGTTCTTTCTCTGTAACGGCTTCTTCTATTCTGCCGTAGACGTGAAAATACATGCCGATGACGTCAATGACGTGTTCCGACGGCGTGTAACGCTTGAAGCCCAGCTTTTTGTAATCCACACCTGCCCTTAAAGCCCAGTTTGACGGATGCACCCAACGTGTGGTGATGCCGTAAGCCTTCAGGTAACCACTCACAAACCCACAAGCACCAGCCAACCTGATGTTGGGGTAAACGGGTTCCTCAATAACGGCTTCGTCTTCTTCGTGTGGATTTGTGTTCGCGAAGATGAACTTCTGAATAAAGTCGCAAAGTTCGCCGTTTGTGCCGTAAACGGAATAGCAGTGCAGTCCGTTTTTTGTAGAAAACAGAATGCCCCAAGTGCCCCTATAAGCCTTTTTTTCGTTGCCTTCTCTCCAGTCCGTCGCAGCAGGGTCTATACATATCGCACCTACTTTCGGCGGGTTGCATTTGATTAAATAGCTTTCTCTGATTTTCATGAGACGAACCCCCTTTTTGAAAGGGGACGGCAGACGTCTGCCGTCCCGCTAAGCTGTGCGAAACTTACTACCTGTTCCCAAGTAGTTTATCAAGGAACGCCTTCACTTTCGGCTTGTCTATTTCGCCTTCGGCTTCAGGCGTGGTGTTCCGCATGTAGACCAACGCCTGTTTCCGCGTAACGCCTATCTCTTCTACGAAGGCGTCTATGGCTTCTTCTTTGGTGTCTACACCAAAATAGTCCAGCCAACCGTCTTTGATGTCGGCGTCTGCGCTACTTCGCGTAGTAACGGCTTCGGCGTCGGTTTGTTTTTTCGGCGGATAAAACAGCACTTCCATGCGTTCTTTTCCGTAAATGGACATGGCATGACGCAAAGCCTCTAACGGGTCGGCGTCGTAAATAATGCGTCCGCCTTCGTTTTTTCCGCTTAGGTGTATTCTTGGCAGATGGTAAAGGTAACGTCCGACGCCAAGATGACTAAGCAGACGGCGATACAAATCGGTAACGGCGGACTTCGGCGGTTCGGAAGCGTTAGCCGTAGCGTAACCCGCATCGGCTACTTCGTAAGTCGTGATGCCGTCGCCGTCGGGTAAATCCAAACGCAACGAACCTAAAGCGCAAACGGCGTCGCCGATTTCCCTGATTTCGCTTACGACGAAGATGACCTTTGAACCAGCAGGAAGCGCAGACTGTAGGCGTTCTTCCATTTTGCGAAGGTCAACGTAATACGCCATCCAGAAACCGCTTTTGGTTCCAGTAACGATGCGATAGTCATGGTCTTCAATCGCAAACGGTTCGGACAGCGTTTGCACCAGTTCGTTCAGTTTGCTGTTCTGATTGACTGTGGTTTTGGTTGCCATTTTTTGTTACCCCCTTTGTGATGTTTTTGGTTGTTTTATTTTTCGTCTCCGTTCATTCCTGAAAGCCGTTCTAGACTTTGCTGTAGGTTGGCAGACATTTCAAAACCGATATGTTCGCCTGAAACGCTTACCACAAGCGTTGCTTCAATGCTGTTCTTTTTTAGAAGAACCAGCGACAGCAGACTGGTTTTGTTGTTTTTGGAAACCCGTAACCGAACGGTGTATCCGTTGTGCCTAAAGTCGCAAACGACTGAACTTTCCGCGTCTCTGAAGCCCTGATGTGTGGTGGCGGATGTTTTGGTTACACCGTCCAACCAAAGCAGGGTTTTGGTGTCCTCAATGATAAACGCTATGCAACAACCGTAGCCCCACATCAGTTTACCTTCGCGAAACATGCCGTCATGCTGTTTCAGAACGAAGTCCAAGCCGTTTACACTTAGCGTCGTTACGGTTGTTTCAGTTGCTGTGTCAATCGGCTGAACCATAGATTTCCTGTTCCTTTCTTTGTGTTAGCTGAAGACCATACTGCGTCAGCGAAGCCTCTGCGTCGCCGTAGCTTTCAAAAAACGTCCAACCCGCAAAGTCGGTCATGAAAGTAAACAGACAACGGGTGGTTTCTTTGTCTTCACCTTCGCCGACGGCGATGACCACCTGACCGATTTCTTCGTCAGCGCAGTCCTTAGGGCTGAAAACAACAACGCGAAGCATGACGTCGCCGTTTTCGTCAAGCCATTTCCATGTGTGGGCTTCGCCGTTCTGTTCGTCATGAACGTAATCCAGTGCGTCAAAGCCCCATTCGTTTGCTAAATCTTCGGTCAGCATCCAAAGTGTAGCCGACCGATGGCGTGTGTCCGCTACGAGAAGCGGAAGTTCGCCTTCAAACTCCACGCGGTGAATGCAACGCTTTTCTCTGTCGCAATCCACGAAAAGCATCGTTCTGTCTAGGTAAAGCCGATAACGCATTTTTGACACCCCCTTCAGGTTCGTTTTTGGTTTTCGCTTTGTTGGACGAAAAGCTTCGTTGAAAAGTTCCCAAATCGGTGTGTTCATTTTTGAATGACATCAAAAACTTTGACGACAGGCATGTCTATGTCTTTGTAAAGCCTCACAGGCGGTTCTGGGTAATCTATTTTACTCAAAACAGCCACAACGTCGGGGTTGACGCTTTTGGAAAGCACATAGAACTGAGGGTGAAACAGCCTGTTGAAAAACAGCGTAAACAGGGTTCGGGTCTGTTCTTCGTTTCTGCTTCCGTAGACGGCTTTGAAGAAACTCGTCAGCGGATTAACGGCGATGACGACGGGAGTGACGCAAAAATGTATGCGCAACGCATCCAAAAACACTTCGGTAGCACTGCGGGGGTAATACAAACCATAATCGCTAAAGAAACGAATGCCTACTTTTTCGCGACCCTTTTTGAGGTAACGGTATTCTTCAGCGATGTCTTGGTTGTTGTAGCCCTCTAAGGTTACGACGGTCTTCTCTGTTGAATTGTCGCACAGCTGAACCTCTTCTAACTCCACCATAGGTCATTCTCCTTTCCGTGTGTTGGCTATGCTTATTATACCAAACGCTTTGCGATTTTGCAACCCCAACGCGGTGCTTTTCACCAAAAACCCGAAAAATTGCTGGGGCTATATTATTATATTTTATAAGCAGGGGGGGTAGGGTAGGAAGTTTTTATTTTTTTTCTTCCCGTTATAAAACAAAAAAAATTAATTTAAATTAATTTTTTTTGTTTTATAACGGGTATTACTGGGAATATATTCCCAGTAATACCCGTAAATAAAAAAAAAAAATAAAT
>Ga0308394_1001399_pt1 | contig 11422 bp, 7 predicted proteins | sample Hotspr2Sampleme2_FD_202366 | JGI IMG/M metagenome (GOLD analysis project Ga0308394, IMG submission 202366) | Hot spring phototrophic mat microbial communities from Mushroom Spring, Yellowstone National Park, Wyoming, United States - 20050701_me2 ...
CGCTGCCGCCGGCGGCGTATTGTGTCCTGCTCAGCCGTGCTGACCGGCGGCCGATGGTGGAGGTGTGGCCGATAGGGCTGAGCGAGCGGTTGCCGGTGTTGCCTGTGCCGCTGATGCGACCTGACCCCGACGTGCCGCTTGACCTGGGCGCGGTGTTGCGCGGGGTATATCGGCGCGCGCGTTATGAGCGGCTGATTGACTATCGGGGTGACCCGCCCCCGCCGCTGCTTGCGCCGGAGGAGGCGGCCTGGCTGGACCAGCACCTGCGCGCCCAGGGTTTGCGCTAGCGCTGTCTAGTGCGCTCGGCTATCCTATGCGAGCAGGGCTGGGGAGCTGCCCCTGCTGGTGAATGCAGCCCGCTTCCGGGGTACGTTCACCAATACTTCCACAAGCGATGCTGCCAGCGAAGGTAAATCTATAGAGGGTGGGTGACGGCCCTGCCGTCGCCCACCCAGGCTTTTGCCCCTGGCTGTGAATGCACCCCACTTCCGCTCGCTGCGCAATATGGGTTATAATGCTAACCACGCCGTAGCGAGCGTAGGTTTGTCAGGTTAGTCAAAGCCGATCCGTTCAGTCAGCCCTCCCTCTGTAGAGTGCCCCTGTTCGATCGCGTTGTTTGAGAGACCGCATTCCCTCGCCGGCAACATAGGCGCGCTGCGCGCCGATTCGCAGCAACACGATCAAGCAGGAGGTTTGTTATGAACACCAAACTGTATGTAGGCAATTTGCCCTTTGAGACTTCCGAACACGCTTTGCGCACGCTCTTCGCCCAGGCCGGCACGATAGTCTCGGTCACCATCCCGCTCGACCGCATGAGCAACCGACCGCGCGGGTTCGCCTTCGTCGAGATGGGATCGTCGGACGAGGCGCGCAGGGCCATCCAGATGTTCAACGGCCGCGACTTCGAGGGCCGGACGATGAACGTCAGCGAGGCGCGCCCGCCGGAGCAGCGCAACGGCTACAACGCCGGCAGCCGCGGGAGCCTAGGCCGCGACCGCCGCGGCCGAGGGAACGACCGCCGCTACTAAACAGGCAGCCCCAACTGCACAGGTTGGGGCTTTTTTTTGCTGCGCACTTCCAGGCTCGCCGACGGGGAATCGCCGATTGGACAATGCAGGTGAGGCCCCGAGGGCGCGTTCACGAATAGGGGCAAGGCTTGCGGCGCGCGGATTACCACAGGGGGCGCATCCTCCTGCAGGCTGCCATCCTTATTTCGCCGAAGCGCTACATCCCTTTACAGAAGATTTGCCTCTTCGGGTAAGCGTGCGCCACGGGAGTGAACGCAAAAAGCACACACCGCACAGGTGCTGAGATCGCAGAGCATAAATGCGCCCTCGGTGTCTCGGCGGTTTAGATCACCCAACGAGCCAAATCACTCTGAAGTTGAGCGCTCTGAGACCTTGGGTGCATTCACTAATAGGGGCAACCTTTCACTAAGCGATGCCGCCAGCGAGGGCAAATCTTATAAAGGGTAGGCGACGGCACTGCCGTCGCCTACCCAAGGTTTTGCCCCTGGCTGTGAATACACTGAGACCTTGACAAAACCGCGACCTTGTATATAATCCACGATGCTAAAACACTGCGGGATAGAGCAGCGGTAGCTCGTCAGGCTCATAACCTGAAGGTCGTAGGTTCGAATCCTACTCCCGCTACTCGGCAGCGCTCAATTCCGTATTTCAGTCTACCTCCCTCAACAGGCCCGGAGTCGTTCCGGGCTTTGTCTTTTACCGACTAGGCGCGGGACGTCAACTGCGGAATCCCGTCACTGGCAAACCAGGCAAGGGATCGTTAAAATCCCATAACACGGTTGTTGGCTGGAGGCTCTTTCACGATGAAGGAATACGCTACTGAACAGTTGCGCAACGTCGTATTGCTGGGTCATAGTTCAAGCGGCAAGACCACCTTCGCGGAGGCCATGCTCTTCGCCAGCGGTGGCAGCACGCGCCAGGGCAGAGTTGAGGACGGCACCACCGTCTCTGACTACGACGAAGAGGAGAAGCGCCGCAAGCAGTCCATCAATCTGAGTATTGTGCCGGTTGAGTGGAAGGAGCACAAGATTAATCTGCTCGATGCGCCGGGGTATGCCGACTTTTACGGCGAGGTGCTCTGCGCTGTGCGCGTGGCTGATTTGGGTCTGATCTTTGTGGACGCCGTCGCTGGCGTCGAAGTGGGCACCGAGCTGGCCATGCAAGCAGTGAGCGAGGCCAAAATCCCGCGCGCAGTCCTCATCAGCCGCATGGACCGCGAGAACGCGAATTTTGACGCTGTGCTCTCTCAATTGCACGACGCCTTTCACCAGGACATCGTGCCGCTCATGCTGCCTGTCGGCAGCCAGCATCAGTTCTCCGGCGTGATTGATCTGGTGACGCGCAAGTACTTGAAAGGACCAAAAGGCGAAGTCGCCGATGTCCCGGCCGACATGGCAGCGACGGTTGAGAAGGCCCGCGAGCGGCTGATGGAGGCCGCTGCCGAGGGTGAGGATGACCTCATAGAGAAGTGGTTCGAGGTCGGCACGCTCACCGATGAGGAGTTCATCCGCGGGCTGCGCAGCGCCATTCGCAAGCGCACCTTCGTGCCGGTGTTCTGCGCAGCGCCGGCCTCTGGCATCGGCATCCACGCCATGCTCTATTCGCTCGTGCGCTATGCGCCGATGCCCTTCGACATGGGCGCTGACCCTGATGATGGTCAGCACGGCACGGTGCTCTACGTCTTCAAGACGGTCGCCGATCCGTTCGTCGGCAAGATCAACTACTTTCGCGTGATCGAGGGCCCGGTGAAGGGCGGCGAGGCGCGCCTGGTCAACACGCGCACCAACGAGGAGGAGCGCCTGGCCACGCTCTTCGTCCAGCGCGGCAAAGAGCAGATCCCCGTGCCGATCTTGCATGTCGGCGACATCGGCGCCGTGTCCAAGCTCAGCAGCGCCCAGACCGGCGATACGCTCTGCGACCGCGCCCACTGCATGAAGTTACAGCCGATCCCATTCCCGAATCCCTTGTTCGCTGTGGCGCTGCATCCCAAGACCAAAAGCGACGCAGCCAAGATCAGCAACGCCCTGGCCAGGTTGTGCGAAGAGGATCCCAGCTTGCGCCACGTCAATGACCCGAGCACCAAAGAGACGCTGCTGTTGGGCCTGGGCCAGGCACACATAGACGTGGCCGTCCACCACCTGCACAATAAGTTCGGGGTGGACGTGGACGCCACCATTCCCAAGGTGAGCTACCGCGAGACGATCACTCGCCAAGGGCAGGCACGTTACCGCCACAAAAAGCAGACCGGCGGCGCCGGCCAGTTCGCTGAGATCGAGATGCTGGTGGAGCCGAGCACACCAGGCGCAGGCTACGAGTTCGAGTGGCGCGTCTTCGGCGGTGCGATTAGCAGCTCCTTTCAGGCGAGCATCGAGAAGGGCATCAAGCAGGTGATGGAGTCGGGCGCGCTGGCCGGCTATCCCATCCAGGACGTGCGCTGCATCGTCCTGGACGGCAAGGAGCATCCGGTGGATTCCAAGCCGATCGCCTTTGAGATCGCCGCCCGCCACGTGTTCCGCGAGGCGTTTGAGAAAGCCGGCCCGGTCTTGCTCGAGCCGATCTATCGCTTCACCATCGTTGTGCCGGAAGTGTATGCCGGCGACGTGATGAACCACTTGAAGACCCGACGCGCCCAGATCATCGGCATGGACCAGCGGGCGAACAAGACGGTCATTACAGCCGACGCCCCGTTGGCCGAGATGCAGCGTTATGTTGCCGACCTGCGCAGCCTCACCCAGGGGCGCGGGTATTACGAAATGGCCTTTGACCATTACGCGCCGGTGCCGCCCAACCTGGCCCAGGCCATCATCGCCAGCCACAAGGTGGAGGCCGTGCTCGCGGAGGAGTAATCTGCGCTCAGCGCACCTCGACCGTGGCCAGCGTCAGCGCCTCCTCGCTGGCGCGGGTGCGCCGGCGCTGGCCGGTGTCGGGGTCGTAGAGGCCGACGACGACGCGCAGCGGGCCGCGATAGTCCGCCGGCAGCGCTAGGCCGTGGTTATCCCGCACGGCCTCGCCCACTTGCCAGCTCGTCATCGGCCGCAGATCGTTGAGCGGTTGGGCATCGTGCTGGGCGATCAGAAATCCGTCGGCCGCTACGGCGTGGACGAACACTTTGTAATTCCTATCGGGCAGCGCCTCGGCGCGCCAGACGAGCTGAACGGGCAGGATCGCGCCGGCGGCGACGCGCTGGGGCAACCAAGCGGCCGCCAGGGCGACCTCCCCCCAATCAGCATCCTCGGTCGGGACGCGGCGCATCGCCTCGTGAGCGACGCCGTAGAGGCCATAGAACACCTCCTCCTCACCCCAGGCCGCATAGGCTGGATAGAAGTGCGAGTCCATCCAACCGCGCAGATGGCCGTTTGCGCCGGCCAGGCCGCGGTAGAGCACCAGCCAGAGGCGATTGTGCTGGCCGGCGGCCTGGCCCAGCCGCGCTTCCCACCGCTGACGCGGCTCGATCACCGGATCCCAGGTGAGGGCGTATGACCAGCCCGGATCGTGCGCGCTGCGATCCAGGGCGTAGAAGCCGGCCGGGCTGAGCACGTTGAAGATCACCAGGTCGCTGGGGCGTGCGCGCGGGGCGATGTGCTGATGGTAAGTGTGGGGGTTGTAGGGATCGAACACCTCCAGCGTCTTGGCATAGACCAGATCGGTGCTGATCGGCCAGTGTGTCCCGAGCAACATGCCGGTCAGGATGGATGGCAACACCCAGGCTGACTGTGCCCGCTGCCTGCTCAGGTGCGCAGTCGCATCGAGCGCCCAGCCCATCCACATGGCCAGCGCCGGCGCCGCGCCGATCAGCATGCGGGCGTTGAAGGCCCATTGGCGGGCGGCGAACGCCACGCCCAGGATCGTGAGCGCGATCATCGCCAAAGGCAGCGTTGATTTGCGCTGTTGTCCCCGCCCCACGAGCAGCCCCAGCCCAATGATGAGCCAGACGCTCAACAGGGCAGGCGGGCCGGCGGGCTGCGCCAGCGTGAGGTCATATAGCCCCAGGCGGATGAAATAGTCCAGCGGCAACTGTTGGCCGATGTTGGTGGTTGCTTCGGTCGCGGCGCGGGCCAGGAACTGCGGCACGGCGAAGATGCCCCATGGCGCGAAGAGCGCGCCCGCCGCGCAAAAGGCAGCCGCCAGCGCGCCGGCCGTGCGCCAATCGCGCCGCCAGGCCGCACGTCCGAGCGCGTGAAGCGCCAGCGCGCAGAGCGCCCAGAAGGCATGGTAGAGCGTCAGCATTGCGCCGGCAGCGCCGATGATCAGCGCGAGCCGCCGTCCTGGACGCAGCGCGCCGTAGGTCGCCAGCAGCACCAGCGATGGGACGGCGGCATACATGCGCACCACACCGCCGTAATACACTGCCGGCGGCAGCCAAGCCATGAGATAAGCTGCCCACAGCGCTGCGCGTGATGAACTGGACCAGGCTTTGGCTGCTGGATAAGTCAAAGCGACTGCTGTTGTGCTCAGCATCACCGAGAGCGTGCGCGCTGTGAATAGCTCTGTGCCTGCCAGGCGCTGCCACGCGCCGAGCAAGAGGTAATACAGGGGCGGATGAACATCGGCCGCGGTGATGATGAGCGCATCGGCCAGGCCGAGCGCAGCGTGCGCAATTGACCAGCCTTCATCCCAGCGCGGCGGCACCTGGCCCAGCATGGGCAGGCGCAGAGCGAAGCCAAGCCCGACCGCCAGCAAGGCCGCTGCGCGATGCGAACTTTGCGTCATTCCTCCGCCGATCGCTTTAAGCTCATCAGCGCAATGCCGCTCAGCGCCAGGGCTGCGCCGGCCAGCGTCAGCAAGGTGATCGTCTCGCCCAGTAGGATCACCGCCAGGATAGTGGAGCCGACCGGTTCACCCAGCACAGGGATGGTTGCATACACTGCTGGCAGCCGGCGCACCGACCAGTTGAACGAAGTGTGCCCGATCAATTGGGGCACCAAAGCCAACAGCGCAATCCAAAGGTAAGCCAGCGCGCTGTCGCTACCGAGCGGCGTTTGGGTGAGCACCACCACAGCACATAGGATGAGGGCCGCTGCGCCATACACCAGCGTGATGTAGGCCAGCAGCGAAAGCTTGCTGCGCAAGGCACGCGCGATGATCAGATATGGCGCGATGCACACCGCGCCAGCCAGCGCCAGCGCGTTGCCCAGGGGAGGGTTCTGTCCGGGAGAGCTGCCGGCGCTGTCTGCGATTCCTATCAGGATGCCGCCGGCAATGGCGATGACCATGCCCAGCGCCATCCGGCTATTCACTGGTTCACGCAGGAAGATCGCCGATGCTAGTGCGACGAACAACGGCGAGAGCGTAACCAATACCACTGAGCTGACCACGCTCGTATATTCCAGCGAGAGGATCCAGGTGGCAAAGTGTCCGCCCAAAAAGGCTCCGCTGAGGATCGTAGTGATCAAATCGCGGCTGGATAGGCGGCGAAACTCACCCGCACAGCGGCCAAGCGCAAACGGCAACAACACAAGTGACGCGATCGTCAGCCGCAGCATGGCGATCGCCAGCGATTGCGCGCCGGCCTGCTGGGCGAGCCGGATGAAGATAGATGCTGTGGAGACGGCGACGACGCCGACCACGATGCCGAGCGCAGGGGGGAGGGCAGGGCGGCTCGCGACCGCCGTTGACGTGCTCACAGGCAGCGATTATCGCAGCGGCGCGGGAGTTTGTTTCGTAACTGGTGCGCTTGCCATCAGCAGGCCGAGATAGGCGCCGACATACAGGTGCATGTTGGCCACGTAGAGCTTGTCGAACAGATGGTGAGCGCTGAGGTGCGCCCACGCGCCCAAAATGCCCACCGCAAGCGCCGACTGCCACTCGTGTAACCTGCCCTTCCGCGCGACCTGACACGTCGCCGTGATGGTCGCTGTCCAAAACGCCAGGTAGCTCAGCAAGCCGGCCAGCCCTAGCTCAGCGAAGATGTTTAAGTAGTAGTTATGGGCATGCCCTAAGGCGTTCTCCCAGGGTAGTAGACGAAACTCTGGGTAGGCCGCAGCATAGTTGCCGAATCCCTGGCCGAGCCATGGGCTAGCCTCAATCATGCGGATCGCAGCCTGCCAGTGAGCCAGGCGCTCGATCGTGGAGAAAGTGATTGGCGTGACGTGGGCATTGCGCACGTCAATGCCGAGCGTTGCGTCGAACCAGGCGAATTGTGCCTCTAGCGCGCTGGGGATAGGCAGCCAGCCAGCCGCTAGAAATGCCAGGAGCGCCACGAGACCCAAGCTGGCCCAGCGCAGCGCAGGGCGAAACGCGGCCAGCGCGATTGTTGCTGCTGCGCCAATCGCGCCGACGAGCGCGCCGCGCGACCCGCTGGCGCTTAGCGCAGCCAGGCAGAGTGTGGTCACCCCCGTCGCAGCGATCGCTACAAGCAGGTATAGCTTAAATGTCGCGCCGTGCGCGCGCCCGCGCAGCATCGCCCAGGTGCGCCACCAGGCCCATCCAGCGATCGCTGCCGCCAGCGGCCAGGTGAGACCCATGAAGCCGCCGAACGGGTTGGGCTGCTCAAAGCTGCCGTAGGCCCGATAGCCCTCCGTGCCGCGGATGCGGAACTCCGGCGGGCCAATCCCGCGCCAGTTGGCTTGGAATAGCCCCACCGCTGCCTGTCCGATGGCCGTCAGCAGGATCGCCGCCAGAATGAGCGCACGTTGTCGCTGGTCAGGTGCGCGCGCAACGAGCAGGGCGACGATGCCGATCTGCCCCCACTTTATCCACTCCGTAGCCCAGTCGCGCGCGTCACGAGCGACGAAGAATGAGAGCGCGGCAACAGCCACGAAGCTTAGAAAGCTGAGCGCGATCGCTTTGTATCGCTGTAACAGCGCGCCGATGGCTGACCAGCCAACCTGGCCTTCGCGCGCGATCAGCCATCGCGCGCCGTAGGCAGCGAGTGTAAGGCCGAATATGACCTGGCCGCTATCCACCGGCAGCCCCAGCATCACTCGCTCCAGCGGCTGGAGCGGGCCGGCGATCAGCGCCAGCGCCAAGCCGTAGATCGGCCTGGCGAAGATCAGGGCTACAAACCCGAGCGCGAGCAGGCCACCTGTCAGGCTGAGCAGCGCTGTCCAGGGCAGCAGCGCAATCGCCAGCCCAGCGCCGCAACCGACCAAGCCGCGGAGAAGATCAGCGCGCCCGCGCGCGCTCAGTATGAACATGCGCTACGCTTTGCTCTTCACCAGCAGTGTCCACGTGCCGCGCTGGGCCACACTGCCGTCTTGCTTCTTCACGCTGACCTTGAAGGTGACTTTGCCGTTGCCTAGGCGAGGGAAGGGCTTTAACTCGACCACCTCTGCTTCGATGTGGATGGTGTCGCCGATGAAGATGGGCGCGGTGAATTCCCATTCCAACCCGCGAAAGGCCTCAACGGTGCGCAGCAGAAAGCCCATCTGGAAGGCCAATCCGCTGGCGATGCTTAGCCCAAGCAGCCCATGCGCTACCCGTCGGCCGAACAAGTGCCCCTGGGCAAATGCCTCGCTGGTGTGAATCTCGTTGTAATCCCCACTCAGGCCGGCAAAGGCGACGATGTCCGACTCGGTGATCGTGCGGGAGGGAGAAACAACGCGGTCGCCGATGGCGAACTCCTCGAAATACAAGCCATGTGGTGTTGTGAGCGCCATGTAAGCGATTGTAGATGCCTCACTTGCGCAGCACTATGATCATGCGCTGGGCGGCATCGCTGTTGTCCAATGGCGGAGGTGGGATCAGCATATCGCCATACCACCATATCTGCGAGAACGCGCCGGATAAGTCAATCAGCGCCCGAAGCTCCTGGGCCTGATACCAGCGCAGCGGTAGACGTTGCGCGATCGTGCGCGCTGGCTTGTCCACCTCGCGCACCTCCAGGCGCATGGTCACCAACCATTGCTGGGTGATCCAATCGTAAGGGTCGTCCGCAGCGCCGAATAAAACCTCGATCTCTGTGTATGGCTCGTCAGCGAAGTAAGGCGTGTCGGTGCTTCGAGATACCCACGCATTGGGCAGGCTATCTCGCCACAGCGTGGATGGGTGTGCCGTCTCGATCACAAATATCCCGCCCGGCAGCAGATTGCATGCCACAGCCCGCAGATGGGACACCGCTTGTTCGTTGGTGAGCAGATGGGCGATGCTTTCCATTAGGTTAGCAGCCAGTGCAACCGGTTGCTTCAGCGTGAAGTCAACCATGTCAGCGGCCAGGCATTCCAGGGTCACTCCCTCGCGTGCCGCGCCCTGGGCAGCGTAGTGGAGCATGGACTGTGAAAGGTCCAACCCAACTGCTCGCCAGCCGCGACGGGCGAACTCGCGCGCGTGGCGAGCCGGCCCGCACGCCAGCTCCAGGAACGAACGCTCCGAAACTGCCCCATGCGTCGCTAGGCACCATGCTAGGAAGTCACACTCCGCGGGAAAGTCTCGGTCGCTAAAAGCGATGTCATATGCGCGCGCATCTGCATAAAACCCCGATGTCGTCATGGCGCTGCATTCTAGGTCTTAACCTTGCTGTGCGCTGTGCGCAGAGAGGATGAGAGGGGCGATAAAAACATCGGATTCCCACAGCCTGAATCCCTTCGTCTGCGCGCATGTCGGAGTGCGTCTAGCGCGATCCTGAGGTATATTTACGTGCGGTGGACATGTAGTCCTGGCGCGCGTGATGCTGCATCTTGAGTCATTATGCGTAAGATGGGGGTCGCCCGATAAGGCGGCCCTTTCGCTTGAATCGCTATGAGCTACAAGACACACACTTGCGGCGAATTGCGTCTCGAACACGCTGGCCAGCACATCACGCTGGCCGGCTGGGTGCATCGGCGACGAGATCACGGCGGCGTGATCTTCATAGACCTGCGCGATCGCTTCGGCGTTACCCAGGTCGTGATCAACCCTGCCCATGTGCTTTCGCCGGGGGTCTTCGCCCAAGCCGAGGCGCTGCGCAGTGAGTATGTCGTCCAGGTAGAAGGCGTCGTCGCCCAGCGTCCGGCTGGCATGGCCAACCCCAAGCTGGCCACCGGCGAGATCGAGGTCATCGCCCACGATGTCACCGTGCTCAATCCGGCCAAAACACCCCCCTTCGCCATTGACGATGACGGCCGCAACGTGGATGAGAACCTGCGCCTGAAATATCGTTATCTCGACCTGCGCCGCGAGCGCATGGCGCGCAACCTGATCATTCGCCATACGTTCGTCAAGTTCATCCGCGACTATTTGGATGCGCGCGGCTTCATCGAGGTCGAAACACCTATCCTCTTCAAGACCACGCCGGAGGGCGCGCGTGACTACTTGGTGCCTAGTCGGGTGCATCCTGGCTGCTTCTACGCGCTGCCGCAAAGCCCGCAGCAGCTCAAGCAACTGTTGATGGTGGCTGGCGTGGAGCGCTACTTCCAGATCGCGCGCTGCTTCCGCGACGAGGACCAGCGCGCCGATCGCCAGCCGGAGTTCACCCAGCTTGACCTAGAGATGAGCTTCGTTGATCGCGACGATGTGCTCAACCTGATCGAGGGATTATTCACAGAGTTCACCGAGCGCTACGCGCATCTGCACGGCAAGCGCCTGTCCTTCAAGCCATTCCCGCGCCTCACCTATGAAGAGGCGATGGAGCGCTTCGGCAGCGACAAGCCCGACCTACGCTATGGGATGGAACTCTTTGATGTGACGGCGGAGACGCGCGGCTCGGAGTTCTTGCCCTTCCGTGTTGCGAACGTCAAAGGTATCTGCGCCGCTGGCTGCGCCGGCTATACCCGCAAACAGGCCGATGAGCTGACCGAGTTCGCCAGGCGGCAAGGGGCGAAAGGGCTGGTGGTGCTCTGGCACGATCCCGACGGCATCCGCAACACAGGCGCCGGTGCCAAGCTCAGCCAAGCTGAGAAGGATGCTATTGTCGCCAAGGCCGGCTCACGACCGGGCGACCTGATCCTGCTGGTCGCCGACGACGACCGGCATACCGTGAACGCTGTGCTGGGTGAGCTGCGGCATGCGCTGGGCGAACGCTTGAAGCTGGCGGACGACGGTGTAATGGCCTTTGCATGGATTGTGGACTTCCCCTTGTTTGAGTGGAACGCTGAGGAGAAGCGCTGGGATCCCTCTCATCACATGTTCACTGCACCAAAGGACGAGCATCTGCCGCTCCTGGAGACCGATCCCGGCAGCGTGCGCAGCAAGCAGTATGACCTGGTATGTAATGGCTATGAGGTTGGCGGCGGCAGCATCCGAATCCACCGCCGCGACGTTCAGGAGCGCGTAATGCGCTTGATCGGCCTAGAGATCGAGGAAGCACGCCGAAAGTTCGGCCACTTGTTAGAGGCGTTTGAGTATGGCGCGCCGCCCCACGGTGGCATCGCCCCGGGCATTGACCGGCTCACCATGCTCTACTGTGGCGAGCCGAACATCCGCGAGGTGATGGCCTTCCCCAAGAACCAGCAGGCGATGGACGTGATGGCCGGCGCGCC
>Ga0308394_1001413_pt1 | contig 11355 bp, 7 predicted proteins | sample Hotspr2Sampleme2_FD_202366 | JGI IMG/M metagenome (GOLD analysis project Ga0308394, IMG submission 202366) | Hot spring phototrophic mat microbial communities from Mushroom Spring, Yellowstone National Park, Wyoming, United States - 20050701_me2 ...
AGCTTTGCGGGATACCGCCTTCTTGTCCAGTGATGGGCAGGATGCAATCGTTGCTTTCTTGAGCAGTAATGTGTGGCTACGCCACGCAAGCGAACAGGAAAGTTCAGCGTAAATGTATCAGTAGTTACCAAAAAATCTACAAGAATTAAGCCTTTACCTATCGGTTTCTTTCTGGGTCATTCCCTAGCTCATTTCGGCATCACTGCTGATAGAATGGCTTTTATGGCTAATTTCTTGTTGGAGGTGGGCACTGAAGAACTGCCTGCCAGCTTTGTTTCCAGTGCTCTGCAACAGTGGCGAGAGCGTATTCCTGTTCAGCTAGAAGAGCTATCCTTGCCTGTGGCGCAGGTACAGGTATACGGTACGCCCCGCCGTTTGGCTGTCCTGCTTGTGGGTTTACCTGAGAAACAGAGCGATCGCCTGGTGGAGAGCAAAGGACCTGCTTTCAGTGCCGCTTTTGTCGATGGCGATCCCAAAGGGGAGCCAACCAAGGCATTACTGGGTTTTATGCGTGCCAAGGGAGTGACCCTCCAAGACTTGGTGGTCAAGGAGACGGAGAAGGGAGCGTTTGTCTATGCGGTACAGAAACTAGAGGGGCAGACAGTAGAGCAGATTCTCCAGTCGGTGGCGGTGTCGTGGATTACCAGTTTGGAAGGCAAACGGTTGATGCGCTGGGGGCATGGCGATCTCAGGTTTCCCCGTCCCATTCGTTGGTTGGTGGCACTGTGGAATGAGAGTGTGATGCCTTTGCAGTTGGGAAGTATCCAGAGCGATCGCTACAGTCAGGGGCATCGGGTTCTCCACCCCCAGCCCGTGCGCCTTGATCGCCCTGAGGACTACCTAGACACCCTAGCCCAGGCAGGGGTAATTGCTGACCCCGTGCAAAGACAGCAGAGCATTCGCCAGCAGATCGCCAAAATTGGCGCAGAACTTTCAGCCCAACCTAAAGTTCCTGAGGAGCTATTGGCGGAAGTGGTCAACTTGGTGGAATTGCCAACGGCAATCGTGGGGGAGTTTGAGGCGGCATTTCTCAGCCTGCCCCCTGAAGTGGTAGAAACGGAAATGATCAGCCACCAGCGCTATTTCCCTCTCTATGACGCTGGGGGAACTCAACTACTGCCCAAGTTCATCACTATCAGCAATGGCGATCCCGCCCGCTCTGCTGTTATCGCCCAAGGCAATGCACGGGTGATTCGGGCGCGTCTTTCTGATGGCAAGTTTTTTTACGACAGCGATCGCTCCCAGCCGTTGGCGAGTTTTCTGCCTGCCCTTGCCAAAGTTACCTTTCAGGAGCAGTTAGGCTCAGTTAGCGACAAGGTGGCGAGGATGCAGACTATTTGGCGTCTGCTCTGCGCTCACATTCCCAACTTGGTACTGTCCCAAACGCAAAAGGAGCAAATAGAGCGCACTATCCACCTCTGCAAAGCCGATCTCGTATCCCAGATGGTCAAGGAATTTCCTGAACTGCAGGGGATCATGGGTGGTTACTATGCTATAGCCAGTGGGGAACCAGCGGCAGTGGCTCAGGGGATCAGGGAACACTACCGACCGATCCCCTCCTGTCTCACAGCACAGATTACTGCCGTGTGCGATCGCCTAGATACCCTAGTGGGCATTTTTAGTCTAGGGCTACTGCCTACTGGCTCCTCTGATCCCTTTGCTCTGCGCCGTGCCGCTGTAACCATTGTGCAAATGGCATGGCATGAAGGCTGGGCGCTCAACTTGAGCGATCTTTTGCCTGAAGTGGTCAAGCTCTTTCCCTGTGCTGAGCCTGAACAGCTAGTCTGCCAAGTTCTGCGCTGGTTCCAACAGCGGATCGCCAATCTCCTGCAAGAGCAAGGGATAGACTACGACTTGGTGGACGCCCTGTTTGGCAATAACGACTGGGACTACACGAAGCGATCGCTTAGCAATGTCATGCAAATCCTGCACCGTGCCCAGTTTTTACAGGCATCTCGTAACAACGGCAGTCTGACAGCAGTATATGCGGTAGTCAATCGCGCTTCCCGCCTTGCTGTGCAGGCTGAAGGGGCAATTAGCATTCAACCTGACAAGTTCTGCACTAGCGCAGAGACCAATCTCTACAGAGCACTGCAAGGTCTGCCTAGTCCCCATAGGTACGAAGAACTGATGTCAGCGTTGGTGGACATTGCTCCTCTGTTGGCGGAATTCTTCGATCAGGTGCTGGTGATGGCGGAAGACCCCGTACAGCGCACCAACCGTCTGGGACTATTGCAAGCCATTCGGGACTACAGCCGCCATCTAGCGGATTTCAGTTGTCTAAACCCAGCCAACTCCTAAGCCGTTGTGTTTGTTGACTGTTGGGGCTGGCAATTTCCCGTACAATCCAGCGATCGCTCTGCGGTTCAGCTAGGGTTAAATTTGCCGTACACAACCGCTCTTGGTGAAAAAAAGTCAAGCTCACTGTAGTATTGGGGGAATAGGTACTCAGCCGCTCTGCAAAATTTTCAGGGGTCACCCTGTACCCTGCCAAAGCCACTATTTCATCCCCCACATCGATCCCTGCCAACTGGGCGGGGGAGTACAAATCTACCTTTTGCACTACTAGGCTCCCCTGCTGACTGCGCCAACTCATGCCTGTATAGGGAATGCGGCTAGTAGCCTGCTGTTGCACTGTCAAGCCAAAGGGTTCTAAGAATTCCTGATACTCCAACTCAGCAGTGCCAAACAGATACTTTTCCCAAAACTCTGTTAGATCAACTTGGGCGATCGCCTCTATTTCTTTCAGCAATTGTTCATCTGTGTAGGGGATTTCTGGCTGACCGAATTTCTGCCACAACTTCACTAACACTTGATCTAGCGATCGCTGGTAGTCCGAAGCAATGCGAATCTGCAAATCCAACAGCATTGCCACCAGTTCCCCTTTGAGATAGTAGGACACTTGGGAATTTGGAGAATTGGCATCGGGGCGATAGAGCTTGATCCACGCATCAAAACTGGATTCCCACAGCGATTGGTACTTCCTGCCTATAGTATTTTGCAGGCGGGTGATGCTGTCGCTTAGCTGTTGCAGGTATTGGGTGCGATCGCACAAGCCCGCCCTGAGAGTCAGCAGTTGATCATAATAGCTAGTAACCCCTTCACAAAACCACAGGCTGTGGGTGTAGTTCTCCCGCTCGTAGTCAATGGGAAACAGACCAGCGGGGCGCAGGCGTTTCACATTCCACACATGGAAAAACTCGTGGCACACCAAGTTCAGGAATTTCAGATATTTATCAGAGTGAAAACCCCAGCGATTGCACAGCAAAGTGCAGGAATTGCGGTGTTCCAAGCCCCCGTATCCCCCCGCTGACAGGTGCAGAATAAACAGATAAGCATCGTAGGGCAGTTCACCCCAGAATTCCCCTACAGTTTGAACGATTCTAGTAATATCTGAAACCGCCTGTTCAGAATTAAAGTTGCCCTCACCCCAGACCACGAGGCGGTGGGGTTTTTCCCAGACCGTAAACTCGTAACTGGCATGGAGACCGATCTCAAAAGGACTGTCTGCCAGTTCGTGAAAATTTTGAGCAATAAAGGTACGGTCACCAATTTCCTGCAAAGGAGTGGCAATGCGCCAACGGGGATCAGGAAGATCAATAGTAAGGCGGTAGGGGTGATCTAGCCAGCCTGCCACAAAGCAAAAAGTGGCACTGCCATTAAAAAAAGCATGGGTCTGATCCACATGGTTGGTGCGTACGGTCAACTCATTGGCATAGACCTGATAGGAAACTACGATGGGTGCATCAGCAGGCAAAGCGCTCAATCGCCAGTGATTTTTGGCGAGTTTCGTAAAAGCTGTGTTGGCAGAGAAGGTAACCACATGGCGGGCGTACTCCCGAATTAGATAGGAGCCAACCGCCCAGACGGGCATTTTCAGGTCTAGGTACTCCTCCTGCCAATCAGTTACGGTCAACTGCACATGGAGCAAATGGCTAGTGGGCTGGGGAATAGATACTTGGTAGTGGAAGTTAGGCATAGTCAGAAACGGGTTTCAAATTCTACTGATGCGCCGCGATCGCCACGAGAGTTGATATTGGCACGGAAAATAATTGTCGGATCAAGACGATAGCGAATGGCATAATCCGTCGGCTCATTGGGATCATTGATAATGGTGCGCACTGCCGCCGAGAAACTATTGCTGAAGTCGATCGCCGCCTCTGCCGCTAAACCCAGTGTAGTGGACTGCGTACCTCTGGGGTTGGTAGTTACGGGATTGAGGTTAAATTCCACCCCAGTTAGCACCTCTCCCAAGGCATCCTGAAGCAGATTGAGAATGCCGCCGCCTGCCAAGTTAGCTAAAGCCGTCGCCTCTGTGCCCGTAAATGGGGAAATACCACCCACTAGAACCTGTAGCTCGCTCTGAGTGCGCAAGGGACTGCTAGTGAGTAGTATGTTGGGATTCTCTGCACTACCTGTCACCGTCGCTTGGACACGCAGGGTGTTCTGTGCCCCTTGGGTGTTGACTGGCACATCCCGAGGACTAAGGGAACCTAGCACAGGATCGGTAATCACAGGCAGGCGGGTAACTTCTACCACTGAAGTTGTTGCCCGCACATTTAAGTTAGGATTGAGTCCTTGGGAAGGGATGAACTCCGCATAGTTGTCAAAGGAACGATCTAGACGGAAGCGGGCGGCGATGGTGTTGAACTGTCCTCGGGAAAAGTTCACCCTGCCGCTGGGGCGAATTTCTTGGACTGTGCCGTTGATTTCCAGACTGCCATCGGCGACGAAGTTAAAGACAGGCGGGCGAACAATCTGCATATTCTCTAGCCTAACCTTCAGATTCTCAAAACCGAGAGGAAAGGGCAGGGGATCAGCGCCATTGTCCACCAGAAATAGTCTGCCATCGCCCACCAACACTTCCCCTGTAAGCACGGGAGACAGAGCAGTGCCTCTGACAGTTACCCTAGCACTACAGCGTTCTGCTGTGAGATCACGAATGTTCAGACTGAAGCGATCAGCATTGATGGTGAGAGGATTGTCGAGAATTAACTGCGGGTCACTAAGAGCGATCGCCCCTAAAGCCCTGAAATTTCCTTGACTGAAGTTAGCGGATAGATCGGCAGTCAAGCGATCGCGATTGAATGCTAGTTCGCCCTTCACCTCTTGCAAATTCTCATTCAATCCCAAAATCGCCAGTTGGGCATTGTCTAAATTCACTTTGCCTTCAATAGCGGGCGAACTAATCACTCCCTTGATATTCAAAGAAGCATTGCCCTTGCCAGAGACCCAGCGCACGGGCTGATCCAGCACATTCAGAAAAGCTAGACCCTCATTTTTCACATCCACTTGCATATCCACCAGTCCGCCCAATACTAGCAGAGAACCTTTAGCATTCAGTGGCTCTTTACCCGACACAAGGGCTTTGGCTTGGAATTTGAGTAAGAAGTTCTGGAAATCAAACTCCCCTTCCACCAGTTCCAACGGTTGGCGATTGATGGTGGCATTGGCGATCGCCAGTTTGCCAGCGAGCTTGAGACTGGCAAGGCTACCGCTCAAACTGGCTGTGCCATTGACATTTCCAGTCAGGTCAAAGGGAATTGCCTGTACAAAAGGGAAAGGTCTCAGGGATTCAATGGGGAAATTCGCCAGTACCAGTTTCCCTTTTTGCTCCGTGCGCAGAAGTGCGCTGAGATTATCCAAAGACAGGGGGCGACCCAAAAGAGCGGGGACTAAGACCGTTTCTGAGATTTCAGCAAAACTGTTACCAGAAGCAAGTTTGAGGGTATCAATCCTCAATGTATCATTGCCGTAACTTCCCTTAGCTGAAAACTGTTCCACTGCAAATTTGCCGTACTCCAAATCTCGTGAACGAATATCAAATTTGATAGTTGGCTGGAGCAGAGCATTGGCAGTGAGGGAAATTTTGCCCTCCAATCCTCCCTTAAATTCGCTCAGGGGTGGAAACAGGGCATTTGCCCCTAGCTGAATTTCCTGCTGTTCTGCTCTGGCTTGCAGTTGTGCTAGGTACTGAATGCGGGCATAGAGGTTAGGACTGGCAGTAAAACCAGTCAAATCAGCCACAGCACTGGCACTGGCGGGGGGCAGTTCCAGTCCCCTAGCGATGTCGCTCCATTCGTTCCATTGCAAAGCGGCAGTAATATCTTGAATTGTGCCATTAGTGATCTCTAACTCTCCCTGAAACGGTTGAGGCTGGCGGGGATTGTAGGTGAACTGGAAGCCATAGATTCCCTTCTGATCGGGGAAGCGCAGGTCGCCATCGCTCACGGTCAGTTGATTATTCTGATAGGTAACGCTGGCGGATAGCCGATCCAATACCGCTCTGCCAAAGCGGGGTTGATCTACGGCAATGTCGCCGATCGCTTCTAAGTTCTGGGTCAAATCTAAACTCAATTCGCTAGACAGCCTACCCGCCAAGTTTTGATTGATTAAAGCTAGGGGCAGACGCGCCAGAGACACCCTCAGCTTTCGCTCCTGTCCCCGCACTGTGAGGGTACTTCCCGCCAATTCTGCATCTAGGCTAATGGGAAAGAATTGGGGATCGAGAGTCAAATTCAGGCGATCGCTCCCGCCCGCTGTGTCCTGTAAATTGGCAGTCACACCCCGATCCGCGCTATAGTTCACTTCGCCGATCAAACTGCGCGCTACAGTCACCCGATTGACCATGAGTTCCTGCAAACGCAGTACCCCATTGGCACTAGGCACAGGGGCAAGGGGATCAACCAGACCACGAAATTCCAAGTTAGCCAGTTTCAGAGGTTGAATGGCAACATCGGAAACCCGCCAACTGCCCAGCAGACGGGGAGCAGGTAGCTTGCCATTGACCGTGCCATCAAAGGACAACAAACCCTGACTAGGGATAAACGGAGCTGAAACCGCCTGAGCAATATCGGGCAGATTCACCCCATCTAGCTTGAGTTTACCAGCGATCGCTAAACTCTCAGGCACACCTACCAAACTTCCCTGAAAACTAATCAATCCTTGGGCAGTGGGCGAAATTTTGGGTAGGAGCAGGGACAGGCGATTTAGGCGCACACCACTGGCACTCACCACTAAATCCACATCTTTGATGCCTTGGGGCAAAACGATCCCCAGCCTACCACTCAAAGAAAGAAGATCACCCACCCGTGCTTTTGCAAGGCGCAGGTTTTGTCCGTCCCATGTCCCGTTAGCACTGATCCCCTCGGGGATGGCATTCAACCCTTGCGGCAGTTCCGCCGAGATACTACCCTTGATGTCAGCTAACTCAAAACTGGGGCGATCGCTTTGCAAGTTCGCTTGGAGATTGACAGTGCCTCTTTCTTCAGCAGAGATCAGGCGCAAGGGCAAAGCCTCTGCCGTAACCTGCGCCTCCCAACTGCCTGCGGTGAAATTGTAAGTTCCTGTAAGATCGGCACTACCTCCCAAGTCTGGAAAATCTACCCTAGCACGGCGGATCACTGCCAAGCCATCTTTTAACTCCAGAGCGACCTCAGCGGGGTATTCCGACTGGGGAGCGGAAATTTGCGCTGTGATTAGGGGCTTATCTAACTTGCCAGTGGCTCGTACAGTGGCAGAAATGTTGCCCACAGTTACGGGTAACTTGGTGTCATAGAGTTGGGCGATCACCTCAGCATTGATCCCTGTTAATTGCAGTTCCCCATCTATGCCCGCCTCGCTCAACCTGCCCCTGCCTTGCAGTTCCCCTCCCCCCTGCACTAGGGCAGACAGGCGGTCAATGTTTAAGCTGAACTGATTTTGCTGGTTGACCGCACTGGAAAACTTGCCCTGAAAATTTGCCACCGCCACCCGATCAATCAACAGCGTATCGGGGGCTGACAGTTCTGCGGAAATTTGTGGCAGGGCGGTAGTGCCTTTGATGGTGCTGGTTAGCTGGATTGCGCCATCTAGGGTAATGGGTAGCTTAATTCCCGTACTAGCCACCAGATCGGCGATCGCAGTTTTGGCGGTAACCAGTTGTAAATCTAAATCCCCCTTTTCTAGACCAATGGTGCCGCTCACTTGAGTAGCGATCGCCCCTACCTTGCCCTGCAACTTGGGAATGGTCAGAGTTAGACCCTCTACTTGCAACTTTCCCGAAATTTGGCTAATGGGCTGGGGCAGGGCAGTGGTAAGAAGAGTCACTTGGTCAAGCTGGGCAGAACCTTGCAAATTCTGGATTACCCCATTCTCTGCCAAAACTAGCTTCACATCAGCATTTAATCGCCCCGCTTGGGGAATGACAGGCACACCCACTAGCAGGCTTTGCAGTGGCGCAGAATCAATCTGCTGGAGTTTGACCTGCAAGTTACCGCTGGCATTGGTCAAGACATATTCCCCCGCAATGTTCAGCGTGCCTGCCTGTCCAAACTTGCCTGTCGCATCGAGGGTTATGGTCTGCCGTGCTTGATCCGTCAAATTGAGTTGGGCAGTGATCTGCACATCTTTGATTGCTACCAGCTTGCCATCGGCTCCCCCCCTGATCACCACCTCACCATTACTGATCTGCAACGACTGCAAATTCACCAAACTAGGAGTCTCTACCACTGTGGGCTGAACGGGAATAGTAGTAGGGGGCGGCTGATCAGGCGGCAAAATCGGCTCGACCTGTTGTGGGATAAAGGCGGAGACCCCATCGGCAGAAATATCCACCCCCACCCTGCCCGTGCGGAGATACTGCCACAGATCAAGTTTGACCTCGATCGCCTCGATATTGAAAAAATCCTGCGCCGTTGTCGTAACAGGGATAGCAGACTTACCCAGCCGCAGACCGCCTAGCGTCGCCCTTTGCACTTCCCCAAGCACTACAGGGCGCTGTAGCTGTCTGGTGAGTTCTTGCTGGATTTGCGGGGTCAGTTGAGTGTTGATGTAATGTCTGACATACCACAGCCCCCCCAAGGTAACAGCGGTTAACCCTAACCCCATACCCACTGCCAACCTTCCCAGTTGCCTAGCTAGCTGGGGAGTATTTCTGTCAGGCGGCAGTTGAGGCTGACTCACAGTTGCCCCTTGCAAGGCTTTACACCACAAGTATTCTTACATAATTTTTATGTTGCTTGGGAACGCCCAATCAAAATAACTTTTCAAGCCGTTTGCGAAAGTCCTCAATGAGTTCTTTTTCATCGGGTTGCCAGTCGGTGCGCTCCACATTGCGTTCGGGCGGCACACATAAATCCCCCGCTGAGACCAAGTAGTAGTCATAGCCAGCATCGCGGCAAAATTCCTCAATCTCCAACTGGGGGATGCGTTCGGGGGTAGGCACACGAAAGTCCTGCGCCTCGAGGTAGCCTGCATAGCGGATGGCATCCTCTTCGTCTTCAAAAGCGATGACCACATTGCGATCGCCTATCAGCTGGGTATAAATTCCCTCGTTGTCTGTCCCTGCCCCGTATAATAAAACCCAAACATACATAGCATTAATCCGAGTTTCCACTGTTATTAGGGTATAGCAAAAAATCCCACAGGCGATGGGCTAATTCCAACTTGGAGCATTCAGGGGTGATCTGACAGCGCTGGTGATCCATAAAAACCGCTTGGTTCTGGGCACTGCCAAAATTTGTCCTATTGGCGGCGATTGCATCCAGTCCCTTAGCTTGCAGTTTTGCGTAGGCTTTTTGTGCCACCTCGGTTATTTTCCCCGTCTGTAGGGCAAACCCCACCAGCAGTTGATCGGGACGCTTGCGCTGGCTCAAACCCTGCACAATATCTGGCACATACTCTAGGGCAAGGTGCAAGTCCAACTCCCCTTTAGCTAACTTGTGGGGAACATAGTTCTGGGGACGCACATCCACCACCGCTGAATTCATAATGGTAATGTCTGCGTGGGGAAAAACACGGTGCATTACCTCCTCCAACTCCCTAGCACAGGTTACCTGATGTACAGTTATAGGCAAGTCAACGGGATCACTGGGATTGGCAACAACTAGGGTAACCTCTGCGCCCCGATGCAGGGCAGACTCAGCGATCGCTATTCCCTGTTTGCCTGTGGCAGGATTGCCAATGAACCGCACCGCATCGATGAACTCTCGCGTTCCCCCCGCACTAACCAGCACCCGCTTGCCCTGTAAATCCCGTCTGCCCTTCGTCCACAGTAGGGACTCGATCCAGTGCAAAATGGTCTGTGGCTCTGCCATGCGCCCCACTCCCACCACATCGCAGGCTAGCCTGCCAGCGGCAGGGGAAATGCCATGAAATTGGGGGTGTTTCAGCAAATCCTGCCAATTATCTTGCACAGCTGGTTTGTGCCACATGCTGGTATTCATAGCAGGAGACAGCAATATGGGACACTGGCAAGCTAAAACCGTATTTAGCAATAGATTGTCCGCTAGTCCATGGCGCAGTTTGCCTAGGGTATTGGCGCTGAGGGGCGCAATCAAGAACAAATCTGCCCACTCCCCTAGGGTGATGTGGAGTGGTCTGCCATGCTGTGCCTGCCAAAAATCTGCGTCCGTAAATGCGGGCGAGCGGGCGAGGGTGGCAAAGGTAAGAGGGCTGACAAATGCTTGGGCGGATTGGGTGAGCACTACCTGCACAGCCATATTGCTCTGCACCAGTTGGGACACCACTTCACAGACTTTGTAGCTGGCAATGCCCCCCGTAACTCCCACCAGCACTTTTCTTAAGAATTGGTTACCCATGAATTTACAAACGAGACGGCGCAGTGTATGTTATTAAGCTATACAAAAATAACTTAAGGATACATTTTATGGCTATTTCGGACGCTCAAGTGCTCACTGCCCTAGCTGTGGCGCTGTTTCCTGCTGTGTTGGCTTTATTGCTCGGCTCAGCTCTTTACAACGCTTAGTCTCAACCCTTATGTCTCAGCCCCTGCCCCTCCCCCCAGAGGAGACTGCCCAAGTACTGCCCCTTCGCAAAAGTTATATAGCTCTTGCGGAAGCGCAGGTGAAGCGCCAACAGGTGCGCCGCCTCAAGCTGAGGGTGCTAGAGGTTTTGGCAGTTACCACCGCAGGGGCTATGCTTTCAGTCATTGCAGGCACTGCCCTTGCTCGCTCTTTGTCCTATCAAATGGCGCAACAGCAAAAGCTGACAGAAATCGCTACGGAAGTGCGCCATTTAGAGCATCAAGTCAAGTTGTTGCGCGATCGCCTATACGAAAGATTTAGCACTGATGAAATTGATAGTGCTTTTTTGCGCAAGCATGGCTGGCTCCGCCCTAGACAATTTGTGATTAGATTTTTGCCAGACAATCAGACGATCAAGTAATTGGCTCTCCCTATAGCTGGTTTGCCATTGGAACTATTCTGCCGTGGGGTTGCCCTCACCCCCCAGCCCGTCTCCCGAGGGGGGTATCTGATACATTTACGCTGAACTTTCCTGTTCGCTTGCGTGGCGTAGCCACACATTACTGCTCAAGAAAGCAACGATTGCAGACTGCCCATCACTGGACAAGAA
>Ga0308394_1001428_pt1 | contig 11246 bp, 9 predicted proteins | sample Hotspr2Sampleme2_FD_202366 | JGI IMG/M metagenome (GOLD analysis project Ga0308394, IMG submission 202366) | Hot spring phototrophic mat microbial communities from Mushroom Spring, Yellowstone National Park, Wyoming, United States - 20050701_me2 ...
ATTACTTGATTAACCCCTGTTGTACCAGCAGTTGATAGAGCATAGCCGCCACTTCAGCACGGGTAGCAGGACGGTTGGGGGCAAGTTGCTGGGGATCGGGGTGATTGACTACTAGCTTATGCTGGTCAGCAGTGGCGATCGCCCCAAGGGCATACTTGGGAATGTCTGTCGCATCCTTGAAAGCATCATTTAATTTGGCAGGATCACCGCCATTTAAGCCCATGCCACTGACTAAGGATACCAACACTTGCACCCGCGGAATCTGATCCGCAGGCTTAAACTCCCCTGTGGGATAGCCAGACATAAATCCTTTAGCAGAGGCTTGGGAAATTGCCCTGTGTCCCCAGAAGGTATCGGGCACATCGCGGAACGCCTGCACAGGTCTCACCAAGGCTTTGTTGGGAAAAGCGGCTTCCAGAATAGCGGCAAACTGGGCGCGGGTTACGGGTTCTTCAGGGCGGAAAGTGCCATCATGGAAGCCTTTGATGATATTGCGTTGCGCCAGCGCTGTAATTTGCTTCTCTGCCCAATGCCCGCGCACATCAGCCAAAGTCTGATGGGTATGGGGTACTTCAGGAGTGTTGGGAGTGGGGATCGGGGTATCAGCGGCAACCAATTCCACCGCACCGATCACTTTTTTGCGGTCTAGCTGATTGCCCACCGCCACCAGCGTAGCGCCCGAGGCATTGTGGATGTCTGACGCGCCATTGTTCTGGAATATGTTCAACCCAGGTTTATCGGGTGTGCCCATGTTCACACTGGGATTACCGTTGCGATCGCGCAGAATGGTCAAGCCACTTTCCGCGTTGTTGGCGATCAGATTTTCCCGAATGGTAGGGACTGCCAAGTTGTTGACAATGATGCCACCGCGGTTATTGGTAATGCGGTTTTTGGTCACCTCGATCTGCGATCGCTGGGAAATGACAATGCCAAAACCCGTATTGTCAAAAGTGTTGCCTGTAACCACACCACTGCTAGAGCCAACCGCTGACAAGCCATTGGCGCGATTGCCTGTAAAAATATTGCCTACGATGTCAGCTCTGGTAGTGCCCGTCATGAACACCCCATCGTGGGTATTGCCTGCTAGGGTGTTGTTGACAATCGCTGACCCTTGGGCTGACTCCAACCAGATGGCATAGCCCCGCGGGTTGTTGTTGGTAACTGTTACCCCCTCGACTCGTGCCTGATCCCCTACCAAGATAGCAATGTTTTGATCGGCAAAGGTGGGACTCATAAATCTACCCCCACCTGTAATCACCACACCCGCCCCATTGGTAGTGGGATCGCCCCGTAGAATTACTCCCTTGGGCAGGCGCAGGGGAAACTGCTCCCCAGTCTCTTGGCTATAGGTGCCCTGCGCTAACTGGATCACTGTGCCCGCTTGCGGATTGCGTTGCAGGGCGGCGGTAATGGTGCGCAAGGGTTGGGCTTGACTGCCGTTGCCGCTGTCTGAGCCAAGAGGGGAGACGAAAATAATGCCAGTTCCCTGTTTTTCTTTTTGTATGACTGGCTGTGCTGGTGTCATGGCTACTCCCCATGCTGGAGCCATGAGCATTAGCAAAGCAATGGAGACACTGGTGTATAGTTTGAACATCTGACTGCTCCTAGAGTGGTTGCGCTGTTTTGGGGATGACTAGCGGTGGTAGTAAAAAGTTTCGTATCCCCGAGGCGGGTTAAGTATACATGAGCAGGGGAGTGGAACCATATCATTCTTTGTAAGTATTCTGCCAGCATTTTGTTTTAGCGCTCCTTTGTTTTGCTTGGCGTATTCTTATCTAAATTGTTTAGATGCTGATTCAATTTAGGCAGAATGAGACCCCAGTTATTGCTACTTGCTGGTTGGTTAGGGTGTGCACTTCCCCTGCTAGCGCAACCCACCAGCGATCCCCTAATTGAACAGCGCCAGCCCAGTTTGCGCCCCAGTTTGAACCAGCAAAGGGGGCTAACGGTGGTTATCCGCAGTGACACAGCGGATTGGGAGCAGATCAGCAAGGCTTTGCCCCTTAGCGGGGTGCAGGTTTTCCCCTTGACCCAATTAGATCACCATCTCCTCGAGTCAGCACGCACTGTTTTTTTGCCCAACCTAGAGCAAATTTCTGAAACTCAGGTGCAATTGCTGGAAAGGTGGGTAAGTCGGGGGGGACGGTTGATTGTGGCAGGGGCGATCGCCCCAAATACTAGCTTCAGCCTGAAAAACCGTCTGCGCAACCTGCTAGGAGGAGCATGGACAGGCAGTCTGGCACAGGACAGTAAACTATTTGTGCGATCGGGGGAAGGGTACAACTGGAGCGAAGCCGTACCCCATCTCAGCCAGACTCTCGTTGCCCATGGGGGCAAACTTCAGCCCAGCGGTGGTAGTCGCATTGTGGCTTTTTGGGCGGACAATCACCCTGCTATTGTAGCACGCTCCAATGTCTATTACTTGGGCTGGCAGTGGGGCACCAATCCCGCCCAGCAGGCTTTTGACCGCAGTTGGTTATTGGCTCTCATCCATGCTCCCGACCGCACTGAAGTTGCTGTTCCCTCGTCACCGTTGGATCACCGCCCCCTGTCCCCTGTGGAAGTGGTAGCCATGCGGCAGGAACTACAAGACCTGATCGGGCGGGTGGAAAGTGCTATTTTGGCAGGGAGCGATCGCATAAATACCAACGCTGAGTTAGCCCTCAACCAAGCAAGGCAGGTGTGGCGCAATTTGCCCCAGATGGTCAGTGCAGGGCAGTATAGGGAGGCACGGCTGGCATGGGAGCAGGCAAGGTATAGCCTCTGGCAAAACTATCCTGTGGTGTCAGCTAAATCAGAAGTGCGGGCGATCTGGCTTGATCGGGGCACCATTGTTGCCGCAGGATCAGAGGCAGGACTGGCTAAAATTTTTGATCGCCTAGCCAAGGCAGGGGTCAACACGGTATTCCTTGAAACCATCAATGCGGGCTATCCCATCTATCCCAGTCGGGTGGCACCCCAACCAAATCCCCTGATCAGGGGCTGGAACCCCCTTGCCTCAGCCATCCGTCTCGCCCGCCAACGCAATATGGAATTGCACGCTTGGGTGTGGGTATTCAGTGCGGGCAACCAGCGGCACAACCCAATCGTGGGTAAACCAGAAAGCTATGTGGGGCCCGTACTGGAGCGCTATCCCCAGTGGGCTAACCTTAACCGCAGTGGCACAGTCTATACCCCAGAGGGCAAAATGTTCCTCGATCCTGCCAATCGCGAAGTGCGGGACTATTTGATCCGCCTCTACAGGGAAATTGTCACCAACTACGATGTGGATGGTCTGCACATTGACTACATCCGCTATCCCCGCCAAGAAGCCAACTATGATTTCGGTTTTAGTCTCCCAGCGCGGAGCAAATTTATGGAACTGACGGGGGTCGATCCCCTGACTCTCACCCCCAATCACCGCTCCCTGTGGTGGCTGTGGGTGGAGTTTCGCACCCGTCAAGTGAATGAATTTGTGGCAAGGCTATCTGGGGAAATGCGCCGTCTCAAGCCCCGCCTGATCATTTCTGCCGCAGTATTTCCGTGGCACCCCAACGAGCGACTACACCGTCTGCAACAAAATTGGGAGACATGGGTAGCGCGGGGGGATGTGGACCTACTGATCCCCATGACCTATGTCCCTGATACGGCAATCTTTTTGCGCCAGAGAGTTTTACCTGCCCTGCAAGCCATGGGGCGATCGCCAGTGCTGTTTTTGCCAGGGGTGTTCGTGCGCGATGTGGAGGAACTAGAACTGCTAGATCAACTGCAAGCGGTGCGGGACTTGCCTGCGGGAGGGTTTGCTCTGTTTGCCACAGAGCATCTGCGCCCTAGTACGGAAACTGCCCTACAGCGGGTGCGCATTGATGAAAACGCCAGAATTCTCCCCTTCCGTCAACCCTTTGCCGCCGCTAAGGTACGGTTTGATTCCCTCCAGCAGGAGTGGCAGTCCCTCCTCCAAGGAGAATCTCCCCTAGTGCGTAGGGAAGTAGTCATCAGTTGGCAGAGGCAAGCCAATGAGTTATCTCAAACCCTAGAAATCCTTGCCCAAAAACCCAGCCGCAAACAACTTCAGTCAGCCATCCGCCAACTAGATAGTCTGTCTGAGGATTTGCGCCGCTGGTTGCGTTTGCTAGATGGGTATCGTGTAAATACATGGGTGAACCGCCTGCAGGCAATCGCCACCATTTTGCGCTTTGCCGAGTTTCGCCTAGGATCGGGTACGCTGAAAATAATATCGGAACGCTAAACCGCCTATGAAATCCACCTCCCAATGGGTAGCCCTCCTCAGCGCCATAGTTGCCATAGCCTTAGGAGTGGTTTATCTGCTAATAGTGCAAATGCTGGACTGGCGCGGCGCACTACAACCCATCACCGAATTCTAGGTAATTTCCAGCACCAAAGTAGGCATCAATCTCTGTAGGTTCTTTAGGGATTTGCCCTGCCATGGGATTGTCTGGGAACCCTTGACAGTGATTTTCACTCCCTCCTTCTGCCGCGCTTTGATCATAAACTTAGACAGCATATTGATCCCCGAACTGTTGAGGAATTCCAACTGGGTCAAATCCATAACTAGGTCAATGGGTGGATGGGCAATGGCACTTTCCAGTATCTGCACAATTGGGGCGTATTCTTCCGCACCACCCAAGCGCAGGGAACCCTCGCAGTTGATGGTGTTGGTAGCTGAGTCATACCACACCCGATAGTCTTCACCTTTGACTTCTGCCACTGCTAAGTTACTCATAACTACCTACAAAGACACCTGAACCATAGTAGATACTTGGGCGATCGCTGGATTGTCTTCCATTTCTTCAAACTTCCACCCCAGCAGAGCATGGTAATCATTGATCATGGTCAAATACCCTAGACCCGAATGGGCGGGCGTATCGCTCTCAGAATTTGCCTCAATCCTCTGCAGATAAAGCTCGTAAGGGTCACTCTCCAGTATCTCCTTAATGCAAGCCTGAAAAGCAGGAACCGCCCTTTGGGCGATGGGATTACTGGCTATAAAAATGAACTTGTCATCAAACAGATGTAGCCCCAAGCTGATGGGCTTTTTTAGCGATTCATCGCTATATTTCATAGCGTTTTCCAACAGTTCGTTGGCGATGTAGCTCACCGTATTTTTAATGTCAGCGTGCTTGCTGGCTGACTCACTAGGGAAAAAGGTGGTCATGTAGTCCGCCAAAAAGTCCGCCGACAGTCCGTTGTTGCGCCACCTCTGCTTGATTGGTAAAGAACTGGGAGAAAACCCCAGCAGGAGAAACTCTGTGCTGGGAGGGAGTTCTTCAATAAAATTACCAAAGATAACGCTCATGGAGTAGTTAAAACAACCATGGAGTCAAGGGCTTCCCGCAAACTGCGCACAGTGGCGATCATGGCGACTGGGTCCTGAAGTTGGTTGACTGCCCTACCTACTCCTACCCCTTTAGCACCACAGGCGATCGCCAAGGGGATAGTGACCTTACTCAACCCCGACGCACAGATCACTGGAATCCGTACTGCCCGACTAATTTCATAGCAGGCAGACAGCGTAGGCACCGCCTTTTCCATCAGCCCCCTAGTACCGCTGTGGCGTGGCTGACTGCTAGTGCCACCCTCAGTTTGGATGAGATCAGCCCCCGCCTGCTCTAGGCGTTCTGCCAACGCCACCTGTTCATCTAAGAGCAGATAGTGGGGCACCGTAACCGTCAAGGGCAAACTGGGAAACCTCTGCTTTGTAGCAAGGGTAACCTGCAAAATTGCCTCCGCACTAAAGCGCACCCCTTGAGCATAGAAACTATCGTAGTTACCAATCTCCAGCAAATCTGCCCCCGCCCGCACTGGTGCCACAAACATCTCTGCCGAAACCGCAGACACACAGACAGGCAGTTGGGTTAACTGCTTTGCCATTGCCACCAGCCCAGCATCGGCGGCAATATCCACATAGTCCGCTCCACCCCTATCAGCGGCGCGCACTACTTTAGCAGTGAGATCAGGGTCAAAATTGCTAATGCCACTGATAATTTTGAGCGCTCTGGATTTAGCAAAAGGCTCACGCAGAGAAGGAGGTAGCAATGCCATAGGTTTTTAACTCTTGCAAACGAGCACTATTCTAAGCGGTGATCGGGCACCTACACAAGATAAGTGGTATTTCCCCAGTAAGTCAAGGTTTGGGTTTGGTTTCCTTTACCACAGGCACAGGGAATTGCTCAATAGGCGTGCCAGCTAGGGCGCGCTCCATGAACTTGCGCCAGATAGGAGCCACATACACCCCCCCTGTAACCCCGTAAGCCATCTGGGAATAGTCATCATTGCCAATCCAAATCGCCACTGCCAATTGGGGCACATAGCCCACAAACCAAGCATCCCGAAAGTCAGAGGTAGTGCCAGTCTTACCCGCCACTGGTCTGCCATCGCTGAGCATTGCCTCTGTCCCTGTGCCATTGGTAACGGCTGTGCGCAGAACATCTGTCAACTCTGCCACTGCTACAGGATCGAGGATCAGTTCTGGTTTGGGGGTGTTGTCTAAAATTAAATTGCCTTGAGAATCCGTTACCTTAGCTATCAGGGTGGTTTTGGACTTGTAACCTCCACTGGCAAACACTGCATAGGCTCCCGCCACTTCCATCGGGGTCACATCAGCGGCTCCTAAAGGTAGAGATACCACTGGTTGGATAGGGGTAGTAATGCCCAATTTGCGACACAGGGCAACCACATTTTCCAGACCAACAAACAGCCCAAGGCGGATCGCTGGGATATTGCGGGACACTGCCAACGCCTGACGGATACTCATTGCCCCTGCAAAAGTGCCGTCGTAGTTGCGGGGCACATACATTTCATCCCCATCGGGAATGCTCATGGGACTGTCGTCAATGCCCGATTCGGGGTGATACTGCCCAGTGGCAAAGGCGGCATAATAGACGAAGGGTTTGAAAGAGGAGCCAAGCTGACGGCGGGCTTGCACAGCGCGATTGAACTGATTGCGACTGTAAGGCCCCACACCCCCCACTAGAGCCTTGACATAGCCCGTGCGGGGATCAACAGCAACAAGGGCGAGCTGGTTAGCATTAGTGCCCTGACTGATCAGGTCCCGATGCCCTTGCTCTGCCACTTCTTCAGCGATGCGCTGGAGGCGTAAGTCAATGGTGGTGTAAATTCGCAGTCCGCCCTGTTGGATGGCTTCTTTACCAAACTGTTCTTCTAGCTCAGCTAGTACCGCATGGGAGACATAGGGGACACGACTGGGTTCGTAGGAGATGCCTTTGGCGATTTTGATGGGATAATCTTTGGCAGCTTTGACCTCTTCGGGGGTTGCCCAGCCAATTTCCAGCATACGGTCTAAAACTAGGGCTTGGCGGCGTTTAGCCGCAGTGAAGTTATCTACTGGGTTGAATACCGAAGGTGCTTGAATTATCCCAGCCAACATGGCTGATTCTGCTAGGTTGAGATCGGCGGCAGATTTGCCAAAATAGTGCTGGGCGGCAGTTTCTGCGCCGTTGGTATTATTGCCCCAGAATACTTGGTTTAGGTACAGTTCTAGGATTTCATCTTTGGTAAATACCTGCTCCATGCGCATCGCCAGCACTGCTTCGGCTACCTTGCGGTTGAGGGTTTTTTCAGAGGTGAGGAAGAGATTTTTGGCTAACTGCTGGGTGAGGGTGGAGCCGCCCTCTAGGGTAGCTCCAGCTCTGAAGTTGACCACTAGGGCACGGGCAATACCCACGGGATCAATGCCCTTGTGGTGGTAAAAGTAGGCATCCTCGATCGCCAAGACTGCTCTTTTCAGGTGGGGGGACATGCGCTCTAGGGGGATCACTTCACGGTTGACATCCCCATGTACCCTAGCGATCAGTTCCCCATTGATGTCGTAGAGGTAGGAGGTCTCAGCGGGGACATAACCTTTGATAATGCGCACATCGGGCAGTTCCCTAAAGGCGAGAGCAAGTCCTAGTAAGCTCCCTGCGGCAATGGAGCCACTCACCATGACTAGTCCAAATAGGGTGCCGCCTAGAAAACGCACGGTGCCACCCACTACGCCCAGCAGGGATACCCTTTGTTTTAGAGTAGTATTGGTTGCCATGGAGCAGTGAGAACGCACATGACAGGGAGTTTAGTCCATTCTAATCCTAATTGGAGACTGCCTGAAAATTGGCGACGGGGTTTGGTGGAGGTATTTCCAGACAATGAGTTAGAGAACCTACCCCAGCGGTTATATAGCGATCGCCCTTGGCGTGTCAAGTTGGGCATTGATCCCACCCGCCCCGATCTCCATTTGGGTCATGCGGTGGTACTGCGCAAAATGCGCCAGTTTCAGGATGCGGGGCATCAGGCAGTGCTGATCATTGGCAATTTTACGGCGCAGATTGGCGATCCCACGGGCAAATCGGAAGCGCGCCCTCGTCTTTCTCCAGAGGAGGTGGCACACAATGCCGCTACTTATCTGGCGCAGGCACAAAAAATTCTCGACTGCCAAACCCCTGATCGCCTGAAGGTGTATTACAACCACGACTGGCTCAGTGTCATGGATTTGGGGCAGATCGTCAACCTGTTGGCGGGGATGACAGTGGGGCAGATGCTGGCAAAGGAGGATTTTGGCGATCGCTACAGGCAGGGCACGCCGATTTACCTGCATGAATTTCTCTACCCTCTCCTACAGGGTTATGATTCCGTGCAAGTTCAGGCAGACATTGAACTGGGCGGTTCAGATCAGAAGTTCAATATTCTCGTGGGGCGGGATTTGCAAATGCGCATGGGACAGAAAGGACAGTTTGGGCTGATCACTGAACTGTTGGTGGGGTTAGATGGACACCACAAGATGTCGAAGTCCTTGGACAACTATGTGGGTTTAGATGACCCACCCCTGTTGATGTATTCCAAGCTGGAGAAGGTGCCAGATCACTTAGTACCCAAGTATTTTGAACTACTGACTGATGTCGATCTAGCTACTTTGCCCCCCAACCCTCGTGAACAGCAGAAGTATCTCGCTCTAACCATCACGGCGCAGTACCACGGTCTTGAGACAGCACGACAGGCGCAGAAGGATGCGGCGAAAATTGTCCTAGCGGGAGATACGGCTGATCTGGGCAATATCCCGTCTTTTTCCCTAGGGGGAGTGGTTTTCCCTGCTCCTTTGTACTACATTCTCAAGGTGACGGGTCTGTGCAAGAGCAATAGTGAAGCGCAAAGTCAGATCAGCAACGGCGCCGTGCGCTTGGATGGGGAGAAAATTCTCGATGTCAACTGTACCTTTGAGAGTGCGGCAGTGTTGCAGAATCGGGTATTGCAGGTGGGGAAGAAGAAGTTTGTGCGTCTGCTGACATGAGTACTGCTTATTTTCTAGTAATTCATGGCAGTAGGGAGGGGCGATCGCAAGAAGGGGTGCATCAAGTCAGGGATGCCCTGCGCAGGAGCTGCCCTAGGGTACTAATTCAGGGGGGCTGTCTAGAAGGACAAGACCCCAGTTTGACAGAGCAGTGTGCCAATTTCCTGTCCATTGCCCGCCAGCAGGGATACGCCCAAGGGTTGGTGATCCCCCTATTTCTCTTGGCGGGTAACCATGTGCTACAGGACATTCCCAATGCCATTGCTGAAGTACCTGCCCCTATCCCTGTGGTGATCGCCGATTACTTTGGCAATTTCCCCTGTATTCTTCCCCACCTAGAGCAGAAATTTCGTCAGGCTGAACTGGGTTTGGTTGGTACAAAGACAGCCCGTCTCTTGATTTGCCACGGCAGTAGGCAGGAGTTGGCTAGGCAGAGAATGGAACAGATGGGCGATCGCCTAGGCGCCCGCCTTGCCCTAGCAAACGATCCTCAGAGCATCCCTTGGCAGATCGAGCAAATGGTGGCAGAGGGTATCGAGTGCATCCTTGCCTTGCCTTACTTTTTATTTGCAGGCAAAACTACCACTGCTATCACTGCCACTGTGCAGTCCTATGGTCAATTTGTCCACTGGCTACCTCTGCCTTTCAGCCCTCTGGAAATTGCTGAGATTGTCTACAGGCAGATCATCTATCCAAATACGGCTAAATCTGGTTATTTTCTCCAATCTACTCTAAAGTTTCCCTAGCCACAGTTATCTTAAAAAATTGCTACTTCCCCTTGCTTCCCTTGATAGATGGGTAGCCCTAGCTGGTAGCGGTTGCCTCAGTGCCCTTGCCCTGTGGCTTGTAACCGCAAGCTCCCAACTACTGGCAAGCTCTCCTTCCCCTGTTGCCCCTGAAACTTCCCCTGCTCCCAAACCAGAAATCCGCCTCACCATCAAAGCGGTGGGGGATACTATCATGGGCACTAATTTCCCGCACAATGATTTGCCCTCTGGTGATCCCTACCGCCTATTTCAAGCGGTGCAAAACCAGCTACAGGGGGCAGATATTCTCTTTGGCAACTATGAAGCTACCCTGACCAACCACCCCATCAGTGAAAAGGCAGTGAATGGCTTTTCTGTGTTTGCCTTCCGTGCCCCGCCAGAATATGCAAGAGCGCTGAAAAAAGCAGGTTTTGACATTCTCAGCGTTGCCAACAACCACACCTACGACTTTGGGGAGCAGGGCTTTGCCGACACGGTGCGCAGTATTGAAACCGCAGGTATGCGGACGGTGGGCAAAAGGGGACAGATTGTCTATCTGGAGGTCAAGGGGATCAAAGTCGCTTTTATTGGCTTCAGCAACTACGCAGACCACAACTCCGTACTCGATCTCAAGGGAACACGGGCGATCGTGCAGAAAGCTAAAAGAAACGCGCAGATCGTAGTGGTTTCATTTCATGCTGGGGCAGAGGGCACAGGAGCTATGCGTACTCGCAATGCCACGGAGTATTTCTTTGGCGAAAATCGGGGCAATGTGGTGTTGTTTTCCCGCACAGCGATCAACAGTGGGGCTGATTTAGTGTTGGGGCATGGCCCCCATGTGGTCAGAGCCTTGGAACTCTACAAGGGAAGACTCATTGCCTACTCCTTGGGTAATTTCATGGGCTACCGCACCCTGTCCACGGTGGGGGAGTTGGGTTGGTCCTTGGTGCTGGAAGTCCAGTTGGATCAGCAGGGCAATTTTATATCGGGGAAAATTCACCCCCTACAACTCACTGGGGAGGGTGTGCCTCAGCCTGATCCCAAGGGCAAAACGATCCGCTTGATGCGATCGCTAACTAGGCAAGACTTTCCCACAACTCCTCTTAGCATCCAAGAGGACGGCACCATCACCGTACTAAGCAAACAGCCACAGCCAAATAGGTAGCGTAAAGAGCAACATCACTGAGCCAAGGGTAGTTACCGACAGGTCACGGTCT
>Ga0308394_1001431_pt1 | contig 11238 bp, 6 predicted proteins | sample Hotspr2Sampleme2_FD_202366 | JGI IMG/M metagenome (GOLD analysis project Ga0308394, IMG submission 202366) | Hot spring phototrophic mat microbial communities from Mushroom Spring, Yellowstone National Park, Wyoming, United States - 20050701_me2 ...
GCATGAGCGGTGGCACGATTGTCCGCACTGTGGGTTGAGGATTGGCAGGGATCACAGCTCGGCGAGGGTCATCAAATCCAGAGCGGTGGGGCGTCCCGTTCTTCAAGCTCAGGAAATGTCCTGCTATCGGGCAGGGGTCACTGTTGGCGAAGCGTGGCGTAAGCCATGAAGCCTGCACTCTATGCGTCAGCATGAGTGTGGGAGTACGTCACCAAGGTAGGGAGCTATGGTAGTTGCAGCCTCTGCAGAAGACTTTGCCCTCTCCACTCAGCTTGGCTGGCCGGAGGCGGCCTATCTGCACATTCCCTTCTGCCGGCAGCGCTGCCACTACTGCGATTTTGCCACCGGCCTGGGCACGCGCGAACTGATCGAAACCTATGTGCAGAGGCTCTGCCAAGAGATCGGCGGCGCCTACCGCTACCGCCATTTGGCCGGGGATCCCCAGCCCTTGACCAGCATTTTTTTCGGCGGCGGCACCCCTTCCCTGCTGACGGTGAAGCAGTTGAGTCGGATTTTGAGCCAACTAAGGGAGAGGATCCCGTTTCATCCCGACTGCGAGATCTCGCTCGAGGCCAACCCCGGCACCCTGACACGGGAGCAGTTGGCAGGCTACCGGGATCTAGGGGTTAACCGCATTAGCCTAGGGGTACAGGCCTTTCAAGCGGAGCTGCTGGCCGCCTGCGGTCGCCTCCATGGGGTGGAAGAAATTTACGAGGCTGTGGCCGACTTGCAGGCGGTGGGCTTTGAGAATTTCAACCTGGATTTGATCTTCGGGCTGCCCTATCAAACTTTAGAACATTGGCAGGAGTCACTGCAGGCTGTTCTTGAAATCAACCCCACCCATGTCTCCGTTTACGATCTCACTCTCGAGCCGGGAACCCGCTTTGGGCGTCTCTACCGGCCGGGGGAGGCGCCTCTGCCCAGCGAGGAGACCACGGTTGCCATGTACCTGACGGCGCGGGAGTTGCTCACCCAAGCCGGCTACATCCACTACGAGATCTCCAATTTTGCCCGCCCTGGGTATGCCTGTCGCCACAACCGGGTGTACTGGGAAAACCGCCCCTACTTTGGCTTTGGCATGGGATCGGTCGGCTACGAAGAGGGGCGGCGCATTCAACAGCCGAAAACTCTCCACGCATACTTTGAACAGGTCAAAGCGCAGGTTCACCCCCTGCCGCCGCCGGCTTCTGCAGAAGAAATCTGGATGGATACGGTGATGTTGGGGTTGCGCCTCCAGGAAGGGCTGGATTTGGCAACTTTACAGGAGCGCTTTGGCAGCGAGAGAGTGAAGCAGGCTCTGCAGAGGCTGGATCCCTATTTTGAAAAAGGTTGGGCCAGTTGTGAGGCGGGGCGGCTGCGGCTAGTCCCGCCGGAGGGCTGGCTGTTTTCCAACGAAGTCATTGAAGAGCTTTTGTTTTGAAGAGAACTGGGCAGGACATCAGTGAAGAAAGCAGCCGCCCGGTTCAAAGTCGACCTTTGTCCAACTTGTCTCTCAGAGGGTGGGGATAGCAGGGCTTACTGGCCGGGGGGATGGCGTTGCAAAACCTGCTTCAGGTAGCGCCCCGTATGGGATCCCGGCTGCTCAGCCACTGCCTCAGGGGTGCCTACGGCCACGATCTGGCCGCCCTGGTCGCCCCCTTCCGGCCCTAAGTCGATGATCCAGTCGGCACAGCGGAGAATGTCCAGGTTGTGCTCGATCACCAGCACGGTGTTGCCCGCATCCACCAGCCGCTGCAGGACGTTCAAAAGTTTGTGAACATCGTAAAACGACAGGCCGGTGGAGGGTTCGTCCAGTAGATAAAGGGTTTTGCCAGTGGAGCGGCGGGCCAGTTCTGCGGCCAGCTTCACCCGCTGCGCTTCCCCACCCGAGAGGGTTGGAGCCGGCTGACCCAGCTTGATGTAGTCGAGGCCCACATCGGCCAGGGTCTGCAGGATCTTGGCCGCAGGGGGCAGGGCAGCGAAAAACTCCAGCGCCTCTCCCACCGTCATATCCAGGACTTCGGCGATGTTTTTGCCCTTGTACTTGACCTGGAGGGTCTCGCGGCTGTAGCGCTTGCCGCCGCAGACTTCGCAGGTAACATACACATCGGGCAGGAAATTCATCTCAATCACGTTCACCCCTTGCCCTTTGCAGGCTTCGCAGCGCCCGCCCTTGACGTTGAAGGAGAAGTGGCCAGCTTGATAGCCTCTGGCTTTGGCGTCCCGAGTCTGGGCAAAGGCTTGGCGGATGGGATCAAACAGACCCGTGTAGGTGGCAGGGTTGGAGCGAGGGGTGCGGCCAATGGGGGATTGGTCGATGACGATCACCTTGTCGATGTGTTCAACGCCCTGCAGCTCTCCCATTTCCGCGGGTTTGGGCACCTTCTGGCCGAGGTAGTGCTGCAGGGCGGGGTAGAGCAACTCGTTGACCAGGGTGGACTTGCCGGAGCCGGAGACGCCGGTGACGCAGACCAGCTTGCCCAGGGGGATCTCCACATCGATGTGCTTGAGGTTGTTTTTGTGGGCATCGGTGAGCTTGAGGGAAACGGCCTTGCCGGGCCGCCGCCGAGCCGGGGTCGGGATCCGCCGCCGCCCCGACAGATAGGCGCCAGTGAGGGAGCGCTCGCAGGCCAGGATATCGGCTAGAGACCCTTGGGCCACCACCTCTCCCCCGTGGATGCCGGCGCCAGGGCCAATATCCACGATGTGGTCGGCGGCGCGGATGGTTTCCTCGTCGTGTTCCACCACAATGAGGGTGTTGCCCAGATCCCGCAGGCGCAACAGGGTTTGCAACAAGCGCTCGTTGTCCCGCTGGTGCAAGCCGATGGAGGGTTCATCCAACACGTAGAGCACCCCCGTCAGGCCGGAGCCAATCTGGCTGGCCAGCCGGATCCGCTGCGCCTCGCCCCCCGAAAGGGTCATGGCCGGTCGGGCCAGGGTGAGGTAGTCGAGGCCCACATCGATTAAAAACTGCAGCCGGGTTCGGATCTCCCGCAGCACCAGCTCGGCAATCTGGGCCTGGCGGGGGGTGAGCTTGAGGTCTTCCAGGCGGCGCAGGCAATCGCCAATGGAGATCTGGGTGAGATCCGTGATGCGGTAGCCGCCGACGCGCACCGCCAGGGCCTCCGGCCGCAGCCGGGATCCGCCACAGGCAGCACAGGGGCGGTAGGTGAGGTAGGCCTCTAGCTTTTGCCGGTAGGTTTCGGAGGTAGTTTCTTGGTAGTGCCGCTGCAACTGGGGGATCACCCCTTCGTAGCGGCGGTAGTACCCCCGGCCCCGGTAGGGGGATTCCGCTTCAACGTAGATCTCCTGGTCGCTGCCGTAGAGGAGGAGCTGCTGCTGCTCAGGGGTGAGGTCGCACCAGCGGCTGCTGAGCTCAAAGCCAAAGGCCTTGGCGGCCCCCGCCAGCAGGGCCAGGTAGTAGGGGTTCTCCCGCTCCGCCCAGGGGGCGATGGCCGCGTACAAAGGGAGCTTGGGATCCGGCACGATCCGGTCGGGGTCGAAGATGGGCTCAAAGCCCAGCCCGTGACAGACAGGACAGGCGCCGATGGGGGAGTTGAAGGAAAATAGCCGCGGCGACAGCTCGCCCAGCACCGAGCCATGTTCGGGGCAGGCAAATTGTTCCGAAAAGATCAGCTCCGTCGGCTTGCCGTTGAGGTACTGCCCCGCCACCTCGGCCACTTTTTGCAGCAGGTGTTCCCGCTCTTCCTCTCGCGGCAAGAGCTCCACCACCGCCAGTCCCCCCGACTGGCGCAGACAGGTGGTCAGGGAATCGGCCAGCCGCTCGGCGATCTCGGGGCCCTTGACCAGCCGATCCACCACCACCTCAATGGTGTGGGCCTTGTTTTTGGCCAACTCGATCTCTTCGCTCAGATCCCGCACTTGGCCGTCGATGCGCACCCGCACAAACCCCTGCTGGCGCAAGCTCTGCAAGAGGGCTGCATGGGTGCCCTTTTTTTCCCTCACCACAGGCGCCAGCAACTGAAAGCGCGTCCGCTCCGGCAGGGCCAGGATCTGGTCCACCATTTGATCCACCGTCTGGGGGGCAATCACCCGGTCACAATGGGGGCAGTGGGGGATCCCGGCCCGCCCGTAGAGCAGCCGCAGGTAGTCGTAGATTTCGGTAACGGTGCCCACCGTGGAGCGGGGGTTGTGGCTGGTGGACTTTTGGTCGATGGCAATGGCCGGGCTCAAGCCCTCGATGCGGTCTACATCCGGTTTGTCCAGTTGCCCCAGAAATTGCCGCGCGTAGGCGCTGAGGGACTCCACATAGCGCCGCTGCCCCTCGGCAAAGATGGTGTCGAAGGCCAGAGAAGATTTGCCGGATCCAGAGACGCCCGTAAACACCACCAGGCGATTGCGCGGGATCCGCAGCTCGAGGTTTTTGAGGTTGTGCTGCCGCGCCCCCACCACATGGATTTCGTTTTGGCCGGACATCTCATCCCCTTTGTGCGCAGCGTGCGTGGATCTGCCGCCAAAGTCGGCGAGTCAAAAAACATTAAAGAACATTAACGATTCTAGTGCCGCGACAGAAGTCTGTCCTCTCCAGGGCGAGCGGGGGTGCCAGCAGGCCGCGTCGGTTTTGGGCAGGGAGCTGGCTTGGCTATCTTGGAAGGGCAACGCAAGGGCTCCTCGAAAAGCCAATGGCCTGGCCGCTCCTTTCTCTCCAAAAGGTCTTCATCTACCTGCTGGTGGGGATCGCCTTCACGGCCCTTTGTCTGGGGGATCAGGCCCTGTCGCCGGCGGTTATCGCCCTCTGCTTGGCGGCGGGGGCTGCCAGTTGGTTTTGGGAGCCGCCCCGGATTAGTTTTGCCCGCTATGCTTCCCTGTGGATGCCCCTGACGGTGAGCGTGTTGGTCAGCTTGGCGGCCCTGGTGCTGGCGGGCGTGCTGCCGCTTTCGGATGGGGCCATAGGCCTGGTGCTTTACCTAACAGGGGCCAAGTTGTTCCAGCGGGAACGGGCAGCAGACCACATCCAGTTGGCGGTGCTGTCTCTGCTGCTGATGGCCATCGCCACCCTCTTCAACGAAGACATCAGCTTTGGGTTTTTATTCCTGCTGTATGTGGGGGTGGGGCTGGTTAACCTCACCCTCTATCACCTGTGCCTGCAGGCGGAGCAGCACCCGCAGGCGGCCAGCCAAGTCCGCGGGATCGACCTCAGCTTTTTGGGGTTTCTGGGATCCCTGGCCTTGCTGGCAACAATTCTCTCGGTGGTTTTGTTTTTCCTCTTCCCGCGGCTCAGCTTGGGGATCTTGGGCCGGCAGGCCCGCTCGCCGGTGATGACCACCGGCTTTGCCGAAGAAGTCAGCCTGGGGGAGTTCGGCACCCTTAAAACCGACAACACCGTTGCCCTGCGGGTGGAGTTCCCGGCAGGGGTGCCCCCCCAGGTGGAGTCCCTCTACTGGCGGGGGATCAGCTTTGATCGCTACGACGGGCGGGCTTGGTCGCGGACGCTGAACCGCGCGATCCCGATTTTCCCCACTGCAGCAGGGGTCTTTGATCTCTCGGCTTCCCCCTTGATCCCCACCGCGAGCGACCTCCAGTTCTTCCCCCTGGAGCAGCGGATTTACCTAGAGCCGCTGGCCACCACCACCGTCTTTGGGGTGGCGCCGCTGCTAGAGGTGGAGTGGCTAGATCGAGGTGGGGCGATGACTCCGCAGCAGGCATGGCAACGGCAAACTCGCCGCCTGCTCCTGCACGAGAGCGGGGATGTCAGCCATTCTCTGCCCCCCCGGCTGCCCTATCTCTACCGCGCCGTGAGCTGGATCCCCCAGGATCTAAGGCCCCGCCTGCGCCAGCTTAGCCAGGAGGAGCTGCTGAGTGCGCTTGACCCAGCCCAGCAGGCAGCCTACCTGCAGTTGCCGGCAGAGCTGGATCCGCGCATTCCCGCCTTGGCAGAGGAGATCACGGCTGGGATCCCCGACGTCTTTGGCAAGGTAGCGGCTCTGCAGAACTACCTGCTGGAGAACTACGCCTACACTACCGATCTGCCGGATCCCGGGGCCGAGCCGCCTTTGGAGGCCTTTTTGTTTACCCACCGCCGCGGCCACTGCGAATACTTTGCCACCGCCCTGACGGTGCTGGCCCGCAGCCTCGGCATCCCGGCCCGCGTGGTCAATGGCTTCTTGGGCGGGCGCTGGGTGGCGCAGGAGAAGTACTTGGCGGTGCGCAACGCCGACGCCCATTCTTGGACGGAGATCCCCTTTGGCTCCTACGGCTGGGTCATCTTTGACGCTACGCCGGCAGAGGCCAATGTTAGCCAGCGGCAAAGCTGGTGGGATCCCCTGCAAGATTTTTACGACAGCCTGCGCTTCCGTTGGTTTAAGTACGTCATCCAGTACGATCTATCCACCCAGCGGCAGATCTGGCGGCAGATTCAGGAGCTGGCCAGCCGCGTGACCGCTCCCCAAAAGCAGGAGGATGTCGTTGCCGCCCTCCGCCGCAGCTTGGTGGGCTGGGGGCAAAGCCTGCAGCAAAACAGCCTGCCGCTGGTGGGGGTGATGGTCATCACTGGCTTCACGGCCTACTGGGGCCGCCGCCGCCGCTACCAGGCCGTGCGCTGGCAGGATGGGGGATGGATCCTCTTGGCCACAGCCGCCAATGGAGTGGTGATGGGATCCCTGTGGCAGCCGCCCCCAGAATGGCCCACCTGGATGGTCGGGATCCTGCTGCCAAGTCTGGCCTTTGCCGGGATGCGCTGGATCCCGGCGGCCCTGCCCAAGTCCCAGCAGCGCCGCCAGGTCATCTCAAGGCTTTATCTGCAACTGCGGGATCTGGCGACGGCGGTGGGGATCCCCGCCCACCTAGGGCCAGAAGCTTGCCTAGAACACTTGCGCCAGGCCGACTTGCCTCAGGTTGAACTGGCCATCCGGTTCCTGCAGCGCTACCTGGAAGTACGCTTTGGCGGGATCCCGCTGGAAGCCGGGGAACTGCAGCGTTGGCAACACCACCTTAGACAGCTTAGGCGGTCCTGGCAGGCCAAGAGTTCGACGCCTGCTCCCAAAAGAACAGCTTGACTGGAAGACGGCTATAAAGCTCTACGAGAAGCCTTGACGTTATGAGGCAGTTAAGAGATAGTTAAATCTAGGTATAGACCTCGCAACCTGCCCCGGCCAAGTAGTAGACCTGAGAGGCGGATTGTCGCTGCAGATAAGTTCTGCAGGAGCATTTGTGCGCGCTCTTGCTAACTGTTCAAGGCTGTGTTACTTTCCTTAACGTTCAGCTTTGAACGAGCAGGAGCGTGCTAGCTATGCGTAGCTATTCTTTGAGGGCGGCTTTGGCTGCAACTTTGTGTCTGCTGTCCTCGTCAGTTTTTTCCTCTAGTGTGGCTCAAGCGGCGCCTAAGCCAACCGGCAACGGTGCAATCTTCTTTCACCCAGATGGAACCTCAGCTTCCCACTGGGACATCACACGCATTCTCTACTACGGCCCCGATGGCTTTCTGAACTGGGATCGTCTCCCCGTGATTACCACCTATCGCGGGCACCTTCTCGACCAGCTTGGGGGAACTTCCAACGCCGGAGCGGTGACCCATGCCACAGGAACTCGTGTCCACGCCAAGAGCTTTGGGTTGGATCCGGACGGCAAAGAGTACCCCTCTGCCAACGGCACCCTGAACACGATCATGGAAGAGGCTGTGGCGGCAGGCTTGGGTACGGCTCTGGTGCAAACGGGATCCATCATTGAGCCGGGGACGGCTGCCTTCGTTGCCGAAGTTGCCAAGCGCAGCGACTATGAGGAGATTGCCCTGCAGGTGGTGGAGTCAGGGGTAGACATCATCCTCGGCGCTGGCGAGGAATGGCTGCTGCCGGAAGGCGTCCAGGGTCGCTTTGGCCAAGGGAAACGCAAGGATGGCCGCAACCTCATCGAGGAAGCCAAGAAAAAAGGGTATGTCGTCGTCTATACCCGCGACGAGCTGCTGAAGCTGCCGGCGGATGCCTCCAAGGTTTTGGGGGTGTTCAACGTAGAGGATACCTTCTACGACAAGCCTGAGGAAGAGCTGCGCAAAGAAAACTTGCCCAACTACATCGCCAGCGCCCCCACCATTGCCGAGATGACGCAGTTTACCCTAGAGCGGATCTCCCGCAATCCCAAGGGCTTCTTCGCCGTCATTGAAGAAGAGGGCACCGACAACATGTGCAACAACCTCAATGCTTCCGGCTGCCTGGAGGCCATGAAGCGGGCCGACGATGCCATTGGGGTGATTCTTGACTTCATCGAGAAGAATCCCAAGACCTTCATGATAACCACCAGCGACAGCAACGCCGGCGGGATGCAGTTGGTGGATGTCGAGCCCGACAAGCCGGTACCCGCGACCGACCCAAGCGGCGCCCCCCTCGACGGTGTGGACGGCACCGGTACGAAGCCGTTTGTTTCTGCTCCGGACAAAAACGGCAATCGCTTCTCCTTTGCCATCTCCTGGGCTAGCAAGGATGACGTGGGCAGTGGGGTTATTGCTCGGGCTGCCGGCCTCAACGCTCGGGAGCTGCTGCCCCCCACCGGGATCGCCAATACCGACATCTACCGCATCCTCTACTTCGTGCTCTTTGGGGAGCGCATCCCCAGCGAGCTCAAGCCGTAGTCTCAGGCAGCCCGGCCTTGGCTTGGAACTTCTGGGGACGGAGGGGATCCCGGCGATCCCCTTTTTATTTACGCAACGCTGTCGCGAACGCGCCGCTCCAACTCCCCTCTCCCTCAGGGAGAGGGGCCGGGGGTGAGGGAAGTCCTTGCCACCTCCTGTCCAGGAAGGAGTGGATAGGCTGCCTAGTCCGGCTGAGAGCGCCCCTGCTGCACCGCCTGGTAGCGCCGCTTGAACTCCTGCTGCTGCACCTTGTGATCCACGATGGGATCCGGGTAGCCGCAGCGCCGCCGCTCCTGCAGAGCCCAGGATCCCTTGGGATCGTCGCCTACCCACAGCAAAGCGGGGGTATCCAGCCCGGCCAGCTCCGGCAGGTAGCGGCGGATGTACTCCCCTTCCGGGTCGTAGCGGGCCGCCTGGGTGGCCGGGTTGAAGATGCGCAGGGGCCTGGGATCCGTGCCCACACCAGCGCTCCACTGCCAGCCGCCGTTGTTGGCCGCCAGATCCCCGTCCACCAGCTTCTGCATAAAGTAGCGCTCTCCCCAGCGCCAGTCGATAAGCAGATCTTTGGTTAGGAAGCTGGCCACGATCATGCGGCAGCGGTTGTGCATCCAGCCGGTCTCGTTGAGCTGGCGCATGGCCGCATCCACAATCGGGTAGCCCGTCTGCCCGGCGCACCAGGCCTGAAACCAATCTTGGCGGTTGTCCCACTCCAGCGCATCAAAAGCGCGCCGATAGGCGCCGCTCTCCACGTGGGGCCAGTGGACCAAAACATGCTTGTAAAACTCGCGCCAGCACAGCTCCTGCCGCCAAGTCTTCAGGCTGCTCTCGGCCTCTTCGCTGCGCACCTCCGCTTCCACCTCCCGCGTGGCCTGCCACACCTGGCGAATGCCGATGGTTCCCCAGCACAGGTGGGGGCTGAGGAGAGAGGTGCCCTGTTCAGCCGGGAAATTGCGGGCCCGCTCGTAGTCGAAAATGCGCAGGCCCTGACAAAAATCCTCCAGAAGACCCTGAGCCACGCTCTCCCCCGCTGCCGGGATCCGCTGCTCACAGACAAACCCCAGATCCGCCAAGCTGGGCAGCGGTTGGGCTTGCAGGCTTGACACTGGCTGGAGATCCTTGGGAATGGGGAAGGGATCCGGCTTAGGCAGGCTGGACCAGCGGCGCCAGAAGGGGGTAAAAACGGAGTAGGGATCCCCCGCCTGGGTCAACACCTCTCCCGGCCCGTGCAGCAGCATATCTTGGTAAGAAAAAGAGGGGATCCCGGCTGCCGTCAAGCTGGCCCGCACCCGACTCTCCTGCTGCCGGGCCAAGGGATCCAGATCTTCGTTCCAGAACACGGCCTGCGCCCCCAGCTCGGTGGCCAACTGCCGCAGCTCCGCCAACGGATCCCCCCGCCGCCAGAGGAGCGGGATCCCCATCTGGGCGTAGCGTTCCTGCAGCTCCTGTAACGCCTGGAGGAGAAACGCCACCCTGGCTGGGGCCATATCCGCCCGCTGCAAGACCTGCGGGTCGAAAACGAAAACCGGCACCACCTGGGAGCTGCGCTGCGCCGCCGCGTGGAGGGCTGTGTTGTCCGCCAGCCGCAGATCGCGGCGATGCCAGAGGAGAACCGGGGAAGTCATAGGAGGCCAAGCAACCGGATCCCATCTTGGCCGCTTTTTCTTCCTCTCTTCAACCCCAGGCTGCCGGCAGAGGTGGGCAAATGATGTCTATTCCCCCAACAGACGTCCAGGGCAGGGACAACAGCGCTCGTCAAGGTTTCGCTGGCCATCGCTGGAGCCCATGGCGTAAGCTGTATCTCCCGGCCTCACCACCAACTGAGTCAGCTTGAGGGCAAGTAGCGGATCGAGCGGCTCCGGTACATTAAGTAGGAACTGCTCAACGGAGCGCCGCAGCGCCTCTGGCGTCTTGCTCATCACGTCTCCATCCATCCATCGATGGCTTTAGCTAATCCGCCGTTCGCGCTAGCGGGACGTAGTCCTGGAAGCCCCGCTCTGTACCCCCCTATATCCCAGCCCCCCAGCCCCCCAGTCCCCCCGTATACGGGGGGATATAGGGGGGCGGGGGGATATAGGGGGGGCGGGCCGGTCAGAGTCAGGATGAGAGGCGGGAGCGTTCAACAGGTACAATGCATTCATCATGAGAACCGCTTACCAGTACCGCTTGCGCCCTACTGCTAGCCAAGTCGCCCTGATGGGTGAGTGGCTGGAGCTGCTGCGTAAGCAGTACAACTATCGCCTGGCGGAGCGCTTCCGCTGGTGGGAGCAGAATCGCTGTGACAGCCATGCTTGCCCGTTGACGGTCTGCCATCTGCCTGAGTTGAAAGACAAGCCCGATTTCGACTCCCACAAACGAGACTTGGTAAACACAAAGGCTCTCTTCCCCGAATACCAAGCGATTCATTCCCAGGTGCTCCAAGACTGCCTACAGCGGGTACAAAGGGCCTTTGACCGATGGCTAAAAGGTGACTGTAACGGCAAGCGGGCAGGCAGGCCCAGGTTTAAGGGTGTTGGGCGGTATCGCTCCTTCACCTTCCCTCAGATGAAGCAGGACTGCATTCGAGGGCAGTTTATCCATCTGCCCAAGATTGGGCCGGTCAAGCTGGTCCAACACCGTCCTTTGCCTGAGGGGTTTGTTATCAAAACGGCCACCATCACCCGCAAGGTGGATGGGTGGTA
>Ga0308394_1001435_pt1 | contig 11220 bp, 10 predicted proteins | sample Hotspr2Sampleme2_FD_202366 | JGI IMG/M metagenome (GOLD analysis project Ga0308394, IMG submission 202366) | Hot spring phototrophic mat microbial communities from Mushroom Spring, Yellowstone National Park, Wyoming, United States - 20050701_me2 ...
ACCCGATCACCCCAAAATCACCCCAAGACCATCAGAAGAAGTAGATTTCACATATAAAACGCCGAGAACTCTGGGTACCCCTTGGGCAAGGGGAATATCCGGCTGCCCTTGACGCTCCCAGCGGAGAGTGATATCCCCTTGGGATTCAGGGATACTCCCCTTTGGCGAAGCAAACGACGGGGCGGAAGGATCAGAAAGGGAACACGGCTGGACCGAGGGGCGCCACCATGCTCAGACAAGCATCTGAAATACGGAAGAAGGGCCTGGGATTATTGCGAGGGGTCGGCATTGTTGGAGCAGTCGTTTTCGGAGTATCGCTCGGTGGTGCAGCCTGGGGATGTTTTGCAGAAGCGGGAACACCCCAGGTGGAAGTTCCCCGCTTTCGCTGGACAGCGGGACAGACGTTGACCTATCAACTCCGCCAACGCACGACTGTAGAGGAGACGTTCGGGAATGAACAGCAGAAACAGACACGTCGGACCACGAGTGACTTGCAACTGACACGGGAGTGGACGGTTCAGACGGTCGATGCGATGGGTGTGGCCACGGTGCAGATGCGTATTCTGGCCCTGCGTTCCGAAATCCGCCGAGGGGAGGAGGAACCGCTGATCCGGGATTCTGCCCAACCCGATCATGCCAAGGAGATGGCCGCCTTTTTGAACAAAGGCTTATTGACCCTCCGCATGGATGGGCGGGGTCGTTTGATCGCTGTGACGGAGGCCCGCAGCGGTTCAGCCCAGCGCTTGGAAGTGGAGTTGCCCTTCCGCCTCATTCTGCCCGACAAGGGGTGGGAAGTGGGTCAAACCTGGCAGCGACAAGCCCGCGTTAAGGTCGATCCCCCTCTGGGAGTGGGAGACCGTTACACGCTGGAGCAGAAATACACACTTCTGCGTCGGCAGGGGGACCTCTGGACGGTGGGGCTGTCCACCCGCTGGACAGAGGACCCACCGCTGGCGGAACAAGCTGCGGTGCTCCCCTTCTTGTGGGAGGGGGAAGTGTATTTCGATGTGGCCGCCGGACAATATCAGGGTGCCCGCCTCCGCATCGACCGAGAAATCCGGGATCACCTGGGTCCGGGGAGTCGTTATGCCTATCAGAGCAGTTACGAGGAACAACTTTTGCCTCGGTGAGATCAATCAGCGTTTGCCTATCAGCGTTTGCCTTGCGGAGGTCTGTGCGCCACTCCAGCAGGTGTGAAAGCAATCCCGGCAGGCAGTTGCAGTTGGCTCAGCTTTCCGCAACGCAGGGATTACGGAGGATGCCGATCTTTTCGATCTCCACTTCCACGATATCGCCGGGTTGGAGCAGAATGGGGGGATTGCGGGCGATACCCACCCCCGGTGGCGTACCCGTGAAGATCAAATCGCCCGGTTCCAAGGTCATCACCTGGGAAAGGTAAGAAAGCAGGTGAGGGACGCCAAAGATGAACTCGCGGGTGTTAGAATCCTGCAAGGTGACCCCATTGCGACGCAGGCGGATTTGCAGCTGGTGCGGATCCGGGATTTCGTCCCGTGTGACCAGAACCGGTCCGACGGGTGCAAATGTGTCGAAGGTTTTGCCGATGATCCATTGTTTCTCTTCACCGCGGAATTGCCAGTCCCGTGCACTGACATCGTGGCCACACGTATAGCCCCCGACATAGTCATAAGCACGGGCATCGTTGGGAATGTGTTTGCCTGTCTTGCCGATGACGATCACCAGTTCTGCCTCATAATCCACCTTGCGTGCCACTTTCGGCAGACGGATCGGGTCGCCATGAGCAATCAAAGCATTGCGAAACTTGCCGAAGAGAACCGGTTCTTCCGGGATGGCTTTTCCTCCTTCCCGGGCATGATCGCGATAATTCAAGCCGATGCACAGGATTTTCCCCGGGTCCGGGATAGGTGGGAGAAGCCGCACACTCTGAGGTGGATAAGCGACCGCTGTGGGCGTGGCGGCCACTTCCGCCGCTAATCGGCGAATCGCCGGCGATGCTGCGAGGAGAGCCTTGACATTGTCGGGCAAACCCGGCTCACTCGCGTGCAAATCCACATAGTACCCATCACTCCGCTCGAGGGCAGCTCGGGGACCCTCCGGTGTCAATATCGTTGCCAGTCTCATGATCTTCTCTCCATCGTACTCTTCGGGAATCTCAAATTCCAAAAAGCGGGATTGTCATATCACGGTGCATTCCCTGACGGTGTGCATTCCCTGAATGATTCATGGAATATCACGGGGTGTATTCAATAAATGATTCGCGGAATGGCGAGACTCAGGGTCGAAGAATGGCCTTTATTTCGGAGGCTTGGCCTATCGCAAGAGGAGATTCTCGGGCGGGTGCGGTCCTGGGGTTGCCGCGTGATGTGAGCGAGAAGCGGTGAATGGGCTCACCATTTACGGCCTCGGGGATTCGAGCTTCTGCAGATGCCGAAGAAACTGGTGCAAGGCAGTATAGCGGACGGAGTCGTGCCGGGGATCATCCAGGGGTAAGGCTTCCCGACTCGTCGGTAAGCGGAGGGTCAAAAGCTCGATCTGGTGAAAGAGTTCTCGACGAGCAGTCGTATCCAGAGGTATCTCCCAGCCAGGATCGGGGCGTAATCCCCAGAGGTCGGTGGGTTGACTGTTGGGAAAGCGATGGCGGGGTTGGCCGTTGGGGCGCAGCAACAGCCCAGTGGTGATACGCAGTTGCAACTCGGCCACTTCCAGATTGAGGAGTGTTTGCAGAGCCGCCCGACCGGCACTCCGTTGTCCTGCCAAGAGACAGCGGTGATGATCCCGCAGAGCCGCCGCAATCATTTCCCCGCCCCCCATCGTTTCCGGACCAATCAACACCAGCAAGGGCACCTGCAGGCCCGCCCACCGACCCGGGGTGGTCCGCAGTTCGTTGAGTTCACCCTGAGGCGGCACCCGTTCCGGAGGATATTGAAGCCGAGCAATCACCGTGTTGGCAGGCAGCAGCATACTGCACATCTCGATGACGCTTTGGATATATCCCCCTGCACACCAGCGCAGATCCAGGATCAATCCCCGACAACGCTGTTGCCGCAATTCCTCTAAAGCGGCCCGGAATTGCACCGGCGCGTGCCATTCCAGGGAGCCCAAGCGTATGTAGCCGATCCGTTGTGGTCGATCCAGCCACCAATCCCAGCTTCCATCGGCGTGACGCCGAACGCCGAAGACACATTCGGCCTGATACGGCTCTTGGGCTGGTATCCGCACTTCGACCGACTCATGATTTCGTTGGAGGGTCAGGTGACAGGCGGGTAACAAGGGCCGACCTGTCACGGGTTCGAGGACCATCGGAGCATAGGCCCATTCCTGAAATACGCGATGGGCATTTTCCGGCGTCAAAGCTGCGCCCCGATAGTGAGTGACCAGATCCCCCTTCTGGATTCCCGCAACATGCGCTGGGCTGCCAGGAATCACACGCCGGACACGCCAGGGGTAATGGACCGGTGCGGAAAGTTTCTCCGGACTAGGCAGTGGACCGATGTAGCCCAGCGGAGGGTGACGTCCCAAGGCCAACGATCGCTCCCATTGATATGCTGTCCACCTCAGTCCTGTACAGCCCTCCAATTCCAAACCTATACCAAAATCGCAATCCACGGATAAGACCTGTGTTGCTTCGGAGCGCCGCCAGGTGACACTGCAATGCCCCTGGGTTGCTTCGGTAAATCCCTGCAACCCCAACAGCAGAGATTGCGTCCCACGTAATCTGGGATGATCCCGGAGTTGATGGCGAATGTCCCGTAGCAGTTGTACACGTTCCTGCTGCGTATTAGCTAATCTGACGAGCCGTTGGTTTACCGCCTCCGGCAACGGACGGTCGATGGCCTGATACCACTGACGAACGGCTTCGGCTACCAGCACTTTCTCTTCCATAGGCTTGAAGAATGCGGAACTGACCATCCGGGCCGCCCGGTCCAGAGCCTCGGCCAGCATCTGGACTTGCCGATCATCCACGAGATTTGCCGTAGGGGAGGAAGTCTGATCCCCTCCTGACAGGGGTGGCGGTACGGCTGATACAAACCGACGGATTCCATCTGTCCCCGCCAATAGTCCCCCCATCAACCCTAGCAAAAGGAATCGACCCACTTCGTGCCGCACGATCGTCAGTGTGGTGGGTGACAACATCTTTTCCCCTCGTTGGTCGCGTTACGCGAATATCTCTCCTTCATGCGTGGCTCTGCTCCATTCACTCTGGCTTATCCCCATGGTTCTCACAAGATATCCCGATGAAACATCTACCCAGAGAGCGGTTGATAGGGACTCAGGAAGCCGGTTGAGGAATATCGTTCCAAGACATTTCTGATCAAAATCTGCCGAGTAATCGGGGGTCAGAGGTTTCGATAGTTCCATCTTATCCAGGAAAGCTGTGCCCCGGAAAACTTCCCCTGTCAGGCGTGGTCGATGAAGTTCCCCGAGCCGGGCCATGTCAGCAATGGCTGCATAGCTACGATGGTTGTCTCCACTCCACCGCAAAACAGACTATGATGCCGATGACCCTGTAACGGACCACAGACTCAGCCAGTGAAATCAAACGAGATGTCCGACGGTGCTAGACCGCTGCATCAACGTGCTGTATCAAATCGATAATATTGTCGGAGTTGATGATCAGGTGACGGAATAAAACCAAGCGGCAAAAGAAGCGAACTTCTGCGTTATCCCTGCCAAGGGCATAAAAATGCCTCGGATCATCTTGACAGATAGGGCACAAAGCACAAAGATGCATTTTGATGCTGGCATAAATAATACCGTGGCGTATGGGGTGAGCCAGGCAGCCCCGCGGGAGTGAACAAGGAAAGAAATTCCGGCAGAAGTGATATCAACGGATACACACCGCGCAACCAGACCAGACTTGGACTTTTGGCATCGAGGTGCATCATTATGGCAACAGACTCTACCCGTCGGCGACGGCTAGAAGTTGAAGACATCGGAGATATCGCCGTCGTCAATTTCGTGGATAAAAAAATATTGGATGAGCAAAATATTCAGCTGATCGGTGATGACTTGTTCCGTTTGGTGGACGAGTTGGGCCGTCGCAAACTGCTGCTCAACTTTGGCAACGTGGAGTTCATGTCCAGCGCGGCGTTGGGGAAGCTGATCACCTTGCATCGGAAAGTGCAGGCGGTGCAGGGAAAACTGGTGTTGTGCAACATCGCCAAGGATATCCTGGAGGTATTCAAGATCACCAAGCTGGATCGTATCCTGACGATCGTTCCAGATGAACAGGCGGGGTTGCAGTCGTTCTAAATTTCCAAGAGACGGCGGTCATTCTGAAAATAATATGCTAGTCTATCGGTGAGCGATTCGGCATATGGGGTCATAAAATTCGGAATAAAGTGCCCTTAGACGGCACAATGCTAATGAGCGGTTAGCCACTCATGAGTGCTCTACATGAATTGATCATACCCAGTGATCTCTCCGAGATGCGGCGGATTCAGTCCATGGTCGAGCAGCTCCTGCAACACTGGGGCTATCCGGAGCACGACATTTTCGCAATCAAACTGGCGCTGGAAGAGGCGCTGGTCAATGCCATCAAGCACGGCAACCAGATGGATCCGGACAAGAAAGTTCATGTCCGTTTCAGCGTGAATGAGCGTCAATTCGAGATCTATATCGCGGATGAAGGTCCGGGCTTCAATCCGGAGGATGTTCCGGATCCCACCGACCCGGAAAACCTGGAGCGTCCTTGCGGCCGGGGACTACTTCTGATGCGCGGTTTCATGACTCATGTCGAGTATGCACCTCCGGGTAACCGGGTCCGGATGGTCAAAGTGCGGGACGGTACCCAGCCCACCTCCTGAATGGGTTTCCGCAAGTTTCTCAAGGCACATTCCTGGGTGGAGTTGTGAAGAAGAAGCCTTTCTCCGATCGCACCGTACTGCAAGGTCCAGAGTATGAATCCATCTTTCGTTGGGCCGTCTGCAACGGGAAATGTGCAGAAGCGGGTGGAACAACTGCGACAGTCTATCCAGCGGGGTCAGTACAAAGCCGTTCTGTTCGACTTTGATGGCACCCTTTCGGGTTTGCGTGCCGGCTGGCCTCAGGTGATGGTCCAGGTACTCTGGGATTACTGGCAGGCGGCGGGCTTGTCGGCAGGCGAGCCAGAGCCTACGCAGCGACAGTTGCTTCAACTGGTGTTATCCACCAATGGCATGCCTCCGTTGCAACAGATGCAAGTGTTCGTCCAGATGGTTCGGGATCATGGGGGAGCCGAACTGGACCCTTCGGAATGTGTGGTGACCTATCAGCAGCGTCTCGGGCAACTGATCCAGCGGCGCCATGATTCGATCCGTCAGGGGGAGACGACGCCGCAGCAGTGGCTGGTGCCGGGAGCATGGGAGGTGCTGATGGCCCTACACCAGTGGGGCCTGAAGCTGTTTTTGACAAGCGGCACGGAGTACGAACAGGTTTACCGGGAGGCGGAATTGCTCGGTCTGCTCCCGTTTTTTCCCCACGCCATCTTTGCACCGCATGGACATGATCACTTGTTTTCCAAGGGACAAATCCTGGACCATCTCCTCCAGCAGTACCATTGGCCCGGGGAAACCTGGCTCGGTTTCGGGGACGGGGTCGTGGAGATCCGCGAGGTCAAACGTGTCGGCGGGACAGCAATCGGATTGGCTACACCCGAGGTGTCGGACTCGCCCCTGAAGCCACCGTGGGCAAAGTCGCATGACCCTTGTTCTGCAAGCTGGTGGGATGACCCCACGGTTGCGGACAAATGCCATCGACTGCTGGCGGCAGGCGCGGATATGATCTTACCACATTATCTGGGCTTGGTGATGGAGTGACCGTATTCTGAAGTCTGTTCCTGGGTATCTCGGGCAAAAAGGTGGGTCAACGAGGGTGTGAGTGGGCAGGTCTCATCCTGATCCCGGCAGAAACAGGTCGGAATCATTTCCGAAGGGGAGGGGGCAATCCGAGGGAACACCCCCGGTTTGTCTATTGGGAAACGATCCCCAGGGGGACAGGAACAGGCGGGTCAGTAGCGAGGATCGGCGAGGATTTCTTCGCTGATGAAGGGCTCATTGAGAGTGGTGATGGCTGCCTGATCATCCCACTGCAGATGGGGCATCATTTCCTGCATGACTTTGTGGACGGCATCGCGGATGTTCAGGAAGGCAGCGACACAATCGGGGTCGAATTGCCGGCCGGCCTGGCGTTGCAGTTCCAGGAAGGCCCAATTCGAGGTGCGACAACGGTTGTAAGTGTAGTAGGGTCGTGGTGAAGTGATGGCATCAAAGGCGTCAGCCACCGCGACGATCCGAGCCAGATAGGGAATGTCTTCGCCGGCGAGGCGGTCGGGGTAACCGGTGCCGTCCCAGCGTTCGTGATGGTTCCGGACAATCGGGATGATGGGGGCCATCTCGGGGATGTTGCGGAGAATTTCCGCCCCTTTGGTCGTGTGCTGCTTCATCAATTCATATTCTTCGGGGGTCAGTTTGCCGGGCTTACGCAGGATAGCATCATCGATACCGATCTTGCCGATGTCGTGCAATGGGCTGCCCAGGCGGATGATGTCTATCTGCTCACGATCCAGACCGAGGCGTTCGGCCAAAAGCAAAGCGTAGCGGGTCACCCGTTGGGTGTGTCCGCCGGTGTAGTCGTCACGCAGTTCGACCGCTTGGGCTAGGGTGGTGATGGTCTTGAGAAACAGTTCTCGCTGTTGTTGCAAGAGCAGGGCGCTTTCGAGGGTCGCGGAAACATGGGCCGCCAGGGCGTCAGCCAGGTGAAGATCATCTTCCGTAAACGGTTGTTGCTCGAGTCCGCGGTCTAGATGCAGGATACCCAGCCGGCGACGGGGAGTACGCAGCAACACACACATGACACTGCCCATGGCTCCGTCCGTGATGCTTTGACCGAGGCGAGTGTCGCTATCCAGAGAGGTGAAGGTGCTGTACAGCAAGGAAACACCCGCGGCGTAGCAACGTTGGGCCAGTTTCTTGGAGTAATGATAGCGGGGGTTGGCCGTGTTGCTGCCATGAGCCACCGCAGCCATCCGCCAGCGTGGTTCTGCACTATCCCCTTCCGCCAGAATAATGGCACCCCGTTGAGCTGCTAGGACGCTGACAGCGTCACTGAGGATGGCCTGATACAATTCCTCCGGCTCATGCGCATGCACGAAATGATGGCCGGCCCGTAAAAGAGCCACCAACTGCTCGCCGGGTCGCGGCATTTGATGGCGGTCAAAGGCCAGACGGCGGATACCCTCTTCGTAGGTGGATGGTGCGGTGGCCAGAATGTGTTGGTTGGAAGAAGGAGCCTCCGCGGCCTCTTCACTTTGTTCGACCAGTAAAGCGACTTTGCCGAATTGCAGGATATCTCGGTGGCGGAGGGGGTGTTCCAGAACGCTAATACGTGCGCCGTTGACGTAGGTCCCGTTCGTACTTTCCAAGTCTCGGATTGACCAACCTTCCGGACCGAGACGAATCTCGGCATGGCGGCGACTGACAGAACTGTCGTCCAATACGACTTCCAGGGATGCCAGCCGCCCCACACGCAGGAGGGAATCCGACTCCCAGACCTTGCCTTTGATGGCTCCACTGATGCCACGCAGGCGGATCACCCGCTTCACAGGACGCCGCTCCTGAGATCCGATCCGCCGATGGGATGCGAATACATCATTACCCCACGCACGGCCCCACCGGTGGAAATCTTACATCCTGACTTAGTTGTATTCTAGCACACATTCTGGCCGCAATTTTACGACATAGATAGAGGGAACCGGATGCTCATGCCGCGATATTTGCCAATTTTCCGAATAAATTATGCTTTGCCCACAATTTTTGAGTCTACCAAATAAACTGCCATGGGATGACTTGTTTTTCCGGGTTTTCAGGTATTTTGCGAGTAAAAAAAGAAAGATGGAAGTGCCGCGCGCGTGGGAAACGACTTCTGCGAGAAGGGTGTCATTCGACACCGTCAGATGAGGGGTGGGCAAAGTGGACCAGGGGAGGTATGGTCCCACAGGCAGGCCAGCGGGGAGGATTCAAGCACTGGACGTGGCCATCGGCGTAGAGAATATGCCGACCGTAAGGATGAGGTGGGTGCTGGGAAGCTGAACCGGTCAAAGACGAGAGTGCACGATACGAGGCAGTAGGTGCAGCGGTACTGGGCGAAAGCCCACTCCCGTTGGGTTGGGAGAGGGGAAAGAGTGGATGTTCCTGGAACGTTCGACTGGAGAAATGAACCGCCCAAAGACTCAGATTGTCGAAGGTGGCTGTTTGAGGCGGAGAGGAGGTGTTTTCCGGGCTGACGGCCAGGGAACAGAGGAACACAGGTCGAAAAGAGCTGGCAGCCTCGGAGACTGGCCAACGGGCGTGGGGGAGTGATGATTCGCTGCTGGTGGGGAAGACTTCCTGCGACAGGGTGCTGGATAGCTGCGTGTTGGATGGTTGTACGTTGAGTGGTGGAACAGCATGCTCGTAATAGGAAAGGCGGAGGGCGTTCTGGCAGGCAAGCCAGTCATGGCGTGCCCGCAGTTTGCCCAGGGCGGAGAAGAATAATCCCCCCGCGAGAATCAGAATGCATCCGGCAATCAGGATGTCCGGTCGGAAGCGTCCCCCTGTGACACGCCAGTCGGGCAAGGTTCGTGGTGCGCGGGGCAAGGAGCGGCTGGATGGGGACCAGATGCCCTGAATGCGTGCCAGCGTTCGTTCGACCAGTCCCGGGGGAGGAAGCAGGATCCGCTGGCGTTCTTGCTCCAGGAGCCGGAGCTTGCGCCGGAGCTGTTCCAGTTGGGCTGCCAAAACCCTGTCCGTTTGCAAGCGAGCTTCCAGATGTCGGCTCTCTGCTTCCGTGAGTTGTTGCAACAGGTAGTCTAATAGCACTTCATGACGCATAGGTGTACCAGAAATTTCACGGTTGGTGTGTTGCATCGCTCGGGTGCTCCAAAACTTCCTCCCTCTTCCGGTTAGGAATGGGAAGTAGTAGCAGGGGTGGAGCGGGGTCGTGGCCGCAAGTCCCTCCAGGGAATGGGTGACGATGGCGCCGGTTCGTGGAAGGGGTCTGGAGGGGAGCAGGTCTGCAGGAGTTTCTTCATGGCGGTGTGGAGTCGGGATTTCACCGTGCCTACTGGAATACCGAGCACCTCGGCAGCTTCGTGATATTTCAAGCCTTGGAAATACACCAGCACAACAACACCACGCAACAGGGGGGGCAATTCGGCCACAGCCTGACGGACTAAGGCCTGCTGTTCAGCGCGTTCCAGAAGCTCCAGGGGGTCATCCACCTCTTCGGCAGCGACCAGGCTCCACCCTGAGACTGTGGATTCTTCATCACCGGTGCGTTCTTCTCCCAAGTTGGTACGATCGCGTCGTCGCTGTTGCCGCCGCAGAGCATCGATCGCCTGGTGGGTAGCGATCGCATACAACCAGGGGCGTGCCGCCCGACCTGCTTCAAACTGCTCGATCTTCAGGAATACCTGGAGGAACGTGTTTTGAAATACATCCTCTGCCAGTTCGTCGTCGTTGAGATAGCGGCAGAGATACCCGAACAATTCCCGTTCATAACGGCGTACAAGCACGTCCAGTGCAGCACGTTCACCCCGCTGTAGGCGTACCAGTAATTCTTCATCCGAGGGTGACAGTTGCACATTTTCATCCGTTGGTGTCGGTTGCACAATCGCCCCCACTCTCTCTTTATCCCCAGGTTGCTACGCTGACGGATGTTGGGCGGTTCGCGCCCTCAGGTTGGGAGTTGGCCTCCTGTCGGTAGATGCTTCCTCCGCGAGTCGGAAATTTCCTACAAAACTTATTCTAAGGCGGGATGGTCCCAACGGCGTGATCCCAAGAACAAAGAAAGCCTGTCCCTCAATGCCTGGCTCGAGGCAACTCCAACGTCAACGCCAGCAGCGGATGGGGCCTCAGGGGTGCAAGAGCCAGCGGAGGCGGAACCCCCGGCGGAGGCGAAATCTCCGGCATAACGCTTCGGCACAACAAGCATATTTCTTCCCTGGCAACCGAGTTCCGAACCGATTGATCCGGTGAATGACATTCCCACGCCTCGGCCAGCAGGGTATAACGCGCTAATGTTGGGAGTCCCTGTGGGCTACTGTGTTCCTGCGGGAGGAGGAACAGAGCAGCAATATCCTCGGGGCAGCTCGAAGAATTCTGAGAGGAGCCGGGAGGAGACAATGGCAGGTCGGTCTTTTGTCCATCTGCACCTGCATACGCACTATAGCCTGCTCGATGGCTTCAATCGTATTCCACCGTTGGTGGAACAAGTCCAGAAGCT
>Ga0308394_1001440_pt1 | contig 11207 bp, 9 predicted proteins | sample Hotspr2Sampleme2_FD_202366 | JGI IMG/M metagenome (GOLD analysis project Ga0308394, IMG submission 202366) | Hot spring phototrophic mat microbial communities from Mushroom Spring, Yellowstone National Park, Wyoming, United States - 20050701_me2 ...
CGAATACAAAAATCTTATTGATGCGAATGCCGTTTTTGTAGATTTTGACCTTAAAAAATCTATTTGTAAAATTAGTCATAATCCACTTATTGCCCAGCAAAGCCCGCAATACGAATTTTTTGCCTTCCCCTATGCTCAATTCAAAACCTCTGTCAAAGAAGCAATTTGGGACGTGAATAAGAAAGAAATCTCAATGAAAGGCGATGAAAACACCATTTTTCATTCCACTAAATATGAGGAAGAAGAACAAGCCCCACAAAAAGACCTTATTTTCAGAGCATCAGCAGGTAAATACGACATCAAAGACCTCAATACACCTGTGTTGGAATTAGAAGGGGTAAGCTACGTAAATTCTGCCGATGCCAAAATTATCCCCGATAAAGGTAAATTGACCGTACTAAAAGGAGCAGAAGTACCTCCTCTCAAAAATGCTACCGTAATTGTTGATACCCTCAACGGATACCATACTTTGGTGCAAGGAAATATCAAAATCAATAATCGAGAAGATTTTGAGGGTGATGCTACTTATCTTTATGTAAATGTGGTGAAAGATACTGCCAAAATTAAATTTGATAGATTTGAATTGGTTGGAAGCGAAACCGTTTCGGAGGCGGGTAAAGTAAAACGTTCTTTTCGTTTTCGTAAAAAAAATAAAGATGAAGATACACTTCAAATTCCTAAGCGATTCACACAGTCACGTGGGGAAGTGTTGGAAACGGATAATTTCTTCATTACATCGCGTATTAAGTTTAAAGGTACAGCCGAAATGCTTGCCTACAAGAAAGACCTTATTCTTGATGGGTATATCCAGCTCGTTCTTGATAGCCGTGAAGATGATAATTTCTGGATACCCTACCAACGCGATGCAGGAGACGTACTGATTGAGGTGAGTGAAAAAACAGAATCGCAGGCTGAGGTGCTTACCACAGGTTTGCACTATACTTATGAAGAAAATGGAAAACTCTACACTACTTTTCTTTCAACCAAAAAAGGTGATGAAGATACAGATATGCACCTTGCCAAAGGCATACTTACTTACACTCCTGAACTTAACGAGTTCAAAATCACTGACAAAGCTAAGTTAGAAAAAGAAAGCTACGAAGGCTCATTGCTCACACTCGACGACGGCAAAGGTACAATGGAAATGCAAGGAAAGTTCAATTTCTTTGACGAAAACACCAAAAAATTCATCACTTCGGCAGGAAACGTAAAAGTTGATTTAAAGAAAAATCATTATGAATTTAACCAATTTTTTGTCATTGATTTTTCAAAATTTAAAAGTGTAATGACAGGCATTGCCGATATGTTTAAATATGCCAAAATGGACGGAGGCGGTGAGCAAGCCTACAATACCGACGATGCCTCGCTGATGAACAAACTTGCCGAAATCATTGGCGATAGCAAAGCCAAAAAATACGAGTCGCAAGCACGTGGAAAGTATATTCCTTTGGTAAATGCCGATAAAAAAATCTTAGGAAAAGGTTTAGTATTGTCTAATGTCAATTTGGTATGGTCTGACACAACTAATAGTTTTTATAGTGTTGGTAAAATAGGTTTGGCTAATATCTTAGATAAAGACATAAATGCTCAGTTAGAGGGCTTTATGGAAATTGAAAAACGCGAAGGAAGCGATGTGCTGAATTTGTATCTTGAAGCCTCTCCCGAACAATGGGTATTCTTATCGTTTTCGCAAGGCACGCTTTCAGGAGAATCTTCCGTAGAAAAAATAAACAATCAATTCAGCAAAGGCAAAAAAGCCAAAAAAGTTGGCGATTTGAGTATGGAACTTGCCGAAGACGGTGCCGCCGAGCATTTCAAAGCAAAATTTAAGCAATTTTACACCGATAAAAATTTCGGAGAAGTAAAACGTGTCCCTAAAAAAGTAGAAGAACAACAACCCGAAGAACAACCTGAAAAGGAATCAAAAAAATCTAAGAAAAAGAAAAAACAAGTAGAACAAGAAGACGAAGAACCTACCGAAGAGCAAAAAGAAGAGCCTCAACAAGAAGAAAAACCCAAAAAAGAGAAAAAAGAGAAAAAGAAGAAAAAAACTGACGAAACTGATGAAGAAGAACAGCAAGTAGAAGAGAAACCTAAACAAGAAGAAAAAGCAAAACCAGAACCCAAAAAAGAAGAAAAACCCAAAGAGGAAAAGCAAAAAGAAGAACCTAAAAAAGAAGAGAAAAAACCTAAACCCGAAAAACCTAAAAAAGAGAAAAAGAAGAAAAAAACTGATGAAGACGAAGAAGAGGAAGAACCCGTAGAAGAAACACCTAAGAAAAAGGACAAAAAGAAAGAAGAAGAAAAAGATGGTTTCTAAAATCTAAAATAATTGTTTGATACTTTTTAGAAATTCGTTGAGTTTTTTTTAATTTCAAAACAATTTTAATCAATTTACCGAAAATGGATATAATTTTTGAACTTCTGCCTTTTATTGTTGCTATCATTGTTTTTATCTTTCGCTTGCTTGCAGGAAACAAAGAAAATACGCCTGAACCACAAGAGCAAGGTGCAGACCCCGCCACCTCTTTTGATGATTTGCTCAAACAAATTCAAAAACAAATAAAAGAAGCAAAACAAACAGGTAATAAAGCTACCAAAACACAAGAAGCAAGTTTGAACGAAAAACGCATCAAATGGCAACAAGAAAAAGCTATCGCAGAAGCTAAAAAAGTGCAATTCGTAGAGAAAGGTATCAGCCAAGAGCAACGCGAACAAGACCAACACTTCAACCCCTACAAAATTCGCACCGCAACTCAAAGCAAATTTGCCAAAATACTCAAAGATAAAGACCAACTCAAAAATGCCATCATCATCAACGAAATTCTAAAACCAAAATATTTTTAGCAAAAACTTTTTATGAAAAAATTTTTATCTTATACCATTCCTTTGGGCATTGGCATTGCCCTTTTTTATTTTTTCGTAATTCCAAAAGTTGATTTTGAGCAACTAACAGCAATTTTTCGTAACTCAAATCCCCTTTGGATAATTCTATCGTGTCTTTTTGGCTTGATAAGCCATTGGGTAAGAGGCTATCGTTCGTGTATGTTGTTGAAACCTTTGGGCTACCGAGTTCGCCCTTTTGCTTCGTTTTTGGCTGTAATGATAGGCTACCTGACAAATCTTTTGTTGCCGCGTGCAGGCGAAGTAGCTCGTTGTGGTGCTTTACAAAAAACAGACAACGTACCTGCTCAAATTACTTTTGGTACGGTTGTTACCGAAAGAATTATCGACGTGATAATACTTTTTAGCCTCGTACTGACGGTATTGGTAATAGAATTTAAACGTATGAGCCACGTGCTATTCGGTTTTTTTGAGAATTTTTGGGCTTCTCTTCCCAAAGATAAATTGTATTTGCTCTCGGCAATTGCTGTATTTTTGGCTGGCTCGTTGGCGGCTGTGTTGTATATTTTCCGAAAAAAACTTAAAACATTTTTCCGAACCAAAACGGGAGCTTTCGTACAAGGAATTTGGCAAGGCGTTGTAAGTATCCGAAAAGTTGAAAATAAAAGTTCTTTCATATTTTACACATTGCTGATATGGATAATGTACTATTTGATGGCTTATGTGCTATTTTTCGTTACACCTGAAACTGCACAACTTAACCCCATTCAAGGGCTTGCCATTTTGGTAATGGGCGGTATTGGTATGGCTTTGCCCGTGCAAGGGGGAATTGGTGCGTACAATTTGCTCGTAGGCAAAACGCTCGAGAGCTACAATATCGTTAGCGATGCCGTGCAGAACGAAATTTTAAGCAATACCATTGGTACTTTTATGCACCTGATACAAACGCTGGTAGTGCTTATTTTCGGAGGTTTAGCCTTTTTGATATTTTGGTTCATAAAAAAGCAAGAAACTCAAGAAAAAACTGCTTGAAAATGAAAATTGGTTTATTTTTTGGTTCTTTCAATCCTATTCATATTGGGCATTTGGTTATAGCCAATACTATGGCAACGCATACCGATTTACAGCAGGTCTGGTTTGTGATTTCGCCACACAATCCACATAAAAAAAAGCAAAGCCTACTTCACGAGTTTGACCGCTACGATATGGTGGAAAAAGCCATTTACGATAATCCGCACCTCCGAGCCTGCGATATTGAGTTTCACCTCCCTCAACCAAGTTACACCATCGACACACTAACACACCTGCAAGAAAAATACCCGAAACATCAGTTTTCGCTTATTATGGGTAGTGATAATTTAGTGAATTTTTCAAGCTGGAAAAATTATGATAAAATTTTGGAATATTACAGCATTTATGTCTATCCTCGTCCCAACACCCCTGAAACACCTTTTGACAAACACCCCAAAATTACTTGGGTACAAGCCCCGCTGATGGATATTTCGGCAACTTACTTGCGAAATTGCATTAAAGAAGGAAAATCTATTCGCTATTTAGTTCCTGAAAGTGTAGAAGAATTTATCAAGAGAAAAAAGTTTTATGTTTGAATATTTGATTGAAAGCCACAAAAAAAAAGCCCCGTAAAAAGTTACGAGGCTCTTTTTGTAAGATTTATTTTGCACAACTAACTTTCTCTCAACCATTCCATTGGCGGTAGCAATATTGATGATATAAATGCCTTGTTCAAAAGAAGCCAAATCTACGTTATGGTCTTCGTTTCCATTGATAGTAGCCGTATAAACTACTCTGCCTGCCATATCATAAATTTGCACTTGGTTGTTATCGTCTTTTGTTCCTATCAATTTAATGTGAGCTACATTGCTTGCAGGATTTAGGATAAATTTGAGCCTCAAAGGTTTCGTTGCTCGCAAGAACAGCCTCTACATCTACGCGTGCAGAAGCAACAATATTCACCGTATAATCTTCTACTTCACCATAATTGAACGGATTAGAGCAAGCTGTTTGGTTGCATCACTCATCGAAACACGCATACGTGTTTGCCCGAGTACAGCCGTAGTAGGAACGGTGAAAGTTGTACTCAAATTAGCACTACTGCTTGATGTTCTATAATTTGTGAATTGATTTGAGCATCGCTGATGTTTTCTTGTGGTTTAGCCGAGTTATAGATTACATGTACTACCACAGGAATCGTAACAACGCCTGTTACTCGTTCGTTGCTACCATAAGCTGAGCCATTACGAATGTAATTTTCGGTAATACGCTCAATTTCGTGCATTCTGTTTTCCAATTCAGGATTTTGCTGTTTTTGTTGTTCAAAAACGTGCATCGTGTGGCAGGTACGTTGTGCGAAAGAAGCACCCGCAAGCAAGGCGGCAAAGCCGAAAGCTAAGAGTTTTTTCATACTAAGCAATGATTTGTGATGATGTTGTTTTATTAAGCACCGCAAAGTAAAAATAAGAAAATTGAATACATAAGAAAATTTGATAAAAAATTTTGCTTTTTTTGCAAAAAGTTACACAAGCAATTGTTTTTAGTGTTTTTTACAAAATCTACTTAGGTAAAATGAATAGGTATGTATATCCACTTGCAATGGCTTTTATTCATTGTACGGTGGCTTTTGGGCAAGAATATATTTTAGATTTGCAAAGAACAATAACCATTACAGAGCCTCAAATAGTTTCTAACGACCTTTACAACAATATTTATGTTGCCGATAAACAAGGAAATCTTACACTCTATAATGCCCAAGGCGATAGCTTGCTTCGCTACGCCCCCAGACAGCCTGCAACCTTGCATATCTTAGAGGCTTGGAAAGGACTGAAAATTCTACTTTTTTACAGAGACCTACAAAGCTACACTTGGCTCAATCGGTTTTTGGTAGAAACACAAAATAAAATTTTGTCTAACGAACAAATCGGCTTTGCACGCCTGCTCACTTACGCCGCCGATGGAAACCTTTGGATTTTTGACGACCAAGATTTTTCTCTCAAAAAATACCAACCCGACCAAAACAGAGTGCTTCTTAGCACGCCTTGCGATTTGCTGTTCAGCCCTAGAAACTACCAACTTGCCTTCATCAGAGAGTATCAGAATCAAGTGTTTTTGGTAGATAAAAATTTGGGAATTTTTGTCTTTGATAATTTTGGAAATTTCAAAAAAAAATTTTATATTCGCAACATAAATTTCATAACTTTTTTTGGCGATTACGTAACATATTTGCAAGAAAATACGTTATATTTGCAGAGCCTTTACAAACAAGAAACACTTAAAATAAATTTGCCTATTGAACATAAATACAAGGACTTTTTCATTATCAACGCTACACATATTTATCTATTTACCGACAGCTTGATGTTGGTGTATGCGTATAAGAAAAAATAATAGTTTATGTTTTTTGGCAAGATTTTGGCTATTTGGTTTAAGTTGAAAATCTTACTGAAAAATGAAAACCTTAGAAAAAATTACGTTAGTTTTCTTTCTGATGATTGCTGTGTGCTTTGCTTATCTACCTGTTGCACAAGCAAGTGAGCATCTATGGCAAGAGGAGGAAAGTTACAATCCCGAGAACATCAATTTTGAAGTGCGTCTTACTGCTCCTCGCCGTTTTATGATATTGTTTGAAAATGTAGATGGCAACCCAATTTATGTGAAAATTTATGATATGGTTGGCAATCAAGTTGCCCAAGATGTTTCTACTCAGAAAGGGCGTTATGCTCGCGAGTTTGATATGAGTAGCAATCGTTCCGAAGTGTTTATCGTTGAGGTAGGCAATACTCGCAACAATAACACCAAAAGAGTCTTTTTGCAAAAATAATTTTTTTTGATGTACAGACGCTTTTTTAAGCCTCTTTTTGACATTACTTTTGCTCTCTTGATGCTTTTCATTTTACTGCCAATTTTTATGGCAGTTTTTTTTGTGCTTTTGTTTGTCAATAAAGGAAAAGTTTTTTTTGTGCAAACACGCCCTGGCTATCGTGGCAAACCTTTTAGAATACTCAAATTTCGTACACTAAGCGACTCGTCAGGAACAGACGAAGAAAGAGCAACACCTATAGGCAAATTTTTACGTAAAACCTATCTTGATGAACTTCCCCAGATTTTCAATATACTCAAAGGTGAGATGAGTTGGGTAGGTCCTCGCCCTCTGCTGATGGAATATCTACCTATCTACACGCCCCAAGAACAACAACGCCACCAAGTAAAGCCGGGTATCACGGGACTTGCTCAAATCAGAACTTCAAAAGATAGTCCGCTTAAAGAAAAATTAACTTGGGACTTGTTCTACGTGCAAAGTATTTCGTTTGCTCTCGACGCAAAGATTCTCAAAGAAACGCTCTCGTTTTTGCTTAGTAGAGAATAATATTTTCTGTTTTTTGCTTCTTGCCATATTTGATGTATATTGTAAGCCAAACAAACACCACCCCAAAAGGTCAGCTATTTTTATGAGTGAGAAAGTTCTGAAAGCTATCATACAGCTTCTTGCCGCCTCTGCCCAAGTTGATGGCGTTGCCGAACAAGAAAAAGAGCTAATTGTTAAGTTTTTACAAGATAACTTCGGTGAGGAGATTGTCGGAAAATATATGAGTATCTTTGAAAGATATGCCTCACAAAATTTAGATGTGAAAGAAATTTGTAAAGGACTTAACTCAGAACTTACACGCACCCAAAAAGTAATTGTATTAGCCAATCTCTTAGAAATGAGCATTGCCGATGGCATCGCCTCTGCCTCGGAACAACGTTTGATAGCTGAAATTGCATCATACTTTAATCTCAATCCCGATGAATATGAATTGCTAAGAAGATTTATCATAGAGGATTTCACAGAAGCCAACACGCATAGCAATATCGTTTGGATTGATAATATCAAAAAAAACGAATTTCCTTACAAGCATATTTACCGAGAAAAATTAGATGGAGCTATCGCTATTTTGCGTATAGCCAGTATGGAAATGTATTTGCTCAAATACATCGGTAAAACAGATATTACCCTCAACGGCGTAAGCATCAAAGACCACCACACCTATACTTTTCCTGTGGGGAGCAGTATTCGCTCCGATAAATTTGAGCCTGTTTATTATAGTGATGTTGTCGGTTTGTTTCTCAACGAAAATCAAGAATACAAAATCTCTTTTGAGGCAAATAATCTCACCTACAAGTTTCCGAGTGGTAAGATTGGTTTGAGAAATATTACCATTGCCGAAGAGTCGGGCAAACTGATAGGCTTGATGGGGGCAAGTGGTTCGGGAAAATCTACTTTGCTCAATGTACTCAATGGCAACCTGCAACCCAGTAAAGGACAAGTGCTTATCAATGGCATAGACATTCACAAAAGCCACAGCGAAACAGCAGGTATGATTGGCTACGTTCCGCAAGACGATTTGCTTATAGAAGAACTTACGGTGTATCAAAATTTGTATTATGCCGCTAAACTAAGTTTTAGCAACGCTACCGAAGCAGAAATAGAAAATTTGGTAGAAAAAACTCTCAAAAACTTGGGAATTAGCGAAATTCAAGACCTCAAAGTGGGCAATCCCCTACAAAAAATCATCAGCGGTGGGCAAAGAAAACGTGTAAATATCGGTTTGGAATTGCTCCGAGAGCCTTACATTTTGTTTGTAGATGAACCTACTTCGGGGCTTTCTTCGCGAGACTCTGAAAACATTATGGTACTTTTCAAAGAACTTGCTTTACGAGGAAAATTGATTTTCATTGTTATTCACCAACCTTCCTCCGATATTTTCAAGATGTTTGATAAATTGCTGATTTTAGATGTAGGGGGCTATCCTATTTACTACGGCAATCCTTTGGAGGCGATTACGTATTTCAAAACGATAGCAGGTTTTGTAGATAAAGACCAAAATCAATGCCCCGAGTGCGGAAACGTCAATCCTGAACAAATTTTCAACATCATTGAAACTAAAATGGTAAATGAATATGGCGAATTTACCGACAAAAGACGCACCACCCCCCGCAAATGGTACGAATATTTTGAGAAACTCATCGAACCGCCCACCATAGACAAACATTCCGAGAAGCCCAAAAGTAATTTAAGTATTCCCAGCAAGTTCAAGCAAGCACAAATTTATCTGACCAGAGATATTCTCTCAAAATTAAGCAATACGCAATATATGGTCATCAATTTGTTGGAAGCTCCGCTGCTGGCTGTCATTTTGGCATATATCGTTCGCTTTTACCAACGCAATGATGGTGGATACGTATTTGCAAAAAATAGCAATTTACCTGCCTATATTTTTATGGCGGTGATTGTGGCTTTGTTTATCGGTCTTTCGGTGAGTGCCGAAGAAATTATCAAAGATGCCAAAATTCGTAAAAGAGAACTTTTCTTACATCTAAGTAGAAATAGCTACCTGCTTGCAAAAGTTATACTGCTTTTTAGCTTTTCGGCTATACAAACTTTTAGTTTTGTGATAATAGGAAATTGGATTTTGGGCATAGAGCAAATGAATTTTATGTACTGGTTGGTTTTGTTTTCTACGGCTTGTTTTGCTAATCTGTTAGGACTGAACATATCGGCATCTTTCGATTCAGTAGTTACGATTTACATTCTTATTCCTTTATTGCTTATTCCTCAGTTGCTTTTGGGCGGGATAGTGGTGCGTTTCAACGAAATCAACCCTTCGCTTGCTTCCGACAAAAAAGTGCCGCTTCTTGCCGAATTTATGGCTTCGCGTTGGGCTTTTGAGGCTATTACGGTTGGACAATTTAGGCACAACCCTTACGAAAAACAATTCTACGAATACGACCAAAAAATGGCTCAAGCAGAGTACCACAAAGCTCTCTACATTCCCGAATTGGAAACGAAATTAGATAATGTCTTCAATTTTCATAAAATCGACTCGCTGAAAAGTAAAGTAGAGCAAGATTTGCACATATTACGCAACGAATTGGAACTGCAAAATCATTACACATCAATTTCTTTTGATAAATCGGAAAAACTCACTTACAATCAGTTTGATGCATTGCTCTATCACGAAACAAAAAATCACTTGCAAAAACTCAAAAAATATTACATCAACGACTACAACGAAAGCGAACGCCAAAAAGATAAAATCGTAAACGAACTGACCAATACCCCCGAAAAACGCGAAAATTATTTGAAATCAAAAGCTAAATTTCATAACGAAGCCATAGAAAAATTAGTAACTGCCAAAGAAACTCCCGAACGTATCATCACTACCGACAAACATCTGGTTCAAAAAGTTTATCCTATTTTCAAAAATCCCGAACCGAGTGGTTTCTTTGATTTCAGAACGCACTTTTTTGCCCCCAAAAAACGCTTTGCAGGCAGATTGTACGATACGGTGTATTTCAATGTTGTTATTATTTGGTTGATGAGTTTGTTTTTGTACATTACGCTGTATTTTAAATCTTTAAGGAAACTTATTGAGTTTATTGGTAACGCACAAAGGAAACTGCAACAAAGAAAGCAGAAAGAATAGAACTACTTTTTTTAGAGTGAGTAGATAAAACGTAAATCTAAAAAGTTAGCCACGTGTTTATGGGCTTTCATATTGAAGCCTACTGCCCAAGAGCCTTTGGGTGAGTAGCTTAGCCCCCAACGATGATACCACCAATGAAAAAAAGGATTGTTGTTGTAAAGATAGATGCCCAATTGTTGCCCAAATTTAAACTTTCCCAATACAAACTGATGCCCGCCCAATACAGCCCAACGGAAAGCATCACCATTTTCGCCAGCTTGGCGGAGGCGTTCGGCAAGCGAGCCGTCCCAATAGGCTTCTGTCCCGATATTGAGGGCGTTCAAACGTCCAATTTGTTTTTCTACCTGAACCGCCCCGCCTGCTATCATAAAACGCCTTTTTTGTCCTACGCCTGCTCCTTTGTTGGAAACAAAAAATATAAACTCTTTCCTAAAAGGCTTATCTTCCTCAAAAGGAGTAATAGCTCTTTTGGGAATAGTACGTGGTTGGAGCGTATAAAGTAGCCCCAGAGAGCCAGTTATCCAGTTGATACCTTTGTTGGGGTCTTTGATGCCACCATTTGAAATATGCTGGTAATTGATTTGCGTTTGAATTTGCCAATAATCATTCAGTTTTATTTGCAATCCTGAAGCAACCGTTAGGTAAGCACTAATAGGAAGGCTGTAAGAACGATTGTTCGGATTGCGAAGACTATCAAAAGGGTTGGTAAGGTAAGAAATGCCTACGATACCTCGTACCGTGAATTGTGTTCTCTGCGAAATTTTGAAAGTAGGCTCTAAAAAATAGGCTAATTGTAAGCTATGTCCTAAAATGGCATTATCGTAATTGTAATAAGACAACAACCAGCCCGACTGCGGATAGCACAGACAATTATCCCAAACC
>Ga0308394_1001460_pt1 | contig 11115 bp, 8 predicted proteins | sample Hotspr2Sampleme2_FD_202366 | JGI IMG/M metagenome (GOLD analysis project Ga0308394, IMG submission 202366) | Hot spring phototrophic mat microbial communities from Mushroom Spring, Yellowstone National Park, Wyoming, United States - 20050701_me2 ...
TTATATCAATGTTTTTTCGGACTAAAGACGAAATGATACATGTCTCATACTGAATACAGTGCACAATTTGTTCAGTATAGTTCAGTGTTCCTTGGATTAGAGGAAGCTCTCCAACCGTGGAAAACCTGCTCTGGAAACTAGTGCTTCTGGTGCTGGCTAGGCAGATAGGGTTTTCCACTGGAAAACCTGCTCTGGAAACTAGTGCTTCTGGTGCTGGCTAGGCAGATAGGGTTTTCCAACTGACGAACCCACTGTTGGGCAGATGGTGTTGGAATAAGTAGCAATCCATAAGCCTAAAGCGAGTTAACGACTACGCAGGGATGAGCAGGAAACTGCAAAGTTGCAAATGACAAACACCGTTCCCTAGGTGTCATAAGCCATAGACGAGTCGTTGTGGCAACGTAACGGCTTAGTTTAACTCAACAAAATTAACCTCCCCCAAAAGAGCGGCAGAGTCAGCAGTGAGGACAAAACCCGCTACTCATGGGCAACAACCCCAAGAAGTTCAGCAATTTCCCTAGCAATTTTCTCGGCTCCGCCAGCACCACCCACCCGCTCCTGTCCATTGATTTTGCACCTCTCTTGGTATGCGGGATCGGAGAGAGCCTTTTGGATCAGGGCGACAGCTATTTCAGGCTTAGTACAGGTTTGCACCGACTCACCCAATAGTCTCTGCTGAGCTTCTGCAAAACGGTAGGTAAACTGAGGGCCCTTACCCACTAACTGCACTACGGGTTTACCCAAGCCCACCGCCTGTTCGATCGCTGTTCCTGCCATCCCCAACACCACATCCGCCCTGTGCAGAATATCCGCAAAGGCATTGTTAAAACAATATATTTCCGCCCCTGATTGCTGGTTGGTAATCACCTCCCAATCTGTCTGCTTTGTGTAACTCCACCCCGCCATTGCGGCGACTGCTTGCAAAACCTGCCCCGCCATCTGCGGCACAATTGCGGCACGGAACTGCCAATTTAACTGTAGCTGTTGTGCCAAATCAACCACCTGCAAAAGTAGCAATAAATTAGCCTGCGCCTCGGGCAAACGGCTCCCACACAGCAGACAGATCACCGCCTCCTCTGCCCTCAAGTGCAAGTCTTTACCCTGCGGGTGCAGTACATCCATGATGGGGTAACCCAGACAAACGGTATGCTTAAAACCCTTCTCCAGCATTAACTTGGCAGTGTAGTGATCTCTGGTCAAAATGCGAAGACATTGACCAGATTTGAGAATCCAGCGTACTGTAAGGGACAAAATCAATTTGTTTTCATAGTAAGCTGAGGTCGAGACTAGGTATGACACGAAAGGCACATTGTTCAAATAAGCAAAAATCAGAGGCACAATATCTCCTACTGCTACCACTAGGTCATAGCTCTTGCTCTGCCGTGCCTGCCTGATACAGCGAAACTGTTGCCAAGTTAACCCCACCAGTCCCCCTGTCAGATCGCTCCATAGTTGTTGCCAGCCCATGTAGATAAAGCCCCCAGAGGGTAGGCTTCTGGTGGGGCAGATAATCGGTATGCCATGGCGACGATAGGCGTTGCCCTCACCTACTAGGGGCATAGCTGACAGTTCTAGGTGGGGATATAGGCGCTGGAGTGTCTCAGCAATGAGGCTGGCATTTAAGTCCTCCCCATGACCATTGCTGATAAACAGTACTTTGCCCATCGCAGTATATTTACCTATGTCGCTAGATGGAATATGATATGCACATATGGGAATTGTTTGCTGAGATACAAACCTGCTGTGATTCTCATAACAGCACACACCTTGGGGCGATCGCTGGGGTCTCGCTGGCACAGGATCAGCTTTGCTTCCACACTCTACCTCGAACCCATACTAGATGTATTAGTCCAGCCTATACCTGCCCAGTGGCAAACCGAAGTGCGTTTAGGATTGCATGAAGCACTGGTTAATGCGGCAAAGCATGGGAATAACCTCGATCCCTCTAAGCAGGTTTTGGTGCAATATGCAAACTACAGCGGGGCATGGTGTTGGGTGATAACTGACCAAGGGGAAAAGGAGCATACTACCCCACCACCATCTCCTGAAGACAGTATGGACAGCGGCTCCCTTTGTCCTGAACAGGAATGTGGTAGAGGTTTTTTTATTTTGAATCGCATTTTTGATCGGGTACAGTGGGACTGGCAAAAGCATCAGTTGAGCTTGTGGAAACAGTTTCATCCCCTACGCCAGCCGTTAATCAGTTAGTAGGGGGAAAGGCGAAGATGGGAAACGGTGCGTTATTCCCTTGCCTTAAACAGCTGTTTCTTGTGTCCGCAAAGCAATGGTAACACAAATTGGCAACTAAAGTTGCTGAAGGAGCTTTCCTCTGGAAAACCCGTTCTTGAATTAGCGTTGCTGATACTAATTAGAGGAATAGGTTTTTCCACCCCGTACTTAAAGTACAGGGCTTCCAGCTTTACCTAATGTGAAGGTGGCTCGAGACCAGATTTGAACTGGGTTTTTCTATAGCAGGCGAGGTACACAGAGCATTGGGTCAGGGTGGTACGAATAATTGACCAGTAAGCTAAACTTAGGGGCGTTATGGCAACTACTAGAGCACCCCACAAACCCCCTAGAGGGGCAAAGCCGACCCCTAAACCTGTTACCCCGCAGGCAAATTTGCAGATCAGGCTGATAGTGGTAGGAGTGTTTTTCCTGCTCTGCGCCTTGGGTTTGGTCGCCCGCTTGGTATTTTTGCAGGTCTACCAGCATGAGGAATTGACTGCTAGGGCAAGGCAACAACAGGTGCGCCGCCTGCAAACCTTTGCCCCCAGACGCACCATCAGCGATCGCCACGGTACGGTGTTAGCAGTAGATCAGGCAGTCTACACCGTCTATGCCCACCCCCATCTTCTCCAGCAAAGCCCTACGGCAGTCGCCCAGCAGATCGCTCCCATTCTGCAACGCCCCGTAGCCGAGATTGCCGAACTGTTGAGCCAGCCCACTACTTCAGTGCGTCTCGAGCACTGGCTGTCAGAAGAAGCCACTGACAGGATGAAAAAACTGGGGATCAATGGTTTAGATTTCATTCCTCAGCGGAGGCGCCTCTATCCTCAACAAGACCTGGCCGCTGAAATTGTAGGCTATGTGGACATCGATCACCGCGGGCAGGCAGGGCTAGAAAAGAGTTTAGAGCCCATTCTCCAGCGCCCCGAATACACCGTAGAAGTACTGCAAGATGGGGAAGGGCGGCTGATCCCCAACGCTGTTCCTAGGAATCTTACCCAAGTAGATAATGCCGTGCTCCAGCTGACCATCGATGCCCGTCTGCAACGCATTGCGCGGCAGAGTTTGCAAGAACAGATCGACAAATTTGGAGCCTTGCGGGGAGCCGCAGTGGTGATGGATGCCCACAATGGCGAAATCCTGGCCCTAGTTACCCATCCCACCTACGATCCCAATCGCTACTTTGACTATCACAAAACCCCTGAACTGTATAAGAATTGGGCAGTTACTGATCTGTACGAACCAGGTTCTACTTTTAAGCCTATCAATGTGGCGATCGCCCTTGAGGCAGGAGTAATTACCCCCGACACAGTGCTATACGATGCGGGGGTAATGCAGATTGGAGATGCCCTCATCAGCAATTTCGATAGCACAGGAAGCGGTGGTTCTCTGAGTATTGCGGAAATTCTGGCAACTTCCAGCAATGTTGGCATGGTACAGGTAATGAAATTGATGCCCCCTAAGGAGTACTACCACTGGCTCAAACACATTGGCATAGACCAAAAAACAGGCATTGACCTTCCCGCCGAAGCCATCGGGCAAATCAAAAGCGAAGCAGAATTCACCACCTATCCCATTGAGCCTGCCGCCGCTTCCTTTGGGCAGGGCTTATCTTTGACTGTGATCAAAATGGTGCAATTGCATGGCATCCTAGCAAACGGAGGACTGCTGGTTACACCCCATGTGGTGCGGGGGTTAGTAGATGAAACAGGGAAAATTACCAAAGTGCGAGATTTACCCCCGCCACGGCGCATTTTCCGCCAAACCACTGCCAACTGGGTAGTAGAGATGATGACTACCGTAGTGGAAGAAGGAACAGGAAAATCAGCCAAAATCAAGGGCTACCGCTACGCAGGCAAAACGGGTACAGCCCAAAAAGCCACTGGGCAGGGGGGCTACGGCAGTGCCAAAATCACCAGCTACGTAGGTATTTTCCCCACCCAAGCGCCTCGCTATGTGGTGATGGCAGTGGTTGATGAACCAATGGGACAAAACGCCCTTGGCTCCACCGTCGCCGCCCCCGTGGTCAAAGCCATCCTAGAGGAGTTGATTACCATTGAAGCCATCCCCCCCACCCACCCTCAAGAACTACAGACAGATAGGGATGCCACTGCCGCAGAGTAAAACGGTAGCGATCACCCTGCTGGTATTGCTCTCCTTTGCCCCTCGTTTTTGGAACCTAGACGGACTAGCAGATGTAGTTTTTGACGAAGTTTACTATCCTCCATTTGCCCAGAACTATCTCCAAGGCAGAGAATTTTTCGACGCCCACCCGCCCTTGGGCAAGTATTTAATTGCTCTGGGAATCAAACTATTTGGCTATCAGCCGTGGGGGTATCGCTGTATTACTGCCTTGGGGGGCGCTCTCATCCCCCTAGTGGTGTATTGGTTTGTCAAGCTCTGGAGCAAGCAAGGCTTTTTAGCATGGCTAGGGGGTATGTTTACCGCTCTAGATGGTCTGCTGTTGGTGGAGTCAAGGTATGGGCTGATTAACATCTTTATCGTACTCTTCGGACTATGTAGTCAGGGGTGCTTTCTCTCTGCCATACAAGCGCAAAAACCATCTGCTAGGGGGCTGTGGATGGTAGCAGGGGGAATATTGCTGGGGGCAAGTATCAGCGTCAAATGGACAGGGTTAGGCTACCTACTTGCGGCGATCGCCATGGTAGTTGTCAGCAGGTACTACCACCAAAAATCCCTACCTTGGCATCAGTTACTACTGGGTTTATGCTTGATCCCCGCTGTTTTTTATCTCCTACAGTGGCTCCCCCATCTGTTGATCCATCCCACCGCTTCCCTGATTAAACTGCACGCACAGATTTTCAACTTTCACCAAAATTTAGGAGGCAACGAACCGTTGCTATCCCATCCCTACTGTTCCCCGTGGTGGACATGGGCATTGCTAATTAGAGGCGTAGCCTACTTTTTTGAATTTAGAGATTTAGGCATTGTCTATGTCAACGGCATGGGCAATCCCCTACTGTATTGGTTCAGTGCGGGCGCTATTTTGTATGCTTTGGGTCGACCTAAATTACATCGACGGACGCAGGGGTTATCTCTGTATCTAACCCTATCTTTTGCCTGTAATCTGCTACCTTGGATGTTTGCCAAACGCTGTACTTTTTTATACCACTATATGCCAGCGTCCGTATTTGCCTTTATCACCCTTGCCCTCATTGCTCACCTATGTTGGCACCAAGAAACACTACGGTTAGCAGGAATAATAATTACTACAGGGGTAGCGATCGCCTTTATCCTGTGGCTTCCTGTCTATATCGGTTTACCGATCCCGCCCCACTACTGGCGCATGATAATCTGGATGCCAACTTGGATTTAGGAGAATATGCAGAACTTCCGCAATTACTATGACATATTGGGGGTCTCTAGAAACGCCACCACCGAAGAGATAAAGAGGGCGTATCGGCGGCTGGCGCGCAAGTATCACCCTGACCTAAACCCAAATGACAAGTTCGCCGAAGAGAAGTTCAAAGACATCAGCGAAGCCTACGAAGTACTGTCTGACGAAGCAAAGCGCAGACAGTACGACCAGTTTGGACAGTATTGGAAACAAGGGGGTTTTCAAAGCCGCACCGCAGGGCGCCAAGACGTCTGGGGCAGTGATTTTGAACGGGATTTTGCTCCCGAAATAGATTTCAGTCAATACAGCGACTTCCAAGATTTTATTGACCAACTGTTGGGCAGATTTCGCACAGCAAGTACTGCCTACGATTCAGAATATGCCTACCGTCAACAGGCACGCCCCAACCCCCGCCGCGATAGCGAAGCAATCTTGGAACTGCCTTTGGAACGAGCCTATCTGGGAGGGCGGGAACGCATCAGGCTGGAGGACGGGCGATCCCTAGAAGTGAACTTACCCCCAGGGGTACTGTCAGGGCAGAAAATCAGGCTAAAAGGACAGGCGGCTAGTGGGGGTGATCTCTATCTCAAAATTGCTCTCAAACCCCATCCCTTCTTTACCTTGGATGGCTACGATGTGCGCTGTCAACTTCCTATTTCCCCCAGCGAATCCGTGCTCGGTGTACAAGTGGAGGTTCCCACCCTGGGTGGGAATGTGAAGTTGAATATCCCACCTGGAGTAAAATCTGGGCAACAACTGCGTTTGGCAGGCAAGGGATTTCCCAAAGATAACCGCACCTACGGGGATCAGTATGTGGAGATAGTAATTGTAGTTCCCAAAAATCCATCCCTGAAAGAAAGAGAACTCTACGAGCAATTACTGAGAGTGCAATCCTTTAATCCGCGCGAAAATCTTCTCAGGAGTCGCTGAACTCCAGCCTATGTCTACAGTGATCACTGTCAATCGGGAATGTATCGAGAGCCTTGATCTCAGCCCTGCCCGCATTGCCATAGAAAAAGTATTGCCCACTGCCCTTGCCCACTCGCCAGAAATTCAATTCAATATCCTCTACCCCAGAGAGCTAGGCGATCCGCGGGAGTTTTCCGAAATTCCTGAAATTCGTCTCTGGTTCATTCACTTAGATACCTGCTATCCCTACCTAGTCTATCTCCTAGACTGGAGCAAAGAGTTGGCGCGCTATACAGCCATGCTAGTACCTCACCAGTTTAGCCCCCAAGAAGGTATTGTCTATAATCCTGAAGCCCTAGAGATTTTTGTGATGAGTAAGTTGTTTACGGTGTTCCATTGGCAAAATCGGTTGGGTAAATCCAATGTGGAAAAGCTGCGCCTGATGGCACTGGCTCTGGGCTACGAGGTGGACTTGGCATTGTTTGAACTTTTGCGCTAGGTATTGAGTGACGACTCCCGACGCTCATCTTTGTTGAGTAAACACAATTCACAAATACAGTGCGGGGCTTCCCGCCGATTTAGCTAAAAAATTGGGTTTCAAGCCCCTTCCTTTGAGGAGGACTTTGTAATCTTTGTAATGGTAATACACTCGTTCCCCCAAAAATGGGTGGGGAAACCCTGAAATGTAAGCGGGGCAGGGAAAAGATAGAATTCCTTTTAGGAGTGACAACTCCCGACCCTCATCTTTGTTGAGTAAACACAACATGGCTTGCGCCACCTTCGGATCGATAGAGTGCAGGCTTCACGCTTCATCGACTTGTCTGTACAGTGGAAAACCCGTTCTAGGATTCAGAGGTAAACTCTTGGTTTAGAGTTTAGGGTTTTCCAGTGGAAAACCCGTTCTAGGATCAGAGGTAAACTCTTGGTTTAGAGTTTTCCAGAGGTCTCTGCGTGCTGACACCGTGCGTCCCACGGCATAGACAAAACTTGTCTATATGCTATTGTAGCATAAGTAGCTTTCATCCCGACTTTGCTCTTGAGTAAACACAATTCACAAATACAGTGCGGGGATTCCCGCCGATTTAACTAACAGGCTACAGTGGTTATGCGTCAGCTTTTGTGGATTTGCCTATCCCTTTGCCTACTGTTTGGTCTCTGCGGCCCCGCTTTGGGGGAAAAATACGATAAAGAAATTCTAGCGGGCGCTGATTTCTCTGGTAAGTCCCTGATTGGCTCCCAGTTCAATAAGACCGACCTGCACAATGCTAAGTTTGTCAACGCCAATTTGCGAGGGGTTAGTCTCTTCGGGGCAAACATGACGGGGGCAGACTTTACGGGAGCAAACCTGAGTTTTGCCATTCTCGATACGGCACGCCTGAACGGGGCAAACCTGACTAACGCCAATCTGGAAGGGGCATTTGCCTACGGCACAAGCTTTGATGGTGCTATTATAGATGGAGCAGACTTCACAGATGTTGATCTACGCCCTGCGGTGGTCAAGAAACTATGCAAAACTGCCAAGGGCACTAACCCAATGACGGGGCGCAAAACGCGAGAGACGCTGGGCTGTGACTAGTTCTGATAGGGCAGTTTTTATTGACCAACGGAGTGGTTACCGAAAACGCCATGCCTACGGCACAGCGTAGCCCTTGCTTTGGCTATGGGGATATAGGGCGCAAATAGTGTAGAATTTAGGTGGTACCGCAGGGCATGCGGAAACTTCTCTGAGACCAAGAATAAACGACTGGGGAGATCATCTCCTCTGCTGTTGCAGGGAAACCTGAGATGGTAAGTGGGGTAGTTGAACCAGTAATCCTAATGGGCGACCTTAGGAAAATCCCATAGCTTTAGCTTGGGGAGTGTGTCAAAAAAATATGACAACCTAAGTTGGGGTGATCGCTATCCTGTGTACGCTTATTCCTCTAACCCCTCGGACGATTTAACCAATGGCAGGCTCCTACAACGCAGTCTGCTACCTCAGGTTTTACCTTCCTACCCTGGGTTGGACTTAGCGGCAGAGCTGTGGACGGCAGTCGATCTGGGAGGAGATTACTATCAGTTTTTGGAGCAACCAGGCACGCTGGCGGTGGCGATCGCCGATTCCTCTGGTAAATCAGTGGCAGGGGCGATTCACGCCGCTCTGTTTAAGGGACAGCTGGATGCTTACGCTCAGCAGGGCAGACTGCAAAATCCCGCAACCGTCCTCAACTCCCTAAATCAACTACTCTGCAAAACCCGCACTGAGGATGCCGTAGCCCTGTCCTATGCCTCCTTGGATTTGGACACCTACGAACTGCACTTGGGCAATGCGGGGATTCCAGGTCCTCTTATTTACCGTGCCGCTACGGGCACCTGTGAAGAAATTATCAGCCCTGCGATCGCCTTGGGGCGTTATCCCGATACTACCTACCGTGCCGCCAAGCGCAAACTAGAGGAAGGGGATGTGGCTGTTTTTTGCAGTGATGGGCTGTTTGAGGCGGTCAACCCCTACGGTATGGAGTTTGGGGAGGCAGATGTAGATGGCATTTCTCCCCTGCGCCGCGCCATCATTGCCTTGGCTGACCGTCCTGCAGTGGATATTCTGCACGGTCTCAAAGCCGCCCTCGATCAATTCACCCAGCGGAGTGTGCCCGAAGATGATGTCTCTTTGGTGATTATCAAGCTAGTTAAAAAAATTCCCATATCCACCCAGCGGGACTGTCCCTTCCAAGAGGCTTTGCAGGCATGGATTCGCTCCGAAGAAAAAGATGACTCTGCTTTACTGCGCGGCGCACGACTCAAGGAAGCCATTGCTTGGGCGCAAGCGCGAGGTAGTTTGAGTCGGGTGGAGCAGGATTTTATCGAAGCCAGTAAGCGTATCCATGAGCGGGAATTATTCCTTGCCGCCCGTGCCGCTGATGCTGATCGCTTGGAAAAGCTCAAGCAGGAACTGGAAAAAACTATTGAAGCTGAACGCCAACAGCGTTTGGTGGCAGAGATGGGCGAAATTAACGAGCGGATCGTGGCGCGCACCATTTCTGCCGAGGCACTGTTTTTGTCCAATAACCTAATTGAGGCACTGATTGCAGGGGTAATTGGGGGAGTGCAACTGCGCCGTCTGATCACCCAAGTCTCGCCAGAGATACTGTCCAAGCTCAAAGCCAACACTCAAAACCGCGCCATTACTGCCCTAGAGCAAGTGGTCTATGGCATCCATGAGTACAATCGGCTGGAGGGACATGGCTTTTGGGTGAATCGGGTTGCCTATCACCCCTCGGGAAAACTGATTGCTTCCGCTAGTAGCGATCGCACGGTGCGTCTGTGGCAGACCAGTGGCGAACATGTGCAGACTCTGTCGGGGCACACCAACTGGGTAACCTGCCTTGCCTTCAGCCCCGATGGACGCTATCTGGTGTCAGGCAGTCGGGACAACACCCTCAAGGTGTGGGTGTGGGATGAGCGCTCCCATACGTACGGCGAAGTGCCTTCTGCCACCCTGCGGGGACACGAGGGCCCTGTGTTGGATGTGTGCTTCAGCCCCGATGGAGAACTGATTGCCTCCGCCAGCGAAGACACTACAGTCAGGCTTTGGAAGCCCAATGGCACACTGTTAAAAACTTTTAGAGGGGGGCACGAACGCTGGGTACAGTGCGTAGCCTTTCACCCCGAAGGCAAAATGTTGGTTTCAGGCAGTGCGGATCGCAACCTGATCATCTGGAACATGCAGGGTACAGTGATGCGTACCCTCAAAGGGCATGACAGCTTTGTAGAAAGCGTCGCCTACGATCCCAAAGGCAAAATGATTGTCTCAGGGGGACGGGATCGCCTAGTTAAAGTGTGGAGCAGTGAGGGTACAGTTCTCAAAACCTTTACAGGGCACACGGAGCGGGTGTGGGGAGTGGCTTTTAGTCCCGACAGCAAGCTGGTGGCTTCTGCCAGTGGCGATCGCACCGTCAAAATCTGGGATATGGAAAACGGCTTAGTGGATACCTTTGCAGGGCACGGGGACGTGGTAAATTGCGTTACCTTTAGCCCCGACAATAGGTTTGTCGCCTCTGGCAGTCGCGATACCACCGTCAAGATATGGAGTATCAGAGGCACCCCCCTGCGCATGCTCACAGGGCATGGGGACGAAGTTACCTGCGTTGCTGTCAGTCCCAACGGCAAGTACATTGCCACAGGCTGTCGCGATCGCTTAGTGTATCTCTGGAATGCCAACGGTACTCTGGCAAGAACCCTAGAGGGACACAATGATCGGGTGCGCACCGTTGCCTTTAGCCCAGATGGTCAGATTCTGCTGTCAGGCAGTGTGGACTCCACCATCAAACTGTGGCAGGTGGAAGACGGCAGATTGATTGACACCCTCAGCAGTCACCGCTCCGAAGTGCATCAGGTGGCTTTTCGCTGTGATGGGGCAGTGTTTGCCTCCTGTAGTGCCGACAGTACCATTCGCATTTGGACAGGGGAAGGCAGATGGTTGCAGACCCTCTGTGGACACACTAGCGAAGTGTATGGGGTTGCCTTTAGCCCCGATGGCAGTATGCTAGCGACGGTGGGCAAAGATCGGCTGGTGAATCTCTGGAGTTGGGATGGCACTCTCCTGCGTACCCTGGAAGGGCACAGCGCTGAAGTAACCACGG
>Ga0308394_1001462_pt1 | contig 11111 bp, 8 predicted proteins | sample Hotspr2Sampleme2_FD_202366 | JGI IMG/M metagenome (GOLD analysis project Ga0308394, IMG submission 202366) | Hot spring phototrophic mat microbial communities from Mushroom Spring, Yellowstone National Park, Wyoming, United States - 20050701_me2 ...
ATTAACTTTTTTGCCTGTTTGCTTTAAACTTAAATCTATTACCTTTCGAGCAATATTATAGCTAAAATTTAAATTATAAACTTTAAAAATAATAATTTTTAAAGCTTCCCCAAATACAGTTTTATTTACTTTTTGAACTATATTTGCGTCTATTATAACAATATTATCATTAATTGAGAAATATTTTTTTATTATTAACGAAGCTTTTTTTCTAATCAACTTATAAGCTTCAAAATATATTTGAGCGTTTTTATTAAGAGTTTCAATCGCCGAAGGATTAAATTTTAACAAAAGGGGAATTATAGAATGTCTAATAAAATTTCTTTGATAATTTTCGTCAAAATTAGATTTATCGATTATATATTGAATATTATTTTCTTTGGCGTATGTTTCTATTTCGTTTTTTTTGACGCAAAGAAAAGGCCTGACGATAATTCCTCTTTTTGCCCGTATTCCAGACAAAGATTTCAAACCAGCTCCTTTAATAAAATTTAAAAGCATTGTTTCGACCGAGTCGTTTTTATGATGAGCTAAAGCTATTTTATTAAATTCATATTGTTTAGCGTAATCAAAAAAAATTTTATAGCGCAAAATTCTTCCCGCTTCCTCTATGGAGCAATGGTTTTTTTTTGCAAAATCTTTTGTCGAAATGCTTTCAAAAAAAAAATTAATCCCATAGCGATTGCAAAACTCTTTGCAAAATTCGATTTCCGTTAGAACTTCTTCTCTAAGATTGTGATTAATATAAATCGCCGATAATTTAATATTCAATTCGTTTTGAAATTTTTTCAACACATACAATAAAACAGTAGAATCTATGCCGCCGCTAAATCCTACTAAAACATTATCGTTTTCATTAATCAAGGAATTTGATTTTATGAATTGCAAAATTGAATTCTCAAATGAGCGAAACATTCTTCAACTCGAAAGAAGTTTTAACCAGTCGATTTGTTTTGAATTATTATTTGCCAATAAAATTTTTTCAACATATTTGCCAATAATATCAAATTCCAAATTTACTTTTGATCCTCTTCTTAAGTATTTTAAGTTAGTGTTTTCGAACGTATGGGGGATTATTGATACTATGAGAGAATCTTCTTTTGATTGAGCGATTGTTAAACTTACTCCGTTTACGGCTATTGAGCCGACGTTGACAACATATTTAGAAAATTCTTTAGGATAAGCAATTTCAATAAGCCAGCTATTGGAAAGTTTAGTTATATTGCTGATTGTTCCAACGCAATCGACGTGACCTAAAACAAGATGTCCGCCAATTTTTTTACTTAAAGTTAACGACGTCTCAAGATTAACTTTATCGCCGACTTTTAGTTCTTCCAAATTTGTTTTCTTTAAAGTTTCCGCTACGCAATCGAACATATTTTTATCTAATTCAACTACTGTTTGACAAGCTCCATTTACCGAAATGCTGTCGCCAATATTTAATAAAGAAGATATAGAATTGGTCGATATTTCAAATATTTTCGAATCTCCCTTTATATATATTTTTTTTACTATGCCAATTTCTTCTATAAGTCCAGTAAACATTAAGCTATTTTTTTTTTAGTTCTATAAAAATATCGTCGCCGATTTTTTTGAAATTTTTGATTTCCAGTTGCAAAGCTTTTTTTAACGAAGATATTCCAATATCGTCGATAAATGGAATACCCAAACCTAAGAGTTTCGGAGATATAAAAAGCAAAATTTCGTCGAATAATTGTTGTTTTATAAAACTTGTATAAACTTTAGATCCTCCCTCGATAAGCAAAGAAGCAATTCTTTTTTTTGCCAATTCTTTTAACAAAAATTTCAAATTTAATTCGCCTTTTGCATTTTCTTTAACGAAAATTAAATCTACTCCGAGCGATTGCAATTTTTTTATTTTTTCTTTTTTTGTAGATACCGATTGTCGAGCGAGAATAATTACTTGACCGGGTTTTTCTAATTGAAAAACTTTATAATTCAAACTTAAAGAAAGATCTTTATCAATAATAACTCTGATAGGATTTCGTCCTTCGCAAAATCTAACAGTAAGTTTCGGGTCGTCGATTTTAACCGTATTAGCTCCAACTAACACTGCGTCATATTCTGATCTTAAATTATGAACTTCTTGTCTTGAATAAATACCGGATATCCATTTTGAGTATTTTTTATTATCCGCAATTTTTCCATCTAAAGTAATTGCTGCTTTTATAGCAATGTAAGGAATATTTTTTACTATATAATTAAAAAAGAATTTATTCAATTCATAGCATTCATTTTCAAGAACTCCTACTTTAACCTCGATTCCAGCGTCGATTAATTTTTGAGCTCCTTTTCCGCATACAAGCGGATTCATATCGTAAGTTCCGATAACTACTCTTTTAAATTTGCGTTTAATAATTTCGTCGACGCAAGGAGGAGTTTTGCCAAAATGACTACACGGCTCTAAATTCACATAAAGCTCGGCGCCTTCAAGATCTTCTTTAACGTTATTTATTGCGTTTATTTCAGCGTGAGGGCCGCCAAAATATTCGTGATAGCCTACGCCGATAATTTTTCCATTTTTAACAATTACAGCTCCCACAAGGGGGTTAGGACTAACCCTTCCTTTTCCCTTGCGAGCTAATTCGAGCGTTAATCGGATGTAGGATTCGTCAGTCAATTTTTATATCGATTATTTCAAATTCTAATAATCCAACTGGAGCTTTAATTTTTACAATTTCCCCTTTTTTCTTGCCCATTAAGCCTTGTCCAACAGGCGAGGTGTAAGAAATTTTGCCAGAATTCATATCCGATTCTTCAGGCGAAACTAAAGTATACTCAAATATTTTATTTGTTTTTAAATTTTTTACGACGACTTTTGATAAAATCGTAACTTGATCTTTTGGCAATTTTGATTTATCAATTACTTCGGCATTTGCAAGAATATTTTGCAATTGGCTTATTTTGGCTTCTAATTTCGCTTGTTCTTCTTTAGCTGCGTCATATTCTGCATTTTCAGATAAATCTCCATGGCTTCTCGCTTCGGCTATAATTTCAGCCATTTTTCTTCTGCCTTCAGTTGTAAGCCTCTTTAATTCATTTTCAATTTCTACAAGTCTTTCTCTGCTTAAATAAATTCTGTTATTTCCCATATGTTCTATCCTTTGTAAATATGTTCTCAAAAAAAATTGCCACTTTTTTAAAAGTGGCATATTAAATATAAAAAAACTAATAAAAAATTATAATAAAATTTTATTTATTATTTGATTTTTTTTTTCCATTGATCTTTCAATGTCGTCGAACGATTAAAAATAATTCTTTCTTTTGAGCTATATTTGTCTAACACAAAATATCCCAGTCGTTCAAACTGATAACGATTCTCGAGATTAGCTTCTTTTAACGACGGCTCGACTAAAGAGTTAGGTTTTATTATCAGAGAATTTGGATTTATAAATTCTCTAAAGTCTTTATCTCCGATTTCTGATACGTCTTCAATTGTAAATAATTTGTCATATAATCTTATTTCAGCCTTCGCGCAATCATCTGCGCATAACCAATGAATTGCCGTTTTAACTTTCTTTTTGCTTATTCCGCTTCCGCTTTTTGTATCGGGATCGTATTCGCATTTTAATTCGACGACATTTCCATTATTATCTTTCACTATTTCGACTAATTTAACAATATAAGCATATTTCAATCTAACTTCGTTTCCTAAAAATAATCTATAAAAATCTTTAGGCGGATTTTCCATAAAATCATCGGCGTCAATATATAGATATTTGCCAAACTTCAAATTTCTTGTCCCAGCGTTTGGATCTTCGGGATTGTTTTGAGCTTCGACATATTCGAATTTATTTTCAGGGTAATTTACGATGGTTAATTTAATAGGATTTAAAACTGCAAATCTTCTTAGCGCTTTTTTGTTTAAATCTTCTCTTAAGCAATATTCTAAAAGTTCGTATTCTACAAGATTTTCTCTTTTAGCTACGCCGATAATTTCCGCAAATTTTCTTATAGCTTTCGGCGTATAGCCTCTTCTTCTTAATCCAGCGATAGTCGGCATTCGAGGATCGTCCCAACCGTCGACAATTTTTTCTTGAACCAATTGCAACAATTTGCGTTTACTCATCACAGTATAACCTAAATTAAGACGAGCAAACTCAATTTGCTTTGGTTTTTCAGGAATGTCTAACCATTGCAAACACCAATCATACAGCGGACGATGATTTTCAAATTCAAGCGTACAAATCGAATGAGTTATTCCTTCATAAGCGTCAGACAGAGGGTGGGCGTAATCGTACATTGGATAAATTACCCACTTGTTTCCAGTTCTATGATGTTCGGCTTTAATAATTCTATATAAAACTGGATCTCGCATATTTAAATTTGGAGAGCTCATATCAATTTTAGCTCTTAAAGTTTTTGAGCCTTCTGGAAATTCTCCAGCTCTCATTCTTCTAAATAAATCCAAATTTTCTTCGACGCTGCGATTGCGATATGGACTCTCTTTGCCTGGTTCGGTTAAAGTTCCTCGATATTCTTTCATTTCTTCAGGCGATAAATCGCAAACGTAAGCGACGCCTTTTTGTATAAGCAACTCGGCATATTCATACATTCTTTCAAAATAATCGGAAGCGTAGAAACAGCGATCTTCCCAATCAAACCCTAGCCACTTTACGTCTTCTTTAATCGACTCGACATATTCGACATCTTCCTTAGTTGGATTTGTATCGTCAAATCTTAAATTGCATTTTCCCCCATATTCCAAAGCCAGCCCAAAATTCAAACAAATAGATTTAGCGTGTCCTATATGCAAATAACCATTAGGTTCGGGCGGAAATCGCGTATGTACTTTTTTATAAGTTCCTTTTCTTAAATCTTCTTCAATTATTTCATTAATAAAATGCTTTTTATTCTCTTGTTCAAAATTAGGCAAATTCTTTTCCATAATTTTTCTATTTTTTTATTTTTTCCACAGCTTTTCTTATTCTTTCAATTGTTTTTTGTTTCCCTATAATATATAAAATATCGTATAAACCCGGTCCAGTTCCAATTCCGGAGACGGCTAATCGAATAGGGTGAATTATTTTAGCTTTTTTTATTCCTAAAGATTCGCAAGTTTGTTGTAAAATTTTTTCATAATCTTCTTTCGACGGATTTTCTATCAAATTTAAATTTTCGCAAAACTTCTCGAGCTCTAATCGAGTTTCAGCAGACCATCTTTTTTCAATAACTTCTTGATCGTATTCAATTGGATCGACATAAAAATATGGACAAGCGTAAATGAAATCCTTGATAAATTGAACCCTTTCTTTCATAGCTTCAATAATTAACATTAAAGTTTCGTCGTTTGGAATTGAATTTGCGAATTCGCTTTTTTGCAATTCTTCTTTAACTTTAGGCAACAATTCTTGGGTCGATTTGCGACGAATATGTTCTGCGTTTAGCCAATTTAACTTGTCTAAATTAAAAATAGCTCCGGCTTTATGAACTCTTTCAATAGAAAACGCTTTAATAAGTTCTTCAAGCGTATAAAATTCTCTATAATCGCCTGCGTTCCATCCAAGCAAAGCGAGAAAATTAATCATAGCTTCGGGCATGTAACCTTTGTCGCGATACGCTTCGGCTGCCACATCCCCTTGTCTTTTGCTTAATTTAGATCGATCTGGATTTAATAGAAGGGGAACGTGAGCAAAAAAAGGCTTATTCCAGCCAAAGGCTTCATATAAAAGTATATGCTTTGGAGTAGAGGAAAGCCATTCTTCGCCGCGAATAACGTGAGTAATTTTCATTTCGTGATCGTCGACTACATTTGCAAGGTGATAAGTTGGATAGCCGTCGCTTTTTAACAAAACTTGATCGTCGATAGTATTGCCTTCAAAAACTACTCTTTCTCTAATTAAATCATGAAATTCTACGACGCAATTAGGATCTACATTCAAACGAACAACATATGGCTCGTTATTTTTCAATTTTTCTTCGATTTCAGTTTGAGATAAATACAAGCATCGTTTATCATATTTTGGCTGTTCTCCTTTAGCGGATTGTTCTTCTCTTAATTTTTCTAATCTTTCTTGAGAACAAAAACAGCGATAAGCTTTTTGTTTTTTTATCAATTCTTCAGCTTTAGCTTTGTATAAACTTAATCTTTGCGATTGAATATAAGGTCCATATGGTCCGCCAATATCGGGTCCTTCGTCATATGAGAGACCAGCCCATTTTAATGTAGATATTAAATTTTCAATCGCTCCTTCAACATAACGATTTCTGTCTGTATCTTCTATTCTTAAAATAAATTTTCCATTATGTTTGCGAGCGAAAAGATAATTATACAATGCTGTTCTCAATCCGCCCACATGCAAGTAGCCAGTAGGACTTGGAGCGAATCTAGTTCGAATTTCATTAGAATTCATATTATAACATTAAATTATTGTCGTTTCAGATTGTCGGTGTAATATTTTACTTTTTCGATAAACTCTTTGCTGTCGATTGGTTTTGGAATGTAATCTGTGGCTCCAGCTTCTAAACATCTTTCCTTGTCTCCTTTCATAGCAAAAGCGGTTAAAGCGATAATTGGAGTGTCTTTATATTCATCCATTTCTCTTAACTTTTGCATAGCTTCAAATCCGCTCATCACTGGCATTTGCATGTCCATCAGAATTAAATCGAATTTGTCTTGTTTGCAGTAATTTACTGCTTGCTCGCCGTTTTCAGCGACAACGACATTCTCAAATCCGTTTTTCTTAAGCAATCTTGTAACAATAATTTGAGAATGTTTGTAGTCTTCTGCTAAAAGTATTTTTATCACGTCTTTTTTTGTTTTAATTGTTTCAGGGGGAGTAGGAGTTTCAATTTTGGATGCGAATTTTGAGATTGTTTGAGCCAAATCTTCTATTGTTTGATTTTTTTTAGATAGAATTTCGTCAAACATCCCTTTAATTTTATCTAAATCCGTTTCATAATTTTCTTTTCCAGTATAAATTAAAATTGGCAATTTTTCAAATTTCGAATTTGTTTTTATTTGTTTGATAAGCTCGTATCCGTCCATTTCAGGCATATCAAGATCTATAATAGCAAGCTCAATATTTTCTTTTTCTAATATAGTCAAAGCGTTCATTGGCTTATTTTCTATAATAGCTTGATAGCCTGCGTTATTTATCGTTTCCTTTAAAAGATTTAAAATCGTTATATCGTCGTCGACGCATAAAATTTGAGAATCCTTTTTTAATTTATAGCTGTTTAGCGTTTCTACTAAAACTTTATAATTTACTGGTTTTACAAAATATTCTACCGGTCCCATAAAAGCTGTTTTTTGAGATAAAGGTTCCATTGCGAAAATAAATATCGGCAAGTTTTTTAATTTGGGACTCCGTCTTAGATTTTTAACAGCTTCTAAAGAATTTAAATCTCGTCCTGAGGAATCTATTATTATTGCAAGATAATTGTTCTTTTCTCCCAATTTAACGCACTCTGTCAAATCTGAAGCATGATCGATTATAAAATTCCATTTTCTTAAGTTGGCGACAATTAATTTTGTAGAACTTTCTTCTTTTGATAAAAGAAGGATAGGGAATTTAGTTGAAATTTTCTCATCGGCTGATATTTGTCTGATTTCTTCTAATTGTAAAGGTATTTTTATATATAAATAAATGTTGTCTTTATCTGCAGAAACTATTTCGACTTCGCCGTTTAAGGATTCCGTTAATTTGTATAAAAATATTTTTTGTATGTCAATTTTCGCTTGAGTTTCTTCTTCTTGTTTAGATTTTGAAGTTAATTCGATTAAATTCAGCTCTTTTGAGATATCGTTTTTCATAAATGCAAATACTACGAAAGAATGCAAATCCCTTCGGATTTTAATTAAAATTTTATTTGTTTTAGCGATTTTTTTATAATAAGAAACGCCATATAAAAGCAAATTCTTTAGTTTAGCAAAATCAAATGACGCTTGGTTGGGTAGATTTTGTCCAGCTTCGTATTGCAAATCTACGTCTTCGACATCTTTTTTTTGAGCGAATGAGTTTTTTAGTTCATCGAACAAAGATAATATTGAATTTTGTTTAACATCCAGCTTTGTTTTTCCTAATTCAAGTTTTGCTATTTCAATCAAATCATTTAATGTATAATAAAGATTTTGAACGTTATTTTTTATATTCTTAACATATTCTACTTGAGCGGCAGACAGATCGTCTTCGGTTAATATAGAAGAAAATCCAATTATATTATTAAGTTGCGAGCGAAATTCGCTTGATAAATCTATCAAAATTTGATTGATATAAAATTTATTTTGCGGAAGTTCGCTTTGATTTGACAAAATAATTTTGAGCAGATTTTTTAAGAATTCATAGCAAGAATCTAAAATGATAAAATCATTTTGAACAAACTTGCTTTTTTTCCCAACTTTTAAGATAAATTTATCATTTTCGCTTAGAACAATTTTTGTTGAAATTTCATATAATTCGATATCTGCAAGGGAAGCCGGTTGAGTTGGATAAACTAGATTTTCGCTAAAAGCCGTTGATAAATTAATTTCATAAGCTTTGCCGTCGATTAAAGAATCTTTAACTTTAGACGACTTGACGGCTAAGATAGCTTCGTCGCTAGAAACTAGCTTAAAGATCGCCGCGGCATAAAATTCAAATTCTTCGCAAATAAAATCTAAGGCTTCGATTAAAGATTTATAAGAACGATCGTCGGCGTTAGATATAATTTTTGATATTTTCTTAAAAACTTCTATTTTTAACGTTTGCATTTTTAAATCAAAGAATTTTTTAAACTTTTACTAATATAATGAATTTTGCAAAATAAAAGATAAAATTATTAAAAATGATTAAAATAGAAAAAAATTTTTCTTCCGCTTTAAAAAATTGGCGATTTATTGATCTATTTAGCGGAATTGGAGCTTTTAACTTAGCATTAGAAAGTTTTGGCGCCAAAAGAGTTTTTTCTTGCGATATTGATAGGAATGCAAATAAAATATATTACGACAATTTTAGAGATATTCCTTCAGGCGATATAAAAAAAATACAAGCTAAAGACATTCCTGATCACGATATTTTATGCGCGGGTTTTCCTTGTCAATCGTTTAGCATTTCTGGTAAAATGAAAGGATTTGAAGATCCAAGAGGAGTTTTGTTTTTTGACATTGCAAGAATTGCAGACGAAAAAAAAACTAAAATTTTAATTTTGGAAAATGTTAAGCATTTAGCCAGATTAAATAATGGCAAAGTATTAAAAGATATTATACAAATTTTAGAAAACATTGGATATCAAGTTTTTTTTAAAATTTTAAATTCTGCATTTTTTGGATTGCCTCAAAAAAGAGAAAGAATTTTTTTTGTTTGCGTTAGAAATGATTATAAAAAAATTTCAAAATTCGATTTTCCCGACAGAGCCGCAAAATTTCGAATATTAAAAGATATCTTAGAGAATAGAAAAGACTTAGACAATTATATAATTCAAAGAAAAGATATTTTTCTTTTCAAAGATAAAATTGAACAACTAACTTTATTTAAAAAAAAATATTTAAGACCCATTAAAGTAGGCATTATTAATAAAGGCGGGCAAGGAGAAAGAATTTATCATCCATCCGGAACCGCGATTACTTTATCTTCGCAAGGCGGAGGCGCCGCTTCAAAAACGGGAGCTTATTATGTGGATGGTTTGGTTAGAAAACTTACGCCAAGGGAATGCGCGCGATTAATGGGCTTTCCCGACGATTTTAAATTGGACGTTTCGGATAATATCGCTTATAAACTTATTGGCAATAGCGCGCCTGTAGATGTGATCCAATATATTGCAATTGAAATTATCAAACAGATTATTGATAATAATTAATTTAATTGCGGTTCTAAACAGTTTTTTGTAATTATTGTTATAATTAAAAAACGATTGCCTTCATCTGGCAATCGTTTTTTTTTATAAAAATGATATGATTAATCTGAAAAAGCGATTGTATTTGTTTGATAATTATCAAACGCGAAAATTTTAGCAAGAAAATCTTTTGATTAATTTTCCTCTTCGTCTTCAAAATCTTCGTCTTCAAAGTCTTCATCGTCGAATTCATCGAAATCTTCATCTTCGAAATCTTCGTCTGCAAAGTCTTCATCTTCAAAATCTTCATCGTCGAATTCGTCAAAATCTTCATCTTCAAAATCTTCATCCGCAAATTCGTCTTCGTCAAAATCTTCTTCAAACTCAATATCGCTATCTTCTTCGTCATCGTATTCTTCAAAATCTTCGTCTTCAAAATCTTCATCTTCGTTTTTAGCGGCGAATATTGAAACATATCCTAAAGGATCAATTGAATTGTTAAAAATGCTTTGCGCTTTTTTTAAACTGTTGTCGACAGAGTTTTCATTGAAAATTAAGTTAATGGTTTCAAATTCAAATTTAATTTTTTTTTCTGTTTTCATATTCTTTTCTTATTGTTATTAGAAAATCTTTTCAATTATTCAAATTAGAAAAAAGTTTTTTAAAAAAACAAGCGAAGAAAAAAATTTTTTTGAAAAATATTTTGAAATTTATTAAAATTTTAATTAACTATAGTTTATTTTTATATACGCTAAAATTTTTCTAATTTTTTAATATTAAATAGTGAAAATTTATTGCTAGAATTTTCTGATCTTATTATCAATCTTTAAATTTGTTGGGATAAGAATATTTGCTATAATAATAAAAGCTAATTTTTTTATAGTAAAGCGTATAAAATCGTCTATAATATTTAAAAAAGATTTAAATATTAAAAAAAGAGCGTTTGTCAAAAATATAAAAGGTTTTAATATGCAATTAACTCAATTATTCTTCCTAAAAAATATCTCGATAGATAAAAAATTTTTAATAGTAAGCGCCGCTTTTATTACGCCGATAGCATTTTTATTTTACTCGTATATATCAAATAAGAATCAAGAAATATCTTATGCTGAAAAAAAACTTCAAGGATTAAAATTTATGCCAGAAGTTGTTAATTTTATAAATTTATTGCAACAACATCGTTCTGTTAGCGTAGGATATTTATATGGAACTGTTAAAACAACTAAAAGAATAATAGAGTATCAGACAAAAATTGAAAATACATTTGCAAAAATCGACAGTTTAAATTATAACTATAAAGAATTAAACCTCTCTGAACCTTTAGAGGCGTTGAAAAT
>Ga0308394_1001464_pt1 | contig 11094 bp, 17 predicted proteins | sample Hotspr2Sampleme2_FD_202366 | JGI IMG/M metagenome (GOLD analysis project Ga0308394, IMG submission 202366) | Hot spring phototrophic mat microbial communities from Mushroom Spring, Yellowstone National Park, Wyoming, United States - 20050701_me2 ...
TCTTTTTGATTTTTAATTTTGTTTTCAAAAAAACTTAATATAGATTCGATTTTTTTAATTGTTTTTTTGTTGCTAATAAAATTAGATTGAAATTCTATATAGGTTTTAAAAACAAATGAGTATTTTTTTAGATAGATGTTATGATTTTTTATAATAATCATCAAGATAATTTCCAACGCTTTTTTGACGAAATTAGGTTTATCATAAATAATTGGTGCAATTTTCTTTGGAAGCCTGCTTTTTTTTTCCATATTTATAACCTTTTTAGTTTTTTTAATTTGTTTTGATAAAATTCTATCAATTCAAGAAGTTCGTAATCTTTAAATTTTCTAATCTTATTATATTCGTAAAAAACTTGATTATATTGTTCAAATCCGTATGTTTCTATGTATTTTTTGATATAAATGTGTGGGTTATATTCATGTTTTAGGTTGCAGGATTTACATTGTGCGTTTGCATTTCTTTCATCCCATCTGGTAGAAAAAGCAACTCTACTAAATAAATGACCGCATTGTAAATCTTTTTTACTTCCACAAGTAAAACATTGTTTATCCCTTAACCTAATATATTCTGAAAAGACTTTATCTAATTCTTTAACAATGCTTTTTCTGTTTTTACGTTTTTTAACATTTTTCATATTTTATAATTATATAGGTAAAAATAGTACTTTCCCAAAAACAAATTTCAAATCTTTTTTATGCATTAGTTAAATATATATATAGTTATTTTTAATATAGTTAGGTAGACATTTTTAGCAACTCCAAATGACAAAATTAGCTGTTTTTATATGACAAAATTATATGTCCAAAGCAAAAAAATTTTATAAATGATGTATTTTATTAATTTTAGCATTTTTTCTGTAAATTTTTAGTTTTTCTTTGAAAATTTTACAAAAATTTCGATTTTTTTCTTAAAATTTTGAAAAAATTCTAAAAATAATAGGTTTTGATTGATTTTTTCTTCTACAAAAATTATGTTAATTTCTGTTTAATTTCTTCTAAAATTTGTTAAAAAATATAAAAATAATTAAAATTTCAAAAAAAATGATAAATTTCTATAAAAAAATGAAAATTTTAGTTAAAAATGTGAAAAAATCAAAAAAAATCAATTAAAATCTAAATTTTCCAATCATTTTTTAAATTCCTATGTTATTTAATAAATTTGATTCTTTCAAAAAAATGTTCAAAAATTTTATAAATAAACCTATTTATTATATTTGAGGTTAAAAATATGAAAGTTAAAGTAAAAGATTTACATGTCTATGTTCATGTATTGTCTTATCCAGATAAATATTCTGGTGTTGGAAAAATAATTTTAAGTAGGTTGGGATATATAAGCCCTTGTGAAAAGTTATTAGAAGTAAATTCATACGGATTAAAGGTAATAAGACAAATTTATAAAAAAGAAGATATAGATTATCTTATCGTTTCAAAACATATCAATGGATATTTTTATAAAATAGTAGTGTTTAAAATTTTAGATGTTGATATTCACTTAAATAAAGTCGTAAAGATTCCCATGTATAAATATGAAAACGGAAAATGGAGCGATATTGTTCCAATTTTTCTTCAAGAAGCAATAAGAAAATCAATTAAAATTGCATTAGATTTAGAGGAGGTGTAAGATGAAAAATAAAAGAATAGCTGTTCATATCAGTAAAGAAAAATACTTAAAAATTTTTGAAGATATCAAAAAAGAAGCAAAGAAAAATAATTTAAGTTTTAGCAAATTTATAATCGATTTGTGTTTAAATTACATCAATGACAATAAATCAAAATTTGATAAAGAGGAACTTTATTATGAAGATCTTAAATAAAACATATAATTTGATTAATACAAATGTCTACAAAATAATATATGAAAAAAGCGATGATATTGATTTGATAAAACAAGTAGTAAATACAATCTTTGTTAGGATAATAATGGATTTAAATAGTAAAGGCAATATCGAAAGTGGATTTTATCATTCTAATAAGTTTGTAGCTCTTTATATTTCTGCAAGAAATCAAAATGCAAACTACTTGATTCAATATTTGTTAAATCGATTTGAGGATATAAAAATTATGCATAAATACTTTCAAAAATATAATCAACATGTATGGATAATCAAAACACAAAGCAATGATCAATTGTCAAAAGATGTTATCCTTTTTTTAAAAGCTGCAGTTTGTATTTCTTTTATTAAAAGTTTAGAGCGAATGGATTTTAAAGATTTATACAATTTTAACATAAATGAATTTTTAATCGTTCATGGAATTGAATTTATCCATAAACCTAATAAGGTAATTTTTATCGTAAGATATTTGAATAAAAGTCATTCAATTAATATATTTACAAGAATACTAAAATTTTTAAAAATGAACTACATATAATTAATAATACAAAAAAATAAAGGAGGTTAAAGATGAGAAAAATATATTTACTTTCAAATCGTGATCCAACAAAAGAACAAGTAGATGATTTAAATAGATTTTTTGGAGATATTGAGATAGTAAAACCTTCTCTTAAAATTAAAGATTTTTGGGAGGTCGTTGATAGTGGTATAGGAATGAATTGTAGTGAATTTTGTAAAAGAGTTTCAGAGACAATAGAAGATATAAAACTTAAAAAAGCGAATATTGCTTGGATAGAAGGAGATTCTTTTGTAAGAAAAATACTTTATAAAGAATTAGACACTTTAAATATTGGAGTAATTTATTCTATAAAAGAATTAGAATTTGAAGAAATAAAAAAAGAAGACGGAACTATTGTTGATAGAATAAAAAATGTTAAACATATTAGATTTGAAGCTGAATATTGTTAAATAAAATTTAATATTGGATTTAATTATGAAAACAAAAACTATAATATTATTTTAACTTATATTCAAGGAGAAAAATTATGATAAAAAGACTCAAAAAAATAGACATTTTAGAAGATAAAAAAACGAAAGATGCAATAGATAAACCAGAGGCATTTGTCTTAATATATGATTATTTTACAGACACATCTTACGAAATAGAGTATTTCAGAAGCGAAAATAAAAAAACTTTTAGAGATACTTTAATAAAATTCTTAATAGATAAGATAAACGAATATTATGATATTAATATAGGAACTTTAATAAAAGTTATTATCATTTACCATAATAATTGTTTTACCTATTACATAGATTTAGCAGATGATAGCAACACATATAAAGAATCTATTCAAGAATTTATAAATCGACTAAATTCAGAACTAAAAGTATGAAGTAATTTATTATAAATTATAGTTGAAAATTTAGTTATTTGTTTTATAATGGCAAAAATTTTATTGTGGAGGTTGTACGATGGAAAGTAAAGAAATTGATATTTATGACTTAATGATTAAAGAACTTGAAATAATTCAAAGAATTATAAATCGAATGGCGATAAATTCTTTTATTATCAAAAGTTGGACTGTTGTAATGTTTATAGTTGTATTATTCTTAAAAGAAAATCAAGCATTTATAGCTTTTATTACTATTTTAGTTTTTTGGTTTCTTGATGCTTATTTCCTTCGGATTGAACGGCTATATAGAAAAGTTTATAATTGGGTAAAAGATAATAGATTAAATACAGGATATTATCTTTTTGATTTAAATTACAAAAGATTTGAAAAAGAAGAGCAATCAATATTAAGAATAATGTTTTCTATAACTCTGGGCTTGTTTTATGGCTCAATATTTGGTTTAACTTTGATATATGTAATTTTTTTTAGTTATTAATTAAAGTAGGGTTAACTATGGCAAGGAGGGTATTTTTTAGTTTTCATTATGACAAAAATATAACGTAATTAGATTAAAATCTTTTAATTCTTTTGTATATAATTCATTTTCATAATGAGTTAAAATAAATTTGCCTTTAATATTTTTAATTAGATTTAATAATCTTACGTGAACTTCGTATTTAAATGATAAATCATTTGTAGAATAGTAAGATTCTTTACTAAAATAAGGTGGATCTAAAAAGAATAATGTATTTTCAGAGTCATATTTATGAATCACTTCCTCAAAATCTAATGATTCAATTAAAACGTATTTTAATCTTTTATGTATAGTTTCAATTTTTTTTATTTTGTTATATAAAAATGCTGGCCTTTTCTTTATTGAATAGCCAAATGAGTTTGTTTTTCCTGAAAAACTTGTATTATATAAGTAAAATAATTTTACTGCTCTATCTATATTGGGTATAGATTCAATTTTTGTGTTTAAGATTTCATTTTTAATTATATTGAAGATTTCTCTTGAATAAACAAGAAATTTTGCTTTTTCATAGAATTCGTTGTAATGAAAAGATAAAACATAAAATAAATTTGCTAAATCTTTGTTTAAGTCATTATAAACTTCTAATTTAGAAGGTGGTTTATGAAGTAAAACATTAGCGCCACCGCCAAATACTTCAACGAAAACATCATGATTTGGTAAAATACTATAAATTTTTTCTTTTAGGTAAAATTTTCCACCTATATATTTTATAACATTTAAATTCATTTTTAAAAACTCCTTTACCAAGTTTTAAATAAATTTATAGGTAAAAAAAACATAAATTGTAAATTTTTTTTTAAATAAAGCAAATTTTGTTTCAAAAAAAGACAAAATTACCTATTTCTATTTATGTATGGAAACATTAGAAATCAAAATAACAAAGAAAGATATCCAAAAAATGGATATTCAAGGTATAATTAATGGGATAAAAAATAGACTAGGAATATCAAACGATGTAAGTGATTTAAGTGATTATGGTAAAGTAGCTGATTACTTATATGGATTAAAAGTTATAAAAGAAAAAGTCAAAGATTATTTTAAAGTTTTAAAGGAACCAATAAAAGAAAAGTTATTTAAAATAGAATCTAATGAAAAGATGCTTTTAGATACAATTGAAAAAGAAGATTCTTATTACAGAGACTACATAAATTCTAAAATCACAGAATCTATACAAAATAATGTGGTCGTTGATAAAAGATACGAAGGAATGTATGCTTATATTACAATGGTGAAAGATATAGAAATAGAAATTAACGATATTAAAAAATTAATTACTGCAATTCTAAATAATGAATTTGGAGAATTAGGTTGGTCTATTATTTACATTAAAAAGAACAAATTAGAATCATTAGTAAAAACAATGACAGAATTAAATCAAGAAATTCCAGGAGTTACCTACAAATATAAAGCAAGTATGAGACTAATTAATAAGCAAAAATAAGGAGGTTTTTTATGCAATATTATAGATTTAAAGATTTTCCATCAGTTAAGTTATTGATAAATCAAGAAATAGAACAAATTATAAAAGAAAAATCAGAAATGATTCGTAAAAAATATGCTGGAGAATATATTTGGAAAATAATAATATATTTTCGTTCAAATGACTTTCCTGACTTAAGAGAACTTAAATATGTGTATACATACTCTCTTCGAAATTCATTTCCGCCTTTTGTTGGTGAAAATTTATACAATATAATATATTATACATTAAGACATATGATGGATTTGCTTGAAAGATGCAATGCAGTACTTTTTGAACGTTTGGACATATATTTTGAGTCTAATAATGAAAAAGTTTTTATATGTAGTATATCACGTGAAATAAGTGAAGAAGAATTAAGCAAACGTGCCATAGATTGGATATTTGGACGTTTTTTATCATAAAATATATGTTTATAAAAGGAATAAAATGAATTTAATTAGAAAGCAAAAATAGGGAGGTTTTTATGAAAAAATTTAAATATAAAAAAAATGAATTAAACGAAGTTTTAGATAAAGTTATTGAATTGAACGGAGATTTAACAAATTTAAACGATAGAGAAAGAAAAATTTATTATTACTATATGTGTGATAAGATTGGATTAGACCCAGAAACAAGACCATTTGGTTATTTTAATTTAGATGGTAAAGTTATTTTGTATGCAACGAAAGCGTGTTCTGACCAATTACGATATAAACATGGTATATCTACAAAAAATTTAGAGGTTTATTTCCATAATAACATTGTTTATTGTAAAGCGACAATTGTAGATAAAGAGGGTCGCGAAGAAACTGCTATTGGTGCAGAGATTTTAGAAAATGATGGTAAATTAAACGTTGCTGATAAGATAATGAAGGCTGAAACGAAAGCAAAAAGACGTGCAACGTTATCCATGTTTGCAATTGGTATGCTTGACGAAACCGAAATTTATTCAATACAAAATAAAAATTACGAATCTAATAATGGTTCCAATCCAGTTTTTTCTAATAAAACTGATAAAATTGATGAAAATCATAATCTACCAAAATCTGAAAATCAAAAAAACGAAATCTTGAAAGAAAAAATAAATATAAGAGATGAAGATTTAGAAAAATTCAAAAGTTTACCTGAAAATTTAAAAGAAAAGATAAAGGAAGCAAATATATCACAAGAAGAAGCAATATATATATGTAAAAAAAATAACTGGAGTGAAAGAGCAATCATAATTGCTTTGGATAAATTAATTCAAAATATAAAAATAAACCGTTTACCTGATGAGGTTAAAAATTTGGTAAAATCTTTACAAATGATTCGAGGGGATTTGGTTCGTATATGTGAAGGAAATAAATGGGATAGTAATCTGATAAAGTCGGAATTAATTAAAATTTTCAAAAGAACCTATGGTGTTGAACCTACTGACGAAATGTTAAAATTCGAGCCAGAAAAATTTAAAGACGAAGTTAAGAAATTAATCGAAAGCAAACAAAGAGGTTAAATATGAAAAGGAAAATACCAAATTTTATATTGTATCTTTTTAAAACAAATCTTGATAAAAACAGAGAAGATGTTGAATCACTTTTAGATGATTTAAACGGGGATTTATTTAAATTGGTTTCTGAATATGCAAAATTATATGAAAAAAAATATAATGAATCAATAAGTTTTAAAGGAGTTAAACATGGTAGATATAGAAGTAATTGATGTTAAAAATATAAATTTTGATAAACTAAATCATATATTTTATTATAATAATGGTTCTGGAAATCCTGAAAAATTGCCATCTGTAAGTGAAATAATTGATTCAAGTCGATTTTATAAAGATATACCAAAGGATATTTTAGAAAAAAGTATGGAGTATGGTGCTTATTTGCATCAAGATGTGAAATATTTTTTGGATACAAACGAGATTTGGTCTGATAGAATTAAAAAGTTTAAAGAAGTATTTGATTTGGTAAAGAAAAAAAATGGAAATTTGATTGGATGTGAAAAGATAGTTTCTGCAAAAGTAAATGGTGTCCATTATGCTGGTATTTATGACATTATGCTTGAAAGTGCAATTATAGAAGTAAAGACAGCAACTGCAAATTTAAAAAATCATCTACATTATGCTGTTCAATTAGTAGCTTATTCAATGGCAAGTGGTAGATTCAACGATATAGAGGATTATTATGTTTTTTATTATGACAAAAAAACTGAATCATGGAAAATAAAATCTTATACAGAATTAGAAATATATAATGCCATTGATTGCTTTGTGAATGGATACATAAAAAAATATCATTCTAATATGATAATAGAAAATTATTATTCAGAAAAAGAAAACAAACTTATTTAAAGGAGTTTTTTTATGCAAAATAGTCAATTAAACTATAAAAAAGTTGGTAATGGTTATGTAGTATATGATGAAAAAAATACCAAAATTGGTATTAATTTGTCATTTTATATTGGTTTATTAAAAATTAATTTTATGATTAAATTCAATGATAAAAAAGAATTGAAACTATATTTTCGAGACCAAGAAATTGGGAATGTCAAGTTAGAAAAAACTAAAATTGGTAAAAAATATTTTGTTTCAAATGCAAGAAATGATGTTATGGTTGGCAAATTTTACGTTTACGAAAATAAAAATAAAAAAAATCAAAAGTCCCCTGATTATTTTATTTTTGTTTATCAAAAAAATGAATCTTATAAAAAAGAATCAAATAATGAAATTTCTGAAAAAAAACCTAAAAGTATTGTAAACGTAGAAGAAATATTCTGATGAAAAAGAACATTCTACAAATACCATCAAATATTGTGAATGCAAAATATGTAGGTGCAATTGTTTTATCTTATTTTTTTGCTACTGAAAATAAGAAAAAAGCAAATGTATTAAATTTTAATCATATTCGAAAAATGACTGGAATCAATAAGATTACGTTAGAGAAAAATTTGATTGAAGCAATCCAATGGTGCAACAAAAATCGAATTGATAATTATGAATACGTAAAATATACTCATCATTTCTTTTATAAAAATCAAGAAAAACAATATATAAAAGCTTCTAAACAAGAGATATATTCTTTAATAAAAGAAAAGTTAAATCTAACAGAAATTGGAATTTATTTTATAATTAAATCGTTTAGGAACAATAAAACACTTGCCTGCTTCCCTTCTTATCAAGCTATTTCGTTAAAATCTAAAATTAGTACAAGACAAGTTCAGCGAATTGTAAAAAAACTTATAGATAAACAATTAATAAAAAAGTATTTCAATAATTATGTATTTTTTGATGTTCGTAAAGTATATAAAGTAATTAGTGAAAATCTATGATATGAAAAAAAAGGTAGCTCAAAGCTACCTTAAAAATATCAAGCAAAATCCACTCCCTGCGAGGTCTCTCCCAAACCCCGCCCCAGTGACCTTATGGCTGTAAACCAAATATCAATTAATATGAGTCAAAAATTTTTTCAACAATAATTTTAAAAATTTTTGAATAAATTAGTTCATGAAATTTGCTTGTAATAAGTCTTCATTACAATATACAATATTGGATTCTTTTAATTCATAATGAATTTTATAAGCACTTTTTTCCCATCTATTTATTTCAATTCGATAAGGAAGAGGAACAACAAAATCTGATTCTTTTTCAAGTGAAACACCTTTTGAAATACAATCATTCAAGTCTATATGTATTCTGCCTAAAATATATTTCAAATTGTATTTTTTAGATATTTTATAATAAAAAATATTTTCTTCTCCTTTTGCTTCGTATAAAATTCTTTGCATGCCTTTCCGATAATCTATGTTTTCGTAATTTAAACTTTTTTTTATTTTAAGATCTATATTTAATATAGCATCTTGAATAGCATTAAAAATCATCATAAACATATAACCATTATAGGAAAATCTTTCTTTTTTATTTTTATAGACACCAGTCCAGTATGTACGAATATTATTTAAAAGATATTCCATGAAGTAATTTCTCTTAATTTTCTTCTTTAAAATAACATGTATAAGTTGATAAACTAAATATCCCATTGGCATAATAACTGGATGATGATTCCCAAAACGACAAGGTTTATTATTATTTATATCGACGACAAAATAATTATTTGTTTCGTAATAGTTTTTTAGATTAAATACTATGTTTAAAACTTTTTCTTTGTATTCATCTATTTTTGAAATAAAATACAATCCTGATAAAATAGATGATATAGTATCTAAAGATGAATCATACCGAATATAAAAATTGTCTTTTAAAAACCATTTATTGCATATTCCCGAATCTAACCCTAAAAAGGTTCCTTTATTGCAATGATATTGATGTGGAAGTAATATTGTTCCATATTCTTCTATTAAAAGAAATTCTCTACCAATTAATCCATTTATAGAAACAATGTCTAAGTATTTATTTAACAGAATATCAATAATAGATTTACTTTTTTCTTTGAAATCGTTATTGTGATAACTAAAAGCAAGAAATTGTAATAAAATTCCTATATGATAAGTCATATCTCCTAATTCTTCTTTCAAAAAACGAGATTGAATAATATCTTTTTCGACGCCTTTGTAATGATATCTGCCATAGACATCGATTTGTTTTTCTAAAATATTAAAAAGATAATTAATATTTTCTTTTGACAAATACACTACTGCCATAAAAAAACTCCTTATAATATAAATATTTTTTAATAAATTTATTTAAATATTTGTAATTTGATTTTCCTTTCAATACTGCATTATGTCCTAAATTATATGCCATTATTACTTTTTCTTTATTTTTGAAAACCACCCACAAGTAATTAAGATACAAAACTCCTAATTTCAAATTTACTTTTGGATCGCATAAAGATTGGTTAATTTTCAAAGAATATTTCTTTATTAACCAATCCGCTGTATATGGCTTTATTTGCATCAATCCTATCGCTCCTTTATAAGATTTTGCACAAACATAAAAAGAAGATTCTAATTCAATCAAAGATAAAACAAAAATAAACTTTTCTACCTCCGTATTTTCAAAAATAAGATTCTGTGATTCTTGATAAATTGTAACAAACTTCTTGATTAATTCTTTTTCCATATCCTCTTTCAACTAAATATTTGTTTATCTTTTCATAAAAAGATAGGTTTTCAAAAAATAAAAATGTAAATAAAATTACCTTAAACATTGTATTTTGCCTCAATTTTTTGTTTTTCTGCTAAAAACCAATTTTTTGCTTTTTCGAATGCTTCTGGTTCGCCTTCCATCTCTAATTCAAATCTCATTTTCGAAGCATTAAGTTTTAATCCTTCTATTTGCATCAATTTTTCTCTTTCCCTTTCTTCTGGACTCATATCCTTTATTCTTTTTCTCTCTGAAAATTCGAAATAACTTTTCAATGATTCTTGAACTAAATCCCTTGTAATCCTGTTTTTCAAAACAAAATTATCTGGTAATTCATTACTTTCTTGTAATGTTTTTATAGTTTTTTCGACCCACTCTTTATTTTGGTAATAGACAACTTCTTTGTCCCGTAAATCTCTTATGATTTTGAAAGAATCTGTATTTTCATCGTACACGATTTGGACAGGATATTCTATATCGTCGTAATCTGAATAGTCATCTTGTATTTTTCTCACAAGGTTAATTAATTGTTTGAATTTAGTTTTACTTGAAAATGTTTTTATTGTCGGCGGTAAATGAAATAAAACTCTATTTTTCAAAAGTATATCTAAATAAATCTCATCCATCTGTGATTTTATAGAAATCGCATCTAAATTTATCTGATTAAACCTTTCTTCCTCCTCATTTATTAAATTATTCACTTTTTCTATCTCTTCTGGATTAACATTTTGGCTAATCATATATTCTATCACGTTAGAAAAATCTACTATCCGATTTGTAATA
>Ga0308394_1001465_pt1 | contig 11082 bp, 10 predicted proteins | sample Hotspr2Sampleme2_FD_202366 | JGI IMG/M metagenome (GOLD analysis project Ga0308394, IMG submission 202366) | Hot spring phototrophic mat microbial communities from Mushroom Spring, Yellowstone National Park, Wyoming, United States - 20050701_me2 ...
GGGCAAGCAACTTCTGGTACTGTTTGATCACCGCATTGCGCGGTTCAGTAAGGATGCGCAGCATGGCCTCGTGGGTCAGCGGTTCGAGGCCCACCACCACGGGCAGGCGCCCGATGAACTCAGGGATGAAGCCATAGCGCATCAGGTCATCAGGGGTGATCTGGGCGAGCAAGCGGGCGTGATCGGTGGTGCTAGCGCTGGGTTTCTGGCTCCCGAAGCCTAGCAGGTGCTTCCCACGAACGCGGCGGGCGATCACCTCCTCGACCCCCTCGAAGGCGCCGCCACAGATAAACAGCACATTGGTGGTATCGAAGGCGATATACTCCTGCTGGGGATGCTTGCGACCGGGCAGCGGGGGCACGTGGGCCACTCCGCCTTCGAGGATCTTCAGCAGGGCCTGTTGCACCCCCTCACCTGACACATCACGGGTGATCGAGGGATTGTCGGACTTGCGGGCGATCTTATCAATTTCATCGATGTAGATAATCCCCGTCTGAGCGCGCTCGACATCGCCATCGGCGGCCTGGATGAGCCGGAGGAGAATGTTCTCGACATCCTCGCCGACATAGCCGGCTTCGGTGAGGGCGGTGGCGTCAGCGATAGCGAAGGGCACATCGAGCACGCGCGCCAGCGTCTGCGCGAGGAGGGTTTTGCCGCTGCCGGTCGGGCCGAGGAGCAAGATATTGCTCTTGCTAATCTCGACATCATCGATTTTGGCGCCAGCGCGGATCCGCTTATAGTGGTTGTACACCGCCACGGAGAGAACAATTTTGGCCCGCTCCTGCCCGACCACATACTGATCGAGTTTCTCGCGCAGCTTGCGCGGAGTGGGCAGGCGCGCCGGGCCAGGCGGCGCATTGCGGCGCGGCGTTACCAGTTGCTGCTCGGTCTCTTCGGCGATAATGGCGCTGCACAGGGCCACGCACTCATCGCAGATAAAGACGGTACCAGGCCCGGCGATGAGACGCTGCACCTCATCCTGACCCCGACCGCAGAACGAGCAGACGTAGGCGCCACGACCACTATTGCGGGAACGGGTCATTGGAATGTCTCCGATAGTCGAGAGCCAGAGCGCCGGCCTGGCGAGCGCGTGACGATCCTGAACGGCGCTCCGGCTCCGCGAACCTGCTGTTACTTCTTTTCGGCCAGTTCCTCAGGCATCAGGATCTCATCAATGATGCCATACTCTTTGGCCTGGATCGGCGTCATATAGGCATCGCGATCGAAGTCACGGGCGATCTTGTCCACGGGTTGGCCGGTATCACGGGCCATCAACTCGCGCCCCAGGTTCTGGAGGCGGAGCAGTTCACGGGCCTGAATCTCGACATCGGGGCCGGAACCACGGAAGCCGCCAAGGGCCGGGTGCATATGGATCGTCGAGTTGGGCAGGCTGAAGCGTTTGCCCTTCTCGCCACCGGCCAGAATGATCGTCGCCATACTTGCGGCCATACCCAGACAGACCGTGGCCACGTGCGGGCGAATGTGGTGCATCGTATCGTAGATCGCCAGACCTGCGGTGACCGACCCGCCGGGGCTGTTGATGTAGAGCCAGATATCGCGGTCAGGGTCCTCGCTGGCCAGGAAGAGCAATTGTGCCACGACCAGGTTAGCGATCTGATCATCGATCGGCGTACCGAGGATGACGATGCGCTCCTTGAGCAGGCGCGAATAAATATCGAAAGCCCGTTCGCCACGGCTGGTGCTTTCCACCACCATGGGTATTAAACTCTCGGGCCGGGGAAGTTCCCAGGAGGGGCCCTTTGGAGAGATCCAGTTCATTGTTTCCTCATCTGTTCCAGATCAACGTTGTATTATGTAACATTATACATCAGTTCGCCACGAAGCTGCGCTGCGCGCCAGGGGGAGGCAGAAAGTTTTTTCCTGGGAAGGCGTGGCTCTCCCAAACCCTCCCACCGGGTGGGGGGATGGGGCAACCTGGTTGCCCCATCCCCCTGCTTGAGGGCGAGGCCCTCCCGCGGGCGGAGGCGTGGGGAAACCCGATTTCCCCACACCCCTCTCCGAGAGCTTATGTTCACGTGAGCGGCACGTTCTTATGCCGACGCCGGCGGCTCGGCCCCTGGCGACTCCACAGCCACAGGCGCTTCGGTGGTCGTGGTGGAAACCGGCGGCAGCTCGGGCTCAGACGAGTCGGCCGCCGGCGCCTCGGGTTCGGACGGCGCAGCGGCGACGGATGCCTCTGCCGGCACGGCAGGGGTGGAAGGTGCTTCAAGCGCGGGCGCCGTACCGGTGGCGATGGCAAGCAGGCGCTCACGAAACTTGCGATCGAGCACGATACTGGCAACGGTCAGGCGCATATCTGAGCGCAGCAACCCCATGACCCGTTCGCGCTGATCTTCAGCGTAGTCAAGGGCCAGGCGGTTGATCTCACGCTCAATCTCGGCATCGGAGGCGCTCAAGCCCTCGCGGAGCAGCACTTCGCGCACGGCCAGGTTGGTCTGCACCTGGCGTTCGGCCTCGGGCATCCGCTCAGCAATGGCCTGGTCACGCGTCAGGCCACGGTACTCCAACAGTTGCTCCAGCGTGATACCATAGCGCGCGAACTGCTGGCCCTCCCGCTCGAGCAACTGCTCAGCCTGGTCACGGATCATCACCTCGGGAATATCGAAACTGGTCTGGGCGACGAGTTGCTCAAGATAGGCATTCAGAACCCGCTCCTCGGCCTGCTCGCGGGTCGTCTGTTCGAGTTCAGCGCGGGTTTTGGCGCGCAGTTCCTCCAGGGTGCCGTCAAAGTTCTCGAGGGTGGGCAGTTCTTCCCAGTCGGGGAGCAGACGCTCCTGAATCTGGAGGATCTCGACCTTGAAGGTGACTTCCTTGCCGCGCACCCGCTCGTTAGCATGATCGTCAGACAGTCGGGCGGTTATTTCCTTCGTCTCGCCGACGTTCATCCCCAGCAAGCCGGCGTACAACTCCTCCACCAGCCGGCCCTTGACCACATCGAGGGTCTCCTCGGGGGCTGGTTCATCGGCCTCACGCTCGACCAGCGGCGCGCCGTCAACGATCGTGTCAAGGCGCACACGGATCTCGTCGCCTTCTTGCACGGGGCGGGGAGCATCGAGTTCCTTCAGCACCTTATGGCGCTCACGGATCACATCCATAGCTTGATCGACCAGTTCCTCGGTGACCGGCTCGACCTCCAATGGAACGTGGATCGCCCGGTAGTCGCCAACATCCACCGTAGGCGCCACAGGCACATGGACCGTAAAAATGAACGGATCGGAGGAGGAGATCCCCTCGAGACTGGGCGGACCGACGGGCTCGATGTTCTCCTGCTTGAGCGCATCGCGGAAGGCCTTATTGATCAAGTCCTCGGAGGCCTCTTCGATCAGCATCTGGCGACCGAAGGTCCGCTCGATAATAAAACGGGGCGCCTTGCCGGGCCGGAAGCCATGGACCGGATATTTTTGCGACAAGCGGCGCGCCGCCTGGTCGAGGCCACGTTCCAGGCGCTCCTTGTCAAGCTCTATCTGCAATGCAATCAGGCTCCCGGGGAGCTTTTCGGTAGTGATCTTCACGCTCACACGTCTCCTGCATTTGCGCCGTAGCGCCTCGGCCCACATACGCTTCCCGTTGCCGCGGGCGATACTCCGGCTCATTATAGCACGAGGCGCCTAACGTGAAAATGGCGGAACCAGGTTTCCCCATACCCCCGCCCGCGGGAAGGTGAGGGCGCAACCCACCCGCAGGAGGGTTTGGGAGGGCGCAGCCCTCCCAGGAAGGATGTTCATCCCATCGGGGTGCGGCGCAGCCGCATGGACGGCTAACGTGAACATAGGCTCTCGAAGAGGAGGGTGGGGAAACCGGGTTTCCCCATCCCTCAGCGGACGCGGGCCGGAGGCCCGCGCACCCAGGCCCCGGCCCCTGGGAGGGTTTGGGAGGGCGCAGCCCTCCCAGGAACAACCGTATGTTCATCGCGGCGTTGTGCGGCGGAGCCGCACGGGGGGCTGCGGTGACCATCGTTCGCAGGGTTCAGCCCCCCTCCCAGCCTCCCCCCGCCGGGGGGAGGAGCCGGGTTCCCGCCCCCAGCGGGGGAGGGTCAGGGCGGGGGCCGTCACCGTGTGCCCGCGGAGCCGCGCCGCGGGCGGGCCACCCGCGCTCCCGGGCCGTTTTCATCAGGCGTTGTGCGCCTTGCGCATGACCGTCTCACGTGACCATACGCCCTCGGCGAGGGGGGTGGGGAAACCGGGTTTCCCCACGCCCCCGCCCCGCAGGGGAATGGGGAAACCTGGTTTCCCCATTCCCCCGCCTGTACGAGGGTGTGCGGGGCGCAGTTCTCCCAAGAAGAACCTTTCCTGGAGCAGGGGAATGGGGAAACCTGGTTTCCCCATTCCCCTGTTCCTCCGCCGAACGTGAGGGTCTGGGCCGGCCAGGCCCTTCTCAACCGCGCTCACGCGGACCGCAGCGGCGCACGTTCTACGTTATAATAAGGATAAGCGACAGGCTCGTATCAGGCATGACAGGCGCAGTACGGACACAGATGAACGCAGGTAACAGGTGGCTCGTGCCGCTGGTGGTCGCCATCGTGGTCGTGGCAATTGACCAGGCGACGAAGTGGTGGGTGGTACGCACGCTAGGACCGGAGACGATGACGAACTTCATCCCCCTGGCCGGCGATAGCGTGCGCATCGCGTACGCCCACAACACCGGCGTGGCCTTCAGCCTGTTCCAGGGCCATCCGGAGTGGTTAATCGCCATCGCGCTGGCGATCGTCGCCGGCGCGATCGTGTTCTACCACACCCGGTTGCCCAATCATCGCCCGATCATACAGGTGATCATGGGGCTCGTCATGGGCGGGGCATCTGGCAACCTCATCGACCGTGTGCGTCTAGGGTATGTCGTTGATTTTATCCAGGTCGGCTGGTGGCCGATCTTCAATGTTGCCGATAGCGCGATCACCGTTGGCGCTGCCCTGCTGATGCTGCACTTCGCCCGCGATGAACTGGCCCAGCGCCAGGCGCGCCGCGACCAGCGGGCCCTGCCCCACCAGTAAAGGCACCGTGAGCGCATTGCCTGACACCCCCCCCATCCGTCGCTGGTTTTTCCCCGCCGCGCTGGCGCTTGCCGTGCTTGGTGTGGACCAGGCGAGTAAGCGCTGGGCCGTGGCTGCGCTCGGTCCCGATCCCCGCGACCGCGCCATTGCGCTGATCGGCGACTGGTTGACGCTGGTCTACACGCGAAATACGGGCATTGCCTTCGGGCTGTTTCAGAGTCTGCCAGGGCTGTTCACCATCACCTCCATCCTGATCACCATCGGCGCGGTGTACGCCTATGCGGTCTACCTGCCCAACCACTCCGCCTGGGTGCAAACCGCGATGGGGTTGATCGTTGGCGGAGCGATGGGCAACATTCTGGATCGGCTGCGCTTCGGCTATGTGATTGACTTTATCAGCGTCGGATGGTGGCCGGTATTCAATCTGGCCGACAGCGCGGTGACCATCGGGGTAACCATGCTCGCAGGGTACCTGATCTTTATTGGCGACGAACCGGCCCCAACCCCCCTTCCGCCTCCCCGCGACGACCGGCTGCTGAGCGATCTCCTCAGCCGTGATCTGGAATGATCGCATGGCCGACCTTGCCGCGCCAACGGCCCCTGCCTGCTCCACGACGATGGCATGATCGAATGATCGAAGAAGAGACCATTACCCTGTATAGCGCGCCCGACGACGCCGGCGACCGGCTCGATCGCTTCGTGGCCCGCGCGGTGGCCGGTCTCTCTCGTTCATACGCGCAGCAGTTGATCGCCGAGGGTCGTGTGACCGTCAATGGGCGCATCGCCCGCGCCAGCCACCTCCTGCGCGGCGGCGAGCGCATCCTGGTCACCGTGCCGCCGCCGCAACCCGCCACCCTCGAACCCGAGGCCATTCCATTAAGGATCGTGTACGAAGACGCGGACATCGTGGTAGTCGACAAGCCTGCGGGCATGGTGGTGCACCCGGCGCCCGGGCACGTTGGCGGCACCCTGGCCAACGCGCTGCTGGCCCGCTACCCCGAGATGCAGATCAACGGCGGCATCCGGCCCGGCATCGTGCACCGGCTCGACCAGGACACCTCCGGTCTGCTGGTGGTGGCGCGCAACGACCGGGCGATGCAGGCGCTCACCGAGCAGCAACGGGCGCGTACCATGCTCAAGCTCTACCTGGCGGTGGTGGAAGGGCATTTCAAAGCGCCGGAAGGCACGATTGACGCCCCGATCGGCCGGCACCCCGCCGACCGGCTGCGGATGACGGTTACGCCCGGCGGGCGGCCAGCGCGCACCCACTACCGCGTGCTGGAGGAAATAGGCAATTACTCGCTGCTCGAAGTGCGGCTGGAGACGGGCCGCACGCACCAGATCCGCGTCCATATGCTGCATCGCAACAAGCCGGTGCTTGGCGATCCCACCTATGGCGGGCGCCGGCCCCGCCCCACCTTCGGCCTGACGCGCCAGTTCCTCCATGCCCACCGCCTGGGTTTTTCCCATCCTGCCGATGGCACGTGGCGCGAATTCGTCTCGCCTCCGCCGCCGGACCTGGAAGCCGCCCTCGAACGCCTCCGCGCCGCCGCTCGCGCCCCGAAAACGTAGCTTGCCGGGCAAGGACAAGGATTGCGCGATGGGCCCTGGGGAGTGGAGGGGCGGTGAAAGCATACCTCCACCACCACGCTGCACCTCTACCACTCTATCGCTCCATGGAGTGGGAAATGCGAACGTGTGTTCCAAAAATCTTTGACAGATCACGGGGCCTGGCGGCGGGCGCGCCGGCACGGGCGATGGCAGTTTATCCCTTGCTGGTGTGGGATAATGTGGGATAGTGTGGGTTATCCGTCGCCGGAGGTGTAAAGGCGCGCCTTGCAGACGACCGGTCGCCGATCTGCAACATCGGCGGCGACCGGTGCGTCAATACTGGTAGGTGGCGCGGTTCGTTCAATGGTGGAAGGAGGCTTCCGATGGCAATGGCTCATCAAACCACATTGGCGGAGATGGTGGCCCAGAGCCGCGATGTGATGACCCACCCCGGCGTCGAAACCTTTGAGCGCTACGAGAAGCGGGGCAGCCTGGGGACGGCGGGCGTGTACGTCCTGGCGGCAGCGCTCATCGCCGGCCTGCTGGGCTTTCTGACGGTGCTGCTGCCGGGTGTGCAGGGCAATCCGCTCAGCGTCTTTGTTGGCACGGTGGTGGCCGCCCTGGTTAACTTCGTCATTTTTACCGCCATGGTCTACTACCTGGGCAAGGGTCTGGCGAATGGGACCGGAACGTGGGACGAGGTAGCCTACAGTTTTGCCCTGTTCGTGGCGCCGCTGGCGGTAATTTCGGGGGCGCTGACATTCATCATGGCCCTGCTCGGCGGCCTGCCCGTGCTCGGCTGGTTGATCGGATTGGCGGGCGTCGTCGGGGCGATCATCGTACTGGTGGCGCAGGCATACTTCGGCTTCCTGGCCGTCCAGTCGAGCATGAACATCAGGGATAGCGGGAAGGCGCTGCTGGTGCTCGTCCTATCGGTGCTCGGCACGATTGTGGCGCAGATCGCGCTCGGGGTGGCGATCAGCATTCTCACCGGGCTGTTGCCGCTGATCATCCTGGTGGCTCTGGTGGCGGTGGTGGTTGGAATGATGATGCGCCGTCGCGCCTGAGAGGCGCCGATCTAACGTGAACATAAGCCCTCGGCGAGGGGAATGGGGAAACCGGGTTTCCCCATTCCCCCGCCCGTGGGAGGGCCTGGCCCTCAAGCAGGGGAATGGGGAAACCGGGTTTCCCCATTCCCCCGCCCGCGGGAGGGTCTGGGAGGGCAAAGCCCTCCCAGGAGAACCCTGTTATCCCCTTGCGGATGCGGGCCGGAGGCCCGCGCACCCGGGCCCCGGCCCCTGGGAGGGTCTGGGAGGGCAAAGCCCTCCCAGGAACAACCTTTTTTCATCCCGTCGGTGTGCGGCGCAGCCGCATGGACGGCTGAGGTGACCATCGTTCGCAGGGTTCAGCCCCCCTCCCAGCCTCCCCCCGCTGGGGGGAGGCGCCGGGTTCCGGCCCCCAGCGGGGGAGGGTCAGGGAAGGGACGGTCACCGTGCCCGCGGAGCCGTGGCGCGGGCGAGACGCCCGCGCTCCCAGGTCATGTTCATTGGGCGTGGTGCGCCATACGCATGACCGTCTCACGTGACCATGGGGGAACCAGGTTCCCCCATACCCCCGCCCGCGGGAGGGTTTGGGAGGGCGCAGCCCTCCCAGGAACAACCTCTTTTCATCCTGTTCGTGTGCGGCGCAGCCGCATGGACGGCTGAGATGATGATTCGCCTCCGATGGAGGGGCGTGGGGAGGCACAGCCTCCCCACGCCCGCCGTGCCCCCCGCGCCGGCGGGCCTTGCATCGGTAGCCCGCCGCTGATGAAGAGGAGTCACGCAGCCCGGTCCGTGCTGGCCGGCGGTTGCAACTCATTCATCCCCGGTGGGGCGTGGCACGGGCGTATGGGCGACAGGTATGAAGATCCTGCACCTTGCCGATCTGCACATCGGCGTCGAGAACTACGGGCGCCTCGATCCGGGCGCCGGCATGCACAGCCGTCTGGTCGATTACCTCGAGCGCCTGGACGAGGCGCTGGATCTCGGCTTGCAGGCCGGGGTCGATCTGGTGCTCATCGCCGGGGATATCTACAAGAACCGCTCGCCTAACCCGACCCACCAGCGCGAGTTCGCCCGCCGGGTGCAACGCCTGCGGGCGGCGGATGTGGCGGTGTTTATCCTGACCGGCAACCACGACATCTCGCCGGCGGCGGGCCGGGCCCACTCGGTGGAGATCTTTCGCGCCCTGGAGATCGAGGGCGTGACCATTGCCGACCGCCCGCGGCTCTACGAGGTGCCCACCCGCGCCGGCCCGGCGCGGATCCTCGCCGTCCCCTGGGTCACGCGGCAGATGTTGCTCAGCCGCGAGGAGTTGCGGGGCGCCTCGTTTGCTGACATCGAGCACGAGGTGCGCCGGCGCCTGGAACGATTCATCGAGGAGCAGGCGCGGGCCTTCGATCCGCAACGGCCGGGCATCATCACCTTCCACGGCAGCCTCGATGGCGCGCAGGTCGGCGCCGAACGGGTGATGACCCTGGGCCAGGATCTGGTGTTGCCGCGGTCGCTGTTCATCCACCCCGGGGTGGCCTACGTGGCCCTTGGCCACATCCACCGCCACCAGGTGGTGCACCACGACCCGCCGATGGTGTATCCGGGCAGCCTGGAGCGGGTGGATTTCGGCGAGCGTGACGAGCCGAAGGGCTGTGTGCTGGTGGAGATCGCCGACGGGAAGGCCCGCTGGAGCTTCCATCCGCTGCGGGCGCGCCCGTTCGTGAGCATCGAAGAGGATCTGCGCCGCAGCAGCGACCCCGCCGGCGCCCTTGCCGTGCTGATCGCGCGCCAGGATCTGCGCGGGGCGGTGGCGCGGGTGGAGGTGCGGGTCACCCGCGAGCAGGCCGACGTGCTGCGGTCGGAGGAGATCCGACGCCTGCTCGAGGACGCCGGGGCCTTCGTGGTCGCCGGGATAGTGTTTCACGTGGAACGCAGCGGTCGCCGGCGCTTCGGCGCCACAGAGCCCGAACTGCTCGACGGCCTCACCCCCCGGCGCGCGCTGGAACTTTACCTGCGCGCCAGACAGCCGCCCCTCAGCCCGGAACGCATCGCCGCCCTGCTCGCCGCCGCCGATGAGTTGATGGGGGCGTGATCGGCCTATGCGCGTCGCGCGTTCGGTGTTGGGTCTTAATTGTTACCATGGCCCGCGCACATGCCGCTCAGAGAGCATCCTCTCCACGCTCGATTGGCAACTACCTGACTCCGGGCTCCTCCAGTTCGGGCAAGCGCTGCGCCAGACCGCGGCGCTCGGCGGTCACCTCAAACACGCGCGCCCCGGCGCTCACCAGGGCGGCGATCAGCCCCGGCGCGGCCTCGGGGCTTGCCGCGACCCGCAAGGCCCCGCGGCCCGCCGGAACGGCAGCGTAGCCGAAATGGGCCGCTACCGCCGCGACGATCGGGAGGGGTTCGGCAGTGATCAGCAGCGCATCCTCTCCGCGCAGAAGTGCCTCGATCGGGCCATAGTCCACCAGATGGCCCGCGTGGAGCAGGGCGGCATGGGTGCAGAGGCGTTCCACTTCCTCCACCCGCCGGCTGGCGAGCACGATCGTCAATCCTTCCTCGCGCAGGCGCCTGAGCGCCTGATGCAGGGCCACGACCCCGGCGGGGTCCAGTTCAACGGTCGGTTCATCGAGGAACAACAGGCGCGGCTGGTGGAGCAGGGCGGCAGCCACGGCCAGGCGCCAGCGCTCGGCGTTGGAAGCGTCGCGGGCAAGCATCGCGGCGCGCGCTTCCAGATCCACCCGGCGCAGCGCCGCGTCCACCGGCGCGCACGCGCCCCGACCGCCGAGCATGGCCAGGAGGCGCAGATTGGCGCGCAGCGACAGCCCGCCAGCCAGAGGCGGGACCGCTGCGACCACGCCGGTGAGCGCCCGAACGGCTCTTCGCTCGCGCCGCAGATCGTGGCCAAGAACCGCGCCGCTCCCGCTGGTGGGACGCAAACGCCCCGCGAGCAGCCTGATGAGCGTGCTCTTGCCGGCGCCGGGCGGACCGAGCAGGCCCAGCAGCACCCCTGGCGGAACTGCGAGGCTTACATCGGCAACGCTGCGGCGCGTTCCATCGTATCTGGTCAGCCTGTTGGCCTCGATGGCAAGCGACGTCGCAGGCATGACAGCCCCCCGCGCACAACTCCCCATCAGGAGTGTAGCGCGAAGCAGGTTCCCGCGCGTCGGCGCCCGGTGCGATTCGGACGTTGCCGATCGCGCCGTAGGGCCGTCGTACCAGAGGCGGAGCGCCGGGGCCCGTAGGGGGCATGGTTGCCGAGGAAGTGTTCACAGGTCTCCTGGGAGCGAGGGAAGCTTGCCCGCGGAGACGCGACGAGGGCAGGACGCCCGCGCTCCCAGGCGCGTGGGTTGCCCCTAACGTGAACATACGCCCTCGGCGAGGGGTGTGGGGAAACCGGGTTTCCCCACGCCCCCGCCCCGCAGGGGCATGGGGAAACCGGGTTTCCCCATTCCTCCGCCCGCGGGAGGGTTTGGGAGGGCTGTGCCC
>Ga0308394_1001466_pt1 | contig 11081 bp, 10 predicted proteins | sample Hotspr2Sampleme2_FD_202366 | JGI IMG/M metagenome (GOLD analysis project Ga0308394, IMG submission 202366) | Hot spring phototrophic mat microbial communities from Mushroom Spring, Yellowstone National Park, Wyoming, United States - 20050701_me2 ...
ATGACTGAAGAGGAAGTCCTTGCGTCCTTCAAGGGTGGGAAGATCTCGGCTGGCAAGGCAGCGCAGCTGCTCGGCATGACAAAGGTCGAGTTCCTCGATCTGCTGGCCGCGAGGGGCATCGCGTATATAGACTACGAGCCGGCGGAGATCGCTGATGAATTAGAAGCTGCCAAACAGTTGGGGGATGAGGCTAGCGAGGTTTTGGGGGACTGATGCGAGGAGACTACCGCCAAGCAACCCCTCCCGCTTGTGCGCCAGCTGCAAGCGGCGATGTCGCTAGTAAGACATATTGTTATCCTTAATCAAGTACTCCTTCAACTCACTGAACTGCGCGAGATCGGGGAAGTCGCGATAGTAGCCTGAGACCGTATTCAAAAGCCGGACTCTGGTATCTGCTCTAAGCTCATTGCCCTCATCCAGCACCAAGTCGAGCAAACGGCTGACGTAGGTCCTGAGTGCCTCGCTGTTTGGCACGTTGCCATTTTCAATCTTTGACAAAATGAAATTGGCAGATCTTTCTGGAGTAAAATAAGCATTTAAGCCTTCAAAGGCTTCGCGCTGAATATCGGTGAGCTGGTTGCGGAGGACTGAGCCGATCGGAAGTTTGAGGTAACTGAAGTCGCGCGCTTTTCTTCTAATTAAGTTATAAATACCAAAGGGGAGTTTTAGGTGATCAAATTTATTAAGATTATTTGCCCTAAAATCGTAATTGAAACCTAGAATGTCGTCAAGATCGTCGTTAAATTTATACCTAATAAAATTAGCGTGCCTTTCCTTAAAATATTCGCTAGTTAAACCAGTTAAGACGCTAAATTTATAATAGCTAACATCTCCAAGAACGTTGAATATATCTTCAACGCTTTTAATTTTATACTTGTTCCTCAAAAAATCAAGCGCAAGCTTTGCGTTGTCTGTCGACTGTACCTTCACATAAGTATCCACAAAGTCCGCTCTTGGGTCCTTTTGGGCGGACAGCCATGTCTGCACGCCGGATGGGTTACTTCGATAGGCTCTCAGAACTTGGTTCAGCACATATGCGCCGAAAAAGTGTATATCATTCAACTTAATGCCGTTCTTGATGTATAAATTAAATCTGCTTAAAGAAATTTCTGCGAAAGAAGCAGTGTTTTCAATTGCTATAAGCTCATTTATATATCTTCCAAGCAGGCCTGAGTCGATCTTGTCGAGCCTGCCATGGAAAAAGTCGCGCAAGGTGTATTGCTCATCTGTTGCGTGCTTTAAGAGGAACTCGTCGACTTGGTCGGCAAGGGGGCGCAGCCAACCCAAACCATGCGCGCGCCTGTGCTGGTAAATGCTGAAGTCAAGCATCAAGACGGCATCGACGTTTTCCGGCTTTGACTCTAAAGTTCGCAAGCACCGAATCAAGTCGTCACAGTCTTGCTCGGTCAGGGAGTTGAGGTCAAAGATGCCGGCAAGGCGATGGGTAAGTCCGAAGTGACGAAAGTAGTCGAGCCCTAATCGATACGCTTCCCTGTGATCATCAAAGTAGGAAGGCCCGAAATTACAGTTAGGCTCAAAGGCATAGTTCGGGAGGCGGCATGTGAACCTGCTCATCTCCTTCAACGCCCGGATGTAATCCTGCTCGTTGAACTGTCCGTCTTGAAAGCGGCGGCGCAGGGGGCGATAGGCGATCTCGTCCATCAGGCCAGGCAACGGCCACCACAGCGCGGCCAAGTATGCAGCGTCGTAGCTATTGGCCGAGATGAGCGCCCGGAAGACGTCGTGATAAGCAGTGAAGACCTTGTCGTCGATGGGAAGCTGCTCGAACTGCCGGAGCCTCAGCCATTGATGGCCAGCATATGCGATCAGCACATCGTGCCAAAGGTTGCCGGTGATGACGAAACCTTGGATGGCCTTGCCGAGGTCGACGTCGTCATCCATCAAGTCACCTTGTTCGCTGGACAGGAACTTGGCGACCTCTGGCCGAGAGCGCATGAGCTTCAGCGTGACGAGGATGTAATGGCCGGCGTTCTGGCCGAGGAAAGCATCCAAGACAGCCTGCGCGTCGCGCAGGGCCAACTCATCGGTGCTTTCGAACCAGCGGCGGGCGAAATAGCGTGCCAAATCGGTCTGCGTGCTTTCCATAGTGAGATCTAAATCTATTTTAGCGCCATCCATGTACCAATCTGAACGTTGCCATCGCTGCCGATGTTTGGATTTGCTGAGGAATTTGGATATGCAAAGCGCCACCGCCACTTGTAGCGCATCGGTAGTGGCATTGGGCAGGGATTATATTGCCGGTTGATGATTGGACATAACCTGCGAATGATCTGTGCCTCATGGTGCAAGATGTCGCCGACATTCGTGCTGTATACCTTATACAGATCGATATTCCAACTTCTGGAATTAGGCAGGTTGTCATGCACCAGGTCGGTAAGCGCAAATTCGCCACATCGCAGCGGGTCAATGCCGAGGTGAGCGCGAACGCGATTGTAGACGCTGGTGGCACTGCTGCCGACGTAGAAGATAACGTCTGCGTCGCGGAAGATGTAAATGCTGGCGCGGTCACTTTCAGGTGGCCACCGATCGGCGAAGGCATCGCCGATGGTCAGGCTGGCGAGGAATTCGGCTAAGTCGTCGATTGGCTTTGGCTTATGTACTTGGATAAAGTCATACCTGAGGTAAATCCGGTCAGAAAAACGGACAACATGTTTATGGAAGATCGACTCAGCAAGCACAAGGCGGGAATTCCCCTCGGCGCTGACGTGCCTGACGAGATAGTAACCCGAGTAGCCCGTCAGCAAGTCGCCGCGTAAGAGGTTATGTTGTCCTGGGAAGAGGAACAGATCAAACCCGCCGTCCAACCAAGCGTGGCGAGCGCTGACTTTGGGCGAAGGCGGGCTGGTGATTGGCCAGAACGGCTGGCCGTCCGGCGACTGCTTGAGGATAGCGAGGCGGACGGCATGCCATTTGAGCTGGGAATCGCAGGTGGTTTTTATTCGGTCGTCCATCAATGTAGGTTGAACTGGGATACGCTTGAGAAAGCAAAGCCTGATGCCGTAACAGAGCAATTGGTGTCACCACATATCACGGGAGCGCTTGGGGCAACCACTAGCGGGTTATACACGATAAGTCTCGGTCGCATTTACCAATAGGGGCAATGCCATTTCTCGGAAGCCCTGCTTCTAAGTGGCGGAAGACGCCGGTAATGCTTTCTATAGCTTCCCGCGTAAGGCGAGACTCATCCGAACTCACGTTTTTTTACCCCTCAACACCCCAAGCGCTCTGTACTTGCGCTAATCGCTTAATAAAACACGTCAGGGTTTATGAACCTGCCGCGCCTTTTGACGAATTGTCATTGGTAAGGCCAGTAATACCGCTAGAAAGATGAGGTGGTATGTGATCGGATTGCCGCTCTATGAAATTCCCCTCCTCATCAAACATCGGCATAATTCTGCCTTCTTCAATCTCTTTCTCTACTGATGCGGTGAGCGCAGCAAGGGCTTCACCACTGGTTCTGGAGAACTGAACGTTCCATAGCAGCTCATCTATTATTTCGTCTATTTCGTCAGCTTCTTCAAGCGATAAGCTCTGAAGAAAGCGGGCAAGTTGATAGAGTTGTCTCGTACGCAGCAGTGGCATGGCGCTAGCGATATCCGAAATCGCCTTCACCAACAGAGTGTGCTCGCTGTTATCCGCTGGATTACTTAACATAGCGAATGGATTCTATCAGACAGACGCGGTGGCTACTGGGCCCATTCACGGTTATAGCTGATCCTCTCACGCGGTAAAAAGCGCAGCATCCACACCGGCCTCTTTGACCACCGGGAATGTGGTGCTTCCAGCGTACTGCGTCGCCCCTGCTGGTGAATGCGCCCAAGGCGCATTTGCGATTTGGGGCTATCGCATCGCGTGCCTTCTGCTGATAGCTGAGCACGTGATCGCGGCCTATGCGCTATGCCTAATCATCATCGGCCTGCCTGTGGGCTTCTGGATCTCCGACGCAACGCCGGCCATTGTCTCGCTCAAGCGGACGTGAGAGGCGTACCAACGAACACGATTCGTCCTCATCCCGGCAGGCCAGTCAAAAGCTCAAACTGCGTGGGACCTCCCGCAAGCAAGTGTCACAGCCGAGGACCTTCGCAGGCCGAGACGACGGGATGCCACATTCGGTCATCGCTTTGAGGGGCGAAAGCCATTTGCCTCCGCCTCTGCCCGGCTGCAAAACCACCGATCGCCGCGGCTTGGGTCGATGCTTGTGTCGTTGTAGAACTGGCCGCCGGGGACGTGGTAAATCCGCTCACCTTTTTTGCTCACGTTGCCCTTGATATCGCACCCCGCAGGTCGCTCAACGCAGCCTGCCGGACAACCGGCAGCAACCGGAGGCGGTGATGGCAACGTCGGCGCGGGTGAAGCGGCACCGGCAGCCGGGGGAGGTGTGCGAGGAGAGGGGGAATAAGCAGGAGGAGATTGGGGAGGTGGAACGGTCGGCAAAGCGAGGGCTGCTTGATCCGCGATGACGTAATCGGCAATCACCCATCCCGTGCCGTCCCCATAGGCGATTTGCCACCATCGCCCGTCAGCGCTCCTGGCCAATGCGCGGACGCTTGCGGAGCGCGCCAGTTCCCCGATCTTGGGATGCTCGATACCGGGCCCGGCGCGGACGTTCAGAAACTCGGAGACCACTATCAGGGTCGGCGCCGTTTGCGTAGGGGTAGGAGAAGGGGGAGGGAGGAGCGTGGGGGTGGGGGACGGGATGACTTGGGTTGGTCTTGGCCGACAAGCGCCCCACAGGCCAGCGTTCGCCTGCCGCGCTTGTCGCTCAGATGCCTCGAAGCGTGTCCTGTATTTGGTGTCCGGTGGGTAGTGGCGGGCGACGGCATATCCCCAGCGAACGAGCAGCTCGTTAACCATTTCTCCGGTGGGCAGATAGACATATCGCAACAGCCGACCGAAGCGGTCGGTGTCGCTGACGTCGCGCTCGAGGGCGACGTCCTTGCCGAGCACGAGCTGGCGATTGGCGGCCGTTGCTTCTGAGGCGAAGCAGTCTCGGCGCATTTCTGGCGCGTCAATTCCGATGTATCGCACGCGCCGTTCATAGAATCCGGAGATCAAAACGTTGATGGTGTCGCCATCGACGACGGCGATGACGCGCGCCTTGCGCTCGTCGTATGGCGGTGGGGCGGCGAAGGCGGGCGTGAGGGCGAGGGATAAGGCAAAGGACAAAACGGACAAGATAGTTTTTACGCGCATCACTGACCTCATATCAAAAAAAGCTCTTGCGCAGCTTGACGCGCAGCTGCATGCTGTGATGATTATAACACCTTGGCCGCGCTGCAGCATTGTGGGAGTGCATGCACCAATAGGGGCAACGCGATTTTTCGGAAGCCCTGCTTCTAAGTGGCAGAAGACGTCGGTAATGCTTTCTATAACGTGAGTTCGGATTCACTTCACCTTCTGCTCCTCGCAAGGGTAGAATCTTAAAATAAAAATATATTAAATTAAATAAAAATAAATTTAATTATAAAAAGGCATACAGGTTATCTTTTCAGTAAGCTCCGTTTATCCTCGTTCAAGCCCCCTATTACCTTAGTGATTACACGAACCTCGGCAACTGACCTCACCAGTGGGGGCAAAGGCTGGATACAGCGTGTATAAGCGATGTTCTCATGTTTACCTGTGCAGTTGTCGGCTAATGCCGGCTGCGTGTGTTACGACCTACGTGAGCAGGCGGGGCGTCGCCACGCTTAGACAAGAAAACGTGAGGTCGGATTGACCCCGCCTGCCGCTCCTCGCATGGGCTAAGATAGAGGGATGAAAATGTGCGCCGATGCCACGAGAGATGCGGATACCATGTTGCCTGCGATCAGCGATGCGTTTGGTGTCGGGCAAATTATGCCCAATGACTACCTGAAAGCGCTGCGAACGCTGCTCGGCAGCGACTTGGACTTTCGTCGGGCTGAGGGGTCGTGTGCGGCGCACGGGATACATGCGTTCGGCGCGAAGTTTCCGCCGGCGCTGCCGCGCATGTTCATTGCGGGACTGACAAAGCCGGGGGAAGTGGTTCTGGACCCAATGGCTGGTTCTGGGACGACCGTGCTGGAAGCGTGCTTACTTGGGCGACATGGGATTGGCTTGGACATCGACCCGCTTGCCCTGCGGATCGCAGCAGCGAAGATGTGCATGCCGGATGCGGGACGGGTGCGCGAGGCGCTGGATGCGCTGTGCGCTGCGGTCTCATGCACAAGGGAAGAACAATTGAAGGAACAAGCAAATTTTGACGAGGAGACCTGGAATTTCATTAATTACTGGTTTTTGCCTGCGCAGTCTAGAGAAATATTACTCATAAAAAGAGAAATAGACAAAATAAAAGACGACGACTTGCGCATGTTCCTTGAAATCAGCCTGTCGTCCGTCATCATTGCGAAACGCGGAGGGTGCTCGCTGGCGCTTGACCTTGCCCATACGCGTCCTCATCGGGCAAAGGTCGTATACGATGAAAGGGGGAACCTGGTGTTCTGCACTGTTCCTGATCCGAATGCTGCTGCTGCGCATCAGCGCAAGGTGGTCCGCCCAGTGCTTGCGGAGTTTAGGAAGCGCGCACTGAGCAATGTGGGCGCTGCAGCGCCGGGAAGCGGGGCTGGGATCATCGTGCGCGCCGACGCGCGGCGCATGCCGTTGACGGACGACTCTGTTGACCTGATCGTGACATCGCCGCCCTATGCGGCGGGTGCGATTGACTACATGCGCGCGCATAAATTCTCATTGATATGGCTTGGCTATTCGCTTGCCGATCTGCGGGCAATGAGGGGACGATCAGCAGAGGTGGATGAAAGCTGCGCGGGGTCTCAAACAACGCGTGCGGTCTTAGCAGCGCTGGGTGATCGGGACAAACAAAAGGCGAAGGTGGTGGGGCGATATTATGAGGACATGGCAAAGGTGTTGGCGGAAGTTCGGCGCGTCCTGCGCCCGGGCCGGGGTGCGGTCTTTGTCGTTGGGAACTCGGTCATTCGCGGCGTAGATCTGCGGATAGCCGATTGTTTTGCCGAGCTTGGGGAGCGCGTGGGTTTGTGCGTCGCCGGCGTTGGGGTGCGGCGAATTGATCGCGATCGGCGGATGTTGCCGGTGAGCGCGAAGCGGCGACCTGATTCGCAGATCGAAAGACGGATGATGGAGGAGTACGTTGTTGGCTTCTACAAGCCGCTTGTGGCTGCTGCGTCATGCGAGCGCGTCAGCGGTCACGGAGCTTGATCAACGGTGAGCCGTGGCCGAAGGAAGAGGCAGGTCAAGACTGAGCAGCACGCCGGCGGCGCGTCAAGCGCCGCCGGCATAATAATATCAAGGAGGAAAGCATGAACGGATTCTGGTACGAGGAAAATCCCCAGAAGAGTCTAATTGATTGGCCGCGCAGCGGCCGATTTTTAGTGCCGATCGTGCAGTTGGGCGACGGGTCATTCGCCATCCCGAATGACCCCAGGATTATCAGGCTCGAATTCTCCCTTCGGGATCTCGAATTCTCCTCGCGGATCGTTGACGACCGCTTGGATGCGCTGCAAATAGGCCGCGCGCTGTGTCGCGCGGGAATCCCGGTGTTTGCAAAGCGCGGGAAAGTGTGGATGTACTGCCCGCAACCAAGCGCACAAACGATCACCGAGGCGTTCAAGCACAGCAATGGACTCGCCTCCTACCATGCCAAGCGACTCCTAGACCATGCGAAGCCTTTCAATCCCCAAGACTTTAATCTCCAAGCCATCATGGAGATCGCCGGGGCGCTGGAGTACCGGCGCGACGGAGACGCCGTCGTCGTCGAGGGAGTGCGGTACGGCGGCGCAATCCTCAGCAAGGAGGCGAGACGGTATGTCCTGTCGCCATGGGCCACTCTCCTCGGCGAAGACGCGCACATCCGTGTTGCACGAGCATTTGTGAATTGGTGAAGGCGAAGGTAACAGCCAGCCCGGACCCTCGCTTGTCGCGTCTAGGGTGTCTGGGACGAACGCGCTTTGCCGTTCGACTGCCTTGCGCGCCAAGCGCGTAAGTGTTTAGGCGAGAGCATGGATTGTCTTATGACAGCGAGGCAGCCGCGCTCAACAGGTCATCCCGGCTTGCGCGCGTTGTTCGAGGCGATGGAGGTGTTTGCCGTACACGCTACGCGAGCTGTGCACTGGCCAAGGCGTCGTAGATGGTTGGCGCGCAATTGTCGTGAGGGGCACGCGGTTTGGCGCGTATCGTGCGCTGCCGATGCCTCGGTATGTTCAGAATCGCGCCCCTGGTCTGCTGTCGTAGTGCTCGCCCCATTGCCAGATCGGTTTGGTGCGCACGGCATTCTTGAGGAGGGACGAAGTCTGCTGCTGAGGGATGAGACATTTGCCCATCGCTCATGTGCCTAACCCGCGTCCAAGGCTGGCGACTGGCTGCGCGCATGTGCTTGGCTGAGAGCGTGGTCAATTATCCGATGTGCCCGTTGTTGCTTTGCGTGTTCGTTTAAATCATGCATCCTAGTGTCGATAGGGTGTTCTCCTTGGTGCGAAGATTGGGAGAAGCGAGGATGATGGCAAGCAGGTCTGGGCGGCGCTTGATCTGGCGGAGGAGGAGGAAACAGGCGAGTCTGTGGGGTGTAATAGGTAGCAATTGCCAAGTTTCGCAGATTTCTGGGAAGAGGGCTGACAAGCGGCGAGCGAGCCATGTTGGGTTGACCCGCTCACCCCATGCTGTTGGGCAGTTCAAGGAGAGGTGAGTTTGTCACCAGTGAGCGACTTCCTCTGGCGAATTGAAGGTGCAGCCGAGGGCTGCTGTGAGCAGCACCTGTTCGATCCTGTAGTAGTGATTGTATTGCGTTCTCTCGCTACGAGAACTACGATATGTATAAATCTCTGGGACTCCGCGCGAGGATCAGAAGGCAAAGTTAATCAAAACTCGCGTTGATTATATTTATACTCATTTATATATCTATTTTAGCGACTGCAAAATATTGTAAAAAAAATATATAAATAAAAAAATTTTATTTTAAAATAAAATTAGATATTAAGATAATAGATGAATTATCCTGATCAGCGCGCCAGAAGGAGGGGGGAATGGCAAATCTGCCCCCTTTCCGCCTACCTAACCCGGGTGCATTCACCAATAGGGGCAACGCGATTTCTGGACGCCCCGCTTCTGGGCCGCAGAAGACGCCGGTAGGGACGCTGTGCTTTCTATATCATCTTTCCGCGTTCTCCGCGTGAGAATTAGCCTTGCCCCTGGCCGTGAATGCACCCCCTAACCCAGGCAAGTGACCGTGATTCCAAGTACTTGTGCATGTTGTCAAACGCGGCGAGGATGCGTTGTAGGTTTACAGCAGCTGCATCTTGTGGCAGTGAGGTGGAGATGATGTCGTGCAGCTCCGGGCGTTCTGCGAGCTGGCAGCGCAGGATAAGGCCGGCCAGCAGAGGCGGCTCGATCGCCGGCAACTGCCATTCGTTGCCCAGCCGCGGGAAGAGGTGAAGCAGGCGGTAGGCGAGCCACTGCAGGTTGGGTGGGTTGTCCATCTTCCACTGAAGGTTTTTCTCCCACCACTGGGCCACGTCTTCTGGAGCGTTGAACGCGCAGCCAAGGGTTGCGGCGAGCAGGGCTTGCTCAATTGCGTCGGCGATCTCGGACCACGCGGCTTCGTCCTGGCAGAATGCCTCGCCGCCTTGGTTCGCGATGATCCGTCGCCAGGCCGAGCGCTGCCAGTGTCCCCAGAGATCGTTGAGCGTGTTGATATCTGCTTGCTCGGCAAGCGCCATAGCGATTAGGCCCAGTGGGGTCGTTGGCAGGTCTTCGGGGACGTCCCAGTCTGGTGCGATGCGGGCGTGATTGAGGATGGCAAGCTGATCAGCGCGGTCATCGATCGGCGGGACCATGCGAATGCGTTTGGGAGCTAAGCTGCAATTGAGTGCATTGCAGACGTGGTTTGGATCTTTGGGATTGACGCGAGCGATGCAGAGGAGAACGGCAGGATGCTTACGGTTGCCCCAAGTCTGGCTTTGCTCATGTGCTAGCGCTTCTAGGTAATTTTTAGGGTATTGGTCCGCGTCGTCGATCACGAACAGGGTTGGCCGGATGGGACCACGCAAGGTATCAACAACACGTTGGTAGCAAACTGGCATTGGGGATCCCTCGACGAAGATGACGCTCCAGTTATTGAGCTGTTTGGCGATTTCGACGACTAGGCGCGTCTTCCCTGCGCCGCCCGGCCCCCAGAGTAGCCAGTTTGCGTGGTATGACCGGCCCGCTTGTCGGAGCTCGTCGACGATCTCTTTAAGCAAGACGTGATGGGCCTTGCCGGTAAATGGGATAGCGTGCTGCTGGAGTTCAAGGATGGTTGGCATTTTTTGGGAGGGAGTGTTCGAGGTGCCCTCGCGGGTGCGCTTGCCTCACGTCATCTGGTGCGGTCATCAAGTGCTTGGCCATGTTTCTTGAGACTTCTTTTCTTGTCTACCGTAATCATACGCCAATGCCCATGTTGAACGACCTACCTTGTGCTGGGGCTTGAGACAAGCGTTGGTGTTCCATTCCAACGTTTCGCCGATAGCCTTCGCACTGTTGGAGGTGTGATCGGGTCTGATCTGTAGACAATCTGCTGTCTGCGCAGATCGTGCGGGTTGGATCCTGCTCCGAGCAAAACTCAAATTTTACATTATTATCGCAATCTATGGGAACTGGGCCAGTGACGAACCCTGTGACTTTTATCTCACCTATTTTAATGTCAATTAAAATCGGCGAAAAGGCGAAAGCACTTGGATATTTGTTATTAAGCGGCGTCAATGTTTTAACTCGCAGGCTTGCCTCGACGGGCTTTTGTCCCTCAAGTGCTTGTGAGATATTTGTAAAATTCTCATCATTAAGTATGACGACGATGGTGCGGTCGTTTTCTGCCCCTCGAAACTCTGCACGTGCGGGGATCGCCTTGGTCATGTTCACCTCCTTTAGGTTATTATAGCCTCACTGCACGCCATGCGCTTGTGGTAGAGCGCTGTGAGGAGGCCATGAAGAGGTCGATGTAGTTTTTGTGGTCTTCGACCTTGGTGTCGAGCCTGGCAGCGGAGCAGATCGGCGTTCAGGAGGCGGTTACCGTGGTAGAGGTAGACGGGGCTGCGCGG
>Ga0308394_1001468_pt1 | contig 11079 bp, 10 predicted proteins | sample Hotspr2Sampleme2_FD_202366 | JGI IMG/M metagenome (GOLD analysis project Ga0308394, IMG submission 202366) | Hot spring phototrophic mat microbial communities from Mushroom Spring, Yellowstone National Park, Wyoming, United States - 20050701_me2 ...
ACCAGCAATGGCAAGGCTCAGGGTTAAGGCTCGCATGGCAGGGGGCATCGTTGAGTTTTACAAAACAATATACCACTTCGGCGGTACAGAACTTGGGCTGGTTAGGGCAGGAGTCGGTTAAAATCTGTTGTGCATTCCAGAGTTTGACACCAACGGAGAACCATGATGACCTCACCTATCTATCGCATTCTCGATGCCAACCTTGACCGCTGTCGTGAAGCTCTGCGAGTGATTGAAGAGTGGTGTCGCTTTGGGAGAAACAATGCTTCGGAAGTGGAACTTCTCAAGAATTTGCGTCATGCTCTGGCTCAGTGGCATTTGCCAGAGTTCAAACAGGCACGGAATACTCCAGCAGATGTGGGAACGGCTATTACCCATGAGCAAGAATTGCAGAAGGCTGACCTGCGGGCTGTGCTGATGGCAAATTTCAGCAGGGCACAGGAGGGGTTACGGGTGTTGGAGGAGTACGCCAAACTATACAACCTAGAGATGGCACAGGCAATGAAACAGATGCGCTATCAGGTCTATAGTCTGGAAACGGCGGTGCTATTTGACCAGAGCGATCGCCGCCAGAGATTGCACAGGGCGGTGTTGTATTTAGTAACCAGTCCTGTTCCCAATTTGTTTGCCCAAGTGGAGGCATCCCTCAGGGGTGGGGTAGATGTAGTGCAGTATCGGGACAAGGAAGCGGCTGACTGCGATCGCCTGACCATTGCCACCAAGCTCAAAGAATTGTGCGCCAACTACCATGCCCTGTTTCTGGTAAATGATCGGGTGGATGTGGCATTGGCGGTGGGGGCAGATGGGGTGCATCTGGGACAGACGGACTTACCTGTGGCGATCGCCCGCCAGATTTTGGGTGCTGAGGCAATCATTGGGCAGTCCACCACCAACCCTGAAGAATTAAAGCGTGCCCTAGCCAGCGGCGTGGACTATGTGGGGGTAGGTCCCGTGTTTGCTACGCCTACCAAGCCAGACAAACCCCCAGCAGGCTTTGACTATGTGCAGTATGCTTGCCAAAACGCCACTGTACCTTGGTTTGCCATTGGTGGCATAGACATTGGCAACCTAGAGACGGTGATCAAGGCGGGAGCAAGGCGCATTGCCGTAGTGCGATCGCTCATGCAAAGCAATGATCCCGAGGTGGTTGCCCGTGCCATGAAGCAAAAATTATTGACGGAATAAACTGTATAATTATCAAGCTCTCTACCATGTAATGCCTGCTCTATGATTTACGAAGTGACCATGCCCGCTCTTAGCTCCACCATGACTGAGGGAAAAATTGTCTCTTGGTGCAAAAAAGTAGGAGACAAGGTGGAGATAGGGGAAACCATTGCGATCGTCGAATCGGACAAGGCGGACATGGATGCCGAGTGTTTTCATGAAGGATATCTGGGGCTGATTGTTGTACCCGAAGGAGCTACAGCCCCCGTAGGAGCGGTGATCGCCTACATTGCGGAAACAGAAGCGGAAATTGAGCAGATCAAAGACCATATCAAAAGCTCCAGCCAACCCGCTAACACTCCCCAACCAGTGGTGCAACAGGTTAACTCAGCTATTCCTGAAGTAGTTACAAGCCGCAGACCTGCGCCACCAGCTCCAGCCAAGAGCGATCGCCTGATTGCCAGCCCCAGAGCCAAACGCCTTGCCCAAGAAAATGGCATTGACCTCAGACAAATCAAAGGCACGGGTCCCAATGGCAGAATTACGGCGGCAGACATTGAAAACCGACTTGCGTCCAACGGCAAAAGCAATGCCAAAACTGTGCCAGTTACCCCAGTAGCCACAGCCAGCACTCAAGCCCTGACGGGATTGCAACAGGCAGTAGTCCGCAACATGAATGCCAGCCTCACTGTACCTACTTTTCAAGTGGGCTACACCATCACCACCAACGACCTAGACAACCTCTACAAGCAGATCAAAGCCAAAGGTGTAACCATGACTGCCCTATTGGCAAAGGCAGTGGCGATGACCCTGACTAAGCATCCCCTAATCAATGCGGTATTTAGTGAGCAGGGGATTAAATATAACCGAGACATCAATATCGCAGTGGCGGTGGCGATGGACGATGGGGGGCTGATTACCCCCGTGCTGAAAAATGCTGATCAGATGGACATTTACACCTTGTCTCGCACTTGGAAATCTCTGGTGGAGCGTGCCCGCAGTAAGCAACTCAGTCCTGAGGAATACAGCACAGGTACTTTTACCATTTCCAATCTGGGGATGTTTGGCGTAGATCGGTTTACGGCAATTCTGCCTCCCAATACAGGCGCGATTTTGGCGGTGGGGGCATCCCGTCCTACGGTGGTGGCTACCCCAGAAGGGGCGATCGCTGTGAAAAATCAAATGCAAGTCAATCTCACCGCTGACCATCGGGTGATCTATGGTGCGCATGCCGCTCAGTTTTTGCAAGACCTCGCCAAGCTGATTGAGCAAGAGAGCCAATCTTTGACCCTGTAGGCGATAGGTAATAATAGGTACATACTCTCTAGGGCAACTCATCATGCAGGTACAGGATACACAGGCTTGGCGGCGATCGCTCCAAAAATCTCCAAACTACCATCGGCACGGCTTCGGACATGAAGCAGAAGCCGAGCAGACCATGAAATCGGAATACTACAGCCCTCTGATTCAGGCGATCAGAGAGCAGAATTATATCTACACGCAGGGACGGGTAACTATCCATCTGGCAAGAGCTTTTGGGTTTTGCTGGGGAGTGGAGCGGGCGGTGGCGATGGCTTATGAAACTCGCTCCCAATTTCCCACCCAGAAGATTTGGATCACCAATGAAATCATTCACAATCCACTAGTCAATGCCCGCCTCAAGGAAATGGAAGTACAGTTCATTCCCACCAATGAAAAGGGAGAGAAGGATTTTAGCCTTGTGGATAAGAACGATGTGGTAATTCTCCCCGCCTTTGGGGCTAGTGTGCCAGAGACGGAACTATTGCATCAGAAAGGTTGTACCATTGTGGATACTACCTGTCCATGGGTGTCTAAGGTGTGGCACAGGGTGGAAAAGCACAAGAAAGCTGATTTCACTTCCATTATTCATGGCAAGTATTCCCACGAAGAAACCATTGCCACCAGTTCCTACGCCAACCGCTATTTGATTGTGTTGAATTTGGCAGAAGCAGAATATGTGTGCAGTTACATTTTGCTGGATCAGGCGCAACAATTAGCCCGCAAAGAGGAATTTTTAGCGAAGTTCCGTAAGGCGCACTCTCCCCATTTTGACCCTACTAGGGATTTGGAGCGGATTGGTATTGCCAACCAGACTACGATGTTGAAAAGTGAAACGGAAGCGATTGGCAGGCTGTTGGAAAGAACCATGATGCAAAAGTATGGGGTTGCCAACCTACACCAGCATTTTATGGCATTCAATACCATCTGCGATGCCACGCAGGAACGGCAAGATGCTATGGTAGATATTCTGCAGAAAGAGCTAGATTTGATGCTGGTAATTGGCGGGTTCAATTCTTCCAATACTACCCATTTGCAGGAGATGGCGATCGCCAAGGGTATCGCTTCCTATCACATTGACAGTGCGGAGCGGCTGATCTCCCGTGAGGTGATTGAACACAAGCCCTTGGGCGCACCGATTACCCAAACAAGGGACTGGCTCCCTGACAGGGCAATTCAGGTGGGTATTACCTCTGGGGCATCCACCCCCGATCGCATTGTGGAAGATGTCATCCAGCGCGTGTTTGAACTACACAATTAGGCTTGAGTATGAAAATAACAAGTGAGGGCGATCGCCAAGGCATCGGCGGCGTCATCGGGTTGAGGAATTTTATCGAGGTGCAGTTCCCGCATTACTGCTAGTTGTATGGCATTTTTATCAGCATTGCCGTAACCTGTCAAAGACTGCTTGATCTGCGGCGGCGAAAATTCCTGTGGCGTGATCCCCTGCTGTCCTAACACCAGCAAAATCACCCCCCGCGCCTGCGCTACTTGAATTAAATTGCCCATGCGATAGAAAAACAGTTTTTCCATGCCCACCCTGTGCGGTTTATAGTCTTTTAGAATGCTGTGCAGGTCTTGGTAAATTGTATTTAGGCGATCGCCGATTGCCTGCTTGCTATCAGTTTTGATCACGCCAACTTCACGCAATTGCGCTAAGTTAGACACAATCTCAATCACACCAAAGCCGACGGTAGCAATACCGGGGTCAATACCAAGAATGCGCATGGAAAACAGATATGAACAGTTATTTCAAGAATTTCTAGCCCAAGAAATTGTTCACCATAGTACCCCAGATAAACTGCTGTTTCTGGATATGGGCGTGGGGGATACCGCTCCCAAATCAGATTTCACCCAAATTGTCCCTGCCCCCTCAGCCAGCATCTCCCCTGACTGGCAGAAGTATCCCCCCATAGGACAAATTCCTAGTATCAATGAGCAAGAACTGGCGTGGTTGCACCCCAACATAACGGAAGTGTGCCTCTGTGTCGCCCGCTGTTATCAAGGGGAAATTTACACTCGCTGGTATGGGCGATCGCCTCTAGTACCAGTACAGATGTGGAGTACCAGCAAAATTATCCCCATGCTGGCATTAACCCTGCGTGCCAGTGCCTTAGCTCCTACCACCAATGTTGAGAACTGGCGGATCGATGGCTATAGCTTTGCCCAGATATGCGATCGCATCGTGGACTATAAGGATCAAGAACGGCTCACCTCCAACGCCCTAGCAGGGATGCTCAAGCAATTTTTTTGTCCAGAAGAACTGCAAGACTGGCTGGCACAGATCACAGGCAATCAGCAGATCACCTTCACAGGGTTACATGGCGAAGCACCATTTTTGGCACAGCCGACCCTCTGGCTGAACGGGGATCACGCCATTCCCCACGCTCCTGTGCCTCACACGCTGGGAGCAGGGCAAAATCTGATCTCTGCCTATGACCTCACCCGCATTCTCTCTTTGATCGCTTGGCACAATTATTTACCTATCGCCAATCCTCACCATCTAGCTCCCCTGCTGTCTGCCTTAACCCTCGACTGCGCCCGCTATCTGCCAGTGGCATTGCAATATGTACAAGTGCCCTACCATGCCCCTTGCACTCTGTCTAAGATGGGTTTTGGATTCAGCGATCAGCGACAACGCTACGAAATTGCCTATACTGGATATTCCCGCTTGGCGGACGATCTGGCAATTTGCCTGAGTTTGCGCGGTTATGATGCTTCGGCTCTGGTAATCGATGCCCGCATCACTACGGTAATCATAGAAATCCTAGACTGGGTATATGGCAGAACCATCTCAGCAGACAACGGAAAGAAACAATGAGCGGTCGGGCAGGACCCTTACACCTGTGGGGATTTGGTGGCGGTGGATGTTGGCAACTACCATCGGGTTTGCGATCGGCAGTATTTTTGCTTTCCCTGCTAGCTATCTAGGTTTGTATGCCATTGGTCCTTGGAGTATTCAGGTGGGGCTGTGTGAGGCAGGCTCAGGGAACTTGGGCTGTATTCTGCGCAGTGGCGTACTAGTGCCAGCGGGCGTGATTGGTCTGGCGATGGGAGTTTTGCAGAGGTTGCTAATGCGCCAATTACTGGGCAATGCTACGGGCTGGATTGTGGTGGCGACTATCGGCTGGGCAATGGTTGCCGTTACCCTTGCGGAAACTGCCCATACCCCCATTGCTGGTACTATGCTCCAAGATGACGGCTCAATTACTGAGGTAAGTTTTGGCTCAAACTGGATCGCTGTGTTCTCTGGGTTCGGTTGGTCATTGCTAGCGGGGTTACTTTTAGGCGCTCTGCAGTATCTGTTGATGGTGCGCAAGCTCCGCCATAGCTGGTGGTGGTGTCCTGTCAATGGGGTATTGGTGCTATTTGGAGCGATCGCCATTTTGTTTGTGCTTCGAGGCACAGGGGGCCTGCTAGGGCTACTGCTATTTTTTAGCTTATTTGTTGTGGTCTATGGCGCAATCTCTGGTGCAACCCTCGCCAAAATCGCCACTAACCAACCGCCCCGCCCGTAGCTTTTGGTGTTGGCTCAGGAGCTTTGCCCGCCAGCCGTTTCACAAAAATAAAACAATTGCGCTGGTCAGGCTGGCGCTCATAGAGCAGGGTATCGGCGATATTGTGGGCGATAATTAAACCCCTCCCTCCTGTGGGTATGTCATCCACTGTGTCGTAGGAGCTGTGCCGTTCCAGACAATTTTTCAACTCCCTTTGCAGGTCAAAGGGCTTGCCGTAGTCCCAGACCCGCAGTTCTACCTGCTCCTGACTAACCCTAACCTCAATGTCAATGGGGGTGGTGGGGGGCAAATCCCGATGGGCATGATCTACCACATTGCTAAATGCTTCCACCAGCACTAAGTTGCACTGCATCCAAATACCGTAGGGCAGAATCTGCCGAAATTGTTCAAACCAGTCCTGCACCTTGCGTAGCAGGTAGATGTCTGTATCGACCGTGAGACGATAAACTTGGGGGGTGGGGCACATGAGAGCAATGGGAAGCACTACTGACGATTGTACCAGCGCATCAACACTCCTGCTAGGCGATCTGGATCATGGCACACTGTGCCGTCGCTTTTTTCTTGCATCACATCGGCAATCAACACAGGGCAGTGTAATTCTTGCAGGGCTGGGCGATCTAGATGGGTAAAGTGGCATCCACTGCGCTCATAGCACGCTAGCACTTCGGGGGAGGGGGGAGTTTTTTGCACCAACACGGCATCAAATAGGCGCACGCCCGCTAGGCTGTCCAGTACCCTGACATAGTCGGAGACCGCATAGCCTGTGGTTTCACCTACTTGGCTCATGATGTTGCAGACATAGATGGCAGGGGCTTTTCTAGCACAGAGGGCTGAGAGGATTTCTGGCACTAGGAGGTTGGGAATGATGCTGGTGTAGAGACTGCCAGGACCAATTACAATCAGGTCGGCAGAGGCGATCGCTTCAATGGCTTCAGGCACAGCTTTCGGTTCAGGGGGATCACAGCCAAAGTTGACAATCACACCGCCTGCTTTGGTGATGTTGGATTCCCCGACGATGTGCCTGCCGTCCGCCAAGTCTGCCCACAGGGTCATGTGTTCCAAAGTGGCTGGTAAAACTTGCCCTCGCACTGCCAATACCCGTGAACTGTCGGAGATGGCTTTTTGCAGGTCTCCCCTGATGTCGGTCATGGCGGCTAAAAACAGGTTGCCGAAACTATGCCCCGACAGCCCTTCCCCTGTGTTGAAGCGGTATTGAAACAGCTCCGTGAGTAGTTTTTCTTCATCAGCAAGGGCTGTGAGACAGTTGCGAATGTCCCCCGGAGGTAGGATACCTTGCTCCCGTCTCAGTCTGCCTGAAGAGCCGCCGTCATCGGCTACGGTGACAATGGCTGTGATATTACTGCTGTATTTCTTCAGCCCCCGCAGGAGGTTAGATAGTCCAGTACCACCGCCAATGGCAACAATTTTGGCACCGCGCCGCAGTTGGCGATCGGCAAACAGGGCATCTACCAAACTGCGCTGATCATCTGGGGATACGGTATCTGCTACCGACTGCATCATCTGCCTTTGTCCCCACCAAAAAATTCCTAAACCCAGCACAATCGCCACTGGTCCGCTGATATTGCGGGGGAAAAAGTCGACGATCAGGTCCACCAGCCAACTGATGAAGCGGCTGATATTTAGCACTGGCGTTAGTCGTGCGGAAATGGCAATCCCCAGCAGGACTAGGGCAATGCCCAAAAAGCTCAAGCCGACCCAGCGTTTGACCCGCAGTCCGGGGATTAGCCATTTGAGCCACCCCCCACGCGATCGCACCTTAACCTTAGTGATCTTGCTAAATTGTTTGGCTGGTCGCCGACTTACTTTCATAGCCCCACTAGATTGACTAAAACTTGCCTTGTCCGTCCGTGCTGTCGATGCTCCCATACATAGACTCCCTGCCATGTGCCTAAAGCTAGTTTGCCCCCCTGAATAGGGATATTTTCGGAGGTGCTGGTGAGAGCAGTGCGAATGTGGGCGGGCATATCGTCTGCCCCTTCAGTGCTGTGGCGGTAACGGCTGGTATCTTCGGGGATCAGACGGCGAAAGAAGTCCTCTAGGTCGGCAAGCACATCGGGATCGGCATTTTCTTGAATGATCAGGCTAGCGGAGGAGTGTTGCAAGAACAAACTACAAATCCCTGTGGCTATGCCAGACTGCTGTACCAGTGCGTTGAGTTGGGCAGTGATATTGTGCAGGGTCTTGCCTGTGGTTTTAAGCTGGAGAGTGTACTGCTGAATGCGCATGGGACTCAATTACGGCGTTGATTATGGCTAATGCTACCACTGGGGCGGTGCTGGCAGAAAAAATGCGATCGCCAAGGGAAACAGGAATGAAACCATATTGCTGAGCCAAAGCCACTTCTTCCCCTGTCCACCCCCCTTCACAGCCAATGGCAATGGTAAGCTGTTGCTCTGCCATAGGGGGGGAAAACTGCTTTTGCCACAGAGCCAACAGGTGGGTGGCAGGCTGGGTAACGGCAATGTAGCGATGGGAACTGGTGCACTGGGACACAAACTGGGAGAAGGGCACAGCGGGACAAATTTGTGGCACTACACAGCGCAGGCTCAATTCACTGGCTTCCTCAGCCAAGCGTTGCCAGCGTTGCCATTTATGACTGGCGGGAGGGCGGTGGGGTTGCCAAATGGTGTGATCGCTGTAAACAGGAATTAATCGCTTTACCCCCAACTGGCTCACTGCAGGAATGAGCTGATCCATGGTCTTGGGCAGAGCGATCGCCAACTGCACTTCCACAGCCAACTCGCGGGCATTGGGTACAGTGCCACAGACAATGCCAAACTCCAAGTTCTCCCCCAAAGTCATCTGCCACCACTGCTCCTGCCCTTGGGGAATCGCCCAAAAACCATCTCCTGCTTTTAGGCGGAGCACCTGCCCTAGATAGTGCCTTTGCTCTGGGGTAAGGCATACCCTGCCCACCTCCAGCCCTTGGCATACCTGTTCAGGACTAAGAACCAGTCTCTGCCAGCGAGGCATGGGAAGCGCGTTCTAGGGCGGATTGCAGGTCTTCAAGGCGAATGGGTTTACTCACATAGTCGTCCATGCCAGCTTTCAAGCATTCTTCGCGATCGCCCTGCATAGCATTGGCAGTCATAGCAATTAAATAGGGCGGTTTTGTTGCAAACTCAGCCTTGATCAGTCCCGCCGCCGTCAAGCCATCCATCTCGGGCATCTGCACATCCAGAAACACCACATCATAGGGTTCACGGCGCACTGCCTCTACCGCCTCCCGCCCATTATTAACCACCACTGCGTTATAACCCAACCGCCCCAACAAGCGGGTCGCTACCTTCTGGTTAACAGGGTTGTCCTCAGCCAGCAAAATTTTCAGTTGTCTGGGCGCAGTAGGAGAAGTCATATCTTTAGATTGTGCCTGAGGAGTTGCTCTTTCGGTAGCGATCGGCAGGGGCAGGAGTACGAAAAATACTGTGCCTTTCCACTCAGGAACTGGTGGTTGCCACTGGGGCGGAGGATTGCCCCCTATGTGTTTGCCGCTGTGTACCCAGAGATACCCTTCCATCATTTCACAGAGACGGCGCACAATAGCAAGCCCTAGACCAGTGCCCCCATACTGGCGGGTGGTGGAGGCATCCCCCTGCACGAAAGGTTGAAAAATACGCTCCATGGCATGGGCAGGAATACCTACCCCTGTATCGGCTATGCTAAATAGCCATTGCCCTTGCCATGGCTTAAGGGCGAGTTGCACACTGCCCTGCTCCGTAAACTTGATAGCATTGCTCAGCAAATTGAGCAAAATTTGCCTAATGCGGGTGGCATCTCCAATGAGATGTTGGGGCACTTCAGAGGCAATGTGGTAAGTGCAGTGAACCCCCTTGGCTTGGGCGAGGGGTTGCCATAGGAACCAACTATCTTGCACCACTGACCAGACATCAAAAGTGCGGGTTTCTAACTCCAATCTGCCCGCCTCAATTTTTGACAGGTCGAGAATGTCATTGAGAATGTTCATCAGCGCTGTACCACTGCTCTGCACCGTTTCTAGGGCGCTACGGTGTTCGGGTTTGAGTTCGGGGTCTCCTAACACTAGTTGGGTCATCCCTAGCACCGCATTCATAGGGGTACGAATCTCATGGCTCATCATTGCCAAAAATTCACTCTTAGCGCGATTGGACTGTTCCGCCATGATTTTGGCTTGCTCCATCTCCAAACTGCGGCTTTTTTCCTGCGCCAGCAGGCTGGCTTGAGCGATCGCAATGCCAATTTGTCCTGCAATGGACTCCAGCAAATCCACTTCCTCATTTGTCCAGTGGCGAAAATAATCGCATTGTTGCAGAGCCACCACCCCATTAGGTTGCCCATTGTAGGAAGTGCGCACTGCGATCATAGACTTCAGGTCAATTTGTTGGCAAACTTCCGTAAAACCAGCCAGCAGAGGATCGGCAAAAACGCTGTGGGATACTACCGCCGTGTCGCTTGCCAGCACCGCTTGGGCATGGGGATTGCCAGACACTTCAATTTGCTCAAAGTTTTGCGATGCCACCCCCTCAGCCAGATATTCCGCTCCCAAGATCAAGGGACTGTTGGGGGTATAGGTATAGATCAAACAGCGACTCACCTGCAGTGCCCGCCCAATTTCTTGGACAGCGGTGGCAAAAATTTGCTGGCTATCTAGGGTTTGGCGAATTTCTGAAGTGATGCGTTTCAGCAAAACCAACTGCTCAAACTGGCGATTTAATTCTGCATTGCTCTGTTGCCGTTCTAGCTCTGCGCTCAACCACTGTGTCATCAAACGGATAATCTCAACATCCGCAGACAGGATGGGGCGAGATGGTTTGGTCTTGCTATAAAAGCACAGCACGCCGTAAATCTCATCCCCCACCTGCACTGGTGCTCCGATGTAGGTTTGCTTGGGGTTGAACTCTTGGCTGGGGTGAGAACGCCACTGGCTCTGGTAAATGTCTTCTATCAACAACAGATCGTGCTGGCGAAAAACCTCATAGCACAAACTGCGCTCAAAGCGACTGCGCTCTACCCTCTGCTCCTTGTGGTACAGACCGCCTCGCCACATCCCCACCAGCATCACTGACTGTGGCTCTATTTTGCTGAGGTGTGCTGTTTCTAG
>Ga0308394_1001474_pt1 | contig 11053 bp, 5 predicted proteins | sample Hotspr2Sampleme2_FD_202366 | JGI IMG/M metagenome (GOLD analysis project Ga0308394, IMG submission 202366) | Hot spring phototrophic mat microbial communities from Mushroom Spring, Yellowstone National Park, Wyoming, United States - 20050701_me2 ...
ATCCCGACCCGCGCTCCTCCCTTTGCTCCGCTCCCTCCTCCACCGGCTGGGAAACCTTCCTGGAAGCGGTCATCCAGGCGGGCTTCGCCATCACCGGCACCTGGCCCATGCGAACTGAGCGACCAACCGGTGTAAAGATTGGCGCCAACGCCCTGGCCTCCAGCATCGTGCTGGTCTGTCGGCCCCGTCCGGCGGATGCGCCCATCGCCACCCGCCGCGAGTTTCTTGCCGCACTCAAGGCCGAGCTGCCTTCCGCGCTGGCGGCGTTGCAACGCGCCAACATTGCGCCGGTCGACCTGGCGCAGGCCGCCATCGGTCCGGGGATGGCGATCTACACCCGCTACGCCCGTGTGGTCGATGCGCAGGGCAACCCGGTGCGGGTGCGCGAGGCGCTGGCGCTGATCAATCAGGTGCTCGACGAGGTGCTGGCCGAGCAGGAGGGCGATTTCGACGCCGACACGCGCTGGGCGCTGGCCTGGTTCGAGCAGCACGGCTTTGCCGAAGGGGATTTCGGCGTGGCGGAAACGCTCTCGAAAGCCAAGAACACCAGTATCGAGGGGCTGGCTGCGGCCGGGATTCTGGACGCGAAACGGGGCAAGGTGCGGCTGCTGAAGCCTGCCGAACTCGCCGCCGACTGGGACCCCGCCAGGGACACCCGCTTCACGCATTGGGAAGCCGTCCATCACCTGATCCGGGTGCTGGAGACCGGCGGCGAAATGCAGGCGGCGGAGCTGGCGGCGAAGCTGGGCAGTCGGGCTGATGTGGCCCGCGAGCTGGCGTACCGGCTCTACACCATCTGCGAGCGTAAGAAGCGCCCGGACGACGCCTTTGCATATAATGCGCTGGTGCAGAGCTGGGGTGAGATTGCGCGGCTGGCGTGGGCAAGCGCCAAACAAGGTATTGAGCAGACAGCATTTGGAGGAGATTTCTCATGAACCGTGTCCACATCGAGTTTCAGCGGGTGCAAACGTGGATCTTTGCTGTGCCGCGCTTGCGGGCAATGGTTGGCGCCAATACGCTCCTCGGCGAGACGTTGCGTGTCGAACTGCCGCAACTGGCGCGTCAAAAAAATGGGAGCTGGTTACTCGCGCCGATCGCTTCGCATACAAGCTACCCTGCTGCCGACCCAGACGATCCCTTGAAAGACCATGACGACCCGGCGGCAGACGCGCGGGTCGGTGTTCTCTCTCGTGACGGCGGTCACTTCGAGGCCCAATTTGCAAGCGGCGCCCAGGCGTTCGCAGAAGAAGCCAGGAAACTTATTCAAGAACGACTTCCTGGACTTCGCTTTCGCGTCACGGTTGATGGAAAAGAGTTGAAGAAGAGTCGGGTGCATCTGTCCACTGAGTTACCAGTGTTAGCTCCCTGCGAATGGACGGGACGCGGTTTGGCGTCGGCGATCATCGAGCAAGGTGATGAGCGTCCAGCGGTGTCGCTCGATGTAGAAAGCAGGCATCAGGCAGCGAAGAAGTCAGAAGAGGGACGTGCGCGTGATCTGGCCAGTCTGCTAATATCGATGACAAACCTCAAAGGATTGCAGCGTCCACAAGATTTGGATGAACTGGTCGGTAAGAGATACCTGGCGCTGATCCAGGCGGATGGCAACGGTGTGGGCAGTGCGGCGGCGGGTAAGTGCGACAGCGACCGTGCAGCGTTTTTTCATCGCAATCGTGTGCTTCTGCGGCGCGCCCTGCAGTTTGCAATCAACGAGCACAGCCCCAGACAGGGCCAGGCTCCGCTCGTTCCACTTATGCTCGGTGGCGACGATCTCCTGCTGGTATGTCGGGCAGAAATCGCACTACCATTTGTGGTTACCCTCTGCAAGGAACTCGACCGGATTCAATTCAATAACTCTAACTTTAAGCTAACTCTGGGAGTGGGTGTCGTCATAGCGAAGCCCACCGTCCCAATCTATCGCCTGCACGAAGTTGCCGAGCAGCTTGTCAGTTCGGCAAAACGGCGCTTTCGCGGCTTTGCTGGAAACACTGCCCGTTCCGTTGTTGACTGGGCCGTGTACACCACGTCGTGGGCGGATGAGCCAGGGGAAGTCCGTCGCCGTGACTGGCTCTGCGGCACCAAACAGGAGCTGCGCATTCTCTCCCAACGCCCGCTCGACGTGCTCGGCGAGGGTCCTGGCACGCTGCAAGGTCTGGTAGCTGGTGTGGCGAAGCTTAAGGACGCGCCGCGCTCGCAGCTTCACTACCTTGTTGACCAGCTCTCAAGAGGCCGCACGTTGTCAGAACTGGCTTTTGAGGAGCTGTCGTTAGAAGCGCGCAGGGCGCTCAGTAACGCTGGCGTAAGCACGGTTTGGAGACCGACATCAAACAATGGGCCGTGGCTGACAGAATTGTTTGACCTCTTCGAAGTATTCGAGATTGCCCGACTCGGCAAGAGCGCGTAGGCATTGGAAAGGGGAGTTTGCCCATGACCAATAGTTGGGTACGTTACAGACTCACAGCTGAACTGCTTTCTGATACCCACCCCGGATCCGGATCGGGAGGAGATGGTGTTGACTCGCTCATTGCACGCGATCGGTACGGCCGGCCCGTGATCTGGGCATCGCATGTTGAGGGTGTGTTGCGCGATGCTGCCCGCAGGCTAAAGGGTAACGCGGCAGCCAGGTGTTTTTTCGGCTGTGCTGGTGGACAGCGGCAGCATGCTGTATTTACCTCTCTCTACACGCAGGAAGATCCTAAGAGTCGCATCTGGCGCTCGACCGCACGCAAGGCATTCGACAACCGTGCGCCTAAGGATGACACATTGCGCGCTATTGAGTTTGTGCCAAAGGGCACGAAGTTTTTTGGTGAGGTCGAGTTGCCAGAAAGTGACCTTCCAGTGCTGCAACGATTGGTAAAAGAGGTGGATGCGCTTGGTAGTGGACGCGCTTCTGGATCGGGACGTGTAAAGCTATCGCTTGAGAAGATCGAGATAGAACCGCAATCTACTGATGGCGCAACCGGTCGCCTGCTCCTGTTGCTCAAGAATCGCGATCCGCTCTGCATCACTGCAACGGCAATGCCAACAAACCTGATTCCGAGCTTTCCCTTTGTGCCGGGTCGTGCACTGCTGGGCACAATAGCAGACTGGCTTATCACGGAGGGTCATCAAGACTCGGCATCACTGCTGACCTCGGGCTGCATTTCGGTGAGCGATGCGCTGCCGTTGCCAGAGATGCCTGCCAGCCTTGAGGCAGTTGAAGTGTTGCCTGCGCCGCTTTCGCTTTATAGTGAGAAGCCAGCAGGCGCAGCGGGTGAGGTGCCGTGGTGGGCGCAGCCGGTAACGCCGACGCAAAGGTTCGACGTATGGAGCGCGCAGGGAGGTAAAAACCTTAAACGCCCCGAAGACGATCTGTTCATTTATCGTCCATCTCCGGACGATTCCTGGAGAACCTTCCGGCCCGCGCGCCGTGTGCGTCTGCGCAACGGACGACCCGATCCAAAGCAGGCTGATGTTTCGCTATTTGCCATTGAGCAGATCGTGGAAGAAACGCCCTTCCTCGCCGAGCTGCGAGGCGCACCTGAGAACATGCGGCGACTTGCGGAGCGGCTGGAGCCGGTGCTGAGCGGATCGCGCTGGCTGCGCGTTGGGCGCGGAGGCGCGCCTGTCGAGGTAGTACGGCTTGCATGGGTGAATGAAGCCCCTAAGTCACAACCTCAGGAGAAGGCCTTGCTTATCCTGATCTCTGATCTACTCGTGCGTGACGAAAACCTGCGCTGGCGAACTGTGCTCGATAAAGCGACACTCCAGGGTATGCTCGGTGAGAATGGGCAGATTCAATTCGGGAAATCGCTTCAAGACAGCGTGATGGTTCACGGTTTCAACGGCACATCGCGGTTGTGGCGCATGCCGGCGGCGGCCATTCGTCGCGGCTCGGTCTTTGAAGTATCAGGTTCCGGTGTTGGCAAGCTCGCCGAACGGGCCGCGAAGGGCGAGTGGCTCGGCGAGCGCACCCACGAGGGCTTTGGCCGCTTCCGGCTTGATACCGCGCTTCCTGGCGTGACCCGTGAGCAACAGGTGAGAAGTGAGATCGCACCGCGACCCGACGACCCGGAAGATACCGTTGCTGCGGAAACGAAGAAGTGGTTCGATCAGCATAAAATCCTCGCGCAGATGGATGGCGAACGCAAGCCGAGCCTGTCGCAGTGGATGGATCTTGTGGCTGATCTCGAGCGCAATGATGCGCGAGCGATTGAACAACGTCTCAATCCAACCACAGCAGGCGCCAGAAACTGGAAGCACAAAGATGCTGCGGAGGTGTTGAACAGGCTTAAAGATGTCCCGCTTGAGCAGCGCGCAGTTTATGCGCAATACTTCGTGCGCTGGCTCCGTGTAGGGTTGCGCGCCAATCAAGACAAGGAGGCAGTATGACACCGCGACTGACGCTGTTCACCGCCATGCTCGTGCAAGACTCTGCGCTCTCGGTCTCGGGCCTTGAACGGGAGAGCAACTCTGACCGCCCTTTTGCAATTGTAGATGGCAGGCCAGTGCTGGTCGGCCGTTCACTTAAGGGCGCGGCAGTCGCGATGGCAAAGCGTTTCTTTGATCCTCTCCCACGCGCTATCTCCGACGACATCCAGCATGGCGCACTGCGACGCTCGGTCTGGGAATTCGCGGACGCGACAACAGAGGCGACCCTGCGTCTGCGCGCCGGTGTAGGAATTCGTCACAAGACCGGTGCACGGGCGAGCAGGCTGCTCTACGACTGCGAGGTGATCCCTGCTGGCACGCGCTGGCATCTTGCCATTCGCGTTGATCGCTCCTACGCAGTGAATGATGACGAGTTCACCGAGGCCGAAGGCATTCTCGGCTATGTGTTAGAGAAGCACTGGAAAGAGGGGCGCTGCTGGCTGGGGGGTGGTGTAGCGCGTGGGTTGGGGTGGTGTCACATAGAGAAATTGCACGCTTATAGACTCGACGCAGAAGACTACGACAAATGGGTCGAATCAGGGCGCCAGCAGTTACCAACACCACTTGATGCCATCCCAACTGTCGCGCCAACGCGCTCGTGGTGTTTCCGCACGCTCGACGTACATATCTCGTTTGGAGAGTACAAGCCCGATCCCAACGAAGCCGCCTGGGGGCTGGATATGCTGGCTATTGGAACCCATGACGCCGACCGCGTCTTCCAGCCTGCTGGCGATGGCGAGTGGGCTAGACCGGCCTGGGCTATCAACGCCGCAACGCCAGCCGAACTGAGCACCGACCGTGCGATATTGATGGATGGCGCTCGTCCGTTGCTGCCAGGTTCCAGTTTCCGCGGCCCCCTGCGCCATGCCTATTCGCGTGCCGAGCGTGCCGCCGGGCGCGAAGTGAAGGATCCGCATCTCTTCCAGGGTGACGTTGGAGATGATGACCCTGCCGGGCAGGTCTTTGGCACGACCAACAAAAGCAGTCGCGTCCTGATCCGCGATGCACGGGCTGAAGCTGGCTGGGTAGCGGCAAGACTGCATATGCACGCCGAAGACGAGTTTTCGGCTGGCTCTTACGGCAGCGCCAAGCGCAATGCGGTGCGCCTGCTCAAGGGCGTCTTTCCGGTGCGCATCGTTGTCGAGGGAGCAACGCCTGATGAGGTCGAACCACTCGTCAAGCTGATTGACCAACAAGTGGCGCTGGGTGCGCTGGGGCACCTGCCCATCGGAGGCCATAAGACGCGCGGAGCTGGCTGGGGACACTGGCAGGCGCAGCCCTGGCGCATGGATGACGTGCAGAAACTAAGGGATTGGACGCCGCTGAAAGAGCCTGAGACCACGCCGACCATCCAGACAGGTTCACCTTCAGGATTCATAGACCGTCGTGATCCACTCCAAGAAGTTCGAATACGCACCACGCACGGAACACTCAACGGCACGCTGACCCTCGGAGCGGCTGCCCGGCAAGCGCAGTCAGTGTTTGGCACCCATTCGCTCGTTGCCTGGTGGTGTGACCCAAGTATTGACCTTAGCCGCGCTACGCCACCGGCGACCTTTGGATGTACCTGGCCGCTCGACGGCGATATCCTGGTAGACGAAGTAGCCTTCTATGCCGGGCGTGCTGTCTGGCGTGCAGTGCGCACAACGAATGGCGTCCGATATGTGTTTATTGAAGAAGTCGGCGCGAACGAGACTGGTGACGTGCAGAAGGCGCGTGTTGTTTTCACCCCCGCGCGGCTGCATGATGATTTCCGGCGTTTCTCTGCCACACGGACTGGACGTGGGCAGGTGTTGCTGCGTGAGTGGTATGTCGGTGATGAAATGCTCGGCTTTACGCTTGAGCAGATCGATCAGGAGATGCGCTGATGTCAGAGAAACCGTATCGAATCCGTGTTCGTGTGCTTGATGGGAAGCCGCGTAGCCAGAAGGACTTGAACAAACTCAAGAGCAATATATTGGGCATGGCCCACCTCGACATTTTCGACGCCAAGGGCGGTGTTGAGTTGATCGTGTGCGCTTCACAGGAAAAGCATCTGGCTGATGTGCGCGCAAAGCTCCATCATGCGGGTCTCGAAGAGATCGAAGGTGGCGATACCTCCGTCCCCGCAGCCGCAAGGCCGATGCCTCAGCAAGGTTCACGCCAGGACATGTCGCAGGATCGCGGTAGACGGGAGCGAAGCAAACGGCAGCAACCCGGCAGCGCACAGGGCTCGTCAGAGGAGCCGCCACCTGATCTGCGTAAAAAGCCGTATGGCTTCGTCAGGCTCCCTGAAAGATTTACTACTGCTGAACCTGTTTGGCACGACGGGACGAGCAGCGCTGGCAGGTTGTCGGGGGAGATTCGCTTCGAACTCGAGACCTTGACGCCGCTTCTGGTCGGGTGGGAACGATTTCAGATCAATCACCCTGATAATCCCTGGCCAGTGCTCACCTGCAAGGTTGATGACCGTGAGCGTGAGGCGTTCATCCAAGAGTCTGCACGAACCTTGTTTCCTGATGTTGCTAACGCAGATCCCAAGAAACAGGAAAAGTTAGAGAAAGACCGACAAAGGTACATCACGCATACCAAGAGTCGCATAATCAAGCTGGAGTTGATGAAAGTTGGTTTGACCATTGAATCCAAATCGGTGCTCTGCCCGCTGCGCGCGCCGTGGGACAAGCGCCCCGTCATCATCCCCGGCGACACGCTGAAGGGCCTGCTCCGGCACGAACTGGGCGCGCTGCTTGGCGCGCCGATGGAGCGCGTGGCTGAGCGTTCGTATTCATATCGGCCAAATGCGATGTTTCCGGATAAGACTGAGAGGCGATTTCTCGTTCCGCGACTGGCTCGAGTACCGCCGGATGGCGTCAAGTTGATGCCGTTGTGTGGGGATCATCAAGCTCGCGTTCCCACGAAGTTAGAGTTATTCCCCGCAACGCTTGAGTACAACAAGAAGGATTACCGCTTCGACGATAGAAATGGCGCTCCGTACCGGGGCGGTCAGGGCGCGGGCGAGAAACTCAACTCGAAACGCAACCTGCACAAGACGCTCGCCGCGAACCCGAACGCAACGGTTGAAACCGTCGATGTTCCGGAGACGGTTCAGCAGGGCTACCTTGCGACGATCCGCCACCTCGCCGATCTCGCTCACGGCCATTTCTCTGAGCGGCATCCTGACGTTCCCAACGTGGTGAAGAGTGACGATGCTCGCAACCGCATCCTCAAAGCTGCGAAAGATGAAGTGTTCCAACCTGGAGATATGATCTGGGTCGAATGGGACACCGAGAGAGAATGTATCGTCTCATTCGGCTGGCACTACTACTACCGCTGGGCATATGTCGATACGGTTCGCAGGGATGCCGACGCTCCGAACGGCGAACGGCGCGGTCTCTTCCCGCTGCCTGACGAGCGAGCACAGGACGGCGACGGCGCGCCCAGGGCGCTGTCGCCTGTGCGTCGGCTCTTCGGCTACACCGGCGACAACGAAGGCAGCGCAGGCATCGGCAAAGGTGACTATGAACAGCTCATGGGGCGTGTCTCTATCAATGCTGCCCTCGAGGTTGTTGGTGAGTGCGAGACCGATGACCAGCGATTCCTGCCGCCAACCTTCCTCAAGGAACTCGGCATGCCGCGCCCCAGCGCTGTTGAATTCTATTTGAAGCAGCCTTACCATCCACATGCACGCCCCTCAGACCGGGCAACGCTGGTCACCTATGGTGACGCTGCAGGTTACGATGAGCCTGGTGAGCTGGCCGGGCGTAAGTTCTACCTCGACCGTTCGGACGCCTATACCGGCGAGCCGTGGAAGGATGATTCAGCAGCTAACCGCGCCAACGAGCGCAGCACCCTGGCGCTGGAGGCATCGAAACCGGGGCGGAAGTTCCGTTTCACCCTGCGTTTCCGCGATCTTGAACCTGCGGAACTTGCCGCCGTCCTGATTGCACTCTGCCCGCACCAGTTCCGCGAGGTGCTGGGGGGCGCACATCCCGATGGCTACTGCTCGAAACTGGGCTACGCGCGACCCCTGGGTTGGGGCAGCGTGCGCATCGAAGCAAAGGCGCTTTTGTTCCTCGAGCTTGCCAATAATGGGCCTCAACTCAGGGCAGAGCAGGACATTGTCGCATGGGTGAGACAGCATTATCAGGCGACTGAGATGCAGGCAGCCTGGCTGGATATCCATCGCCACAAGCATCCCGATGCAGCCGATTATCCGAAGGCGAAGGACAAAAAGGACAACGAAAATATCTACACATTCCACACGGATCTGCGTGCCAAACATTCACGCCTGCGGCGTTACAAGAAGGAGGAGTAGATGAAGACCCTGCTCATTCTAACGGTTGGTCAAACCGATGTGCAACTGGTCAAAGATAACAGACGGCATAAGCTGGACGGAGACACCTGTGGCGATCTGCACGACGCGATCAAGAAGCGCTCGTGGTCGCTCGTTGATACACCGGGTGAAAGAAGCAGGGACATTATCAAAAATTTGCCACCAGATGTCAATCTCGTGCTCTGCACACCCAAGGTTGATGCTCTGCTTGCAAAGCTAGATAGTCTTCAGCACCTGATAGCGCTCGTTCTGGAGACAAACCGTGAAGGTCCGCGAGATCCGCGCCTTGCGGGGGAAATTGTCGAGCGGCGTCTGAGTGATCGAGGCGCTAAAGAAGTAAAGCGGGTAGCATTTCTGGAAGGTACAGAACAGCTCGAAGATCCAGCGTGCGATCTCGACGCGGTTGTACGGCGCCAGGTCGTCAAGAGACTATCGGACGCGATCAGCAAGGTTACGAAAGACCTTAAGCCAGAGGATCGCGTGTTTGTGGCAACAACAGGAGGACTTGCGGCTGCTAACGAGCTTGTCAATGAGTTGGTACGGCTGCATTGTGTGGGCGGCCCGAATGTCACCGCGCTGGAGGTGCCTGATGCCTATCGTGGCGGGCACGATGATCGCGCTGTGGAGGAGAAGTTCCACCCCGCAGCCGGCATTCGCGCTCGCTGGCATGCGCTGGATCTCATCCAGAAAGGTAATCTGCTGGCCGCATGGGGCGCGGTGAGCCATCTCGAGAACCAGCCGGGGCAGGAATGGACGCAGGTCGTGCGCTGGCTGGCTGATTTTGCAGCTTCTCTGCCAATTACAGATGATTGTGACATTCCAGTTCTCAAGCACCCCACAATGGCCGTCCGCGCCGCGCTGCGCGTCGAGCTGGCGCTGCGCGCAGGCGACATTCCGCGTGCTGTGCATGGCACAGTGTCATTCTTCGAGGCGGCATTGTGGGACTGGTTGCGTCAGCGTGATTTCGTGAAAGACGACCAGGCAACGGGAGGTAATCTCAGCGATGGGTTTACGTTTGATAATCAACCAGACAGAGATAGATTCCGGTTGAAAGATGGCAAGTGGTTGATCAACGACTCCCGTAGTGGACAAAAAGCCTGGGTGGGAGTTCTTAAGAAACCGGCGTTGACGCAATATTTCAATGCGCTGACCGATGATATCCGCAGTCTACGCAATGATGTGGCACACAACGAGCCAACGCAGGCGCTCATGCAACAGGCGCAAAATCGCATGCAAGGTGCGAGTCTGTGGTCTACGGATGCTCCGCCTTCGTTCCTGTGCCAACCTTTCGTCCGGGACGTACTACGTGAGCTTGGGGAGCAAAATCCGGAAACGCTTCATACAGAACTTATCAAAGATATTCGCTCGCGGTTGTTGAGCATTTAGATAGGAGTCGCGGCTCATGGCCATCACCAACCAGGAACGGATCGGGAAAGCGCTCGACCTGCTGCGCCAGGGGTTGCAACCCTTCATCGAGCGCGAGTTGCAGAATCACTATGGCAAATATTGGGTGACGAACGTCACCAGCACCTGGCGCAATGAGCTGACGTGGCGCGACGATGATACGCCGCATCTCGATAGTGCTGCGCTGCTCAAAATCATGTGGGAGCAGTGGAACGAGGTGTTCCGCAAGACCCTGGGCTTTACCGAGCGGAGCCTGGTCAGTGAGTTGCGCGAGTGGCGCAACAAATGGGCGCACCAGGAGTCATTCTCGACCGACGACACCTACCGGGTGCTCGATTCGGCGGCCCGGCTGCTCAATGCCGTGTCTGCCTCGGCGCAGGCCGATGAGATCGAGCGGATGAAGATCGAGCTGCTGCGGGTGCGCTTCGACGAGCAGGTGCGTGGCGAGAAGCGCAAAGCGGGCGGCTCGCTGATCGAGGCGGCGGCCAGTGGGATGCTCAAGCCCTGGCGCGAGGTGGTGACGCCGCATCCCGATGTGGCCAGCGGTCGCTACCAGCAGGCTGAATTCGCTGCCGATCTGTGGCAGGTGCATCTTGGTGAAGGGAGTGACGAGTACCGCGATCCGGTGGAGTTCTTCCGCCGCACCTATCTCACCGAGAGCCTGAAGCGATTGCTGGTAGGTGCGGTCGAGCGACTCTCCGGCAAGGGCGGCGATCCGGTGGTGCAGTTGCAGACCAACTTCGGCGGCGGCAAGACCCACTCGATGCTGGCGCTGTACCATTTGTTTTCCGGTCATAGCCCTGCTGCATTGCCCGGCGTGGATACGGTGCTGGCCGAAGCGAGCGTGACGAGCCTGCCGATGGTGAAGCGGGTGGTGCTGGTCGGCAACAAACTCTCGCCCGGCAACCCGATGGTCAAGCCCGATGGCAC
>Ga0308394_1001503_pt1 | contig 10937 bp, 11 predicted proteins | sample Hotspr2Sampleme2_FD_202366 | JGI IMG/M metagenome (GOLD analysis project Ga0308394, IMG submission 202366) | Hot spring phototrophic mat microbial communities from Mushroom Spring, Yellowstone National Park, Wyoming, United States - 20050701_me2 ...
TGTCCAGTGATGGGCAGTCTGCAATCGTTGCTTTCTTGAGCAGTAATGTGTGGCTACGCCACGCAAGCGAACAGGAAAGTTCAGCGTAAATGTATCAGCCAACCTAAACTACAGTTGAACTTTCAGGCAGTGCCCAGTTTTGGTGCGGTGATCGCCCTAGTACAGGCAGACCGCGCCGCTTTTGCCATCAGTAGTTTGGTGCACAATGTGAGCGCTGATTTGACCTTTCGCCCCTTTGCTTACGATGGGTTGGCGGTATTTGTCCCCTTTAGCTACGCCCGCCGTGATAATAGCCTGCCTACTGCCTTGGGGGGACAGATCAGCGCCCAAGGTGGCGACACGGGAGTGACCGCCCTGCCCACTTTTGAAACTTTGCGCCAAGTGATACGGGACTTTGAAGAACGCAATGTGGGAGCAGTGTCCTTCGCCTCCATCAGTCGAGTGTTTGGGCAATGTTCCGTCTATCCTCTAGCAATCAAAGAAGAGAACAACCCCGCCGTACCCCCGCTGATTACCATAGATCGCAAGGCAGTTACGCCGAACACTGATTTGTGCAATGAAAAAGGCAACTACACCCCAGACTACGAAGCATTCATTACGGGGCGCTATCCCCTAGATAATCGCCGCCCCCCTGTGGGCGATCGCTTTGCGGCAATGATGACCACCGCTGAAGCCCAAAAACTACTACAACGCGCTGGCTTAATTCCTCTGCAAGTCCCCAGTTCCCAGTGAGATCACGGGGCTAGATGAGCCAGTCCCCGCTGGATGAATTCCATGCGGTCTATGTCTTGGGGCAGGGGGTAGGTGGCTAAAAACTCACGGGTCAGTTGGGCTAGTCCTCCCTGAGAAACTGTAGCTCCAGCGCCAACATCTGCAGACTGTTCAGGCGATCGCAAATCCAGAAGGTAGTGCAAAGCCCTTGCCTGCAATTGGCGAATACTGCGGTAGTCTAGCAGTTTTTGCACGCTCTTGGGGATGTTGACAATTCTCTGGCGCACCACTTTGTCCGCAATATCCACTTGCTGGGCTTGGTCTAGGATCAACTGATTGATGCGGTCAATGGGCTGATTCTGGGCATCAATGAGGGGTAAGTCCACCGTAGGGCGTGGCTTGCTCAGAGGGTGAAAAGTAGCTGAATGGGTAGCTAGATTGAATTCCACAAAACCTTTTGGCTCCTCTGCCTCCTGCCAGATGTTGTTGCTAGTGCGCTCAATTGCCCCTGCATAGTAGGCATGACCCCCTAGATGGGTAAAGCTGTGGAAGTGTCCGCAGGCGACATAGTCCCAAGGTAGCTCTACTAGATAGCGAGGCACATCATAACCGCCATAATCATTGATGCGATCGCTGTCCACTGTGCCATGCACCATCAGCAAGTTGTAGGTAAACTCAGCTTTAGGGGCAAGGTGATAATCCCCAATTTGGGGCAAATCATTGTGGGGAATACACACCAGCCGCACTTCGTTCCCAATGGTTAGCTCTTGAGTGGTGTGGGACACTGCCTTGACCTCGGGGATCACCTCCAGCGCCTCTAGAATGCAACGGTTATCTGTTGAGCGCACCGACTCATGGTTGCCCGCAATCATCACAATAGGTGCTGGGCACTGGTGGCGAAACCTGAGCAGTTCTCTTTGTGCCTGTACGATGGCATAGTTGCTGGGGCGAGGTACATGGAAAATATCCCCTGCCATCAATACCAAGTCCACCTGCAGTTTGGCAATCCGCTCTAGTGCTTCGCGAAAACTGGCGAAAATGTCCGCCTCCCGCTGGTTCACTCCCCGATCCGTTTGGCGATGGTAGGCTCTAAAACCTAGATGTAAGTCTGCTAAGTGGGCAATGCGCATAGCAATTTCCTAGTAACGGAGAGAGAGGGATTCGAACCCTCGGTTGCTTGCACAACTCTCGATTTCAAGTCGAGCGCATTCGACCACTCTGCCATCTCTCCAGTGCTATCAGTTTAACCGACAAAAGCCAGTTAGTTTTGGGACTAGTCTAAAGATTAGCATTTTCGTATGGTGATTTGTCAAACCTATCATTCTCAATTTTCCATCAGGTCTTTCTCTCGGTTGATCTCTACTTGTCTCTGTTTGCCCGTACCAAATATTTTCTGTATGGGAGGGTCTGTGTTAGTTATCTTATTGATTAAACTTAGGTTTTGCAAATAACCATTGATTGCATAAGTATGGATGAAACCATTTTTTATCAGCAAGTAGTCAAAGCCATAGAAATCGTACTCTGACCAGATTGATATGTGTGCTTCATGAATATGTCCATCTACTGTTCCTTGAATATAGCGATCTGGATAGTGGATAAGGATATATTTCGAGCGGTAAACCAAAAAGTTCAAAAGGTCTATGCCCTCGGATTTACGCATGTGCTCGAGGCAGTCTCCTATGATAACCAAGTCGTAGCTTTCGTCAATTTTTTCTGAAATCAGATTGATGGCAGGCATGACCCAAACTTGGTTATATATTTTCTCTAACTCGAAATCTTTTACACATGTCTCATCAATTTCAACAGCGATCTTTTCCGCATCTGGATGAAAAAAGGACACCATCTTGCCATACTTTCCCGCTCCTGCTCCTATATCCAGAAACCTGTTAACTTTGATTCTTTTCAGTAGTTTCTTAGTAGTGCCATCTGGCAACCAATGGGATACTGGCACCCCTTACTTCATACGAGGTTATGCTAACTCAGAAAGGCAGTTCATCGTTGGCGCCAACTGCCTCACTAACGGGAGTGTTGACAGTGGGAGCAGTGGCAACACCTGCACTCAGACCAGTGTCGCCTCTGAGGTCGTAGATTTTGGAAGCCACTATTTCCGTGCGCTTTTCCCTGCGCCCATCGCGATCATAGCTGTCAATGCGTAGGCGACCATCGATTAAGATGCGATCGCCCCGCTGGTATTTCCGCTCCATGATCTGGTTGGCTAGGTTATTCCACCCCACCACTTTGATACGGTAAGGCGGCTCATCCCGCAGGGAGTCAAATTGCACCAAAAATGAAGCGATCGCATTCTGGTTATCAGGGGTGTAGCGCAATTCAGGTTCGGTCAACACTTCCGCCATCAAAACAATGGAGTTCATAACGCCACTAGCCAACTTTACTTAGAGGCTATCATAGCCTACACGACTGAGATTACCAAATTACTCCAGATATGTAATAATTAGTTCTGTTATTGCCCTCATAGCTCAGGGGTAGAGCACATCATTGGTAATGATGAGGTCTCGAGTTCAAATCTCGATGGGGGCTTTAGGGCTTGGAATCAAGGTTTGAGCATCATATAAGTAAGTTTTACAGGTATTTTCAGACAGGTTTAGACAGCGTTAGCCGTCACTTTTGGCTACAGGTATAAATACTTGGGCACTACCAGACTGCTTCCCTAGGCTTGACCATCTCAACAAAGTTTTTGACTGTAAGGGATGGGCTTACCTTAGGGCATAAGCATAGCAGAGACTGCAAATGCCTAATAGTTCCAACGGCTTAAAGAAAAGTTAAGGGCTAGAGTTATGGATTGACGGATCGGCTACCCTAGATTTCCTACTATATCTCTTAATCTCTTAAGACTAGTATGGAGAATCTCCGCAGTCGCACCATTACCGCAGGTATTCAGCGATCGCCCAACCGTGCCATGTTAAGGGCAGTTGGTTTTAGCGATGAGGACTTCAACAAGCCAATCGTGGGGGTTGCCAGCACCTACAGTACCATTACCCCCTGTAATGCAGGAATCAATCTCCTAGCAGAGCGTGCTATGCAGTCCCTCGCCCAAGCGGGGGCAAAGCCCCAGTTGTTTGGCACTATCACCGTCAGCGATGGTATTTCCATGGGCACGGAGGGCATGAAGTATTCCCTTGTCTCCCGTGAGGTGATTGCGGATTCCATTGAGACTGTGTGCATGGCACAGAGTATGGATGGGGTGCTGGCTATTGGCGGCTGTGACAAAAATATGCCAGGGGCAATGATTGCCATCGCCCGCATGAATATCCCCGCCATTTTTGTCTATGGAGGAACTATCAAGCCTGGACACTATCAGGGGAAGGATTTGACCATAGTCAGTGCCTTTGAGGCAGTGGGGGAATACAGTGCAGGCAAAATCAGCGAAGCAGAACTGCTAGAAGTGGAGCGGCACGCCTGCCCTGGTTTTGGCTCCTGCGGGGGAATGTACACTGCCAATACCATGTCCTCTGCTTTTGAAGCAATGGGCATGAGTTTGCCCTATTCTTCCACCATGGCGGCGGAGGATCAGGAAAAAGCAGACAGCACAGCCCAGTCGGCAGAAGTGCTGGTACAGGCAATCAAAAAGCAACTGTTACCCTGCCAGATCATCACCCGTCAGTCCATTGAAAATGCCATTGCCGTCATCATGGCGGTAGGGGGTTCTACCAATGCGGTACTGCACTTTTTGGCGATCGCCCATACGGCTGGAGTGCCACTAGTCCTTGAAGATTTTGAGCACATTCGCCAGAAGGTACCCGTGTTGTGCGACCTCAAACCATCAGGCAGGTATGTGGCAACTGACTTACACGAGGTAGGGGGCATTCCCCAAGTGATGAAGATATTACTGGTGAATGGCTTACTCCACGGCGACTGTATGACCATTACAGGGCAGACTATTGCCGAAATTCTCTGCGACATTCCCGAGCATCCTCCAGAAGGGCAGGAAGTAATTCGTCCTTTCCATCACCCCGTATATCCTCAAGGGCATATCGCCATTCTCAAGGGCAACCTAGCAGAGGAGGGTTGCGTCGCCAAAATTTCTGGGGTAAAGCAACCCCAGATCACGGGTCCCGCTAGGGTATTCGACTCAGAAGAGGAATGCCTGTCAGCTATTCTCGCAGGCAAAATCCGTGCAGGGGATGTGGTAGTCATTCGCTATGAAGGCCCCAAAGGGGGGCCTGGTATGCGGGAGATGCTTGCTCCCACCAGTGCTATTATTGGGGCAGGTTTGGGGGATGCGGTGGGGCTAGTTACCGATGGCAGGTTTTCGGGAGGAACCTACGGTATGGTGGTCGGTCATGTGGCTCCAGAGGCATACGTGGGGGGGACGATTGCCCTTGTGCAAGAGGGAGACCTCATTTCCATCAATGCCCATGAGCGCTCCATTCATCTCCACGTCAGCGACAGTGAACTAGCAGAACGGCGCAAGGCATGGCAGCCTCCTGCTCCTAGGTACACGCGCGGCGTGCTTGCCAAGTATCAAAAGCTAGTTTCCAGCAGTAGCCGTGGGGCTGTTACTGACTGAGGGGATCATCCCTGTTAGACGGGCATAGGCAAACAATCCCCCCGCCTCAATGACAGGGGCAATTTCTCCCAAGGGTTTGAGAGCAAACACTTCCCCTGTACTCTCGTTGGTTAGGGTGTTTTCTGCAAAGTTTAGAGTGGCAATCTGTCCCGTCTGGAAGCGATCGCACAGCCGATCCACACTCTCCCAAGGATACAACTCTCCCGTGGCGACACAGTTGCGGAAGAAAATCCTAGCGTAGGACTGGGCAATTACCGCCTCCACTCCTGCGGCACCTAGAGCAATGGGAGCGTGTTCTCGAGAAGAGCCACAGCCAAAATTTTCCCCCGCAATCACCAGTTTGTACTGGGTTTTCATAGCTCCCTCAGCAATAAACTTGCCGTAGCGATCGGGGAGACCAATCAGGGCATAACTGCCCAACTTTTCGTATTCGTCGGGCTTGGAAGGAACAAGGGTGAGATATTCCGCAGGGATAATCTGATCAGTGTCAATATTGTCGTCCACGACAAACACAGCAGAAGTGACAATCTTGGGCATCAGTCTGAATGGTGATTGATTTTTTCATCTTGAAATTTCTATGATTACCCTAGCAAGGGGGCACGGCTTTGGGTACACTGAAACACTATTCTTTATGTGATGCAACTAAACTTCAACTTTTGTCCTGCGAAGGGTCAATTTAATTGACTGACTACTACCTATACCAATACCAAGAGGCGGAATAGTATGTGGGGTTGCCAACTTCTATAATCTTGTCTGGTGGGTATAGGGTGAGGCATGCGGTGGCTAGTTAGGGGGAGTATGTTAATGTCTGCCCTATTCCCGTTAGGAGCATGGGCTTGTCCCCCAGAGATAAAGACCCTGACCCACCAACTGCTAGCCGATCTGCCTAGCTACATGAACCGCACCTACACCAGACTGGGTTTTCCCCAACGGCAGGTGATCACCGCCAGCGCTCCCGAGTTTGAGCCTCTGCCTGTCACTGCTGAACTGCCCGACCAAGAGCATCCCCAGCAGGTCTTTGTCTCCCTTTTGGAAAAGCGCACAGGCTCCCAACCACTAACGCAAACTGCTTACTGGTTGTTTTTTAGCCTGACCCAGCGGGGCTGGCGACTCAGTATGGCTTTTGCACGGGTAGGCAATGCTCCTCCCTATGATGTGAGTGATGGAGCGATCGCCAACGCAGTGCGTACTTGGCTCAGGGATCGTTGTAGCCCACCCTGAACAGTGCTAGACTAGAAAAACATGATTAAATGTAACTGCTATGCCCAAACCCAACATTCACCCCCAATGGTATCCCAATGCCAAAGTGATTTGTAACGGCGAAGTGATTGCCGTGGTTGGCTCCACCAAGCCCGAACTCCATGTGGAAGTGTGGTCAGGCAACCATCCCTTTTTTACTGGCACCCAGAAGATCATTGACACCGAAGGGCGGGTGGAACGCTTTTTGCGCAAGTATAAAATGGATGCCCCTCCCCCTGCTAAGGTAACGGAAACCGCTGAGTCAGACACAGCCAAGAAGCCAGCCCCTGCTCCCAAAGGGAAGAAGAAAAAGTAACTGAGAAGCTATGCTCCCCCCCTATCTGTTGCGGAAACTCCAGTCCGTCAGTCAGACCTTCTATGAGCTGACCCGTCGCCTCGCTGACCCCGATGTGGCGAAAGACCCGCAGGAGTTTCAGCGCATCGCCAAACTGCGCTCCTCTCTGGAAGAGACAGTGCAGGTGTATGAGCAATGGCAAAAGGTGCTGGCAGAACGGGAGAGCGCCCAACAGTTACAGAAGGAAACCACCGATCCTGAGCTAAAGGAACTCGCCAGTCTAGAAGTAGCAGAACTGTCTGCCAAACTAGAACACCTAGCAGAGCACCTGCAGGTATTGCTCCTCCCCCAAGACCCTAACGATGAGAAAAATATCATGCTGGAAGTTCGGGCAGGTACGGGGGGCGAAGAGGCTAGTATCTGGGCGGCAGACCTAGTGCGCATGTACACTCGCTATGCAGAAAAACAGGGCTGGCGGGTGAAGCTGGTCAGTGAATCCCTAGCTGACATGGGGGGGTTTAAGGAAGCGATTTTAGAAATTCAAGGGGATCGGGTCTACAGCAAACTCAAGTATGAATCGGGCGTGCATCGGGTACAGCGGGTGCCCATCACTGAAGCCAGTGGACGGGTACACACCTCTACGGCAACAGTGGCGGTGATGCCCGAAGTGGATGAGGTGGAAGTACACATCGACCCCAATGACATTGAAATTACTACCGCCCGCTCGGGAGGAGCAGGAGGACAAAATGTCAACAAGGTGGAAACAGCGGTGGATTTATTCCATAAGCCCACGGGCATTAGGGTATTTTGCACAGAAGAGCGATCGCAACTGAAAAACAAAGAGCGGGCTATGCAAATCCTGCGCGCCAAGCTCTATGAAATGAAACTGCGAGAACAGCAAGAAGCGGTCAGTTCCCTACGGCGATCGCAGGTGGGAACAGGGGCAAGGTCAGAGAAAATTCGCACCTACAATTACAAAGACAATCGGGTTACCGATCACCGCCTCAACCAAAACTTTTCCCTCGAGCAAGCCTTAATGGGGGATATTGAGGACATCATCCAGTCCTGCATTGCTCAAGACCAGCAAGAACGGCTTAAGGAAATGGCAAAGCTGGAGAACTAGGACTATGGCAGTGCGCCCCGCAATCCGCAAACTGCAAAGGCAATTACAGGAGTGGCGACGGGATTTCCATCGCTTCCCTGAGCTGGGTTTTCAAGAGAAACGCACCGCTGAGAAGATCAGCCGATACCTCACCGAGTGGCAGATTCCCCACGAAACAGGCATTGCCCAAACGGGCATAGTGGCAACCATCTACGGGCAGGGAGGCGCAGGGGGCAGGGTGCTAGCCATTCGTGCCGATATGGATGCCCTGCCGATTCAGGAGGCAAATCTAGTGGACTACCGCTCCCAGATTGACGGCGTGATGCACGCCTGCGGTCATGACGGACACACAGCGATCGCTCTGGGCACAGCCTACTATCTGTCTCAACATCGCCACAGCTTCTGTGGAGCGGTGAAAATGATCTTCCAACCCGCCGAAGAAGGTCCAGGGGGAGCAAAACCAATGATTGAAGCGGGGGTACTGCACAACCCAGAGGTGGACGCTATCATTGGTCTGCACTTGTGGAATAACCTGCCCATCGGCACAGTGGGGGTGCGGGCGGGGGCATTGATGGCGGCGGTGGAGCTATTTGATTGCCAGATTCAGGGGCGAGGTGGGCACGGAGCCATGCCCCACCAAACCATTGATGCGGTGCTGGTCGGCTCCCAAGTGGTCAATGCCCTGCATACCATCGTGTCGCGGAATGTCGATCCTCTCCAGAGTGCGGTGATCACCATTGGCAAGTTTCAGGCAGGCTGTGCCCACAATGTAATTGCCGATACGGCGGAACTCAGCGGCACGGTGCGTTATTTTGATCCCCAGCTCAGCGCCCCCATTAGGGAAAGGATTGAAACGGTGATTGCAGGGGTATGTTCTGCCCATGGGGCTATCTACAATCTGGACTACCGCGCCCTCTATCCTGCGGTGATTAACAATGAAGCGATCGCCAATCTAGTGAAAACCGCCGCTGGCTCAGTCTGTGAACCTCCCTTGCAAATCATCCCCGAATGCCGCACCATGGGCGGTGAAGATATGGCTTACTTTTTGCAAGCAGTCCCCGGGTGCTACTTCTTTTTGGGGTCAGCGAATTCTGCTAAAGGTCTCACCTATCCCCACCATCATCCCCGCTTTGATTTTGATGAAACTGCTCTAGGCACAGGGGTAGAGATATTTGTGCGGTGCGTGGAACTGTTCTGCAATTCCTGAAGCAAGGAACTTCAATTCCCCACTTGCAAATCCCAGAGATTGCGATAAATTCCATTCTGCGCTAGTAGTTCCTCATGGGTTCCCGTCTCCACAATCTCGCCCTGATCCATGACATAGATGCAGTCCGCATGGCGAATGGTGGACAGGCGATGGGCAATGGCAATAGTAGTTCTATTGTTGGTGATCTTCCTTAGGGAGTTCTGAATCGCCAATTCCGTCTCATTATCCAAAGCGGAAGTAGCTTCATCGAGAATGAGAATGGGCGGATTGCGCAGAATTGCCCGAGCGATGGCGATGCGCTGTTTCTGCCCGCCCGACAGCTTTTGCCCCCGTTCCCCCACAATAGTATCGTAGCCATGGGGGAGTTGGAGAATGAAATCATGGGCTTCGGCGATTTTCGCTGAGGCGATAATTTCCTCTCGAGAAGCTGATAACCTACCGTAGGCAATGTTTTCTAGCACTGTGCCGTGAAACAGAAAAATATCTTGGCTGACCCAACCAATACATCTGCGCAAGTTCCTGAGATTGAAATCCCTAATGGAAATACCATCAATGGTAATTTCTCCCGATGGCACTTCATAGAGACGCAGTAGGAGCTTGACTAGGGTACTTTTCCCTGAACCAGTGGCTCCCACAATGCCAATGGTCTGCCCTGCAGGAATGTGTAAGGAGAGATTTTTGAGAACGGGGATACCTTCTTTATATTGAAAACTGACATTGGTAATTGACACCTCTCCCCTAATCTGTTCTGGGAGAATGGGTTTGTCCCCTGAAACAACGGCTATGGGAGTATCCAACAGGTTCATCACTCGCACTGTAGAAGCCATCGCCCGCTGATAGTGGTCTAGGGTTTCCCCCAATCTAGTCAGGGGCCAGAGCAGTCTTTGGGTGAGAAAGACCATGACGCTGTAGTTGCCCACCGATAGGCGATCGCCATACACTTCCAAACCACCAAAGAAGAGAATGGTAATGAACCCCACAAATACGAGGATTCTGATCAGAGGTACAAAAGCGGCGCTATACTTGATAGCACGGCGATTACTCTCACGGTAGCGATCGCTCTCTTTAGTAATTCTATCAATTTCAAAATCTTCCCTTGTGAATGCCTTGATGGTGACAATGCCACTGAGATTATTGGATAACTGACTGTTCAGAGCAGAGACCTTCTCCCGCACATCGGCATACAACGGCGCAAGGAAACTTTGGAATTTAATAGAACCCCAGAGAATGAAGGGGATGGGAATAGCTGACCAGACTGCTATCACAGGGGAGAGATAGATAAATACCGCACCGATCAAAAGCACCGTGGTTGACACCTGCAAAATTTCATTTGCCCCGCCATCGAGAAATCTTTCTAATTGGTTAATATCGTCGCTGAGGATGGACATCAACTCCCCTGTACTGCGCTCTTCAAAAAAAGCCAGTTCCATCTCTTGCAGGTGGGTATAGGCATCAATGCGCAAATCATGTTGCATGGACTGAGCGACATTGCGCCACAGACGAGCATAGGCGTATTCAAATAGGGATTCCAAACCCCAAATTATGGCACTGACAAAGGAAAGAATTACTAACTGCAGTACCACATCAGTTATGCCCAACCTTCCCAAAAAGGAACGCTCTTTTTCTATGAGAATATCCACCGCCCAACCGATGAGCACTGGGGGCGCTAGATCAAAGAATTTGTTGAGAACAGAACAGGCGATCGCTTGGTTGATTATAGAACCATACTTCTGCCCATACCGCAAAAGCCGCCACAGAGGATGAATTGAGCGTTTCATCAAATCAGCAGAGAAAGATTAGTATAGAGATTTGATAGAGAGTTTTGTGATTTATGGATGGACATTTACGCCTCTGC
>Ga0308394_1001504_pt1 | contig 10929 bp, 7 predicted proteins | sample Hotspr2Sampleme2_FD_202366 | JGI IMG/M metagenome (GOLD analysis project Ga0308394, IMG submission 202366) | Hot spring phototrophic mat microbial communities from Mushroom Spring, Yellowstone National Park, Wyoming, United States - 20050701_me2 ...
AACCGGGTTTCCCCACGCCCCCGCCCCGCAGGGGGATGGGGAAACCCGGTTTCCCGATCCCCCCACCCGGTGGGAGGGCTACGCCCTCCCAAGAATTATTTTCATCCCGTCGATGTGCGGCGCAGCCGCATGGACGGCTGCGGCGAACAACGCAGAGGGTTTCTGAGGATTGTACCATTATCAGGCGCTGCGCGCCTCTGCGTGCTTTGCGGTGCGTTGCCTCAGGCCGGCGCCGCCTATTCGTGCTCCAAATCCCGAGGTGCGCGAGGCCCTGGGCTGGGCGACGCTGCCCGAGGCCGGCCATAGCGCCACCGTGCAGCCTTTCACCAGCGCCGTTGACGCGCATACGGGCCTGGTGTGGTTCGAAGACACCGACTTCTTCTTCGCCTTCGGTCCTGGCACCCAGGTCACGGCGTTCCCCCGGGTCGGCGAGCCGTTGTGGTAGCAGGCAGCCAGCCGGCGATCTGCGCGCCCGCGCCGGCCCGGGATCTGCTATCATGGGTCTATTCCTGTAGCCGCCGTCTGGCGCCGGCACAGCGCCGGCTTGTATGAGGAGCAGTGTGCGCTATGTCCGCCTGGGAGACGTACCTCGACACGCACCAGTCGCGCTTTCTAGACGAACTGGTGGAGTTTTTGCGCATCCCGAGCATTTCGGCCATTCCGGCCCATGCCCCCGATGTGCAGCGCGCGGCTGAGTGGGTCGCCGCGCGCGCCGCGCGCGCTGGCCTCGAGCACGCGCAGGTGCTGCCCACGGGCGGCCATCCCGTGGTCTATGCCGACTGGCTGCATGCCCCGGGCAGGCCAACCGTGCTGATCTATGGCCACTTCGATGTGCAGCCGGTCGATCCGGTCGAACTCTGGACCCACCCGCCGTTCGAGCCGCATGTCAGCGCTGGTCGGGTGTATGCGCGGGGCGCTTCGGATGACAAGGGCAATATGCTGGCGCCCCTCCTGGCGATTGAAGCCCTGTTGCGGACCTCGGGCGCCTTGCCGGTCAATGTCAAGGTCTTCTTTGAAGGGCAGGAGGAGATCGGCAGCCCGCAGATCGGGCCGTTTCTGGCGGCGCACCGGGATCTCCTCGCCTGCGACATTATCCTCAACGCCGATGGCGGCCAGCACAGCGAGACCGAGCCGGCCCTCCTGGTGGGCCTGCGCGGTCTCTGCGCCTTGCAGATCGATGTTACCGGGCCGAAGATGGACCTGCACAGCGGCCTCTACGGCGGCGTGGTGATGAATCCCATCCATGCCCTGGTGATGATCCTGAACTCCATGCGCGGCGCCGATGGGGTGATCACCGTCGAGGGCTTCTACGACGCCGTGCGCCCGCTGAGCGCGGAGGAACGCCAGCGCATCGCCGCAGTGCCTTACGATGTCGAAGCGCTCAAGGCCGAACTGGCCATTCCCGCCACCTTCGGCGAGGCGGGCTATACCCCCCTCGAAGCCAGTTGGGTCCGGCCAACGCTGGAGGTGAACGGTATCTGGGGCGGGTTTCAGGGCGAAGGGGTGAAAACCGTGCTGCCGAGCCAGGCGCACGCCAAGATCACCTGCCGGCTGGTGCCCGACCAGGATCCGGCGACGATCCTGCGTCTCGTGCAGGCCCACGTGGAGCGTCATACCCCGCCCGGGGTGACGGTTGGCGTGACGTTCTTCGAATCGGTGGCGCATCCCTATCTGGCGCCTGAGGATGATCCGGGCAACCGCGCCGCTCGCGCGTTGTTGACGGAACTCTACGGGCGCGAACCGTACCTCGTGCGCAGCGGCGGCTCGATCCCGGTATGCACGCTGTTCCGCGAGCATCTGGGCGTGTACGCGACCAGTTTCGGCTTCGGTCTGTCCGATGAGCGCCAGCACGCCCCTGACGAGTTCTTTCGCCTGGCGAGCTTCCGCATGGGGCAGCGGGCCTATGCGCTGATGCTGGAGCGCCTGGGGGCGTGATCCTTCTTTGCGCAGGGGCATGGGGAAACCGGGTTTCCCCATGCCCCCACCCGCGGGAGGGTCTGGGAGGGCGCAGCCCTCCCAGGAACAACCGTATGTGCATTGCGGCGTGGTGCGGCGGAGCCGCATGGAGGGCTACCGTGAACATAGGCTGCTCACCTACGCGCATGCGGCGCTGCCCCCCCTCCTGACCTCCCCCCGCTGGGGGGAGGCGCCGGACTCCCTCCCCCCAGCGGGGGGAGGGCTGGGGAGGGGGGCCGGCACCGTGCCCGCGGAGACGCGACGCGGGCGGGCCGCCCGCGCTCCCAGGCGATGTTCATCGCGGCGGTGTGCGCCATGCGCATGACCGTCTCACGTGAACATGGGGGAACCAGGTTCCCCCATACCCCCGCTCCCGGGAAGGCGAGGGCGCAGCCCGTGCGCAGGGGTGTGGGGAAACCGGGTTTCCCCATACCCCCACCCGCGCCTCCATTTTATCACCCGGTTGTTTCGATACATCCCCACGTTCGCTACTTTCGGCGCTCGAGCGACGCACATGCCCGTTTGCGACCATTCATGCAGCCTCCGGCGTATCCTTCTGGCCGATCCGACGGTATACCTTGTGGCCGCCGCCCGCAGGGTTGCGCACCCGTGCTTCACAGACTTTCCAGGAAGGCCACCAGATCGCGCACGTCGGCGTCGCTCAGGTTCAGTGGCGTGATCGCCGGGCTGGCGCCGGGCCCGCCGCCGCGCGCGTAGTGGCGCACGACGTCCTCCAGGGTCGCCGCGCTGCCGTCGTGGAAGTACGGCGCCGTGTGGCGCGCGCCCCGCAGCCCCGGCACCCGCGCCCGCCCGCCATTGCGCGCCGGGTCCGCCGGGAGGCCGATGTTGTGGAAGCTGTCGCTGCTGAAGCCCGGGGGCCGGTGGCAGACGGCGCAGCCTACTTCGACGAAGAGCGCCTGCCCGCGCAGGGCGGCCGCGCTCAGGGCCGCCCGCTCACCGGCCAGGTAGCGCGCGTAGGCGCCCGGGGGCGGCTCGATCGCCCGCAGGGCGGCAGCCAGCGCCGCGCCGGTCTGCTCCCACGTGATCGCCTCCGCGGCCCCGGGGAAGGCGGCGCGATAGGCGGCCAGCAGGTCCGCGTCGGCGCGCAGCCGGGCCAGGGTCGCTTCGGCGCGCGGTCCCATCTCGGCGGGATCAGCCAGGGGGCGCAAGGCCATCGCTTCCAGACTGCGCACCTCCGGCGAGAACCAGCCGAAGACCCGGCGCTCGCCCAATCCCCACAGCGGCGGGGTATTGAGACCGCCGGGCGTGGCCACGGCGCGCCCGTCGGTGAAGCCGCGCTCGGGCCGGTGACAGGAGAAGCAACTGCGCCGCCCATCCGCCGACAGGCGTGGCTCGGCCAGCAGCCGCTGGCCCAGCGCCACCCGCGCCGCCGTGACATCAACGGGGCGCCCCGGACCTTTCGCCGCCAGATAGCCGATGACCAGCAGCGCCGCCAGCGCAACCGTTCCCACCCAGAGACCTATGCACCAGTTCGTCCGTCTCATCGTCATTCTGCTCGCGCTCGGCTGCCTGGGGGCCTGCGCGGCGCGCCCCGCCGCTCCAGCGGCGCCCGCCCGGGGCGCGCCGGTGGTGCTTGCCGGCGGATCGGCTCCGGAACTGCCCGCGGTCGCGGCGCGCAAGGCGCGCCTGGAGGCCGCGCTAACCGCGCCACCATACATTTTACTGGCAGCGCATACCAGCGACGACTGGCTCACCGCGGCCCAGGCGGCCGCCGTCGCCGACCCTCGCGTGCGGGCCGCCACGCGCGCGCCCGATGGGCGGCCGCTGCGCGCCGAGGTTATGGCCCTTGGTCAGGCCAGCGCCGGCGATGTTCCGCCCTCGCTGGAACGCGCCTGCGCCTCTCAACGTTGCGCGCGCGTCCAGATCTACGTGTACCCCACCAATACCACCGTCACCGCGCTGGTCGCCGCCGACGGCACGGTGCTCGGTGTGGACGCGCTGGCCGATGCCCAGCCGGAAATCCCCGCCGATCTGGCCGATCTCGCCGTGCAGATCGCCCTGGCCGACCCGCAGGTCGCCGCCGCCTTTGAGGGCCTGACCCCTGACGCGGCAATGGCAACGATGAGCGCCACCAAAACGGCCCTCGAAACCACCAGTTGCGAGCGCAGCCGGCACCTCTGCGTCGCGCCAGTCTTCCGCTGGGGCAACAGCGCCCTCTGGACGATTGTGGATCTGAGCGAGTTTCGGCTCGTCGGGGCGGCGTGGACCGACCAGGGCGTGAGCGGGCGACGGGTCTGGAGCGAGGCAACCCTTCAGGACGCCGCCCTGGCCTCCCTGTGCGAGACGCCCGTCGTCCTGGAACAGGCTGGCTGGCGGCTGAGCTACCTGCTGACCAGTTCGGACGGCCTGGAACTGCGCGACCTGCGCTTCCAGGGACAGCCCGTGCTCGTGTCGGCCAAGGTGGTGGACTGGCACGTGGGCTACGCCGGGCGCGACGACGAGCGGGTCGGCTTCTCCGACGCGATTGGCTGCCCGGTGTTCTCGGCGGCGGCGGTCATCCCCTACGCCCCGCCGCAGATCGCCGAGGCTCCTGGCGGCGGCTTTACCCTGGAACTCACCTTCCGCAGCCCCCACTGGCCGCAACCCTGCAACTACCAGTACGTCACCCGCGCCCACTTCGGCCCCGATGGAACCATACGCTTCCTGGCCATCAACGAAGGGCGCGGCTGCGGCGTAGAGGGGATCTACCACCCTGTGCTGCGCCTGGAACTGCCCCCCGGCGCCGATCTGAGCGACCAGAACGGCGCGCGGCTCACCCAGGAGGGGCAGACCATCTGGCGGCCCGGCGCGCCTCACGTCCTCCAGGCGCGCACGGCCGATGGCCTGCTCGCTCTGGCGCCACTCTGGGACGAAGCGGAACATGCCTATGTCTACTGGACCCGGCCCGCTCCGGGCGAGGGCCAGGGCGACCTGCCGAGCATCGGCTCGTGTTGCGCGCTGGATGCCCGGCAAGGGCCGGAGCGGTTCATCAACGGGGAGTCACTGGACGGCGGCGCGGTGGTCTGGTTCGTGCCGCGTATCAGCAACGCCGAGCGGCAACGCTGCTGGGCCGACACCGCCCTGGAGGGCGGCGCGCTCAGGCCGCGGGTCTGGCCGTGCGGCGCGGGGATGGAGATCACATCGCGCACAGGACCGGCAGGGTACGGGGAAAGCGGCCTTGCTCAGGCCCCGCTCTCCGGCCCTGGGCAGGGGCGTGGGGAAACCGGGTTGCCCCACACCCCCCGCCCACGGGAGGGTGTGGGAGAGCGCAGCCATCCCAGGGGAGGAGGTTACGCCGTGGCGGCCTTCAAACGACGTTCGCCCGCTAAGCGCCCGCGGCGCGCATTCGGCATCGGTCACACCGGCATCGGCATCAGCCTGATCGTGGCATGTCTGGCCCTGCTGTACATGCGGCAGGCGGCGGGGGCCAACCCGGCGCCCGCCGCGCTCGCCGCGACCGGCGCCTGCGCGCGGCAGCCTCCCTTCGTGCAGGAGCTTACCGCCAGTCTGCCCGGCCCGCTAGCGCTGGCCACCGACCGGCCCATGCGGGGATTGGCGCTTGTCAGCCTCGATGGCAGCGGACGCAGCTATCAGCACCAGAGTTGGGACGACGGCGGCTTCATGGGGGCCATGACCTTCGACGAGGCCGGCAACATCTACCTCGCGCCCACCCCACGCCAATCGCTGGCCGACAATCCCCCGTCGGGGGCGACGACCCTCTGGCGCGTGGATGGGCGCACGGGGGTGATGCGCCCCTTCGCCACCCTGCCCGGGGCGGCCAGCGAGCGCAATCCGTTCGGCGTGCTGGGTCTGAGTTATGCCTGCGACCTGGGCCTGCTCTTCGCCGGGACGGTCATCGGTTCAACCCCGAGCGTCGAGCGCGGTGGCGTGGTCGCCCTGAGCACCGATGGCCAGATCCGCGCCACTCCCGTGGACGGCCTGGACGCCATGGGGGTGACGGTCGTGCGGGCGGATAGGCGCTACCTGTTGCTGGCGGGTCTGGCGCGGCGACCGGCGATCGTCGGCGTTCCCCTCGACGCGCGGGGCCACGCCGCCGGTCCGCCCGTCGAGATCATCGATCTCACCGCCGGGGGCGCCACGGCGAGCGAACGGGCGCGCAAGCTGCGCTTCGCCAATGGCGAGTTGAGCGTTGACCTGGTATCATTCAACTACACGCTGCAAGTCAACGCTTCGGGAACCGCGCCGCTCCGCCGGGCGATCTGGCGCTATGACCCCCACACCCGGCACTGGACCGTAGCGCGGCAAGCGGAGCAGCAGGCAGGACCATGATCCAGCGACGGGTAATCGCTCTGCTCCTGGGCCTCCTCAGCGCGATGGCGATGCCAGCGGCGCCAGCGGCGGCCCAGGCCGGCGGGACGCGCTGCTTCGCCGAGACCGGTCATTGCATCGCCGGGCGCATCGCGGAGTTCTGGGAGCAAACCGGCGGGTTGCCGGTCCTCGGTTTTCCGATCTCCCCGCTGCTCGAGGGCGCAGACGGCATGCGCGTGCAGTGGTTCGAGCGGGCGCGTCTCGAATGGCGCCCCGACCAGCGGCCCCCCCTCGACGTGCGCCCCGGCCCGCTCGGCGCGGAGGCGCTCGCCGCCAGGGGCGAGGAGATCTCCGCTACCCCTTCGCCCGGAGTGGCCCTGGGCTGCCGGTTCTTCAGCGAAAGCGGCTACGGCGTGTGCGAGCCAGTCCTGTCGGCCTGGCGCGCGCGGGGCCTGGAGCTCGACGGGCGCCCCGGCTGGAGCGAGGCCGAGAATGCGGCCCTGTTCGGGCTGCCGCTGAGCGCCCCGCGGGAAGAGCGCCTCGCCGACGGGCAGATCTACACCGTGCAGTGGTTCGAGCGCGCGCGCTTCGAGATCCACGCCACCCCCCGCGGGCCGGAGGTGCGCCTGGGGTTGCTGGGCCGCGAGGCGCGCGCCGGCGCCGGCAGCCAGGCGCTGCCGCAGGTCGCCTGGGGCGCCTGTCCCTTCACCGTCCCTTCGCGAGCGCGGGTGGATTGCGGCACATTGATCGTGCCCCTGGAGCGCGACCAGGCGGCGGCGCGCAGCGCGGCGCTGGCCTTCGCCATCTTCCGCGACCCGCGCCCGGCCCCCGACCCGATCGTCTACCTGTCCGGCGGGCCGGGCAGCCCGGCCCTGGCAGGCGCGCCGGCCCTGTGGCGGGCCTGGCAGCCCTTCGTTGCGGGGCGCGACTTGATCGTCGTGGACCAGCGCGGGACGGGGGCAAGCTGGCCCGATCTGCGCTGCCCGGAGATGGGCGCCTTTGCCGCCGAGGCGCGCAGGCAGGGCCTGGCCGGGCGCGCCTATGCCCAGGGGGAGGCGGCGGCCCTGCTGGCCTGCCGCGAACGCATCGCCGCCGCCGGCACGCCGCTGCGGGCCTTCACCACTGCCGCCGCGGCCGCCGACCTGCGCGACCTGCGGCTGGCCCTCGGCTACGCGCAGTGGAACATCTTCGGCATCTCCTACGGCACGCGCCTGGCCCTGGCAATGCTGCGCGACGACCCAGGCGGGGCGCGCAGCGCGATCCTCGACTCGCCCTATCCCCCTCAGGAGAGCCTGTACGCCGCCATGCCGGCCAACCTGAACCGCGCCCTGGGAACGCTCTTCGCCGATTGCGCCGCGCAGCCGGGCTGCGCCGCGGCCTATCCCGACCTGGAGGCGCGTTTCTGGCGCCTGGTGGCGGCCCTGAACGCCAATCCGCTACCGGCGAACCCTGGCGACGGGCCGGGCGCGCTGACGGGCAATCAACTGGTGCGGATCATGTTTCGTCAGTTGTACGCCTGGCAAAGCATCCCCCGCCTCCCGGCGGCGATTGTGGCCCTGGAGCGCGGCAACGTCGAGCCATTACGGGCGCTGGTGGCGGCGCGGCGCGGCGTGGGGGCCGGGCAATCGCAGGCGCTCTACTACGCCATCCAGTGCGCCGAAGATCTGGGGACGCTCCCTGCCGGCTGGCGCGAGGCGGCGCTGACAGGCCAGGAGCGCGTGGCAGGCTTTTACCAGGAACTGCTGGAGCTGTCGGGTGAAGCCGAGAACCTGTGCGCGCGCTTCGGCGACGCGCTCCCCGACCCGCGCTGGCGGGCGCCGGTTGTTTCGGATACCCCCGCGTTGCTGCTAGCGGGGGCCTACGACCCGATCACGCCCCCGGCGTGGCGCGAACGCGCCGCCGAGGGTCTGAGCCGCGCCTATGGTTTCACCCTGCGCGACACGGGGCATGCCGTGGTGGGCCGGGGCGCCTGCCCCGCCAGATTGATCCGCGCCTTCCTCGACAACCCCGCCGTTCCGCCCGATGGCCGCTGCGTCGAGCAGATCGGCCCGCCAGCGTTCCGCTAACATGAAAATGGGGGAACCAGGTTCCCCCACACCCCCGCCCCCCGGGAAGGTGCGGGCGCCGCCCGCGCGCAGGGATACGGGGAAACCGGGTTGCCCCATACCCCCGCCCGCGGGAGGGTTTGGGAGGGCGCAGCCCTCCCAGGAACAACCTGTTTTCGTGCTGTTCGTGTGCGGCGCGAGCCGCATGGACGACTGATGAGGAAACAATGTGCCGCGCACGCACCCTCACAACGCCAGTTGCTTCACCATGGCAATCTCATCGCAGCGGTCCTGCTTGAAACAGGTGGCGCAATCCTGCCAGATTTTGTGGGGCAGGCGCAGTTTGGGCACCTCGCGGAAGCCGAGACGGCTGAAAAAACCGACCTGCAGGGTAAGGGTGAAGAGGGTAGGGATGCCCAGCTCACGCGCCTCATCGAAGAGCGGCTCGACCAGCCGGCGCCCCAGCCCCCGTCCCTGGAAGTCGGGATGCACGGCCAGGCTCACGACCTCGGCCAGGTCGGCCCAGGTGACGTGCAGGGCCGCGCAACCCACCACCTCGCCATCGGCCTCGGCCACGTTGAAGGTGCGCACCCGGTTGTAGAGCTGGTCCAGCGTTTTGGGCAGCATATCGCCACGCGCCGCGTAGTAGTTGATCATCTCGTAGAGACGCGGCACGTCGCCTACGCGGGCACGACGGATGCGCGCCGCCGCATCGGGCCGGACGTTGAGTCGCGGCAGGATGACCGGCGGAGAATAGAGCGGACTGGTCATGGCTGTTCAGCTCGTATGTGCTCTGGATGCGACATGCGCACACCTAAACATAGCCCTTCGGAGAGGGGGTGTGGGGAAACCGGGTTTCCCCATGCCCCCGCCCGCGAGAGGGCCTGGCCCTCAACCGGGTTTCCCGTAACTGTTGACACCTGGGGTAACCCACGCGCCTGCGAGCGAGGGCGTTTCGCCCCCGTCGCTTCTCCGCGGGCAAGATGCCCGCGCTCCCAGCAGACATGTGAGCACTTACGGGGAAACCGGGTTTCCCCACACCCCTGACCGCAGGAGGGTTTGGGAAGGCTGCGCGCTCCCAGACCCTCCCCGAAGGACTAGGCCTCCCCGGCGCCCTCAAGCGTCTCGCGCCAGCGAGCGCACTGCTCGCGCACCCGTTCGGGAGCGGTCCCTCCCAGGCTGGACTTGCCCGCCACGCTGCGGGCGAAGTCGAAGACCGCGTAGATCTCCGCGTCCAGGTCGGGCTGCACGGCCTGGTATTCCGCCAGGGGCAGTTCGCGCAGGGGCACGCGCAACTCCAGCGCGCGGCGCACCAGACGGCCCACGTTGCCGTGCGCCTCGCGGAAGGGAACGCCGCGCCGCACCAGCTCATCGGCCAGATCGGTGGCCAGCATGGCGTCGTCGAGGGCGGCGGCCATACGCTCAGGCCGGACCGCCAGCGTCGCCAGGGCCGCCGCGGCCACCTGCAAGCCCAGGTCGAGGGTGTCGAAGCTATCGAAGAAGGGTTCCTTGTCCTCCTGCATATCCTTATTGTAGGTCAGGGGCAGACCCTTGAGCACAGTCAGCAGGCTCACCAGGTTGCCCAGCAGGCGCCCGCTCTTGCCGCGCAGGAGTTCCATGCTATCAGGATTCTTTTTCTGCGGCATCAGACTTGAGCCGGTGCTGTAGGCATCATCGAGTTCAACAAAGCCAAACTCGGCGCTGCTGTAGATGATCAGATCCTCAGCCATACGGCTGAGATGCACACCGATCAGAGCGAAGACGAAAAGCAACTCGGCAACGAAATCACGGTCGGAAACAGCATCGAGAGAATTAGCCGAAACGGCGTCAAACTCATCAAGATCCTCGGTAAGGCGTTCGCGCTCAATACCCAGGCCGTTTCCGGCGAGGGCCCCGGCGCCGAGGGGCAGGGTGCGGGCGCGCGCGGTAGCGTCGGCGAGACGTTGCCAGTCGCGCTCGAACATCTCCACATAGGCCAGGCACCAGTGGCCGAAGGTGATCGGCTGGGCGCGCTGGAGGTGGGTATAGCCCGGCATCAGCGTAGCGACGTGGCGCTCGGCCTGGTGCAGCAGGGCGCGTTGCAGGCCCCGCAGGCCCCGCTGAATCCGTTTGGCCGCCGCGATAGCGAAGAGCCGAAAGGCCGTCGCCACCTGGTCGTTGCGCGAGCGTCCGGTGTGGAGCTTGAGCGCCGGTTCACCGACCAGTTCGTAGAGACGGCGCTCGATAGCGGTATGCACGTCCTCGTCGCCCTCGCGGGGTTCGAAGCGACCACTCTCGAACTCACGCTGCACCAGGGTCAACCCCTGGACGAGGCGCTCGTGTTCCGGCTCGCTGATCAGACCGGTCTCGCGCAGGGCCGTGGCCCAGGCCAGACTGCCGGCAATATCGGCCTCGGCCAGACGCACGTCGAAGCGAAACGAGTCGTTGAAGCGGCGCATCATCTCCGCCGTCGGGGCCGCGAAGCGACCACCCCAGAGTCGGTGTTCCATGGTTTTTGATTTGAACTAACGTTAAACCCTCGGCGAGGAGTGTGGGGCAACGGGGTTTCCCCATCCCCCCACCCGGTGGGAGGGTGTGGGAGGGCGTAGCCCTCCCAGGAACAACCGTATGTTCATTGCGGCGTTGTGCGGCTACGCCGCATGGACATCTAACGTGAAAA
>Ga0308394_1001510_pt1 | contig 10915 bp, 10 predicted proteins | sample Hotspr2Sampleme2_FD_202366 | JGI IMG/M metagenome (GOLD analysis project Ga0308394, IMG submission 202366) | Hot spring phototrophic mat microbial communities from Mushroom Spring, Yellowstone National Park, Wyoming, United States - 20050701_me2 ...
CAGCCATCTTCGATAAAATTACCACCAAGGACCAAATGCTGGCACCAGACAAAATCCCACCCTTGCCGATCGAGGTTGGTCACCCGCTCGGTAAGTTCCAAAGCGGGCTCTCCCTGGCGCAAGGTCAGTTCTCGCTCCAGGCGAAAGGGGGTAAGTTGACACTCCACCCAAAGGCGCACACGCACTTCTTCCTCTGTTGCCAGCACGACCTCATCCTGCCACGCCAACAAAGCCGCCTCGCCATGGAAAGGGATTTGTCGCCCACGATAGTGGCAGGGGTCGTTAATGTTCGGGAATAACACCTGCCAGCCGCCTTCATAGTTCTCCAAAAAATCCATCGGCGGCTGCGGGGACGGGGGCTTCAATCCCCAGGGCGTGTGCATCAGGAATTGCACACCGCTGGGGAGATGGCTGAGCTCATAAATGTCCGCCCCCTTCTGAGGTAAGACGACCATCCTTAAGCAGCCATTTTCCAGCTTCAAGGCACGGTGCCCGTTGAGCGTGATAACCTCAAGCATCCCAACGCCCTAGAAAGTGATTGTCAAGCCACCATCGACGGTGATGACCTGCCCGGTGATATAAGAGGCATCCGGTCCGGCGAGGAAGAAAAAGACTCCGGCCAACTCTTCGGGCATGCCCGCCCGCCGCAAAGGCAGGTGATGCCCTTCGACATAATTTTTCTTAAACCATTCCGAGTCCAGCTCATTGACACCATCCACAACGCTCATCGCCGTCCGCACAAAGCCCGGCGCGACCGCATTGACCAGGATGTTCTTTTCTGCCAGCTCTAACGCCAACCCCCGGCAGTACTGGTTGATGGCTGCTTTTGCCATGGCATATGAGCTGGAGCCGACCTCCGCTCGCTCGCCATGAATTGATGTGCAATGGATGATGCGTCCTCCGTCTTTCATCCATGGTACCGCCATGCGGGTCATGTAGACTGCGCCGTTGATCATAATATCAAAGGCTTTACGCCATTCTTCTAAAGGAGATTCAATCGCTTTGGCCGGAAAATACACCCCGGCGATATTGCACAAAGCATCTAATCGGCCCCATTTCTCGCCAATTGCCTTACCGATGGCTTCAGCAGTAGCCGGGTCACTGTAATCGCCCGGCACGACAAGATGTTCGCCAGGTGGAAAGGTCGCCACCAATTCGCGCAGGGTTTGCTCGCGGCGAGCAGTCACACACACCTCCCAGCCTTCTCGGGCAAAGCGTTGGGCTGTGGCTAAGCCTATGCCCGACGAAGCGCCGGTTACGACAACTTTTTTCCGATCCGTCATAGCTTCCTCCAAAAATCGTTTCTGGTTTGTTTTCCGATCTGTCAGTGTTGGTTTAGTGACCAAGATGGTGCGTCAGAACTTCACACCCATCCTGAGTAACCAGAACAACATCTTCTAAACGCACCCCCAACCCCTGGTCGGGCAGATATATGCCGGGTTCTATGGCGAAAACCATACCCGCCTGAAGGGTCAACTCGTTGTAAGGCACAATGCGCGGTTCCTCGTGATAGGTTACTCCCAACCCATGTCCACTGTGATGCGGATAGACCGGGTATCCATGTCTTTCGATGTGTTGGCGTAACATCGCATCCAAATCACGCGCTCTCACCCCGGGTTTAACCGCTTCCAAACCCTTCTCTAGAGTCTCCAAAACAACCTGCGTAACCTTTTTTTGATCGCCAGAAGGCTCACCAACAAAATGGGTGGCGGCATTGTCACCCCAATAACCATCCAGACGCGGCACAATATCCGCAATAAAAGGATCGCCCGCCTGCAACCGATAATTGCCGGGCAAGCCACCGATCTCGGCCGTGCGTGCCCCACCCACGAAATCGGCCAGCACAGGCAAACGCCCACCCACTTGATGTTCCAGGCCGGCCTTGAGCTGTCCCCAAAGCTCAATTTCGCTTAAACCGACCTGCAAGAGACGTTTGACAATCGCTTGAGCCACATCCGCAATCGCCAACGAAGCTCGAATCTTCTCGATTTCAACGGGAGATTTGACGGCGCGCAGGAACGGCAGCTCATTATCCACCAGCACCCATTGCGCTACAGGGATCGTGTCCATCAGAAGCGGAACCAGGCTGCCGGATAGAAAATTCACTTCCACTGCCACTTTGCCCTTAGAATTCTTGAGCGGCGCAATCAATTCTTTAAAAGCCTGGGCCTGATGATCAAAACCGAAGACCGGTTCCTCAATGGTGTAAGAGACATACTCGCGGGTTGGAATGCCCATCGCTTGCGCAGCCGGGGCTTCCATATCGGATAGTAAAAGGAGGAATTGTTCTTCCCACAAAAAGCCAATCGCCGACCCGCCTTCAAATGGGCTAGGGCCGGTCTGAATTGGAGGGGCATATCCCGTTAGCCAGGTAATGGTGGCCGGGTTGGTCAAAAGTGCTGCAGGGCAACCTTTTTCCTGTAGGGTTTCTTGAAGTCGAGCGAGGGAAATTTCGTTCATGAGGGCACTCTCCTGGTTGGATGAACAAAAGACAACGGCAAAAGCGTTCTGTAAACGATTACACAAACTATCATAGCATAGAACCTGCCCCCTGTCAATTCTGCGAATGTCATTTTTTCCGCCCATACCCTATTGACGCAGGCTTTTTTCTGTGATATAGTGAGATATGTAAACGTTCTCATATCGTTCTCTGGCTTTCCTTATGAAGGAGTTGACCATGACCAAACCAAATGTTCATGCTGTGCACCGCGACTGGGAGCGTCCTTTCCCACGCATCACCGCTGCCGAAGGCATTTACCTCTATGACGAACATGGCAATCGCTATATCGATGGTTCGGGAGGCTCTTCGGTTGTCACCTCGATTGGACATGGCGTGCACGAGATCGATCGAGCGATGTTCGAGCAAGCCCAAAAATTCTCTTTCTACCCTGCCCACGCCTTCAGCAACCAGCAATTCCTCGATCTGAGCGATCTGGTGGTCCAGTTAGCGCCAGGCAATTTACGAAACAATAGCCGCGTCTGGATCACCTGCACCGGTACGGATGCCAATGACGACGCCATCCGCCTCGCCCGTCAGTATTGGGTCGAGAGCGGCAAGCCGTCCAAATACCTCGTCATCGGGCGCTGGCAGGGCTTTCATGGGAACAATATCTACATTGCCAGCATTTCGGGCATCACCGCCAGGCGACGCATCTTCCAGCCCATGTTTACCGATTCCCCCCACCTTGCACCGGCCTTTTGCTATCGCTGTTATTTTGAGCAAACCTATCCCGAATGCAACTTGCTTTGTGCGCGTGCGCTCGAGTCGTTAATCTGTCAGCTTGGGCCGGAAAACGTAGCAGCCTTTATCGCCGAACCGGTGGTCGGCGCAGCCCTGGGTTGTGTGCCTGCCCCGCCAGGCTACTTTGAGAAGGTGCGCGAGATTTGCGACCGTTATGAGGTCCTTTTGATTATCGATGAGGTGATGACCGGCTGGGGACGCACCGGGGCTTTCTGGGGCATTGATCACTGGAACACCAGTCCGGATATCTTGACCACTGCCAAAGGCATGACCGGTGGTTATACCACCCTGTCTGCCGTGATTGCCCGCGATGACATTTGGGCGGTATTGGAGAAGAATCGCTCTCCCTTCAAATCCGGGCACACCTTGAATGCCAATGCCGTCTCCTGCGCCGGCGCAATTGCCGTCATCCGCTATATTCTCGATCACAACCTGACCGAAAACGCCCGTCAACGCGGCGAACAAGCCCTGCAAGGGTTACAACAACTGATGGAAAACCATCCCATTGTCGGCGATGTGCGCGGCAAGGGGTTAATGTTCGGCTTTGAGTTCGTCAAAGACCGCGCTACCAAAGAACCTTTCCCACCCGAACAACGAATCAGCTTACGCTTTGAACAAGCCGCCCTGAAACGTGGCTTGGTCACCTACCCTTGCTCTGGAACGGTCAATGGCATTGCCGGAGATATGATGCTCCTAGCCCCACCGTTGATTATCACTGCGTCTCAAATGGACGAAATGCTGAATATCCTCGACGATTCGCTCACCGAGCTCGAAAAGGAACTGCAATGATCCGTCTTGCCCTCGCCATCCAAACCCCCGAAGTGCCCAAAATCGTGCCGGTTGCCCTGTTGCAGGGCAGCTTTGAGGAAAAACTGCAAAAAGCCGCGGCTTTAGGTTATAACGGCGTAGAGATTATCAGCACAAACCCGGCTGAATTCGATCAACAGGCGCTCAAAGCTCAAATTCAAGCCCTGGGGTTACAGGTATCGGCTGTTGCCAGCGGTGGCATGGGATTTGCCGCCGGGCTTACCCTGTTGAACCCTAATCCCGAAATTGCTGCCCTGGCTTACCAGCGTCTGCTGGCGCTGATTGATTTTGCCCACTTTCTGGAAGCCGAGGTAGTAACCATCGGCACATTCCGCGGGCGAGCGGTAGGCGACAAGGCAACCTCTTTGCAAAAACTGGGTGAGATCTTGCAGACCGCCTGCGAGGTTGCTGCCCCGAAAGGGGTGCGCCTTGCCCTTGAACCCCTGAATCGCTTTGAGGGCGATTTGCTTCACACCGTCGCGGAAACGCTTGCCTTTATCGAGCAAGTCGGCCATCCAGCGCTTGGACTCTTAATCGACACCTTCCATGTCAACATCGAAGAAGCCTCTTACACCCAACCCTATCAACAAGCGCTTGCTGCCGGGCGATTGTTCTATGCCCATCTGGGCGACAACAACCGTCGCCCGCCGGGTCAAGGCTTGATCGATTTCAAAGCCATCCTCACCACCCTGTGTGAAGGAGGGTATCGGGGCTGGCTTTCTGCAGAGCTTCTACCCCTTCCGGATCCCGATCAAGCTGCTCGCTTGACGATCGAATATATTCGTCCGCTGCTTGGAGCTCTCTCATGCAATTGAGCTGTTTGCCGGTTTCTTTCTTTGACGAGATCCTTCAGGGGCGGATGTCCGTTGGCGATTGGGCAAGGCTAGGAAAAAGCCTCGGCTTAGATGCCATTGACATCAGCATCCTTTTCATCCCCAATCGCACCCTGGAACAGGCAAGCCAGATCCGAAAGGCGGTTGAACAGGCGGGAATGAACATCGCCATGATGACCAGCTATCCAGATTTCACCCACCCAAGCGAGCGACAACGCGAGGCCGAATTGCGCGCCGCCATCCACTCGGTTCAGCTTGCCGCAGAAGTGGGCGCCAGGTTGCTGCGGGTGACGGCCGGGCAAGCTCACCCCACAACCTCGCTTGAGGATGGTTGCCGCTGGGCAATCGAGGGATTGAATGCCTTAGTAGCTGAAACTGCCCACTGCGGGGTACAACTGGTGTACGAGAACCATGCCAAGCCGGGTGTCTGGCAATATACTGACTTCTCTCAACCGCCACAAATCTTCTTGCATATCCTGAACCACCTCGACCAGCGTATTCAGGTCAACTTCGATACGGCTAACGCCACCGCCTTCAGCCCTCAACCGCTCACCCTGCTCGAAACGGTACTCTCCCGTTTGGGCAGCATTCATGCTTCAGACACAGCCAAAATCGGCGCTTTAGAACACGTTCTGATTGGCAGCGGCAAAGTCGATTATGCGGCCATCTTTCGCTGTCTCCAAAACGCTGGCTGGGATGGTTGGATTTGCATCGAAGAAGCCTCCTATCAAGGCGAAGCGGGTGTTCGCCAAGCTGTTCAATTTATCCGTAACATATGGCAACAAACCTTATTGGAGAAAACTCAATGACCGACCACAAAACACTTCCCATTGAACCGACACTCTTAGTCGAAATGTATCGGCGGATGCTGACCATCCGCTTCTTCGAAGAAGCCATTTTTGATGTCTATCGCAAAGGCTGGATGCCCGGCCTGGCTCACCTCTCGGATGGTCAAGAGGCAACGCCGGTTGGTGTCTGCATGGCTTTACGCCCCGACGATACCATCACCAGTACCCATCGCGGCCACGGGCATATCATCGCCAAAGGAGGGCAGGTGGAGCCCATGATGGCCGAAGTGATGGGCAAAGTGACCGGCTATTGCCGCGGTAAGGGTGGTGAGATGCATATTGCCGACATCTCCCTGGGTATTTTAGGCGCCAACGGCATTGTCGGTGGCGGCCTAGGCATTGCCGCCGGCAGCGCCTTTACCGCCAAACGCGAAGGCAAAGGGCGGGTCAGTGTGGCTTTCTTCGGCGATGGCGCTGTCAATCAGGGGTTGTGGTATGAAACAGCCAATATGGCGGTTCTATGGAAACTGCCGTTAATCTATGTGTGCGAAAACAACCAGTATACGGAATTCACCCACTGGAAAAAACTGACCGCTGGCGAAGGCTTAGCTGCTCGAGCCAGAGCCATGGGGATGCCCGGCATAGAAGTTGATGGCAATGATGTAGTTGCTGTCTATCAGGCAGCTCGCCAACTGGTCGAGGCTGCCCGCCGGGGGGAAGGGCCGGCCACTCTGGTTTGCCATACCATCCGCTACGGCGGTCATCATGTGGGTGATCCGGGTACGGCTTACCGCACCAAAGAAGAAATGGACGAGTGGCGCAAGAAAGACTCAATCCAGCGTTGTGAAAGACTGCTGGTAGAGAGTGGCATCCTCTCGCCCCAGGAAATTGAAACGACCCGCAGTGAAATCGAGGCGCGCATTCAAAACGCCGTTCAACAAGCCCGCCAAGACCCATTCCCACCGGTAGAAGAGGTATCCGAACATGTCTACGCGTGAACTTACCTTTGCCCAAGCCATCCGCGAAGCGCTGGATGAGGAACTCGCTCGCGATGAAAAGATCGTCCTTTTTGGAGAAGACATTGGCGCCTGGGGAGGGGTCTTTCGCACCACTGAAGGGCTTTACGAAAAATATGGACCTGAACGGGTGATTGACACTCCCCTTAGCGAGGAGGGATATGTTGGCATGGCGGTTGGGATCGCCATGACGGGAATGCACCCGGTCCCCGAGATCATGTTCGGAGATTTTATCACCCTGGCGATGGACCAAATCGTCAATCAAGCAGCGAAAATGCGCTACATGACCGGCGGACAGGTAGCTGTACCCATCACCATTCGCGCCACCATGGGAGGCGGAAGGTCTTCCGGCGCTCAACACTCTCAATCCTGGCATGCCTGGTTCGCCCATGTCCCGGGACTGAAGGTGGTTGTCCCATCCACACCGTACGATGCCAAAGGTTTGCTGAAAAGCGCTTTACGTGAGCCAAACCCAGTGCTGTTTTTTGAAGACAAGGTGATGTATCATAAAATCAAGGGGCCTGTTCCAGAAGAGGAATACCTGATTCCATTTGGCGTTGCCGACATCAAGCGCGAAGGGCGAGATGTCACCATCATTGCCCTTTCACGGATGGTGCATACCGCTCTGGCAGCGGCTGAACAACTGGCGCAGGAAGGAATTTCTGCTGAGGTGATCGATCCCCGCACCCTCACGCCACTCGATGAAGACACCCTGATCCAATCGGTGTGTAAAACCGGCGGTGCTGTCATTGTTGACGAAGGGTATCAGCGGTTTGGTGTGACAGCAGAATTGGCAGCCGTGATCGCCAGGGGCGCTTTTGACTATCTGGACGCTCCAATTGAACGGGTAGCCGCCATGGATGTCCCCATTCCCTTTTCACCCCCCCTGGAATTTGCCACCATTCCCGATGAAGCGCGCATCATCCAGGCCGTCCATCGCGTTCTGGAGGGAAGACGACCGCAATGAACGCCACCCAACCCAATAGCGAAATCGTGATGCCGCGCATGGGCTTAACCATGGAGAGCGGCAGGTTTATCAAGTGGCTCAAGCAGGTCGGTGAAACCGTCCGCAGTGGTGAACCGCTCTTCGAGATCGAGACCGATAAATCGGTCGTTGAGGTTGAAGCCCTGGCGGATGGTATTCTGAGTCAAATCCTTGCCCAGCCTGGCGAGACCTATGCGGTGGGGGCAGTCTTGGGATATTTAAGCCTCCCTGGCGGCACAAGCCTAGCCCAAGCCGCTATCCAGCCTGAAAGCTCTACCCCCGCGAAGAGCCAGGCGCAGCCTTCAGGCACTGCCTCGTTTGCCACCCCTGCCAAACCAAAAGCCAGCCCGGCTGCCCGGCGCCTCGCCCGCCAACTGGGTGTGGATCTAGCCCAGGTCGTCGGCAGCGGGCCGCAGGGACGCATTGTAGTCTGGAATGTCCAAACCACCGCCCAAAGCCTCCCTCTGCCAGCCCCTGCCTCAACGAGAGTGTCACCAGTCGCCCAACGGCTGGCGGCCGACCTTGGAGTCGATCTCCGTCAGGTGCAAGGCAGTGGACCTGGGGGTAGCATCACCCGGCAGGACGTCGAAATTGCCTACCAACGACAACAGGCTAAAACCGAGCCGCTTTCCCCGCCCTCACCCTTGGATACGGAAGGGATCGTCGAGCCGTTATCCCCCGTCCAACGGCGCATGGCGGAACGAATGACCCAAAGCTTCTCCAACGCCCCCCATTTCTACTTGCAAGCCGAGGTAGATGCACGCAACCTGGTCGCCTTGCGCCAGTCGCTCTTACAACCGCTTGAAAGCCGCTATGGGGTGCATCTGACCTTTACCGATCTGCTGATTTACTTCACCGCCCGCTTGCTCCCTCGCCATCCTCTGCTGATGGCGCAATGGAGCGAGAAAGGGCTGGTGAAATTCACGCAAGTGAATCTCGGTATTGCTGTGGATACCGAGCAAGGTCTTTTCGTGCCTGTGCTGCGTGAGGCCGACAAATTGGGGTTGGCAGAGATTTCCCGGCAGCGTGCCAATCTTGCCGAACGCGCCCGGCAAGGCAAATTGCTGCCTAGGGATTACGAGCAGGGTGTGTTTACTCTAACAAATTTAGGGGCATTGCGCATTGATGTCTTTCAAGCGATCCTTAATCCCCCCCAGGCGGCTATTCTCGCCGTCGGGCGGATTAAAGAACGACCGATGGTTGAAAACCAGCAGGTGATCTCTGCCCCGATGTTCACTCTCAGCCTCTCGGCCGATCACCGCGTTTTGGATGGCGGGAAAGCTGCCCGCTTTCTCAGCGAGCTGGTCGAATGGCTGGAAAACCCAGCCCTCAGCATGGCCTGAACAGCAGCTATGCGAAAAAATCGGCTAATCTCGTGCCAAACCAGGAGAGTTTGTTATCCTAGCCCCCACCAGGGGGCTTTTTTTTGGGATATACGCTGAATCGCTTACTCCAGCCAGGTCGCCGGAGCAATGACTTCACCGCTCCCCTTGATCAAGCCAATCCCCATCTGACGCACGGCCTCTATTGCCGAAGCATCCGGTCGAATGGCATAGGCATATACCCAATACGGGGCGCTATAGCCGGCTTTCTCCAGTCGCTTACGCCATGTAGCCGATCGCATCCGCTGAGCCCAGGCGATGACATCTCGGCGGTTCAAGCGTGTCTTCGCCTCGACCGCCACTGTTGCTCGCCGCCCCTGCTCATCTTCCACTTGCAGAATGACATCCACATCGCCGTTCAGCCGTAAGGTAGTAACCTGGGACAAAATGCGATAACCTTTCTGACGCATCACCGTATCGGTAACAGCCGAGGCTTCGTCCTCCAGGCTTGCCCCAATCAGTTCCTTCAATCCACCAAGCTCACTTGCCAGTCGATCGACCTTTTCGTCAGTGCGCTTTTGCGCCTCTGCCAGCTCTTCGACGCGTTGTTCGGTGCGCTTTTGCGCCTCTGCCAGCTCCTCCACGCGTTGCTCGGTGCGCTTTTGCGCCTCAGCCAGCTCCTCCACGCGTTGTTCGGTGCGCTTTTGCGCCTCAGCCAGCTCCTCCACGCGTTGCTCGGTGCGCTTTTGCGCCTCAGCCAGCTCCTCCACGCGTTGTTCGGTGCGCTTTTGCGCTTCAGCTAGCTCACGGATTGCCTGCGGCAAAGTCAGAATCTCATCACTGAGCAGCAATTGTCTCAACTCTGCTCTCCATTCCGGATGCTGGTAAAGCAACTCGACCAATTCGCGGTATTCGCGCACATTAAAGGGCATCCTCAAAACTCCTTATGTGTAGAATTATACCCTAATGCACGCATAACCATCCGTAGGACAAATTTAAAAATTTGTCTTACAAATCACGTACAACCGGATTGACAAATTTAAGGGCATCCAACCTATGAGAGAGGTGATCAATCATCGACAAGTTGGGCAATTGCGGTTAAACTAACAGCAATCCTTTTGCGGCGATACCTGTTCGCATGAACGGAAAAAACCCATCGCCAGGATGTTACCCTAGTTTTATCAAGCTTGACGCAATTCGGGTTTCAGGAGCAAACATGGCAAAAAAAGTTGTCTTCCTTCATACCGTTCCTTCCCTGGTTGGCCTCTTTACCGATCTGGCTAAAGAACTGCTTCCAACCTTCGAAGTCATGCATATTGCTGATGAAATGCTTCTCAAGCTGGTTTTAGGGCAAGGTGGCTTATCGCCTTTCATCTACCAGCGGGTAGCCGACCATGCGATCGCGGCTGAACGAGCTGGAGCAAGCGCAGTGCAATGCACTTGCTCGTCTATTTCTCCGTGCGTGGATGTCGCCCAACCATTCGTGGGTATTCCCGTGCTAAAAATCGATCAGCCAATGATCGATGAAGCCTTGCGGATTGGAAAACGCATCGGGGTTGCCGCCACAGCCCCTACCACCTTGAAGCCAACCACCGATCTGGTGCGCCAAAGAGCCGCCTTCTTTGAGATGGATGTTCAGGTAGAGTCGCGTCTCTGCGAAGGCGCGTATCAAGCCCTGTTCAACGGTGATCCGCAGACTCATGATCAGATTGTGCGCCATCATTTGCTTGACCTGATGGAGCGCAACGACGTGATCCTCCTGGCTCAGGCTTCCATGGCACGGGTGGCTGACAGCCTTTTACCTGAAGATAAGCGCATTCCCATCCTGTCCAGCCCTCGCCTGGCAATTCAGCATCTGAAAAAAGTGCTGGATGAGCCAGGTTAGGAACCTCAGTCAGGACTTCTTCAACTCATGACGATGAA
>Ga0308394_1001526_pt1 | contig 10844 bp, 18 predicted proteins | sample Hotspr2Sampleme2_FD_202366 | JGI IMG/M metagenome (GOLD analysis project Ga0308394, IMG submission 202366) | Hot spring phototrophic mat microbial communities from Mushroom Spring, Yellowstone National Park, Wyoming, United States - 20050701_me2 ...
TGGATTTTTGTGCATAGTTAGTTAACCTTGCGTTTCTGAAAATTTTAACTAAAATAATAGGTATGAGCACGATGGAGAAGAGAGTTAAAAGAGGTGTGGATGAGTTTAAGCGGGAGAAGATAAAGGAGTTTTTCAGGGCATGTGATTGGTGGATCGGCAAGGTGCATCAGAAGGCGGGTGCTACTATGAGGGATGAAAAGGGTCGGCTTGTGCATTTCTTTTCTTATGCGGATGCTTGGGATTTGATGGAGATGATCAAAGATCTTTTGGCGGATGAGGAGAAAGTGAAGAAGGTGAGGGAGATGCTGTGAAGAGATGGATAAAGGCTGTGGAGGTGATTAGGGAAGTTAGTCCTGAGGAAACAAGGAACGAGGAGATAAACTCTAATGCGTGGGAGTTTAGAGGAATAGAAATGTGGGAAGAGATAGTGGAAGTAGAAGGAGAGAAGCCGAAGGTTGGGGATGTTATAGAATTCTTTCCAGATGATCCTGACCTATATCAGACTGCTGAAGTGGTTAAGGTAATCAGAGAGATAGAACCTAATGTGTGGAAAGTGAAGATAAGGCAGGAGGTGGAGGGTATTTGGTTGATACAAGGAATAAAGCCTGAAGAAGGGCAGATATTAGATGTTGAGGAATATAAAAACCTTTTGTGGATGGTTGTAAGACACCCTTTTAAGGAAGGTTTATGGGTGGCGGTAAGACCTCGCTTCTTTTTTGAAAAAAGATCTACAGATGGTTAGTCCTTTCCTTTATGTGGTGCGTATAGAACAGAGAACTCAGTGTTAGGTCTTCATATCTTTTCCAGACAAGCTTTAGAAAGTCCCTTATAGGCTTTATAGCGGACCAAGTGGGAGACCTGTCTACATCTCTTAGGACTTTTTCTATGTTTTCAGGCTTGATTTTGTAGACGGGAATTCCCTCTTCTTCCAAAATTTCCCTTCTTATGTAAACATGGAAGGGCAAGGGTGCATAAAGCTTAGGAAAGCCCTTCACATACTCAGGCAAGTAAATTTTTGTGGAACAGGTGGTGAGACTGACCCACACCGTTAGAGGCACCGCATGGACAAGTCCTTCATCCTCAATGTGATAGACAAGAACATATTCATTTGGCGACCAGAAGAGGTTTCTAAGCTGTCCTACTTCCACGGGCACTCTTGCGGATGGCTTTACCTTATACCTTTCAGTCCCCAGACTATCCTTGTAAAGTTTTAAAGACATCTTCAGTTCTTCTTTGTTTAGCATCTTTCACACCTCCTTATTGTTTATATAACCGCCCCCTCCCCCAATTTCTGACATTCACCTCAACCTTCTTGGCATTACCAAGTAAAAGTAGTCTTCACTAAGCTTTAACATCACAGGATACTCTTCATCTCCCACAAACAGCATTTCCACCGTGCCCTCGTTTATCTCTGTAAAGGGCTTTATAAACTTAGGATTGAAGGCTATAACAAGCCCTTCTCCTTCTACTGTTGCGGGCACCTCAACCTCTATCTCGTTCTCCTCTCCATACTCAGACCACTCTGCCCTCAGCTTTAGTCCTTCTCCTATGTGGAAAAGGACAGTCTCTAAATGGGAAAAGTTTTCCAAAGCCCTGTCCAACTCCTTCACATCCACTAAAACCCTTATTCTAAACTCATTGGGAACCACCGCTTTGTAATCGGGATATTCCCTCTCAAAAACCCTCAAAGCCGTCTCCCAGTCTGTCCCCGCAATAAACACAAAGTTTTCGCCTTTGCCCAGCTTTACCTCATCTCCCTTTTCTCTCTTCAAAAGTTCCAAAAGAACCTTTAGCCCGCTTTGAGGAAACTCCAGCTTCATATCAAAAGGAACCTCCACCCTCATAAAAGCCAACCTATACCCATCAGATGCCACAAAATTAACACAAGACCCTTCTCCATCCATAAGCACACGCCTTAGATAATCCATATCGTTGTCCTTATTAGGCATCGCAAACCCCACCTTTTCTATAGCTTCCCTCAAAAGCTTGGTAGGAAACACCGCCTCATAGGTAGGAACCGGAAACTCTGGGAACTTCTCTACACAACCCAATGAAAGCCTACTTTTCACACTCCCTGTCTGAACCACAAGCTTTTCATTCTCCGTCCAAAGCAATACCTCCTTTTCCTTCCCTTTCACAAGCTTGACAAACTCCTTCATAGTCACGCATACCTCTCCCGACTCCTCCGTGATCGACGGCACCCGCATAGTCAAATACTTCTCCAAATCCGCCCCTTGAAGCGTGCTATAGCCATTGCTACTCGCTACCTTCAACCAAGTTAACTGAGGCAAAACACTCCTCCTGTCTACCACCTTGTTAAGCACCTCCAAAGCTTTGTTTAAAGACTGTTTGCTAAGCTTTGTCCTCATACCTACCACCTCCTTTCAGGTAATTATTTTAATCATTTTTTCCAGAATGTCAAGAGGGAGTTAACCAAGTATTTCTTTTTTTTGTTTTTAAGTTAGTTAACCTTGTCTTGACTTTTCAGGTAATATTGGCTAAAATTTTATTCTGAAAGGAGGTGTCCGCTATGGAGGAAGTAATCAAGGTTTGGGATTTATTTGAAATTGATTTTCTGGGTTTGAGGGTAGAGGGAGAGGTTGTTAGAGAAAAGATGGAAGAGATAATAATGAAAGAGGGAAAGGTTGCGGTGCTTGATTTTGAAGGCGTTAGAGGGATAACTCATAGCTTTGCGGATGAGATTGTGGGTATATTTGCGAGGACTTTTGGGAAGGAGTGGGTTAAAGAAAACATCAGGGTTGTGAATGTCAATGATAATGTAAGGAGCATGCTGAATTTAGCGGTTAAGATTGCCCTCAAGCAAAGGGAGAAGCTTTTTGAGGCTTAGTTTTGTGATGTCTGTAATGTCTGTGTGCAAAAGGATGCCGCTATTTACTGCTTCTATCAAAAGTGTCAGAAATCTTCTACTCCAATAATTGATAATGCTTGGCTGTGCGGTTTCTTTTTCCTCTAACTGAATGTCTTCTAAAAACTTGGAGGCCGCTTTAAAGCAAGTTTTTTCTTTGCTTTCCCAATCAAAAACCGCACTTTCTCCCGCCAAAACATGCACGATGGCATGGACAAGGGTAAAGGCTTTCCCATGAGTGCTATCTCTGTTGTTGATAAACACCACAGGTGCTACGCTATCATACAAAACAAACCCTCTAAACTCTTCAACGCTTAGAGTTCTGCGAACATTTTTGATATACCCACTTCTCAAAACAAAAACTCCCTTCTCTTCTACCGGAGAGTGGGTGCATGAAAAAACTTACATAGACAGGATAGTCTCAAGGGTTATGTTCCGTGCAGAGAAAAATCCTGCCACAGGACTTGAAGACCAGAGGATGGACAGGGAGTATCTTGTCGTTCTGAAAAGAAAATAGACAGGGGTTAACCAACTCAAAAGCAAACAAGGAAAACTTAGTTAACTCCCTCTTGACATTCTGGTAATTTAGACTAAAATAATTACCTGAAGGAGGTGTTGCTATGGAGAAGGTGTTGAAGGTGTTGCCAGTAAGGTTGGAAGATTTAAAGGCTTTGATTGAGGAGAACAGGGAGTTAGTTGTCAAGATAGGGCACAATTACGAGATAAGCAGGCCGCTGGCGTTGAAGCTTTGGCAGTATCTTGTGGCTAAGGTGGTGGAGATGGGCGGGAGTATAAAGGAGAGTGTGAAGGTGGATTATGCCAGTTCTGAGATGGTGATAGTGAGTGTATCGTGCACGGTGGAGATAGGAGAGAGTGAGATAACTTTTTGTGAGGTGGGAGAGGCGTATAGGAGTGAGGGGAAGGAGGACACTATGGCACGGACGGCCTTTACGAGGGCGATGAAGAGGTTGTTGGAGAGGCTTGTTGGAGAGGATTTTATAAACCAAGTAATCAAGAGGTTGTTTCCTGATGTAAGGGAGGTGCCCGCCTCTGAAAATCAAAAAAGGTATATAAGAAGTCTTGTGCAGGAAGGAAAGCTAACAAGGGAGATGGTGGAAAGAGTTTTGGGAGAGGGGTCGTCCCTCAGTCAAGCCCCAAGGGAAAACACCCTAACAGTCTCCCAAGCAAAAAGGTTAATTGATATGGCTAAAGGGAGGTTTTTAAATGGGCAAACTAATTGAGGTTGTGCTGGGCACCCTTTTGGGTGCCTTCGTGGGCTTTTTGTTCTTTGAAGGTTTCTTTGGAGAGGATCCTGTTCAGAAAGAGAGTGCCAAAAGAAGCCAGAAAGCCAATTGTGAAGCCCAGAAGGAAGAACTTATGAGTTCTCAAAGCCCGCAGGAGTTTGAACATAAAGCAAAATTATACTCCAGCCTTTGCAAGGAAAAGTAAGAACTCCCTCTCCCTTTCTCCCTTCTTAGAACTCTATCTCTTCCTTTTCCAGTTGAGACTTAAGAATTTCAATAGCTTTCTTTTTAGGAAGAAGTTTTTGGGAGAGACAAAAGCCTGCAATGGTGAGAATGTGGTCGTCAATCAGCCAGCCGTTCTCCTGTTTTTCAATAAGCTTGAAGATATGATTAATCCTCTTTTCTACCTCCTTTTTAATGGATTGAGGTTTTTTGTCTTTCTTTGCGTAGCGTTCTGCAAAGCTTTTTTCCAGTGCGGGTTTTATATCCTCTTGGTATTTGGAGAGGGTGTCTATGAGTTGTTTGGTGGGAGAAAGCAGCGGAGGGATTTCGTGGGTAAGTTTTTCCTCATAAAAAGCCCGCCAGAGGTAGTTGGCGTATATGTGCCCTATTCCTTTGATGCCTGCAAGGGAGGAGTATTCCATGGGAACCCCGTAGGCTATAGAGTGGGCAATTTGCAAAAGTTCCGAGAAAAACCAGTTTATCACTCCCAAGTTTTTAAGTTCATACAGCGTTCTGAAAACATAAAGGGCTTCTGTCCGCAAGGTGGAGAACTCTCCGGGCGGTCTTGCTATGGAGGGGTAGTGTATAGTTAGCCCTTGAGTGTAAAAAACAAGCCAAAAGGTGTTATCCTCAAACTGCCTCCCAGCGGTCCTTGAGAGAACGCGGAAGCTATGTTCTGGTTCCACTTTCTTCACAAAAGATTTATAGCTGTCAAGTCTTTTCGTTATTAGCGGCCTGACAATGGCGGTTTTGTCCATGCCTATCCGAAGTCTCTCAAGGAAGTCTTCAAAGCGAGTGGGTGGGATACCAGAACGGATACAAAAATCTCCCTTCTGAAGAACATTACCAAGGGAAATATAGTCCTTTGCTTCTAAAAAACTTAATACTTTCTGGACAACTTCCTTCTTTATGTGTTTGTAAGAATAAAGATTTTGCAAGAATTTACCGTAATTAAGTTTGTGTCTTTTGATGCCCAAAAGAAGCAAAAGAGAGAGGGCGTCCTGATCCAACTCCTCCTCTAAAGCGGTTTTGAACCTCTCCCTCTTAGCCCTGTTTAGCAGATCCTCCACCATCCTATCTCTCCCAGCCATAGCAACAAAGCAAGCGGTTCCTTTGTTCTTTATCCCAAGTCTTCCAGCCCTTCCCTCCATCTGAAGGATGTCAAACTCGTTGGGCAGAAGTTCCCACCTGTTTCCCTTCTTTATGGGTCTTGTGAAGACGACAACCTTGTCCGCAGGAAGGTTTACACCGTAGGCAAGGGTCTGTGTGGCAATAAGTTTCTTTATCCTTCCCTCTCTAAAGGCTTTCTCTATGATTTCTCTTTCCTCTTTTGGAATGTCCGCATTGTGAAAGGCAATCTCGGGCGGTCTTTTCTCCTCCTCTTCCATATCAAAAGGCGCCGTCTCGTTGAGAATACCAAGCTTGTTGTTGTAAGCGTATTCAAGCAAAGCCCAGCCAAGTGTTTTGTTCGGAACGAATACGATGGTTTGTTCCTCTGGAGAGGAAAGTTCATAGATTGCGTGGAAGACCTTTTCCGCCTCCTTCTCATAGTGTCTCCCTCGGACAATTTCTGCAAGGCTGAAATATCTCCTCTCCAAAGGAACAGGTCGCCATCTGCTTTTGATAAGAAGGTTGGTGTCTAAATACCGGGCAAGTTCGTCCTCTTGAGGAAGCGTGGCAGACAAAGCCAGAATGGGTATGTTTTCGGACTTAAGATAGGCGATCACCTCCTCCACAATCCACTTAGACCGTATTTGATGCGCCTCGTCTAAAACTACTGCAGAAATGTCCCTCACCCAGTCCGCAGAATTCCTAAGACCCTGTGCTAAACTTTCATACACCGCCACCACCACATCGTGCTTTGCCTCCTTTAGGTTCTCAAGGATGTTGTCTCCAGTCCTCATGCCTACACTCTTATAGTAGCGGGCAAGTTCTATTTTCTTCTCATTCACCAAAGCCTTCGTAGGTGCACAATACACCGCCCTGCCCTCGTGTCGTCTCATAAACAAATAGGCAAGCAAACTCTTACCCGCAGAGGTAGGTGCCGACACCACCGCATTCCCATCCTCATAAAACACCTCAAAAGCAGTCTGAAGCGGGTTCAAAAGAGGATGCGGAATTTTTGGATCCACCTCCTCCCTCCTAAGAAGTCCCATCTTCCGAGGGGATAACCCTCCCTCCATATACACAAGCCCCCCACCTAAAGGATTGACCTTGAACCAACTACTCTCTAACACCTCTACCACACGCATACCTTTAATTATAGCTTTGGTTAACTAACTCTCTTTTAGCCCTTGAAGACTTAGTTAACCCTCTTGGAAGGTTATCTAAGGACTTTGCATATCGTTTGCATAAGTTTGGGCTTGGAGTAAACTTTTATAGACCTTCCACACATACATGGAGTTTTCCCTTGCTTTTTTGCCTTTGTTGTAGCAATCCACTGCCCTCCAACTGTAGCCGTAGGTATCAATGCAGTGCCTCAAAACCATTGCACCTACATGGGCATTATAGCAGGGTTCCCAAAGTAAAGATGGGTCTATTCCGTGCTTTTTGAGATAGGCAAACCACGAGGAGTTTATCTGCATAAGCCCTATATCGTAGGTTCCGTTTTTGTTGCGGTTTATTGCCTTTGGGTTGAAGTTGCTTTCCACTTTTGCTATAGCCCAAAGAAGTTGCGGAGATACTCCATAATACCGCCCAGCGTCCTCAAAACAAAAGCAATAAGCTATAGCGGGAACAAAGAGGAGGAGTAGTCCTCTCATAGCTGAACCTCAAGGTTTTCTGTAAAGTATCTGATAATACGCTCCTTCTCCAAAACCATCACCATTGCAAGACCGCCTTTCCTCTCCACACTTATACTGCTATACCTATATACCACAAACCTTTCCTCATCCTCAGTTTGATGAAAGCATGCAATATACTCTGGCTTTATAACTATCTTGGTGTAGTAGTCGTCCTCAAAAATAGGTTCTCCATCCCAAGTCAGAACATTTACCCACCTCGTGTCAAGGGTCTTCTCAATGCGGTTCTTTATCAAAACTATGTGGGAGTAGTTTCTGGTAAAGCAATACTTACAGGAACCGATGATGTCGCACTTCAATAGCGTCTGGGCACTGCCCACAACCTCTCCATCTATCTCAAAGGTAATATCAAGGGTGGAAAAGGGATTTAAAACTTTATTGTCCGCCCTTATGTAGGCTTTGACTTTTTTACCATCCAGTGTAGAGTTAAAAACCCTATCAAGGAGGCCTAAATCAACGACTTCTTGCTTTTCCATCCTTGACTATAAACACAACATCCGCCCTGTTTATCCAAGGAGAGACCGCATCCCCTTCCTTCAAAAACCCTACCACCAAACCCTTCCTCAAAAGTCTTTTGCTTAACCTCTCCGCTATCTCTGGAGAACACCTTAGCACTTTAATCCACCCCCGCAAGAAGTCTCCATCTTCTGTAAGGTGGAGTAGTTCACCCATTGCTTACTCCCAGCTTGTGATACCCTCTTGCATTGCTAAACTCAGGTTCTGGTGGAATGTAAATCTCCATAGGTGCACTGTCGTCCGCAGAGAAAACCTCAGGACGCACCAAGTATGCCCCACCACCCGCCACTATCAAATCTGACTTTTCTCCATAAAGAATACCAAGTTCCTGCCTTAACCTTGCCTTGATTATCTCATTCCACTGAATAAGGGCTTTCTCTTTATGTTGAGAGAGGTCTTCTCCACGCCACTGGCCTTCCAAAAAGATGTTCACAAGCCCAGACAAAGGCTTTGTCTTTAGGGCACCCTTCTGGGCAGGCAACAGGTCCCTGAATATGGACACCGCAGTTATCACCCCGAGATTGGGAATAGTCCCAGATAGTTCTTTAATAAGCTTGCCCGCCTCCATACTGTAAGAAAGGTAATCCACTGTGTTGAAGCCTATGTCTATGACAAGCCCAGATGGAAAATTCTCCATAACATCAGTGCAAATACCAAACCCTTGAAAGACAATTATGGACTTCATGCCCATGCTTGAGAATATCTTGGTAAGTTCTCTCCCTCTCTCCGCATAGCCCGGAGGAAGCCCTGTAATAACCATAGCCTTCTTTGGAGGAATGCCCAGCTGCTCAAGCACATATTTTGTTATCAGTGGATAATACTTGATTAGTTCGTCTATCCCTGCTATCTCAATCCTTTTGCCTGAAAACCGTGCCTTTTCACCCACCACATAGTAAGCCCCCTCATACTCAATGGGCTTTACATCCTCCACGCCCGTGCTAACCCAAAAGGCAATCCAAGTAGGAAACTTAAATTTCCCCTCATCATGAACTACTTTGGTATGACCAAATCCTATATCTAACCCTATCACTTTCATGGGAATTATTTTAGTAAAATTCTCTTTGTGGAAGAACAAACTGTAGAGGAAGCCCTGCAAAAGATAAAATCCTTGCTTGAACAGGAGGATATTCCTTTTAACGAAATTATGGACCTTCTCCTTCTGGCTATAGACCTTATGAAGCATGAACTCTATTCTTTGCTTGGAATTGAGGAGAAACTAAAAACTCCACAAAAAAGGGAAAAACCTCCTCCTACAGAAACTCAAGAGGAAGAACCCATCCAAGAGGAGAACCTCCCTTGCGTGCACTTTGTCCGTGTGGGAAGACCTGCTGGGAGAAAAGACACCGCACCGAGAATGACCCTGAGGGAATTCTTTGAAAACGAAATCCTTCCACTTCACAAGGAGATAAGCTGGGAAGAAAAGGCAAGGGAGGTGAGGGAGAAAATTCTTAGAGGTGAGTTTTTTGTAGCGGGTCTGGAGGACTTTATTGGATACCTATACGCTTATATGCTGTTTGAGGATGTTCTCGATTACTCCTCCTCTTGGGCTTCCCTGCGGGCTTCTTCAAGGATTCTTTCGTAGTCCACAAGTTCTGGCGGAACCCCGTGTTCTATAGCATGTTCTCTTGCTGCCCTTAGGATTTCCTTTACAGAGATTTTTGGCTTTGGCTTTTGTTCTTGGACTGTAGGCTTGGGTTGAGGTGGCTGTTGATACTGCGGCTGTGGTTCCCACTTAGGTTGATATTGCGGCTCCCGTTGTGATGGAGGTGGTGGTTGTGGTTGTGGTGAGGGTGGAGGTGGAGGTTGGAAAGTTTGTTGAGGTTGAGGTCGGAAAGTTTGAGGAGGTTGTGATGGGGTTTGTAGGGTTTGGATAAGGGACATTAATTGCTGGAGGAGTTCCTGTTGGGTGCTTGGGCTGTCTTGGACTGGCCTGCCCTCAAGAAAACTTCTTACAAGTTCCCTCGTTTCTTTTGCATTCCTCCTTCTGTTTTCAGAGGGAATGGCAGACAAAAAGACCTCCAAAAATTCCTCTATGGCTCCAGAAAGGCTTGTTAGTCCACGAGACCTAAAACCAACCAAAAGGTCTTCCCTTAAAAGTATGCTTAGCCTCGCCTTACGCATGCTTAAAAGTATAGCAAGCATGCCCTAAAAAGTCAATGCAAAATTGAATACAGACAATATACATACGCAAAAAGACAAAAGTTTGTAGATATAAATATACACAAAAAAGATGTGGATTTTTGTAATTGCATAACTATATACAAGGGCAGGAGAGAGGGTGGGAGGTGGGAGAGGGTCGGAAGTGGGTATTTCGTTTTTATATGGAAATGGGATAATAGGATTTTTTCGCTTTTTTATAGAAGGGTATAGGGAGGGTTGGGAGGGAGGGTAAGGAAGGTGTGTTTTTGTGTATTTTGGCATATTGAGTAATCAAATACACTTTTAAACATTAATGTATGTCGTGTAGAAAATTACATAAATGTGCATAGCCTGAGTAGAGGAGTGAAAAGGTGGGTGGAGTGGGTTTGGAGTGGGAAGAGGAGGGTTAGTTTTGTCTGGGTTTTTTGCGGGTTTTTTGTTTAGGTTTTTGAGGGTTTGTTTGTTTTGGTTCTTGGGCTATGGGTGCTGGTTGGGTTGGAGGGAGGGTCTCTTGGTGGGTTTCCTGTTGGAGTTGGTAGGCTTGTGTCTGCTGTGGAGGTAGTGTTTGGGAAAAGGATATTAGTAGTTGGAAGAATTCCCGTAGTAGGTGTTCTTGGGCTTGTCTGCCCTCAAGGAACTTTTTTGCAAGTTCCCTTGTTTCTTTAGCACTTCTTCTCTTGTATTCAGGAGGGAGAGAGGATAAAAAGGCGGATAAGAATTCTTCCACAGCACCAGACAGATTGGTTAGCCCACGAGATTTAAAACCGCCAAAAAGGTCTTCCCTTAAAGTTATGCAAACCTTCACCTTGCCCATACTTGAAATTATAGTTTTACGGGCTATGCGAAATTTCTTACATTTCTATGGAAAGGAAAATAAATAATACGGTTTTCCGACATTTCTATGGAAGGGTGTAGGGAGGGCAAGAGGTTTAAAGCAGTGGCAACCCTAAAAGCTTGCCCAGTTTTTGAACCTTCTCTTTGTCTTGGAGGATTTCTAAGGTTTTTTGTATGTGAGGCAGGGCAAGTCCGCTTGCTTGTTTTTGGTAGTGTTCAAGT